>Ga0209633_10000334_pt1 | contig 56051 bp, 61 predicted proteins | sample Cruoilmetagenom1_FD_187290 | JGI IMG/M metagenome (GOLD analysis project Ga0209633, IMG submission 187290) | Oil polluted marine microbial communities from Coal Oil Point, Santa Barbara, California, USA - Sample 1 (SPAdes) (version 2) | ecosystem: Environmental > Aquatic > Marine > Oil seeps ... | reverse complement strand
GATTTAGAGCAAGTACCTGTACACCATTTTATTTTTACGATTTAGAATTTGAAATTCAAACGCCTTTAAAAGTATTTCCATTTGCCGTAATGGATGGTACATTAAAAGATTATTTAGAATTATCTAACAAAAGGGCTTTTGAAGTAATCATTAAGTTGGCTTACGAAGTAAAAAATGTTGATGGTGTCTTTATTACTTTATTTCATAACGAGACCTTAAGTAATAGAGGTAGATGGAGACGCTGGAGAAAGATGTATATAGATATATTTAAAAAATTAACTACCGTTGTATAGTGTAATTTTTCAAATCGACAATCTACTATGATACAATACCTAAGCAGAAATCAAATAAATGAAGGCTTGTATAACACTTGTATCTCCAACGCAGTTAATAGTCGTATTTATGCATATAGTTGGTATTTAGATGTTGTTTGTGACGATTGGTGCCTACTTGTAAAGGACAGTTACAAAACAGTTATGCCCTTACCAATACGTAAAAAATATGGCATTCATTATATTTATTTAGCTCCTTGGACCCAACAATTAGGTATTTTTTCTAAGGAAAACATTGAATCCTTCATAGTAAAGGAATTTATAAATTCAATTCCTACAAAGTTCAAGCTAATAGAATTTTTTTTAAATGCCGATAATGTTATTAGTAACAAATACATAAAGGAGAGAGACAACTTTATTTTGCCTTTGAATAAGGCCTATAAAAATATTAGAAAGCAATATAGTAAAGGACGAAAAAGCAGTATCAAACAGGTAGAAAAATTTAATTTATCAATTGTAAATAATTATAATCACGAAAAGATCATTCAGTTATTTAAAGATAATAAAGGTGCTGAATTGCAGAAGAATAAGACTGACTATGATATCTTAAGTAATTTGATAAATACTGCCTTGCCATTAAAATTAGTGGAATGTGTTGGGGTTATTAACGATAGGAACATGCTAATAGGCGGTGCTTTTTTTTTAAAGGATTCCTTAAGAATTACATATCTTTTCTCCGCAATAAATACTGAAGGTAGAGAAAAACAAGCCATGTCATATTTGATAGATACAATGATAAATAGATATGCCGAGACCGAATATATTTTAGATTTTGAAGGTTCTATGATTTATAAATTGGCATCTTTTTTTAAAAGTTTTGGGGCTGAAAAGGAAGCTTATTATCATTTTAAGAAATATAGATTTTAAAACAAATAAAATAAAACCTATTCTTCAGAAGGTGTAGAATAATACTTATAAAAGATAATCATTGAAAGGAGCCCCGTAAACCACATGAGTACTGAAGTTGTAATGGCTGCTCCCTTTATTCCGTATCTAGGTATTAAATAATAGTTACTTACAAAATTTATCAATAATGCAATAGTAGCGATAAAATAATTCACATGTGCTTTTCCAATAGAAGATAATAAATTACCAAACAGACCTCTAAAAATTAAAATACCGCAAACACCAATCATTAAAATAAGAAAACTCTCATTGAACTGAACGAAAGAGGGGTCAAATAACCTCAAAATATGACGGGAAAACAGTAAAGAAAATAAAATTGCTAATATACTTACAAGGCTAAATAGATACATGTAACCTTTTATATAAGTATTAATATATTTTTTGTTATAAATATTTTCAGTAAATGCAACAAAATCTGTAGCCATAAAAACTCTTGGTAAAAATAAAATACTAAAAGGTATTAATGTGACATACTTGTAATTGGTGACCATATTAGTATCGTTTAATAAATATCCTATTAAAAAAATATCAATAACAAAAAGTAGCTGAGTTACAACATTAGAAAGACTTGCAAAAAAACCGTATCTCCAAAAATAGAAATCTGTAATATGTAACTTAGAATACGCCTTATAATTTATTTTTAATTTCTTGATAAAAAATAAAGATGTTAAAAGTGGGGTAATTAATAAGGCTACGGCATACCCTTTTTCTTCATAAAGCAGACTTAATAGGAATACACAAATTATAAGAATTGCATTGTAGGTTAATTCTGCATATGAAAAGGATTTATTATCATAATTCAGTCTAAATTGAATTTTAATAAGTTCAAATAAGAATGAGGGAATTATTACAAAAGATAAGAAAATAATATAAAAACGAATGCCATCAAAAGAAAAATTAATAAAAAAGCTAACTAAAATTATAAGAAATACTAAAGTTATAGAAGCAATAAGCCCTTTTTTTAATACATAAATAAAAAGACTGTTTTTTTCTTCAACTTCTTTTAATAATGCTCCATATCTAATTAAGCTTTGATGCAACCCAAATCCACCAATTGGAATTACAAAAGATATAATGTTGAAAGCAAAAATAACTACACCTAATTCTTCATTATCAATTAACTGAAGAGCTGTCCAAGATGCCATAAAAGACAAAACTCTTGAAATAACTGTAGTTAGAAGAACAGTTGTACCTGCTCTACTTATAAAATTATGTATGAAAATAATAATGTTTTTCATGTATTTTAATTACTCAGAAATTTTTGTATCCATAACTCTGTTGTTACTAATTGCCAGATTTTATTAGCATCTTTCGACTTTAGAATTGTATCTATTTGATTATTGTCAAATAAACTTCTATGCTTCAGCTTTTGAATCGAATCGAATGTTAATTCTCGAAGTTCATTATTTATCCAATGTTCTAAGGGAAGACCTAAACCTTTTTTATTCATTGTTAAACAACTCGGTGCAATATGTTTTTTTGCAACTTGTCTCAGGATATATTTCTGTGTATTTCCTTTTATTTTGTGCCTTGTAGGTATTTTAAAAGCAGTTTCAATAAAATTATGATCTAATAATGGAAACCTCCCTTCAATTGAAAAGCTCATCGTGCTTTGATCCACTGCACGCATTTGGTGATTAGAAATATATGATTTTAGGTTATAAAAACTTATTGCTTCAAAGTCATCCGTAAATGACATTTTATTTTCATAGAGTTCAGAAATAGTATGTTTGGTATTGTATTTTTTGGTCTTGAATAAATTACCTATTTCTTGATCATTGAAAGTAGTATAGTAATGTGAATAATATTCTCCAATATTGTTATAATTAGAGAGTTGAATACCTTTTTTTATTTTTTGATGTATTTTGGGAAGAATCTTAACAATAGTTCTATTTTTTTGCAAATATTTCCAAAGCGATAATTTTTTATAAACATCATAACCGCCAAAAAGCTCATCACCTCCAAGTCCGTTTAGTATAACTTTTAATTTGTTTTCTGAAGCAATTTTTGCCAGTATATAATTAGCCGATAAATTATGATAAGGCTCTTCATAAGCTAAAATTATCTGATTAATATTATCAATAATTTCTAACGGATTTACATTAGATATGTAATGATTTAGTTGATGTAAATTAGCTGTATCTTCTGCTTGACTTATTTCATCATAATTGTTATAACCTTTTAAACCTAAAGTCAATACTTTAATACTCGGATTTAGCTTTGAAGCAATTACTGCTATTGTCGTTGAATCTATACCGCCACTCATAAAAACTCCTACCTCAACATCAGCATTTAATCGATATTTAATGGCATTATATAAATTTTCTTCAATTAATTTAATAGATTTTTCTTCTGTCAGAGTTAAGTCTTGATTATTTACAGGTATTTCCCAATATCTTGTTTTTCTAACAGCGTTAGATTTTAGGTTGATTTTTAAAAAGTGAGCTGGTTCTAACGCGATGATATTTTCAATACAAGTATTTGGCCTTTGAGCTATTGAAAATCGAAAATTTTGCCATAAACCATTCCAATTAATTTTAGGTTCTATTAATTGAGAATCAATAATAGATTTTATAGTACTTGCAAATACAAAATGATTTTTGTCATAACTATAATAAATAGGTTTAATACCAATCCTATCTCGTGCAATAAATATCTCATTTTTAACATTATCGTATATAGCTAAGGCAAACATTCCATTAAACTTATCAAGAGCCTTTTCAGACCATTGCTTGTATGCGTTAAGCACAACTTCTGTATCTGAATTAGAAAAAAAAGAATAGCCTAAATTAATTAGTTCGGTTTTTATTTCCTTAAAATTATAAACCTCACCATTAAAAATTATCCAGTATCTTTTATCTACATCACACATAGGTTGATGACTATTATTAGATAAATCAATTATCTTTAGTTGTCTAAACCCTAGACCTATTTTAAAAGGTTGATTATATGTAGTGTTAATGTGAGCATGGTTTTTACAAATTGTATCATCACCAATGAAAGGTAATGGTTGTTCATCGAATAACATATAACCTTCATCATCCGGACCTCTATTAACCATACTTTTGGTCATTGAAATCAGTGAAGAAGATTTTGATAAAGATTCATTTAAGTTTATTATCCCTGCAATACCACACATGTTCTTATTCTTTTTCAATTAATACTTTTGTATACAATTTTGTGAAAGTATCACATATTTTTTCCTTACTAAAGTTATTAACTACATATTTGTGCATCTTTTCTGAAGATTCAATTTGTTTTTTCTGATTATAAAAACTGATTAACTCTAGTAGCAACCTTTCTTGATTTTTAGCAGGAATTAAGGTGCCAAAACCTTGCGGAAAACATTCAGATATGCCGCCGACATTTGTAGAAATTATGGGTGTTCCGGTTGAAAATGATTCAAGAATAACACAAGGTAAATTTTCATAATTACTAAAAAGGACAAAAACTGTTGCTTCTTGTAAATAATTTACTAACTCTTTTTGATTTATATGATCTATAAAAGTTATAATATCTTGATTAATACTTAATTCATTTATTTTTCTTTTATATTTAATTGAGTTGCTGCCAATAAAAGTGAACTTAAAATCTGAAATTTTATGCTGAAGTAAACTAATTACATCTATAATTCCTGATATATTCTTTTGATCATCATTCATGCTAGATATATGCAGTATTTTGAATTTAGATGGTTTACTACTCGATGGAATGAACAAATTTGTGTCTACTACATTTGGTACAGGATAATAATTTCCATCAAGCCCAAAATCTTGCATAGCATTTTGTAAATGCTTACTTACAGGACAAACAAAGGCTGCATTTTTAGTTATCAATTTTGAGATATATCGTTCTTTTAGCTTAATATTTTTTGAAAGAGGATATTGATAATCTGTCCAGTGTTCAGAAATAATAAATGGTTTTTTACGAAACCACTTTAGATGTAAAGCGAAAATACCTAAAGGGTACAATACATTTAAATGTACATGGTCAATATGACCAATTTCATTCAAAATATTTTTATAAGCTCGTAAAAATAAATATCCCTTTATTATAGGATTTTGGGTTTGTTTTATATAGCCAATAATAGTGTTAATACCATTTATTTCTTTTTTCTCTATTTTAAAAGATCGTTTACAATTTGGGTCGGTAATGATATGAATGGCAGTGACTTTATGTTTTAAAGCTACTGCCTCAGCGTGACGTTGGATAAAATCTCCATTTACAGGTAATACTTTTGACGGATACCAGCTATTAATAAATAAAATATGAAGTCTATTTTTCAAATATGACAATTTTTTCAAATGTAACAATTATTTTGCTAGACATATTAAATATTAAATAACTACTTTTATCTAATGAATATCCAACATATATTTTTTGATTTAGACCATACATTATGGGATTTTGAAACCAATTCGGCCAAAACTTTTGAAGCTATATTTAGCGATCAGAAAGTAGAAGTAAAGCTAAACGAATTTTTATTACATTATAGCCCAATAAATCAAAAATATTGGAAACTTTATAGGGAAGAAAGGGTGAGTAAACCTGTGTTAAGATATAAACGCTTAAAAGAAACCTTTGATATATTAGGCTATAAAATCTCAGATGACCATATCAACCATTTAGCAACTATTTATATTGATAATTTACCTAATTATAACACACTCTTTGATGACGCTATAGAAGTGTTGAATTATTTATTGCCTAAATATCAAATGCATATTATTACAAATGGTTTTGAAGAAATACAAACAAAGAAAATGAGAACATCGGGTATTTTGCATTTTTTTGATAAAATTATAACTTCTGAAAGTGTAGGTGTAAAAAAACCAAATCCGAAAATTTTTAACCATGCTTTGGCTCTTGCCGAAACGAGTGCTAAAAACAGTATTATGATTGGCGATAACTTGGAAGCTGATATTGTTGGAGCTCAGCAGATTGGAATGCAAACCATATTTTTCAATTCTCATAAAAACACTAACAATCACAATACAATAACTGTTAATAAACTCATAGAAATCAAGCAATATCTATAATCTGAAACCGTTGTTTTAGTAATGAAATTTACATGATTAAAATAATTATTTCTATTAAATTTAATCATAAATCCCGCCTTTGGATTGGGAATTTGAGACATCTGACCAATAATTCAATTTATTTATGACATTTTTAATAATTAAATTGGTATAATAATTATTTATAAATACAGATGAAATTTCCACTTTTTTTATTCTTGGTAGTCATTGTTAATACTTCTGTTAGTTCTCAAAATAAGCAATTTATTTACGGTTTTCAAGATATTCCTCAATCACTTTTAGAAAATCCCGGAGGTGAAGTATTCTTTGATAAACACATTGGTATTCCATTTTTGTCTGGAGTTTATTTAAATGTAGGTACCAATAATGGTTTGATTAGTGGTCTTTTTACAAATGATGGCGTGGCTATAAACAATAAATTTCAAAGTATAATTCATAGCTTAAGTACCAAAGATTTTTTTAGTGTAAATGAGCAATTGGATATTGTTAATATTGGGTATAGACTTCAAAATGAAAAAGATTATTTGAGTTTTGGGATTTATCAGGAATTTGATTTTATTAGTTATCATCCAAAAGATATTGCAATTTTATTTTATCAAGGTAATACGGATGGTAATGGTAATACTGATCTGAATAGCACTTATGCACTTAATGATGCCAATATAAAAGGTGAAATGATTGGTGTTTTTCATGCAGGTATTTCTAGACGAGTAAATAATAAATTTACTATCGGTGCAAGAGCTAAATTATATTCGGGAGTTTTCAATTTTCAATCCCACCATAATAGGGGCTTAATTTCTTCCAGATTAGATCAAGGGAATAATGTACAACACTTAATAAATAATGCAGATGTAACATTTAATAGTTCCGGGTTGACAAAATCTGCTAATAAAACTTTTGCGAGTAATACCTTTAGAAGTTTGTTTTTTGGTGGTAACCTAGGCTTAGGTTTAGATGTTGGATTTACCTATCGTTTAAAAGATAATATGACACTTTCAGCGAGTCTTTTAGATTTAGGCTTTATAAGCTATTCTAATGACGTGAACACTTATAAGGTTAAAGGAGATGTCGAAATAAATGGTATTGGTGTCATTGATCCGCCTACCGATAATACTTTAGATTATTGGGAAAATTTGAATATTGATTTCCATTCTCAGGTTCCGATAGATACCTTGCATTCTACCTATCTATCATTTAGATCTCCTAAAATTAATACTTCCTTTATGTATAAGTTTGGCAGATATTATAGCTCATTAGCTTGTAATGATTCGTCAAAACTGAATAACAAAACATATAAAAATGAGGTAGGGATACAATCTTTTTTTATTTTTAGACCTATAAAACCTCAAATGGCCGCTTCTTTATTTTATACTAGACGTTTATCTAATATTTTCAAGGCTAAAATTATGTATACGGCAGACGCTTATACTTTTTCTAATATTGGATTGGGGCTTTCTTCTCAATTAGGTAAATTTAATCTATTCGCTGCAGCGGATAATGTATTGGGCTATTCAAATATTTATAGTACTAAAAAAATATCATTTAGTTTTGGAATGAATTTAGTTTTTGAATGATAACTCATAAATATAATCCTTATATTTATAAACTAAAATGAATACTATGAAACTTAAATTGCTTGCTGTACTTTTTACAGTTTTTATTTCCAACACACTTATTGGACAATCATTAAATGAATATAAATATGTAATTATTCCTTCAAAATATGATTTTCTAAAAACAGAAAATCAATATCAATTAAATTCATTAACCAAATTTTTATTTGAAAAAGAAGGATTTATAACTACTTATAATAATGTAGAATTACCAGCAGAAATATCTGAAAACGGATGTTTGGCATTGACCGCAAATGTTATCAATAGTTCAAATATGTTCACAACAAAATTGGTCATAAAATTGATTAATTGTAAAAATCAAAAAGTGTTGACCAGTGAAGTTGGAAAAAGTAAAGAAAAAGATTATAAAAAAGGATTTCAAGAAGCTTTACGGAATGCTTTTCAATCTGTTTCTGAATTAAATTATACAGCTCCGAATGAACTAGCAGTGGTTAAAGAGAAAATTCAAAAGGTAGCACCTGAAGAAATTAAAATTATTGAAAGTTCTGAAGATCTGGTTACTGACGACATAGGTATTACCGAAATTGATGAAGGAAGTGAAATTGAATCTGTAGAAGTAGAGGTTCCTGAGACTCCTGTAGTTGAAATGGAGAGGATTGAAAAAGTTGTAGAAAAGGACATTGGAGTAGAAGAAATAGTGGATGTAAAAGAGGTAAATACCACTGTAAAAGGGAATCAGTACTTATTATATGCTCAGGCCAATCCGTTAGGCTATCAATTGGTTGACAGTTCGCCAAAAGTGGTTTACATATTATTAAACTCAAGTAAGAAGAATGTTTATCTACTTAGAGATAAAAATGGAATGGTCTATAAAGAAGCAGATACGTGGTTCGTTGAATATTATAAAAATGACGAATTGATAAAAAAACCTTTGAAAATTAAATTTTAACTGACGTCAGAACTGACCATTGGTTTGCAGATGTCACTTCGAGTTGTTTTTCATAACTTTAGTGTAGAAAAAAGTATCGAGAGCATTGTGTTATTTCCTAATTCTAATTTTATATTTCTTATTTTTTTCCCTTTGAGGAGCAGTGAAAGGCAGAGTTGCTTCTAATACCCGTATTTATCTTTCCAACGCTTTTGTAGGAACACTCTAAAGTTGTTTTCACGACTGTTATTCCCCGGATCGTATATTTTAGTGTCTTTTATTTCATCAGGTAGAAATTCCTGATCGATAAAATTATCATCATAATTATGTGCATATTGATAATTTTTACCATAATCCAAATCCTTCATTAATTTGGTCGGAGCATTCCTTAAATGTAGAGGTACAGACAAATCACCTGTTTGTTTTACCAACTGTTGTGCTTGACCAATGGCCAAATAGGAGGCATTACTTTTTGGAGAATTGGCTAAATATATGGCACATTGACTTAAAATTATACGAGATTCAGGAAAACCAATTATTGAAACGGATTGAAAAGTTGTATTGGCTAATATAAGTGCAGTAGGATTGGCATTGCCAATATCCTCCGATGCCAATATTAACATACGTCTAGCAATAAATTTCACATCTTCACCACCTTCTATCATCCTAGCCAACCAATAAACTGCTGCATTAGGATCACTTCCACGAATAGACTTGATAAATGCCGAAATAATATCATAGTGCTGTTCTCCGGTCTTATCATATCTAACAGTATTCTTTTGAACTTTTTCTAAGACCTTATCATTAGTAATAATAACTTCACCGTCTTCGGTATTTACAATTAACTCAAAAATATTCAACAATTTTCTGGCATCACCACCAGAAAGTTGTAATAAAACATCAGTTTCTTTAAGTTTTATTTTCTTTTTAGAAATGATTTCATCTGTTTTAATGGCCCTTTGTAGTAGGGCAATCAAATCATCTTTATCAAAAGAATTTAGAATATAAACTTGGCAACGTGAGAGTAGGGCAGGGATCACTTCAAAACTTGGATTTTCAGTGGTAGCCCCTATTAGAGTAACCCATCCTTTTTCAACCGCACCTAATAAAGAATCTTGTTGAGATTTACTGAACCTATGTATTTCATCAATAAATAAAATAGGATTTTTAGTCGTAAATAATCCTCCTCTTTGTTTGGCCTTATCAATAATCTCTCTTATGTCTTTAACTCCTGAATTTATAGCACTTAAAGTATAGAAAGGGCGTTTAGATTCATTGGCAATAATATTAGCCAATGTTGTCTTACCAATACCGGGAGGTCCCCAAAATATAAGTGAAGGAATAACACCACGTTCTATATGAGCCGTTAAAGCACCATTTGGGCCAACTAAATGTTGCTGACTAATATAGTCTTTCAATGTTTTTGGACGTATACGTTCTGCTAATGGGGTATTCATATCACAAAAATAGAGAAAACAATGTATTTAATTGTTGATTAGTTGAAATGTTTAATCGTTAATTTTCAATCATATTAATCAATTTAACCCTTTAATAATAGTCTGACAATTTGTACATTATTTCACAATTGGTTGTATTTTTGTTATAGTTATTTAAGCAATATTTAAATTTAATACTTATTTCTCCCCTTAGGGGAGGTTCGGAGGGGAATGAATTTACAAGAAGAGCATCGGCAGTTTAAATTTTCACCTATAGTTATTGGTATTCCATTATATTTTGTGTTGTTTTTATGGATTGTCTTTTGGATAGAAGGTAATTATGAGCTCTATTTCGCTAAATATGGATTATTTCCAAGAACTTTTAAAGGATTGAGAGGTATCCTATTGTCACCTTTTATTCATGGTGGTATTAAACATTTATCGAATAACTCAATCCCACTATTTGTTTTAATGACTTCCTTATTCTATTTTTATAGAAAAATAGCATTAAAAATATTAATATTAGGCACCTTATTTACGGGTCTTTTAACATGGATTATTGCTAGACCCTCATATCATATTGGTGCTAGTGGTATTGTCTATTTATTATTTAGTTTTGTGTTTTTTAGCGGTATTATAAGAAAGTATTATAGGCTGATAGCCGTGTCTTTAATAGTTATTTTTCTTTATGGAAGTATGATCTGGTATATATTGCCTGTAAAAGAAGAAATTTCCTGGGAGGGTCACTTGTCAGGTTTCTTAGTTGGATTCGTACTTGCCATTTTCTTTAGAAATTATGGACCAAAATCTTTTAAGTATGATTGGGAAGTCTCTTCCATTCCAGAAAACTCGGGACTCCTTGAAGAAGATGGAGTTGAAGATAAGTATTGGATCGTGGATGAAGAAGAATGATCCCCTTTGTCCTGCGGACATTTCTCCGAAGGGGAAAAGATAAAGATGAAACGTTGTTAGTCCTTCCCTTTGGGAAGGGTTGGGATGGGCTGACGTTGTCTAACCACTTCGTATAAAGCCACACCACAAGCCACAGAAACATTTAGAGAAGCAATATCTCCCAAAAGGGGTAATTTAGCCTTAACATCAGCTAATTTTAACATAGATCCCGATATACCTTTATGCTCAGAACCCATAATTAACGCTGTAGGCTTATTGAGCTCGGTTTGATAAATGGTTTCATTAGTTTTTTCAGTAATAGCAACAATTTGGATGCCTTCAGCTTGTAAATAATAAATGGCATCTAATAAGTGATTTACTTTACAAATTGGAATTTTAAATGCTGCACCAGCAGAAGTTTTTATAGCATCAGCATTCAAAGGTGCACTTCCTTGGTTTGGAATAATAATCGCATCAACACCAGTACATTCAGCAGTACGCAAAATGGCACCAAAGTTTCTAACATCTGTTATTTGATCTAATAATAAATATAAAGGGTTTTCTTTTTTATTTGTAGCTATAATTTCTTCTAAATCATAAAAATCTATAGCCGAAATTTTTGCTACCACACCTTGATGATTTTGATGCTTTGAAAGGTGATTTAGCTTTTCAATAGGGACATGACTTGAAGAAATGCTATTTTTTTTAATTAAAGTATTTAGTTCTGAAAACAAATGCCCACTCAATCCTTTTTGGATATATATTTTTTCTAAACTCTGACCAGCGTTAATAGCTTCAATTATGGCTCGTATTCCGAATACGGTTTCATTTTGTTGCATCGATTAAGGTAGGTATAGAATTTAAATAATAAAAGAAGAGACTGTCGGAAAGAAAAGACAGTCTCTTTAAAACTCTTTTTTATTAAGAGGTAAGGATTTCTAGAACTAAAATTAATAGAAATTTAGTGTTCATCTTCTAAAAAACCAGTTCTTTTAAATCCTTCCAGATGATATATAGTTCCAGGATCATCCGAGAATTCTATATCAAATGATATGCTATCAGCTATATTACCTGAATTAGTGGTAGTGCCCTTTTTTACAATTACCCCATTTGTAACAGTAACAGTTATTTGATAACCTTCAACATCACTCGCCAAATTATCTCCTGAAAAAGTTAAGGCATTTACACTAACTGGTGATTTGAAATTAAACCACCAAATATTTTTATGATCAAAAATATTAATTTCGGTTCCTTTATCTGCTGCTGTATTTGAAATTGTAATTCGTTGATAATCTAATGCTAGATTATCACCAACAAAAGTTTGAACGTACCAATCTCCAGACACATCTGCAACTGGAGATTTTTCTAATGTGAAGTCCTCAAACCCTTCTTCAGTTTCACATGATGATAAGGCAGTAATAAAAAGTACTACTAAAGTATATTTAAAGATTTTTTTCATTTTTTTAAAATTTATTGATTATTGATATTGAAAGGTATAACCAAATCCATAAGGATTAACAAACGTAGTAAACATTTTAGTTATCGGGTCATAAGTTAAATCTACCGAAGTAGCACCAAATGGATAAACTTGAGGTATTTCAGAAATAACATCACCATCCATTTGAAAATACATTGGGAAAGTACCTCCAAAGGCAAAGTCTGTAACATGAAATATACTTGTAGTTCCAGGGACAAGAGAAATAACTCCTGTTCTTGCTGGTCTATTAACATCTTCTATATCACCTGATACATTTGTACCTAATGTTGAAGGATTATGAACTACAACCACCTGTGCAGCTGTTCCATCAAATCCATCTGCATTTGTTGCGGAATAAGTTATGTTATATATGCCTATAGTGTTTACATCAACAGTTCCAGATACATTTACATCTAATGCAGATCCATCAGCAGTTGCTGTAGCATTAGGGGTAAATGATGTACCAACGGCTACTGTAACAATTTCATCATATTCAAAAGTTGGAAAAAATGTCAATTCAGATACAATAGGGCTTTCTTCATTACATGAAATAAAGAGAAGTATTGAAAAGACTAAAGAAACAACTTTTACAAATTTATTTTTATTTTTCATTATATTACATTTTAAGTTTATGAATACTCATTATTTCTGATCCCACCATACCTTTTCAGTAATTGAGGCTTTTTGAGTAATACTAGGGTTTTTTGAGGTTTCAGTATCTGGATAAAAAATAGTATTTGGGGTTTGATCTCCAGTTAAAACTGAACTAACAGAAACTAGCATATTTCCGATAGAATAATCTTCATTTCCCAAGGTTACTGTCTCCGGATATTGAGTTCTATTAGATTCAAAAAAGCCTTCAATATTATTAACATTAGCTAAAGATATCCATTTTTGAATCATTACTTGTCTTAATGCAGTTTCCACATCTGCAGATAGCACATATTCGTAAGTACCACCAGCACCAGTTAATATTTGTGCTTGAGCAGCAGTAAATCCGTAAGTAATAAAAGAATTAGCAACACCAGCATCATATTTAGCCTTAGCACCCGTACCATTAGAATATCTAATTAAAGCTTCTGCCTGTAAAAAATTACTTTCTGCTACTGTCATAAAATATACTGGTGTAGTTGCTATAATATTTGGCCTAGAAAAATCTGAAGCAACCTCAGATGCATAACTTCCACGATCACCTTGATCGATACCTCTAAATATATTGCTAGTATTTGTACGATAAATAGCTGTTTGTCTTGGATCAATATTGGTATCCAAAAATTGAAGTAGCGAATTACTAGCAATATTATTGACATCTCCTAAACGATCTATTTGAACATCATAAAATGGATTTGCTTTATTTTGTGCACTCTCATATAATGCGAATTTTGCATCAGAAGTAATGAAATTATCTTCAGTAAGAAGAGCGGTCACAGCGGAAGCATTTGCTTGAGTTGTATAAGCCATTCTAATATAAAGTTTTAATTTCAATGTATTTGCAAATTTAATCCAATCAGACATGTCTGCGTTATAAATAGCATCTTGAGCTCCTACAGTGGAATTGACGGGATTACCGTTGTATTTAGCAAGTGCTGCATCAATTTCAGCAATTAAACCTGCATATATATCACCACCAAAGTCAACACTTGGTGTAATGTTTTCAGAACCAAGTAAAGCTTCAGAGTAAGGTATATCGCCATACAAATCAGTTAGTACTTGAAATGTATATGCCCTTACTACAGATGCAATTAAAAAAGAACCGGTATCACCTTCTTCATCAGACTTAGCTAACACAAATTTTAAATCGTTTAGACAACCAGCCCAAAGCTCATTCCATAACCTATCTGAAAAGTCGATATTCATATTGTAAGTGTCAATATTTGTGTATTGACTTGCACTTGGTGGTTGCGTATGATATTGTGCTAAAAACCCTCCAAGATTGGCCAATTGCCCTCCCATTGCTGTTGCTAAGGAACCCTGAGCAGCTGTCAATACAAATTTTTTGTCAACATCCACTGGAGTGTTAGGGTTGTCATTTATATTCAAATTATCCTCACATGAAGTAATCAGTATAAAGAAAAAAAGAAATTTTAATATGTTTTTCATTTTTATGTTTTTTTAATTAATTAAAACCTAGCTTTTAATGTAAATCCAATACTTCTAGTACTTGGACTTGCACTAAATTCACCAAACTGACTCCTAAGATCCGTACCAAATGTCGACGTTTCAGGGTCAATATATTGATTAGATTCCGGTGTGAACAGTAATAAATTTCTACCTATTACTGCAAATGTAATATTTTCAAATGGTGTATTCTCTATTATTTTTTTTGAAAAATTATATGCTAAAGTAACTTCTCTCAATTTGACAAAAGATTTATCAATAACATCTCCTCTTTCAACCGATGACGCACGGTAATAATCATCCCAATGTTCTGAGTCTATAGCGGTGGTATTCTCAACATAAGATATATTACCCGACCCATCGTCTATTCTATTAACAGAACCTGGAATTATATATGGTTCTCTATCATTTATAGTAGTTGTGATTGAGTTTCCTGTAAACCTTGTTATACTGGCAGTACGACTAAACATTAAGCCTCCTTGTCTAACATCTATTGAAAAACCAAGAGAAAAACCTTTATAAGAAAACTCATTAGAAATACCTAAAGTATAGTCATATTGTGTATTTCCATAGACTTCTTTAACAGGAGATGCAATAGGCACACCATTATTGTCAACAACTATATTTCCGCTAGGATCAGTTAAAGGAACACTACCTTCAATAAGTGCTAAGGGTTCGCCTTCTCTAGCGACCAAACTTATGGTACTTAATCCACCAAGTCCGATTTGATCTACTCTGTCATCTAGTTTTTCTAAAATAGCATCATTGCTAGCGTAGTTTATAGACATGTCCCAATTAAATCCTTTATTACCGTTTCTGAATATTCCAAGCTTAAGAAGTGCTTCATAACCAGAGTTAGAAATTGTACCAATATTAGCCGTTTGTGTAGTAAAACCAGAAGTTGCTGCTAAAGGTAAACTTAAAATTTGATCTTCTACAGTAGCATCGTAATAGGTGAAATCAATACTAATACGATTTTTTAAAAAAGATAATTCACCACCAATCTCAAACTCTTTTCTTCTTTCAGGTTTTAAATCAGGGTTCCCAGCTCTATTACCTACTTCAAAAGCATTTAAACCACCTACTGGGAAATTAAGGAATCTAAAACCTTGATTGTCTGTTGATCCAGCAACATTTACAGGATTAATTTGATAAGGATTTGTATCAACCCCAGTTTCTCCATACCCCAATCTTATTTTACCATAACTAATCACATTTTTGATATCAGGGAAGCTATTAGTAAAAACCCAAGAACCATTGACACCTCCATAAAGAACTGATCTGTTCTCTTCTGGTAACGTAGAATACCAATCGTTTCTTAAATTAGCTGTAAGAAATAACATATCCTTGTAAGAAAGTGAAGTAGAATTTAATATACCAAATAATCTTCTCTTAGAAACTGAAGAAGCAGCGGTCACTGGACTAGCAGAGTTAGAAAGTGAGTAGAAATCTGGAATATCTTGAGAAGTAACTGTAGCGGATGCTGCCTTGTTTGTCCTGTCATTATAATTAAAGCCAAAAGTAGAAGTCAGATTTATACTTTCATTTAGGTCAAAATCAAGATTATATAAAATATCATGATTTACCTGCTTTACAAAATTCTGGAATTCACCATAAAATCCAGGTTGCTCTGTACTAGATCCATCATTAGGGCTACCAGGAGCCGCATCAATTATTGCATTCCAAACTTTGGTGTACTCACTATATTGATCCAAACCTAATTTGTAAGATATGTTAGACCAATCATTAATTTTTGCTGTCATGTTAAACGAACCATAAACTCTTTCCTTGGTATATTTTGCACCATCTTCATTAAGCGTAAAATATGGATTGGTAATTCCAAAAGCAGTATAATAATTATCAACTGTGTTAAAAGGATCATTTTTATAATCTTTAAATTCAGTTAGATCAAAGTCATTAGGAATTTGCATTAAGTTATTATAGACTGTAGCTCCCTGACCAGATTGAATACCAGAACCATTGATGTTAACGTAATTTAAATTACCACCAAAAGTCAAGAAATCCATTTTTGAATTAAATGATAGAGAAATAGTGTTTCTTTCATTAGAATCATTACTAGTTGGAAATATACCATCAGAATTTACGTGATTGTAAGACAACCGACCTGAAGTATTTCCTGAACCACCAGAAATAGCTACATTAGTAGTATATGAAGATCCTATGTCGAAAAAATTTCTAAGTTGATCTTTCTGAAATGAATAAGGTTTAATTTTTTGAGAGTTGTTTACAACATTACCCCAAACCCGAACTTCATCATCAAAACGAGGACCCCATGAACCATTTTCTCCTAAAAAATGTTGTCCATCCCAACCTTGTCCAAATTGATTCTGATATTTAGGTGCTCTTAAAATATCGCTAAAATTAGCAGTTGTAGAAAAGTCAATAGTTAATTTACCTGATGAGCCTTTCTTAGTTGTAATGATGATAACACCATTAGCCGCTCTTGAACCATATAGTGCCGTACTTGAAGCTCCTTTAAGGATAGAAATGGATTCAATATCTTCAGGGTTTATATCCCCAGAGCCACGGCCAAAATCGTAAGCTCCATTCAGACTATTACTGAAGGACGAGGCATTGTTAACAGGGATACCATCAACAATATATAAGGGTTGATTGCTTCCTCCAATTGTACTAATCCCTCTTATAATAACTCCAGAAGAAGAGCCGGGATCTGTACTTGCACTTGAAATAACAACACCAGCGACTTTTCCCTTAATAGCATCTGAGATGTTAGATTGAGATCCTTCATTTAATTCACTAGATCCAATACTAGTTACAGCCGAACCAATAGAACCCTTTTCTCTTTTGATTCCATAGCCAGTAACAACAACCTCTTCTAGAACATTGTCGGCTTCCATTACCACATTAATTGTATTTGAAGAACCAACCTTAATTTCTTTAGGACTCATACCAATAAAACTAAAAGATAGGATTTCACCCACCTTAGCCTGAATGGTATAATTACCATCAAAATCTGTTTCAGTACCTGTTGAAGTACCTTTGATTATTATGCTAACTCCTGGTAATGTTCCTGTTTCATCAGAAACCGTACCCGAGATAGTTTTTTCTTGTGCAAATGTAAATTGCACTACAAACGCTAGTAATAGCGTTAGAAATCCACTAAGCTTTGTATTCATGTTTATATTTATTTGAATTAATTATGGCAAAAGTGCTAAAATTATGTTAATAAAACAATTTTTTTAACTAAAAATTAATAAGGCAAGTTAATGTTGGGCTGAGTAATGTTTAATGAAATACAATTATTAATATTAAATATGTATACGATATTAATAATTAGTAACAATATTTAAACAAAATACCGAATTATTGAAATTTAAAGCAATAATAGGGAACCTACCTAAAGTAGCACTAAATTTTAACACTTATTTTTGATTTTATTATATAACCAAGTCTTAAGGCGTAAAGATTTGAAGTAAAATTAGTTTGGAATAATAAGATGAGGAATAAAGTTGGTTCAACACCGAAGAATGTCTCGGTACTAAGTTAATAAATTTTATTAAAAAAACCTATGAGATACTAGTAGAAATCATAGGTTTTTTATAAAATTAACACTTAGTTTGTATCAAAACATATCCCAGAATAGTTTTGTCTCTGCTAAATCTCCACCAATAGCAGTTGCTGCCGCTTGATAGTTGGTGCCATTTAATGTTTGATCAATTACAGGATATGTATATCTATTTGGGAAACCTGAAACAGCTTCTGTAGGTGTAGCTAAAATTGGAAAATCTAATAAACGAATTGAAGTCCAAGCCTCAAAACCTCTGTTGAATAGGGCTATCCACTTTTGATTACCAATCACTTCTTTCCAAGGCATTGTCGCTCCACTTGCAGCTATAGAAGCATCATAATCAACACCTGCTTGTGCTAAATATGTTGTAGCATCTGCTGCTGAACCCCCCCATTTCTCAATAGAAGACATAATAGCAGCATCATAATGACTTTTTGTTGTTCCACCAACAGCAAAATTTCTAGCAGATGCTTCAGCCAATAAAAATTCAACTTCGGTATAATCAAAAATTACGCCAGGTGCTGTAGCCGCTTCAACTTGAGCAGAAACATGTGAATGAGATGAATAGTTTGAGGTAGAGCCTATTTCCCCGCCAACATATTGTCCATCTACTTTTTCGAAAAACAGGGGTCTTCTTGGGTCATTCAAGGCATTCATTATATCAATAATAGTTTTTCCGGCGACATAATCTTGTCTTCCGCTTAGAACAAGATTTGCATGAATAGGATTTGTATTAGGGTCAGAAGATAAGTATGCATAATTAGCATTATCTGCATTACTTGAAATTAGTCCATCCGCAACAGCAGCTTCAACGGTTTGTTTTGCTAAAGCATTATCTACATCTGATAACAAGATACCCATTCTTAATTTTAATGAATTAGCGAATAATTTCCATTTTGAGACATCTCCATTATAAATTCTATCGGCAGCTCCAAAACTACCATTAGAAGTATCTAAGTCATCTATTGCTACTGATAATCTAGAAATTAAATCTTTATAAATTGTTAATCCATCATCGTATATTGGTAGTAAGTTATCAATATCTAAAGCTTCGGTATAAGGAATGTTACCAAAAGCATCAACTAAAACACTATATGCATATACATTCAAAATTTCAATTACCACTAATTTATTAGCTTTGGTTAGTTGATCTTCCGGCAAAGCATATTCAGTTGCTGAAATAACCTTAGAAGCTTCATCTAGATCTTTTAGCACATCTTTATATAAAACACTCCAATGTGTACCTGGTATATTTCTACCTACTTGATCATAATTACTTTCGTCAGTATATGTTGTTTCTTGTAAAAACTGACTCCATAATTTTGTATTATTATTGTTTACATTTAGATCAACCATTTGATCAACTAAACTCTTTTGCGCACCGGTAAACAAACTTTCACCAGGTACAGCGGAAGGATCTTTAATATTTTGATTCAAATCTTCCAGATTACTAGAACAAGAAGCAAAAATTACTACTGTTATTAATATTAGTATTTTTTTCATTTTTTCTTTTTTTTAAAATTGTAGTTTAAGGTTAAAACTGTAATCTTTTGTAGTTGGCAATGATCCTGTTGAATAGCCTTGTAAATTACCTGAAGATAATCCAGACTCAGGATCAGCATGAGGTAAATCTTTACTTATGATCCACAGATTTGAACCAACAACACTAAATGTAACATTTGATAAAAAAGTCTTACTTATAAGTTTTGAAGGAAGGCTATATGACAAGGCTACCTCACGTAGTTTAACATAACTAGCATCATAAACGAATGCTTTATTCGGTAAACCCCTTCTATATCCAAAAGCTCCAAATCTATCTGCTCTAATACGTGTGGTGTTTTGCGTCCCATCAGCATTAACACCAGGGTTTATAAAACCACCACCGTCAGCTATAAAATTTCTTACTGGATTTCCTAAATCATTAATAAAGGCTGTTTCAGCATATAAACCAGTAGCTTGTCCGTACCATTGGTCCAGTGAAAAAATAGCACCACCTTCTTGAATATCAATTAAAAAACTAAAAGATAAGTTTTTGTATGAAAAACTATTTGAAATACCCATTAACCAATCAGGATTAGTATCACCTATAACCTTATCTGAAGTTGAAGTAGGAACATATTGACCACTAGCAGCATCAACAACTTTTTCTCCATTGAGGTATGTGAAATCTGTACCCTGGATAACTCCATAAGGTTCACCTACACGAGCATTAATTGTTACACCACCTTGAAAAGAACCTAATTGTAGATTTTCAATACCATCTTCTAAAGAAATAACTGTATTCTCATTTTTAGACCAGTTTACATTAATATTCCAACTCAAGTCAGCAGTTTTTATTGGAGAGCCATATAAACTAACCTCAAATCCTTTATTTTCAATTTCCCCTGCATTTAGAATTTTAGAAGTATAGCCTGTAGATCGAGTTACAGGTACTCCAAAAATTTGATCTACGGAATTGTTTTTATAATAAGCAACATCAAATCCAAGTCTATTTTTTAGGAATTTCATTTCCAAACCAAACTCTAAACTTTTGGTCGTTTCTGGTTTTAAATTAGGATTTTTCTTCACATTACCTACAGATGTGCTAGCACTTCCAATAGGAGTGTTTACATTAAAACTATCATATAGAAAATCAAACGGAGCACTATTACCAACTTCTGCATAATTTGCCCTAATTTTCCCAAAAGAAATCGTCTCACCGTCTATAAGTTTAGAAAAGACAAAACTTGTTGCAACTGATGGGTAATAAAAACTACTATTATCGCTTGGTAAGGTTGATGAATGATCCCTTCTAATGGTAGCATCTACGTATAGCAAATCATTATAACCAATGGAAAGACTGGCATATATGCCATCAACACCTATTTTTTCAGCCCTCTCTTTAGGTAGCGGTAATGGACCAACACTATTCTGTAAAGAATATAAAAACGGTACACTTAGTCCTCCACTCGTCGATGCGTAAATAGAATTATATTCATTTCTTCTAATATTTGTTCCTAAAATACCTTTAAGGTTAAACTTATCACTTAAGTCTTTATTAAAATTCAACATTAAATCATAGTTCGTTTCTGCATTTTGAATATTTCTTCTACCATATCCAGAATCAACATTTCCTCTATTCCCTTGACTGTCTGGTACTCCAAAACTACTAGCAACACTACCATTGGCTCTCCTTTCTTCTTGTAATTCAGAATAAGTATCTGTTGCAACTCTGGCTGTGACATCTAACCAGTCATTTAATTCATACTTTAAAGATATATTTCCAATAAAGCGATTACGACTATCATTTTGAAAATTTTGATATCTAGTCCAATATGGGTTGTCCCAGAAAATAGGTACAGAACCAGCATCAGACGAAGCAGGGTTCCATGTTATATTTCTTCCTGTTGAAAAATAAGCATCTTGTTGTTGCTGTATGTCAACATTGGTTTGCCACCATTGTTTAAAATTACCGATAATATTATCATTATAACCTGTTGAGTTACGACCCAAACCATTCGTTTTGATGTAATTTGCATACCCAGTAACGGTTAAATTTTTCTTCAGCTTAGCACTACCACTCATTGAAAAATTGTGTTTCTTAATAGAACTATTGGGCATTAAGCCTGATTGATCAAATTGACTATAGTTTAATCTTAAGGATCCTTGATCAAAAGCTTTATCTAATGAAATAGAATTTGTTAAAGTAACAGGAGTTTCAAAAAATGTTATCGGTCCGTTTTCAGCATTAACCCAAGGTGTAGCTGTTCTATAATTAGCTAACTCTGGATCAAAAGAATCCCATTGATATACCATTAAGCTAGAATCAAAGGCAGCTCCATAAGATCCATCTTCAGTATATAGAACTACTTGATCATCATTGCCATCTCCAGTAACATCTTCAATATACCAATGGTCATCAGGACCATCATAATAATGACCATAACCAGCACCATATTGAGTTTGGTATTTTGCAAAAGTACTTTTATCTATAGAACCGATAGTCATTCCTGAATTAATAGTAATTCCATAACCTTTAGCATCTTTCCCTTTTTTGGTAGTAATCATAATTACACCATTTGCAGCTCTTGAACCATATAAAGCAGTTGCTGCAGCACCTTTCAATATATTCATAGATTCTATATCCTCAGGATTGATATCTGAAGCACTATTTCCATAATCATAATAACCACCAACAGCTTGCCCTTGGAATTGTGAATTTGAATTTGCATTATTAATTGGAACACCATCAATAACAAATAAGGCTTGGTTACTACCTGTCAAAGAAGCATTACCTCTTATTACAACATTAGTAGAGCCCCCTAAATTGTTATTTTTTCTAATTTGTACACCAGAAGCTTTACCTGAAAGTGCATTAACAAAATTCCCGCTTTTAACTCTATTAAGTTCTTCACCTTCTACCTCTTGTGTTGCATAACCTAAAGATTTCTTTTCTCTTGAAATACCCAAAGCCGTTACCACAACTTCATCAAGTACATTGTCGGCCCGCATCACCACGTTCATAGTATTTGAAGCACCAACAGTGACGTCTTGAGTTGACATACCAATAAAACTGTATTGAATAACGTCACCTTCTTTGGCAGCCAATGAATACTTACCATCAAAATCTGTTTCAGTACCCTTTGTAGTACCTTTAATAATTACACTAACTCCAGGTAAAGGACCTGTTTCATCAGAAACAGTACCTGAGATAGTTTTTTCTTGTGCAAATGTAAATTGCACTGCAAACGCTAGTAATAGCATTAAAAATCCACTAAACTTTGTTTTCATGTTTATATTTATTTGAATTAATTTTTACAAAAGTCTTAATTAATTGTTAAATAACCAAATTTTTGAAAGGAATAAATACTTATCCGACTAAGTTAAAATTTACTTTTTAGAAATTTGTAATAATCTTGAAATGAAATAGCGAATTGTTGAAATTTAAAGCAACGTCAGGAAATCCACCCAAAGCATAACTTAAATTTAACATACCTATTTTTGACTTAAAGGCGTAACCAAGTCCTAAGGTGTATAGTTTTGAAGAGAGATTAGTGTTTAGATTTTCAATATATCCTATATCTGTAATGGAGTATAAATATGATAAATTGTCAGTATTGAACCTATACTCAATATTAAATAAACTGTAGGTTGAAGCGGTTAGACTTTCTTCATTAAATCCTCTAATGCTATTGTTGCCACCTAGCCTAAATAGTTCATTACTGAATAAGTTCTTAGATGTAATTGTACCACTTTGATTTTGAATAAAAACATGATGCTTTAGATCTAAACTCCATAAAAAATTGGTTTGTAAGAGCAACTTATTCTGATTTACATTGTTAATGTTATTTTTTCTTTTTCCGGTAAGAGCTTCAACATAGATATTGAACTTTTCTGAAAATATAGGGTGTTTATTTGGTATGTGGTAACTGTAATTTAGTCCATAGAATATATTACTATAGTCTTCAATATTACTATTGTTAATTGACAAAAGATTAGACGAGCTTTCAGAATGAAGAGATAATCCTATTGAGTTTCTTGAATTTAATTTATAAGGAAGAGAAATATTTATTTTGGTATTTACAAAAGAAGAATCTTGTTTATATATATTTAAAGCGACATTTGGCGAAAAATTTGACTTAAATATATATGGTAATGTTACGCCTAAGTCAAAAACCTGTCGGTCATTACCATTGTTTTTCCAAATTAATGAAAATTTTTCACCTAAGTTCAATATATTGTTCAATGATAAGTCAAGGTAGCCGCTAAATTGTAAACCCTTGCCATCTTCTTTTGAAGTGAAACCAATTAAACCATCAAATTTATTTGAAAGTTTCTTCTTTAAATATAGATAAACAATAGTAGAATCTTTGGTGAATAAAACTTCAGGAGCTTTTAGTTCGGACACAAAGGGCAAATTGTTAATCGTATTGGATGCCTCATCTAGCTTGGTCTTTGAAAATGTAGTATTGATTTTTAGTCTCAAGTCATTTTTTACATAGGTTATAGGGAAATCAGTATATCCTTTAATAATTATTTTATCTATGGTTCTCGGTTTATATTTCTTGATTTTAAGCCGAGAGACTATAGTATCATGCTTCACTAAAATATTATGCAATGATACTTCTGTAAAAGAAATTCCTTTGGATTCATAAATTATGGCTATTTCTTTCAGAGCTTCGGGTAAATTTTCAGGACTCACTTCAAAATATTTATCATATATAGATATTTTAGAATTAAAATAATCTTCTTTAGAGATGTCATTACTTTTAAAAAGTACTTTAATTACTTTGACCCGGTTCCTAACATCAAAATATACATGATAAAGTGTGTCGTTTTTTGAAACACTGTCTAATTTGTAATTTATAAACCCAATTTGTGCAATCTTCTGCTTTATAGAATCTAATGACTTTAGCAAGCTATTTTCTGTGAAATGATTTTTTTGATAGGTTATAGACTTCAAAAATAATGTTGAAGTGCTGTCGGTGGCAGAAATTTTTAATGCAATTTTTTGACTAAAAGAATAGTTAAAAGCACATATAAAAATACTTATATATATATATGGTGTAATTTTCTGTTTCAAATCAGGTCAAAAATAGTTTAAAAACTTTTTAAACAATATATAAATAAAAATGTTTTTAAAATGATGATAAATTTTACCTCACACCTGTTTGAAACCACAAAAATTATTTATACATTTGCACACTCTTAAAAAAGAGGTTTACAAAAACTAGAAATAATTAATAATTTATATGCCAACTATACAGCAATTAGTACGCAAGGGAAGAACCCAAATAACTAAGAAGAACAAATCGGCTGCATTGAATTCTTGTCCACAAAGAAGAGGCGTATGTACACGTGTTTATACTACAACACCAAAAAAACCAAATTCTGCTATGCGTAAAGTAGCAAGGGTAAGGTTAACTAACGGTAATGAGGTAAACGCTTACATACCTGGAGAGGGACATAATTTACAAGAGCACTCGATAGTATTAGTTAGAGGTGGAAGAGTAAAAGATTTGCCTGGAGTTAAATATCACGTAGTTCGTGGTGCTTTAGATACTGCAGGAGTTGAAGGACGAACTCAACGCCGTTCAAAATATGGAACAAAACGTCCTAAAAAATAATTTTAACACTTTAATGAAATAAGTAATGAGAAAAAGAAGTGCGAAAAAAAGATTTCTTTTACCAGATCCTAAATTTAACGATCAGTTAGTTACAAGGTTTGTAAATAATTTAATGAAAGATGGTAAAAAGTCTGTAGCTTTTAAAGTATTTTATGACGCTATGGATATTGTTGAAGAAAGAAAGCAAGATGAAGAAAAATCATCTTTAGAAATTTGGAAAGAAGCTTTATCTAATGTAATGCCACATGTTGAGGTAAGAAGTAGAAGAGTAGGTGGTGCCACCTTTCAAATCCCTATGCAAATCAGACCGGATAGAAAAGTTTCAATGGCTATTAAATGGATGATCTTATTTGCAAGAAAACGTAATGAGAAGTCTATGGCTCAACGTTTGGCAGGTGAAGTTCTGGCAGCGGCTAAAGAAGAAGGTGCAGCGGTTAAAAAGAGAACTGATATTCACAAGATGGCTGAAGCAAATAAAGCATTTTCACATTTTAGATTTTAATTAGAAATGGCTAGAGATTTAAAATTTACAAGAAATATAGGTATTGCCGCACATATTGATGCCGGCAAAACTACTACTACAGAACGTATTCTTTATTACACGGGTGTTAGTCATAAAATTGGAGAAGTTCATGATGGTGCTGCTACTATGGACTGGATGGAGCAAGAGCAAGAAAGAGGTATCACAATTACTTCTGCGGCTACAACATGTACTTGGCAATTCCCAACAGAAAATGGTAAACCAACAGCTGATGCCCACGGATATCATTTTAATATTATTGATACTCCCGGTCACGTTGATTTTACAGTTGAAGTAAATAGATCATTAAGAGTTCTTGATGGTTTGGTTTTTCTTTTCTCTGCAGTTGATGGTGTTGAGCCTCAATCAGAAACCAACTGGAGATTAGCAGATAACTATAAGGTGCCAAGAATTGGTTTTGTAAATAAAATGGATCGTCAAGGATCTGATTTTATGATGGTATGTCGCCAAGTTAAGGAAATGTTAGGTTCAAATGCTGTGCCTATCGTTTTGCCTATTGGTGATGAAGCTGATTTTAGAGGAATTGTAGATTTAGTTAAGAATAGAGCTATTATTTGGCATGAAGAAAGTATGGGTGCAACATTTGATATTGTTGACATTCCTGAAGACTTAAAAGAAGAGGCTGCTAAATATAGGGCATTGTTGATTGAAGAAGTTGCAAGTTATGATGAAAATTTGTTGGAGAAATTCATGGAAGATGAAGATTCTATTACAGAAGAAGAAGTGCATAATGCATTGAGAGCTGCTGTGATGGATATGGCTATCATTCCAATGATTTGTGGTTCTGCTTTTAAAAATAAAGGCGTGCAGTTTTTATTAGATGGTGTTTGTAGATATTTACCTTCACCAATAGATAAAGATGCCATTGTAGGTACTGATCCAAATACTGGTGGTGAGATTGCTCGTAAGCCAGATGTAAAAGAACCTTTTGCTGCCTTAGCTTTTAAAATTGCAACAGATCCTTTTGTTGGTCGTTTGGCATTTTTTAGAGTGTATTCTGGTAGATTAGATGCAGGTTCATATGTCTTGAATAATCGTTCAGAGAAAAAAGAACGTATTTCACGTATCTATCAAATGCATTCTAATAAGCAAAATGCCATTGATTATATAGAAGCTGGTGATATTGGAGCTGCAGTTGGTTTTAAAAGTATTAAAACCGGTGATACCTTATCAGATGAAAAACATCCAATTGTCTTAGAAAGTATGGATTTTCCAGATCCTGTAATTGGTATTGCAGTTGAGCCTAAAACTAAGGCCGATGTTGATAAATTAGGTATGGCCTTGGCTAAGTTAGCTGAAGAAGATCCAACTTTTCAAGTGAAAACAGATGAAGCTTCAGGTCAAACAATTATCTCAGGAATGGGAGAGCTTCACTTAGATATTATTGTGGATAGATTGAAACGTGAATTTAAAGTAGAAGTTAACGAAGGAGAACCACAAGTTGAATATAAAGAAACATTAACAAAAACTACAGAACAAAGAGAAACTTATAAAAAGCAATCTGGTGGACGTGGTAAGTTTGGTGATATTGTATTCGAAATGGGGCCTGTAGATGCAGATTTTGAAGGAACAGGATTACAATTTATTGATAAAATTAAGGGAGGACGTATTCCTAAAGAATTTATTCCGTCTGTTGAGAAAGGATTCAAGGCGGCAATGAAGAATGGTCCTTTAGCAGGATATGAAATGGATACAATGAAGGTTACATTAACGGATGGTTCTTTCCACCCTGTAGATTCTGATGCACTTTCATTTGAATTAGCTGCGAAACTAGGTTACAAATCTGCTGCGAAAGGAGCAGGAGCTGTGATCATGGAGCCTATTATGAAATTGGAAGCTTTAACTCCTGAAGAGAATATGGGTGATATAGTTGGTGATTTAAATCGTAGAAGAGGCCAGGTTAGTGATATGTCGGATAGAGCAGGGTCTAAGGTGGTGAAAGCTACAGTACCATTATCTGAAATGTTTGGTTATGTTACTTCATTAAGAACATTATCGTCTGGTAGAGCAACATCAACTATGGAATTTTCACACTATGCTGCAACACCTTCAAATATTTCTGAAGAAGTAATTAAAAAAGCACAAGGTTAATTTACTAAATAGATAAAGATGAGTCAAAAAATTAGAATTAAATTAAAGTCTTACGATCACAATTTAGTAGATAAATCTGCTGAGAAAATCGTAAAAACAGTAAAAAGTACTGGTGCTGTTATTAACGGACCAATTCCGTTACCTACACACAAAAAAATATTTACAGTATTACGTTCACCTCACGTTAATAAAAAATCTAGAGAACAATTTCAATTGAGTTCTTATAAAAGATTACTAGATATTTATAGTTCTTCGTCAAAAACAATTGATGCTTTGATGAAATTAGAATTACCTAGTGGTGTTGAGGTTGAGATAAAGGTTTAGTGAAACTTGGTTTTAAGGAGCTAAAGCGAACTGAAAAACCTTAGTTGAATTAAGTTCCCGCAAAGGTGGGAATCTCATAAATGATTGATGAAGAGTTGAAAAATTTCTGCTTAGGCAGAAGTAAACATGTCCCGAGCGGTTGACAAGGGAAAAACGGTAAAAAATACATTCAGGGTTGAAGTGTTTTTGACCCTGTTTTTTTTGAATAATAAGTAATAATAATTAATAAATAATTAAAATGTCTGGGTTAATAGGAAAGAAAATAGGAATGACCAGTATTTTTGATGACAATGGAAAAAATATTCCATGTACAGTTATCAAAGCCGGTCCTTGTGTAGTTACCCAAGTCAGAACCAAAGAGATTGATGGCTATGATGCCTTACAACTAGGTTTCGATGACAAAGCAGAAAAGCAGACAACTAAAGCGTTAAAAGGGCACTTTAAAAAAGCTGGTACTACTGCTAAGAATCGTGTTGTAGAATTTCAAGGTTATGATAAGGAGTACAAATTAGGTGATCTGATTACTGTAGATCACTTTGAAGAAGGTGAATTTGTTGATGTTGCCGGAACCTCAAAAGGTAAAGGTTTTCAAGGTGTTGTAAAACGTCACGGTTTTGCAGGTGTTGGTCAAGCAACTCACGGTCAACACAATCGTTTAAGAGCTCCCGGTTCAGTGGGTGCAGCTTCTTATCCTGCAAGAGTATTTAAAGGTATGAGAATGGCAGGTAGAATGGGCGGTGAAAAAGTAAAAGTTCAAAACTTAAGAGTTTTAAAAGTAATACCGGAAAAGAATCTTTTAGTTGTAAAAGGTGCCGTTCCCGGTCATAAGAACTCTTATATAACTATTCAGAAATAATGAAAGTAGCAGTTGTAGACATAAACGGAAAAAAGACTGGAAGAAATGTTGAACTTTCAGATGCTATCTTTGCTATAGAGCCAAATAAACATGCAGTTTATTTGGATGTTAAGCAATATTTAGCAAACCAGAGACAAGGTACACATAAAGCTAAAGAAAGGGCTGAAATTATAGGTAGTACTAGAAAGATCAAAAAACAAAAAGGTACCGGTACAGCTCGTGCGGGTAGTATTAAATCTCCTGTGTTTAGAGGAGGGGGTAGAGTTTTTGGACCTAGACCTAGAAATTATGGTTTTAAATTGAATAAAAATTTAAAGCGTTTGGCTCGTCAATCGGCTTTGTCAATGAAAGCCAAAGGAGACAATATTGTGGTGTTGGAAAAATTTGATTTTGACGCTCCAAAAACTAAAAATTTTAAGGATATTTTGATAGCACTAGAACTTAATAATAAAAAATCTTTATTTGTGTTGGAGGCTTCAAATAAAAATGTATATTTGTCGTCACGCAATTTAAAAAGCACAGAAGTTATAAATGCCTCAAAATTAAACACTTACAATACGTTAAACGCAAATAAAATTGTAATGTCAGAGGCTTGTATAGAAGAAGTTGAATCTAATTTAAGTAAGTAATATTATGAGTATTTTAATTAAACCTATTATTACGGAAAAAGCAAATGACCTGAGCGAGTTGCAGAATAGATTCACTTTTCAGGTTGATAAAGGTGCAAATAAGATTGAAATTAAAGAAGCTGTTGAAAAAACATATGGTGTTTCTGTTTTAAAAGTTAATACCATGGTTTATCCTGTTAAGCGTAATACTAAACACACCAAAAGAGGTGTTGTAGTTGGTAAAATAGGAGCTTACAAAAAGGCTGTTATTGAGTTAGCTGAGGGTGAGAATATAGATTTTTATAGCAATATTTAAGACGAAAAAAGATGGCATTAAGAAAATTAAAACCAATAACACCGGGTCAGCGTTTTAGAGTTGTAAACGACTTTGATGCTGTGACTACTGATAGACCAGAGAAAAGTTTATTAGCTCCGCAGAAAAGATCAGGTGGTAGAAATAATAGAGGTAAAATGACCATGCGATATTTAGGAGGTGGTCATAAAAAAAGATATCGTATTGTTGATTTTAAAAGAGACAAAGATGGTATTCCTGCAACTGTAAAATCTATTGAGTATGACCCTAATCGTTCTGCACTTATTGCATTATTAAATTATGCGGATGGTGAAAAGCGTTATATTATCGCTCAAGGTGGATTGAAAGTAGGTCAAACGGTAATTTCTGGTGAAAAAGCTAGTCCTGAAATAGGAAACGCTATGTTGTTAAATTCTATTCCTTTGGGTACTGTAATTTCTTGTATAGAATTGCATCCCGGTCAAGGAGCTGTTATTGCTCGGAGTGCTGGTTCTTTTGCTCAATTAGTAGCGAAAGAAGGTAAGTACGCCACGATAAAATTACCATCAAGTGAAATTAGACTGATATTAGTTACTTGTAAGGCTACGATAGGTGTTGTATCAAATTCTGATCATCAATTATTAGTATCTGGTAAAGCAGGTAGAAGTAGATGGTTAGGTAAAAGACCAAGAACTAGAGCGGTGGTTATGAATCCGGTAGATCATCCAATGGGTGGTGGTGAAGGTAAATCTTCAGGAGGACATCCAAGATCTAGAAACGGAATTCCGGCTAAAGGATTTAAAACACGTTCTAAGACCAAAGCGAGTAATAAATATATTATAGAACGTAGAAAAAAATAAGTAGATAAATTATGGCACGTTCATTAAAAAAAGGACCTTATGTTTTCCATAAATTGGAAAAGAAAGTACAAAAAAATATAGAATCTGGTAAAAAATCAGTTATCAAAACTTGGTCTAGAGCCTCTATGATAACCCCTGATTTTGTGGGACAAACTATTGGAGTTCACAATGGTCGTCAATTTGTACCAGTATATATTACTGAAAACATGGTAGGTCATAAATTAGGAGAATTTTCACCAACACGTTCTTTTAGAGGGCATGCAGGTGCTAAAAATAAAGGTAAAAAATAAGTAGGAAATCATGGGAGTTCGAAAAAAATTAAGAGCACAGCAGCTTAAGGAAGAACGCAAAAATAAATTTTTTGCCAAACTGAATGGCTGCCCTACATCGCCAAGAAAAATGCGTTTAGTAGCAGATTTAATTAGAGGTGTTGAAGTTGAAAAAGCTTTGGCAATTTTAAAATTTAGTTCTAAAGAAGCTGCACGTAATTTAGAGAAATTAACATTATCTGCAATTGCCAATTGGCAAGCTAAAAATGAAAGTGCAAATATTGAAGATGCGGGTCTATTTGTAAAAGAAATTTATGTAGATAGTGCTATGATGTTAAAAAGATTGAGACCGGCACCACAAGGTCGTGCTCACAGAATTAGAAAACGTTCAAATCATGTTACAATGATATTAGGAGAAAAAAATAATACAAGCAATTCGTAAATAGTATGGGACAAAAAACTAATCCAATAGGAAATCGTTTAGGAATTATCAGAGGATGGGAATCTAACTGGTATGGTGGAAATGACTATGGTGATAAAATTGCTGAAGATGATAAGATAAGAAAGTATATTCACACTAGATTAGCGAAAGCTAGCGTATCTAGAGTAATCATTGAGCGTACACTAAAATTGATAACTATTACGATTACTACTGCCCGACCTGGAATAATTATCGGTAAAGGTGGTCAAGAAGTTGATAAGTTAAAGGAAGAGCTTAAAAAAATTACAGGTAAAGAAGTTCAAATTAATATTTTTGAAATTAAGCGTCCAGAATTAGATGCATTTTTGGTAGCATCAAGTATAGCACGTCAAATAGAAAATAGAATTTCTTATAGAAGAGCCATAAAAATGGCTATAGCTGCAACTATTCGTATGAATGCTGAAGGTATTAAAGTTCAAATATCTGGTCGATTGAATGGTGCGGAAATGGCACGTTCAGAATCTTATAAAGAAGGTAGAATTCCTTTATCTACTTTTAGAGCAGATATTGATTATGCTTTAGTAGAAGCACATACTACTTATGGAAGAATAGGTGTTAAAGTGTGGATTATGAAAGGTGAGGTTTATGGTAAAAGAGAATTATCTCCTTTAGTTGGATTGTCTAAAAAGCAAGGTAAAGGTGGTGATTCAAAAAAAGGTGGAGGAAGAAGACCTCAAAGAAGAAAATAAATTTTTTAAAGTTTAGAAAATGTTACAACCAAAGAGAACGAAATATCGTAAAGTACAGAAGGCTAAAGGAAATATGAAAGGTAATTCCAATAGAGGTCATTTACTTTCTAACGGAATGTTCGGTATAAAATCTTTAGATCAAAATCTTTTGACTTCGCGTCAAATTGAGGCGGCTCGTATTGCGGCAACACGTTATATGAAGAGACAAGGAAGTATTTGGATTAAAATTTTTCCCGATAAGCCTATTACTAAAAAACCATTAGAAGTACGTATGGGTAAAGGTAAGGGTGCACCTGAATATTTTGTGGCTGTGGTAAAACCAGGTAGGATTTTATTCGAAATTGGAGGAGTTCCTATTGAAGTTGCTAAAGAAGCTTTGCGTTTAGCAGCTCAGAAGTTACCAGTAAGAACGAAATTTATAATTGCAAGAGATTACGATTCTAACGACGCGTAAATTAAATAGAAGATGAAACGAGTATGTCACAAATTTTCTAACAAATAGAAATGGTAGAAAGCGAACAGCATGTGACAGATGACAAAGCAATAAGAATAAACACATGAAACAATCAGAAATTAAAGAATTATCTGTAGCAGATTTACAAGAGCAATTGGTATCACTAAAGAAAAATTATACAGATTTAAAAATGGCACATGCTATTTCTCCTTTAGAAAATCCAATTCAATTGAGAGATTTAAAAAGAACTGTTGCCAGACTTGCTACAGAATTAACTAAAAGAGAAGTACAATAATTGTATTCGTATTTACAAGATGGAAAAAAGAAATCTTAGAAAAGAAAGAATAGGGGTTGTTTCAAGTAACAAAATGGAGAAATCTATTGTTGTTAATGAAGTTACAAAAGCAAAACATCCTATGTACGGTAAGTTCGTGATGAAAACGAAAAAATATGTTGCACATGACGAGAAAAACGATTGCAATATTGGTGATACGGTTAAGATAATGGAAACACGTCCATTAAGTAAAACCAAACGTTGGAGGTTAGTAGAAATCTTAGAAAGAGCTAAATAATTATGTTACAACAAGAATCAAGATTAAAAGTAGCCGATAATACAGGTGCAAAAGAAGTATTAGTTATTAGAGTGCTTGGTGGTACTAAAAGACGATATGCTTCTGTAGGTGATAAAATTGTGGTTACTGTAAAGCAAGCTACACCTAACGGAACTGTAAAGAAAGGTCAAGTTTCAAGAGCCGTAGTTGTTCGTACTAAAAAAGAAGTTCGCCGTAAGGATGGTTCTTATATTAGATTTGATGATAACGCTTGTGTATTATTAAGTCCAACTGAAGAAATGCGAGGTACACGTGTTTTTGGTCCGGTTGCCAGAGAACTTCGTGAAAAACAATTCATGAAAATTGTATCACTAGCACCTGAAGTGCTTTAAATTAATATATGATGACAAAGTTCAAAGTAAAAACTGGAGATACCGTTAGAGTAATGGTTGGAGCAGATAAAGGTAGAGAAGGTAAAATTGTAAAAATTCTAAGAGATAAGAATAAAGCAATTGTTGAAGGTGCTAATATGGTGTCTAAACATACCAAACCTAGTGCTCAAAATCCTCAAGGTGGCGTTTCTAAATTTGAAGCACCTATACATATATCTAATCTTATGTTGGTTGAAAATGGAGCAACTACAAAAGTAGGATATAGAATGGAAGGAGATAAAAAAGTAAGATTCTCAAAAAAATCTAAAGAAATTATTTAGTTATGGCATATGTACCAAGACTTAAAGAAGAATATAAAGGCAGAATTGTAGCTGCTTTGACCGAAGAGTTCGGTTATAAAAATATTATGCAAGTACCTAAGTTACAAAAAATTGTAATTAGTAAGGGTGTAGGAGCAGCTGTAGCTGACAAGAAATTGATTGATTATGCACTTGATGAAGTAGCTAGTATTTCTGGTCAAAAGGCAATAGCTACTATTTCTAAAAAGGATGTGGCGTCATTCAAATTACGTAAAGGAATGCCAATAGGTGTTAAAGTTACTTTACGAGATCAAAAGATGTATGAATTCTTAGATAGATTAGTTACCGCTTCTTTACCTCGTGTGAGGGATTTTAGAGGAATCAAAGCCAATGGTTTTGATGGTAGGGGTAATTATAATTTAGGTATTACAGAACAAATCATTTTTCCTGAAATTGATATTGATAAAGTAAATAAAATTAGTGGTATGGATATTACATTTGTAACGTCTGCACAAACTGATAAAGAAGCTAAATCATTATTAAGTGAATTAGGATTACCATTTAAAAAGAATTAAGAGATGGCTAAAGAATCAATGAAAGCCCGCGAGGTTAAAAGATTAAAAACAGTAGCTAAATATGCTGAAAGACGTAAAGCTTTGAAAGAAGCAGGAGATTTTGAAGGCTTACAAAAATTGCCTAAAAATGCCTCTCCGGTACGTTTACACAATCGTTGTAAATTAACAGGTAGACCTAAAGGATATATGAGACTATTTGGACTTTCTCGTGTTACTTTTAGAGAAATGGCTAATCAAGGTCTAATACCTGGTGTAAGAAAGGCAAGTTGGTAAAATTTAAATTGGTTTAAGGTTTAACCCTAAATACTCGGGGTTAAAAACCAAGACCGTAAATTAATATATATGTATACAGATCCTATAGCAGATTATCTAACAAGAATTAGAAATGCAGCAAGTGCAGGTCTTAGAGTTGTTGAGATACCGGCTTCTAACTTAAAGAAAGAAATGACTAAGATTTTATTTGATCAAGGTTATATTTTAAGTTATAAGTTTGAAGAGAACAAAGTTCAAGATTCAATTAAGATTGCTTTAAAATATGATAAAATATCAAAGCAACCTGTAATTAAAAAGATTGAAAGAATTAGTAAACCTGGTTTACGTAAATATGTAAGTACTTCTGAATTACCTAGAGTTTTAAACGGACTTGGTATTGCAATAGTTTCTACTTCTAAAGGAGTAATGACTAATAAACAAGCCAAAAAAGAAAATGTTGGTGGAGAAGTTTTATGTTACGTTTATTAATAAAGAATTAAGAGATGTCAAGAATAGGAAAAGCTCCAATAGAAATTCCAGAAGGTGTTACTGTAGATATTAAAGATAGCTTAGTTACAGTTAAAGGAAAGTTAGGAGAATTATCTGAAGAGATAAAAGATATTACTGTAAAAATGGATGAAGGCAATTTAGTATTGGAAAGACCTTCAGAAAATAAAGAATATAAATCAAAACATGGTTTATATAGAGCTTTAATTAATAATATGGTTGAAGGTGTAACTAAAGGCTTTACTAAAGAATTAGAGTTAGTTGGTGTAGGTTATAGAGCAAGTCATCAAGGACAGAAATTAGATTTAGCATTGGGTTTTTCTCATAATATTGTAATGTACTTAGCTCCAGAAGTGAAAGTTGAAACAATTTCAGAAAAAGGTAAAAATCCTCTTATAAAACTTTCTTCAATTGATAAACAGTTGGTAGGTCAAGTGGCAGCTAAAATTCGCTCTTATCGTAAACCTGAACCATATAAAGGAAAAGGGATTAAGTTTGTAGGTGAAGAAATAAGAAGAAAAGCAGGTAAATCTGCATAATTGATAACATCGAATAAATCGTAAATCAAATGGCATTATCAAAGCTAGAACGAAGACAAAGAATAAAGCATAGAATCAGAAAAATTATTTCTGGTAGTGCTACGAAGCCAAGGCTTTCAGTATTTAGAAGTAATAAAGAAATAAATGCTCAATTAATAGATGATATTACAGGTAATACTTTAGTTGCAGCATCATCAAGAGATAAGAAAATTGCTGCTAAAGGAACTAAAATAGAAATTGCTGCAGAGGTAGGTAAATCATTAGCGGAAAAAGCTGTAAAAGCAGGTATTGAAAAAGTAGCCTTTGACAGGAATGGATATTTATATCATGGTAGAGTTAAGGCTCTGGCGGATAGTGCAAGAGAAGCAGGACTAAAATTTTAATAAGATTATGTATCAAAAATACGGAAACGTTGAACGCGTAAAACCAAGCGGTTTAGAATTAAAAGATCATTTGGTAGGAGTACAAAGGGTTACTAAGGTAACAAAAGGTGGTAGAACTTTTGGTTTTTCTGCAATTGTTGTTGTTGGTGACGAAAATGGAGTAGTAGGTCATGGTCTAGGTAAATCTAAAGATGTTGCTTCTGCAATTGCAAAAGCTATTGAAGATGCAAAGAAAAATTTAATAAGAATACCTATTATTAAAAAGACCTTGCCACATGAGCAAAAAGGTAAATATGCAGGTGCAAAAGTGTTTTTAAAACCGGCATCTCATGGTACCGGAGTTATTGCAGGTGGTGCGGTACGTGCGGTTTTAGAGTCTGTAGGAGTTCATGATGTATTGTCAAAATCTCAAGGATCTTCTAATCCTCACAATGTTGTAAAAGCTACTTTTGATGCATTATTACAATTGCGTGATGCGAATACTGTAGCCAAAGAAAGAGGTATTTCTTTAGATAAGGTTTTTAACGGATAAACTCAAGGGTATATGAATATGTAGTTAATGTTTTTCCTCAACTGATAATAGGATAAATCATTACTGAAGTTTAGTTAACCGTTAAAGAACAATAAATTTGTACAAATGAAAAAAATTAGAGTAAAACAAGTACGTAGTAAAATTAGGCGTCCACAAGATCAAAAGAGAACTTTAGAGGCATTGGGTTTACGTAAAATGGATCAGGTTGTTGAGCATGAAGCATCAGCTACTATCCTTGGAATGGTGAATAAAGTTAAACACTTAGTTTCTGTTGAAGAAGTTAAATAAGATAACAATATGGAATTAAATAACTTAAGACCTGCAAAAGGTTCAGTTAAAAATAAAGCGAAAAGAATAGGTAGAGGACAAGGATCTGGTAAAGGTGGTACCGCTACCAGAGGTCATAAAGGAGCAAAATCTCGTTCAGGTTATTCTAAAAAGATAGGTTTTGAAGGTGGTCAGATGCCAATACAGCGTCGTGTACCTAAATTCGGATTTACTAATATAAACCGTAAAGAATATGCGGTTATCAATTTAGATACTATTCAAGGGTTAGTTGATAATGGTAGCATTAAAGATGTTATCACGGTAGATATTCTTGTAGAAAATGGATTGGTTGGTAAAAATGACCTAGTTAAAATTTTAGGTAGAGGAGATCTGAAAGCTAAATTAGAAATTACGGTACATAAATTTACTGCATCTTCAAAAGAAGCTATTGAAAAAGCAGGTGGAAAAGCAGTTACATTATAAAGATTATTATAAGTATAAATGAAAAAATTTATAAGTAGCATACAAGATATTTGGAAAATTGAAGAGTTAAGAAATAAAATTATCTTAACACTTGGTTTAATGGTTGTATATCGTTTGGCGGCACAAGTAACTTTGCCGGGTATAGACGGTACACAATTGGCCAGTCTTCAAAATACTACAAATGATAATAATCTTTTAGGATTATTAAATGCCTTTACTGGTGGTGCATTTGCCCAAGCCTCTGTAATGGCATTGGGTATTATGCCTTATATCTCTGCTTCTATTGTTGTTCAATTAATGGGGATAGCAGTGCCTTATTTACAAAAATTGCAAAAAGAAGGTGAAAGTGGTCGTAAAAAGATAAACCAAATAACACGTTGGTTAACCATTGGTATTTTACTATTACAAGCACCGGCTTATATATTGGGTTTACCAGCTTTGGGAATACCTCAAAGTGCCTTTTTATTAGGTAATGGTCCAATGTTTTTCTTTTCATCTTTGGTCTTGTTAACAACAGGTACCGTTTTTGCCATGTGGTTAGGTGAAAGAATTACAGATAAAGGTATTGGTAATGGTATTTCTTTATTAATTATGATAGGGATTATTGCCAGATTACCCTCTACCTTTTTACAGGAATTTACATCTAGAGTAACTCAATCTAATGGAGGTTTACTTATGATTCTAATTGAAGTGATTTTATGGTTAGTAGCTATATTGGCATGTATATTCTTAGTAACTGCTGTTAGACGTATTTCAGTACAATATGCAAGACGTACAGTTGCAGGAAATATTCAAGATGCGGCAGGTGCTAGACAATATATTCCTTTAAAGTTAAATTCTTCTGGAGTAATGCCTATAATATTTGCACAAGCATTAATGTTTGTTCCACAACTTTTATCTAGTTCTGAGAATAATACATTAAAATCTATTGGTATTGCTTTTCAAGATATGTTTGGTCTTTGGTATAATGTCCTTTTTGCTGTTTTGATCATTATTTTTAGTTATTTCTATACGGCAATAACTATACCAACCAATAAAATGGCTGATGATTTAAAAAGGAGTGGTGGTTTTTTACCAGGCATTAGACCAGGTAAAGAAACAGCTGATTATTTAGATACTATATTATCTCGTATTACTTTACCGGGATCAATATTCTTAGCAATATTAGCAATATTACCTGCATTTATTGTTAAGGCAGGTGTACAACCCGGATGGGCAATATTCTATGGAGGTACTTCATTGTTGATTATGGTTGGTGTTGCGATAGATACTATTCAACAAATCAATTCACATTTATTAAATCGCCATTATGATGGTTTAATGAAAACAGGAACTAAAAGAAAATCAGTAACATAAAAATTATGGCAAAACAGAAAGCAATAGAACAAGACGGAACAATTAACGAAGCATTATCTAATGCTATGTTTCGTGTTGAACTAGAAAATGGTCATATTGTTACTGCACATATTTCTGGTAAAATGCGTATGCATTATATCAAATTATTACCGGGAGATAAAGTAAAATTAGAAATGAGTCCTTATGATTTGACTAAGGCTCGTATAACTTACAGATACTAAAAATATAACGATGAAGGTTAGAGCATCAGTAAAAAAGAGAAGTGCCGACTGCAAAATAGTACGCAGAAAAGGTAGATTATATGTAATCAATAAAAAGAATCCTAGATTTAAACAAAGACAAGGATAATTATGGCAAGAATAGCAGGAATTGACATACCAAAAAACAAAAGAGGGGTTATTTCATTAACTTATATCTACGGAATTGGTAGAAACAGGGCTAAAGAGGTTTTAGCAAAAGCAAAGGTAGATGAAAGCACTAAAGTTCAAGATTGGACTGATGATGAAATTGGTAGAATAAGAGAACAAGTTGGTAATTTTACTATTGAAGGTGAATTGCGTTCTGAAACTCAATTGAACATTAAGCGTTTAATGGATATTGGTTGTTATAGAGGTATTCGTCATAGATCGGGTTTACCTTTAAGAGGTCAAAGAACTAAGAATAATTCTAGAACTAGAAAAGGTAAAAGAAAAACTGTTGCTAATAAAAAGAAAGCAACTAAATAATAAATAGACATTTGTCTTTAGTTATTGAGTGTTAGAATTTAAAACGATTAATAACTAAAGTCAATTGACTAAACATTAAAAATATGGCAAAAGCGAATACAAAAAAACGTAAAGTTGTAGTTGATGCAATTGGAGAAGCTCATATCAAAGCGTCTTTTAATAACATTATTATTTCTTTAACTAATAAAAAAGGGGACGTTATTTCTTGGTCTTCAGCTGGTAAACAAGGGTTTAGAGGTTCTAAAAAGAACACACCTTATGCAGCTCAAACTGCTGCCGAAGATTGTGCTAAAGTAGCACATGAAGCTGGACTTAGAAAAGTTAAAGTTTATGTAAAAGGACCTGGTAACGGTAGAGAATCTGCTATCAGAACTATACATAATGCTGGTATAGAGGTAACTGAAATTATTGATGTTACTCCATTACCTCATAACGGTTGTAGACCTCCTAAAAGACGTAGAGTTTAAGTTGAAATTATTTTATTGATAAAATTGATAAAATATATAAATACTGAAATTCCTGAAATGTAAGAACAGTATTATAATTAATTCATGAAAGGATATTAGATTATCGAAGGATAAGCCTTAATTCATAATCCCTTTCTAAAAAAACAAAAAATGGCAAGATATACAGGACCAAAAACAAAAATTGCTCGTAAATTTGGCGAGGCAATATTCGGAGATGACAAATCTTTCGAAAAAAGAAACTACCCTCCGGGACAACACGGTAATAACAGACGTCGTGGCAAAAAATCTGAATATGCTATCCAATTAATGGAAAAGCAAAAAGCAAAATATTCTTATGGAATTTTAGAGCGTCAGTTTAGAAACTTATTTGAAAGAGCTTCTAGAAGCAAAGGAATTACAGGTGAAATTTTATTACAATTATGTGAATCTAGATTAGACAATGTAGTCTATAGATTGGGAGTTTCCCCTTCTCGTAGAGGTGCACGTCAGTTGGTTTCTCATCGTCATATCACAGTAAATGGAAATATTGTAAATATTCCTTCTTACTCCTTAAAACCAGGTGATGTTATTGCGGTTAGAGAAAAATCTAAATCACTTACAGCTATAGACAGTTCTTTAGCTAATAATAGTGCAGTATATGAGTGGTTAAACTGGAACAGTGATACTATGCAAGGTACCTTTGTAACCGTACCGGAGAGAATCCAAATACCAGAAAATATTAACGAACAGTTTATTGTAGAATTATACTCTAAATAATTAAAGATATTAGTTAAACTTATGGCAATACTAAATTTTCAAAAACCCGATAAAGTAATAATGATAGAATCTACTGATTTTGAAGGTAGATTTGAATTCAGACCATTAGAACCAGGTTATGGTTTAACAATAGGTAATGCATTAAGAAGAGTTTTATTATCTTCTTTAGAAGGATATGCTATTACATCTTTAAAAATTGAAGGTGTAGAACATGAATTCTCTACAATAAAGGGAATTGTGGAGGACGTTACCGAAATTGTTTTGAACTTAAAACAAGTTTGTTTTAAACAACAAATTGAAGAAACAGATAGTGAATCTGTTAATGTTACTGTAACCGGAAAGGAGCAATTAACAGCTGGAGATTTTCAAAATTTCATTTCAGGTTTTCAGGTTTTAAACCCTGATTTGGTAATCTGTAATATGGAAAAATCAGTAAAACTAGACTTAGAATTTACTATTGAAAAAGGTAGAGGCTTTGTTTTGTCTGAAGAGAATAAAAAATCTAATGCAGCGTTAGGTACAATTTTTACGGATGCTATTTTTACACCTATCAAAAATGTAAAATATGCAGTTGAAAATTTTCGTGTTGAACAAAAGACCGATTATGAAAAATTAATTTTTGATATCGTTACTGATGGTTCAATAAATCCTAAAGATGCATTAACAGAAGCTGCAAAAATATTAATCCATCACTTTATGTTATTCTCTGATGAAAGAATTACGTTAGAGGCTGATGAAATTGCACAAACTGAAACTTATGATGAAGAATCACTTCATATGAGACAGTTACTAAAAACAAGATTGATTGATATGGATCTTTCAGTAAGAGCATTAAATTGTTTAAAAGCTGCTGAAGTTGATACTTTAGGTGATCTAGTATCTTTCAATAAAAATGACTTAATGAAATTTAGAAACTTTGGTAAGAAATCTTTAACAGAATTAGATGAGTTGGTGAATGTTAAAGGTTTAACTTTCGGAATGGATTTAAGCAAATATAAGTTAGATAAAGAATAAATCAGATATTGGACTTGAGATTTTAGACATAAGATAAATGTCTATTTTCCAACAATATTTTAATTAATAAGTAAAAAATATAGATTTAGAAATAGGGGTTTTGACTTTATGTCTCATATCTCTCGTCTAACATCTAACATCTGAAAAAATGAGACACGGAAAGAAATTTAATCATTTAAGTAGAAAAACTGCTCATAGAAAAGCAATGTTGGCTAATATGGCATGTTCTTTAATTGAACATAAGCGTATCAATACAACTGTTGCTAAGGCTAAGGCCGTTAGACAATTTGTTGAGCCATTAATTACAAAATCTAAAGCTGATACTACACATAACAGAAGAGTTGTTTTTAGTTACCTAAGACAAAAGGAAGCAGTAACAGAATTGTTTAGAGAGATTGCAACTAAAGTAGCCGATAGACCAGGTGGTTATGTAAGAATTATAAAGTTAGGGAATAGATTAGGTGATAATGCTGATATGGCTATGGTAGAATTAGTAGATTATAATACTACCTATAATCCTAATGGAAATAAGAAGAAAACTACCAGAAGAAGTAGAAGAGGTGGTAGTGGTTCAACGAAGGTAACACCTCCTGTAGCAGTAGCTGAAAAGAAAACGAGCGAAGAGGAAGAATAAAAAATGTTAATAAACATTACATATAAAAGGATAAACTAATTTAGTTTATCCTTTTTTTTATATTATTTTTGAAATAATTATTACTTATAAAATTTAGTAAAGTGCAATATCAAACCAGAAAAAAAGCAATTGTCTTATTAGCTGATGGAACTATTTTTGAAGGAAAATCAATTGGAATTGAAGGTTCTTCAACGGGAGAGATTTGCTTTAATACCGGGATGACCGGATATCAAGAAATTTTTACAGATTCTTCTTATTACGGACAATTAATGGTAGCTACCAATGCTCATATTGGCAATTATGGAGTTAATAATGATGAAATTGAATCTGAAGGCATTAAAATATCAGGACTAATATGTAGAAACTTTAGTTTTAATTATTCCCGACCTAATGCAGAAGGATCTTTAAAAGACTGGTTTAAAAAACACAATTTAATTGCTATTTCTGATGTAGATACAAGAGCATTAGTAACATATATTAGAGAAAATGGAGCTATGAATGCTATAATTTCAACTGAAGTTAATAATATAGAAGGCTTAAAAAAGAAATTAGCTGAAGTGCCAAATATGGATGGACTAGAATTGGCCTCAAAAGTATCTACTAAAAAACCATATTTTATTGGTAATGAAAATGCGACTTATAAAATTTCTGCTTTAGATATTGGTATCAAAAAGAATATTTTGAGACATCTTGCTGAAAGAGATGCTTATATAAAAGTTTTTCCTTACAATTCAAGTTTTGAAGATTTGAATGGTTTTAATCCAGATGGCTATTTTTTATCTAATGGTCCAGGAGATCCGGAACCATTAATAGAAGCCCAACAGGTGGCCAAAGAAATTATTAAAAGAAATTTACCACTATTCGGAATTTGTTTAGGGCATCAAGTAATAGCTTTAGCCAATAACATTTCTACATATAAAATGCACCATGGACACAGGGGTATTAATCATCCTGTAAAAAACTTAATTACGGGTAAAGGTGAAATAACTTCGCAAAATCACGGATTCGCCATCAATAGAGAAGAAACTGAAAAACATCCTAATATAGAAATTACACATGTACATTTAAACGATGCCACAATTGCCGGTATTCAAATAAAGGATAAGAAATGTTTTTCTGTACAATACCATCCGGAAGCTAGTCCGGGACCACATGATGCCGAATATCTTTTTGATCAATTTTTCGAAATGATTAAGATGAAAAATTAATAACCATGTAGGGGTTTTAAACTCTTTCTGGGTAAAATATTAAACGAAAACGTTCTCGTATAATTAGTGGATTTTATACGTATAAACACTTGTAATTTAGTAAATTTACACTATAGATTTCATCCTTAGAAATAAACAATATTAATAAGAAATAAAGATAATAAAATGAGCATAATTATAAACATTCATGCACGTCAAATTTTTGATTCAAGAGGTAATCCAACTGTAGAAGTTGATGTGATAACGGAAAACGGAATATTAGGAAGAGCTGCTGTACCTTCAGGAGCATCAACAGGTGAACATGAAGCTGTTGAATTACGTGATGGTGGTTCAGCTTATATGGGTAAAGGTGTTTTAAAAGCTGTTGAAAATGTTAATATTCAAATTGCAGAAGAATTGATCGGAACTTCAATATTTGAACAAGCGTTGATTGACAAGATTATGATTGATTTAGATGGTACGCCTAATAAATCGAAATTAGGTGCCAATGCCATTTTGGGAGTTTCTTTGGCAGTAGCTAAAGCTGCAGCTAACGAACTAGGTATGCCGTTATATCGTTATGTAGGTGGTGTATCTGCAAAAACTTTACCGGTACCTATGATGAATATAATAAACGGGGGGTCGCATTCTGATGCTCCTATCGCTTTTCAAGAATTTATGATTATGCCAATTAAGGCAAATAGTATTGCTCATGCTTTACAAATGGGATCTGAAATTTTTCATAATCTAAAAAAGATACTACATGATAGAAATTTAAGTACAGCTGTAGGTGATGAAGGTGGTTTTGCTCCAACTTTTGATGGAACGGAAGATGCCTTAGATACTGTTTTAAAAGCAATTGAAAAAGCAGGATACAAACCCGGAGACGAAGTTAAATTGGCTTTAGATTGTGCCGCTGCGGAATTTTATGTTGATGGAAAATATGATTATACCAAATTTGAAGGAGCCTCTGGTGTAATTAGATCTTCTATAGAGCAAGCTGAATACTTAGCTGAGCTTTCAACTAAATATCCTATTATTTCTATAGAAGATGGTATGGATGAAAATGATTGGGATGGTTGGAAAGTTTTAACAGAGAAAATTGGAGATAAAGTACAATTGGTTGGCGATGATCTATTTGTAACTAATGTAGAAAGATTATCCCGAGGTATTGAAAACGGAATTGCCAATTCTATTTTAATTAAAGTGAATCAAATAGGTACACTGTCAGAAACTATTGCGGCTGTAAATATGGCTAAAGATTCAGGTTACACTACAGTAATGAGTCATCGTTCAGGAGAGACTGAAGATAATACAATTGCCGATTTAGCCGTAGCTCTAAATTGTGGTCAAATAAAGACGGGTTCTGCCTCTCGTTCTGATAGAATGGCCAAATACAATCAATTGTTGCGTATTGAAGAAGAATTAGGCGAAGTAGCTTATTATCCTCAAGAAAAAGCTTTTAAGCTTTAAATAAGCGTTCAAAATATCTATTGCAAAAAAGCCAAATTCAGAAATGAATTTGGCTTTTTTATTTTTAAAGTAGATTATTTTCCAATTTTATAATTCAGGTTTTATTGTAATATAAGTTACATAGCTCATTTTTAATGATATATATCATTTTTGTTGTCCTTTACAGATGGTAACTTTGAGGGATTTGGCCAAATTGAGGCTATCAGATTATTAATTTAAACAAAATATTATGAGTACTTTAAAAGATAAATTGCGAAAAAAAATTGAAGAGCATCGCCCAAGAACAACAAAATTATTAAAAGAATATGGTGATAGAGTAATAGATCAGGTTAAAGTATCTCAAGTAATTGGAGGCATGAGAGGTATTAAAAGTTTAGTTACAGATATCTCTTATTTAGATCCTTTAGAAGGTATTCGTTATCGAGGGTATACATTACCCGAGGTTTTAGAGAAATTACCTAAGCCAGAAGGTGCCGAAATGCCTTATGTAGAAGGACTGTATTTTTTATTATTAACAGGAGAAATTCCAACATCGGAAGAGGTTAAAGAACTGATGGTCGATTTTAGAAATAGAAGTATTGTTCCAAGATACGTCTGGGATGTGATAGATTCTTTTCCTAGTGAAAGTCATCCAATGGCAATTTTATCAGCAGCAGTGATGAGTTTAGAAAGAGAGTCGAATTTCAATGTAAAGTATAAGCAAGGTATGAGTAAAATGGATTATTGGAGCTGTACCTATGAAGATGCAACAAATCTATTGGCTAAAATGCCTTTGATAAGTGCCTATATTTATAATAAACTTTATAATCCTGAGGAGGGACATAGATATCCAGATCAAAAATTAGATTTAGGAGCAAATTTTGCCTATATGATGGGTAAAGATAAGCCTTATGATGATGTTACTCGTATGTACTTTATCATTCATGCAGATCATGAAAGTGGTAACGTAAGTGCACATACAGGGCATTTGGTAGCCAGCTCGTTGTCAGATGTTTATTATGCAACATCAGCAATGATTAACGGATTAGCTGGGCCTTTACATGGTTTGGCCAATCAAGAAGTATTGCGTTGGCTGCAAGGTTTAAAAGAACAGACTAAAGGTAAGTTACCTTCTGAAGAAGAAATGAAAAAATATGTTTGGGATACATTAAATAGCGGACAGGTAATTCCGGGTTATGGACATGCCGTTTTAAGAAAAACGGATCCACGATATACAGTGCAAAGAGAATTTTGCTTAAAGCATATGCCAGATGATGAAATTTTTAAATATGTAGATGCATTATATAAAGTTGTACCAGATATTTTAAGAGAACATGGTAAAGCTAAAAACCCTTGGCCTAATGTAGATGCTCAATCAGGAGTTGTTCAATGGCACTATGGTGTTACGCAATACGATTTTTATACAGTACTATTTGCTGTAGGTAGATCATTTGGTGTACTCTCTAATATTATTTGGGATAGAGCCTTGGGTTATTCTTTAGAAAGGCCTAAATCTATTACTACTGAAATGCTAGAAAAAATGGTTGGCATTACAGCTGAAGAATTAACTCCAGTCTCATAGAATAAACATTATTCTTTTTTACATTGAATATTTTTTATAATAGGAAATGTAAATTATAGTTTGTAATTTTTTATGTAAAATAGCGACTGCTAGATATCTAGTAATCGCTATTTTATTTGTGGAAAATCATATCTAACATTTCATTGAAATTATGTAAATTAGCATCATTCAAAATTTATTATAAAATTTATTAAATGTCAGATATAGCAAGCTTAGAAATTGAAGGTAAAAAATACGAATTGCCAATTATAAGAGGAACAGAAAATGAGATAGCCATAGATATTAAATCATTGCGTTCAGCTACGAAAGGAATCATTACGTTAGATCCTGGTTTTAAAAATACGGGTTCGTGTGCAAGTAAAATTACATTTCTAAACGGAGAAGAGGGAATTTTACGCCATAGAGGATATACAATTGAAGATCTAGCTAAAAAAGCAAGTTTTTTAGAAGTGGCATTTTTAATTATTTTTGGTGAACTACCAACAAAAGCTGAATTTAAAAAATTTGAAAATGATATCAAACGAGAATCACTTTTAAATGAAGAAATGAAAAATATAATTGATGGATTTCCTAAGGTAGCACACCCCATGGGGATCTTGTCATCATTAACAAGTGCTTTGACCGCTTTTCATCCTCAAACAGTAAATATAGATTCGGAAACAGATTTGTACAATTCAGTGGTAAAACTTATTGGTAAATTCCCTGTTTTAGCGGCTTGGGCTCATAGCAAAAATCAAGGTACACCTTTAAATTATGCTGACAATTCACTTAATTATATTGAGAACATCTTACAAATGATGTTTGAAATTCCGACTGAAAAATATGTATTGAATCCCATTGCTGTTAATGCATTAGATGAATTATTGATATTACATGAAGATCATGAGCAAAACTGTTCTACATCTACAGTAAGAATTGTAGGCTCTTCTGAAGCAGGACTATTTGCATCTGTTTCTGCTGGAGTTTCTGCTTTATGGGGTAGATTACATGGTGGAGCCAATCAGGCAGTATTAGAAATGCTTGCAAATATTCAAGCCGATGGAGGAGATGTAGATAAATTTATAGCAAGAGCCAAAGATAAAAATGACCCATTTAGATTAATGGGATTTGGACATAGAGTTTATAAGAATTTTGACCCTCGAGCAAGAATTATTAAAAAAGCAGCCGATGAGTTATTTGAAGATTTAGGTACGTCAGATCCTATTTTGGCTATTGCAAAACATTTAGAAGAAGTTGCATTAAAAGATAAGTATTTTGCAGAAAGAAAGTTATATCCCAATGTAGATTTTTATTCAGGTATTATTTATCGTGCATTAGGAATTCCTACTGAAATGTTTACAGTAATGTTTGCTATTGGTAGATTGCCGGGATGGATTGCTCAATGGAAGGAAATGAGGTTGAATGGAGAACCAATTGGCCGTCCACGCCAATTATATACAGGACACGTACTTAGAGATTTTATATCATTAGATAAAAGATAATTATTGAATATATTAAATGTGTCATTCTTTCCTGTTGTAATGGGGAAAGAATGACATTTTGTTTACAGATATGATAGCATTAAATATACAAGATGAGACTTCAAAGTTAAAAGCTGTGGTATTGGGAACCGCCGAAAGCAACGGACCTATACCAACGTTTGATGAAGCGTATGATCCAAAATCAAGAGAACATATATTGGCCGGTACTTATCCTAAAGAAAAAGATATGACCCTTGAAATGGAAGCTTTTGCTGATGTTTTAGAAAAATATGAAGTTAAAGTATATAGACCAAAAGTTCTTGAAAATGTGAATCAGATTTTTACCAGAGATATTGCATTCGTGATTGAGGATAAAATGATTAGCTCAAATATTTTGCCAAATAGAATTCAGGAATTAGATGCCATTGATTTTATCTATAAACAAATTCCTAAAGAAAATAGAGTGATACCACCTGAAGAAGTACATATTGAAGGAGGTGATGTTATGCCTTGGGGAGATTATATTTTTGTAGGTACTTATACAGGAAGCGATTATGCTGACTTCATTACTGCACGTACTAATAAGGAAGCTTTAGTATTTTTACAAAAATTATTTCCTCATAAAATTGTTAAATCTTTTGAATTGAGAAAGTCAAATACCAATGCTAAGGAAAATGCCTTGCACTTAGATTGTTGTTTCCAACCCATTGGAAAAGACAAAGCGATACTTCATAAAAACGGATTTTTAATTGAGGAAGAATACAATTGGCTGGTTGATTTTTTTGGTAAGGAGAATATTTTTGAAATTACCAAAGAAGAAATGTATGATATGAATAGTAATATATTTTCAATAGATAAAAATATTATCGTCTCTGAACAAAATTTTTCAAGGCTGAATTCTTGGTTACGCAAGCAAGATTTTATTGTAGAAGAAATACCTTATGCAGAAATTGCCAAACAAGAAGGGCTTTTAAGATGCTCTACAATGCCTTTAATTAGAGCTTAAATTTTTGGGTTTCTTTTACGAAAAGGTAAATAATTTCTTAAACATTAGCTAATCACCTAAAAGGACAATTGAGGACGAACATAGCCTTTTTAATTCCAAGTCAAAATATTTAGTGGCAACAATTGTTGCTTTTACTAACATTATTATGGACTATCTTTGCTAAATGAAAATAACCAATTCCGTTAAGGGTTTTTTACTGGCAATAGTATCGGTTATAGCCGTTTCTAATGTATATATTTTTAGTAAAGTTGCTCTCAAAGAAGTAAGTCTACCACAGTTTGGTGTCTATTGGTTTGGTTTTGGTTTGTTGTGGATTCTGTTTTTTGCCTGGTATCGTAGATCGTTTCCATTATTTAAAACACTTTCGCGGCGCTGTTATTTAGTCTTAATGTTATTGGGAATTTTTGAAGTAATTGGCACCTATTTTTTCTTTAAAGCCATTCATACTATTTCGAATCCGACCATTGTTTCCTTTATCGGAAATATATCACCGGCTTTCGTTATCACTTTGAGTTTTATTATCCTCAAAGAACGGTTTAATACCTTAGAATTTTGGGGTATAATTTTAGCATTATCAGGAGCTTTTGTGATTAGTTATAAAGGTGCAGGTTTGAAAGATATGTTTATTGATGGTGCTCAATATGTTTTATACTCTAGTACTTTGGGAGCAATTAATGCAGTTATCATTAAACGTAAAATTGAAAAAATTCATCCTATTATTTTAACAATAAATAGAAGTTTGTTTTTATTGATTTTTTCAATTTTAGCATTAAGCTATTTGCAAGAATCATGGTCAATATCATACAATGCATTAAAGAATATTTTTATTGGATCACTATTAGGGCCTTTTTTGACCGTGATTGCTGGTTATTTGGCACTACAATATATTCCACTTTCTCGTAAAGCAATTGTTGCCAGTACCCGTGGTTTATTTGTGTTGTTGGGTTCTTATCTTTATTTTGGAGATTTTCCTAAAACAATTGCTTTAATTGGTGGGGCGATAACCATTATTGGCGTTTTATTTATTGCTTATGGAAAAATGAGATTACATAAGGAAAAGTTAACTTCTCAAGAATAAGGATATTTTTTATGAACTTGAGTTCAATTTATGGCATAAGTTAGCATTTTTGTTTAAATGCATAATGTCATTCCGAACGAAGAATGAGGAGGAATCTTGGTAATAAGATTTCCTGTCTACCGAACAAAGCAGGCTTCTCGATCAAAATGACATATCCATTTAAAGTAATTACCTAAAAAGCTTAACATTAATTTTAGTTATCAAACTCAGGTTATTAAGATGTTAAACAATTATTCTTTTCTCTTTAAACCATCCAGGTCTTTTTAAATAAGCTGAAAGAATCGTTAATAGAACAAATACAATTTGTGGTATATAATTATCTCCATGTTGCATATGTGCAGCAATTGTTCCGCCAAGAAATACCAAGGTAGCTATGAATCCAATTGTGAACGTTTTAGGAATTGCAAATAATAGACCTGTACCAATGGCAATAATACCTAATAGGTAAATGTTTTCAAGATAGTGAGGACTCAATTCTTCAATCATTTCTTCATAAGGTTCAAAACCAATTAGCTTTAGCGTTCCACTTATGATAAGTGCAACAGCAATAAAATAATTGATACTATTTCCGATAATATTTTTTGTTTTTGTGTTCATTTGTTTTTATGTTAAACATTGTTAGTTTCATTAATTTAAAAATTTAATTTTCTGAAGTTTAAAATTGTTGTTTGGTGTTGAGTTTGGGTCAACTAATTCAGGGAAGTATCCAAAACTTACATATAATTCATTGCTTATTTCAGTAAGCGTTGTTGGATAAGTTCCGTCTAAATTAGTAAATGAACTTGTTATACTTCCTGAAGTCCAATTATTAGTGGTCTCTATTTTATAAATTGCTTCGTTAAAAGAGGGGCCGGCGAAATAATTGCTTACTAATATTAAAGTATTATTATTAGTTAATAAAAGACCATCCAAAGAATTTACAGAGGTATTTAGTGTTATTTCTTGTACATTATTAACATCATTTAAAGGTATTTTATATAAAATACCACCAAATGCCTTACCAACAATTAAATAGTTATCTGGATGATAAACAATTCCGTTTAAACCAAAAGTACCTTGTGGAACTTCAAAGATTGTGTTTGTAACTAAAACAGAAGGATTATTATTTGTGTCAATTTTATATATTACTGGTGAAAAACTATCTGTAATATATACATTTCCATTGTTATCTAAAACAAGGTCATTTAAAAAATGTCCACCTTGGTACAAACCACTAAGGTCAATTGTTTTTAATTTTGCTCCCGATATTAAATCATAGACTATGACTTCTGCTAATTGACCAATAGTAGCATTATCTGATTTTAATGATATTCCAGCATCCGAATTACAAACCAACAATCTATTATTTGTTTCATCTATTGCCATTCCAACAACTGCAACTAAACTATTGTCAATTACAAAATCGGTCATATTTCCCAATAAATCTACTGTAATTATTTTTCCTTTATAATAAGATCCAATAAAAGTTTTTTGTTTTGAACTACTATAAACAATACCTTCAGGATATAAAGATGTTTCTTTTAATGAAATAGAGTTTGGTAATTCTTGTACATTATTATCCTCTTTTTCACAAGAAAAAATTAAGATTGATATAAATACTATTAGTGCTGTCTTTAATATTAATGTTTTCATTTTATTAGTTTTAAATTATTATACGATATATTAAATATATTTAATTAATGTAAAAAAATTATTTATTTAGCGTTTCTACTCGAGCAAATTCTTTAAGAATTGTTTTTGCGTTTTAATTTTTCATTTTTATAGGTTTTATATTAAAATGTATAGCCAATATGAAGTGTTGCAAACATAAGTACAGATGAGATGTCGTATTCTGAAGTGTCAAGTGTATTTGTACCGGATATTTTAGAATTATACCCAATTCCCGCCCAAGGTTTGATATAAAAATTAAAATCAAATGGCTGCCAGGTATATCCGCCATAAGCCATAAATAAAAGATTTGTAAAGCTTTCACTTCCTTGAATTGTATTGTTTTCAATTTTATATTCTTGTAAGCCAAGTTGCCCCCCGGCGAACCATTTTTTGTTTACTTCTGTAAAGTGATGCTCTCCAAACAATCCATAACCTTGATTCAATCGAACATCCCAACCTTTGTTTTTATTATTTTTATTGAAATCTACAAAAACATCCGGCATGTCCATTGCATAGGCTCCAATACCTATGAGTAAATGTTCGCTATTTTTGGGTTGTATTCTTAAATGAAAGCCATAACCGCTAAATGCAAAAGTGGCGGGGTCTATTTCTACTGAGAATTTGGTTTTACTTGTCTTTTGTTTATCATGTTGTGCAAATGCATCCAAACTGAAAGTCATCATAAGTAGGATTGCAATGGGGTAATATTTTATTGTGTTCATTATTTTAATTTTTAAATATTTATACGGTGTATTAATTATATTTAGTTAGTGTAAAAAAATTATTTGGTCAGCGTTTCTACTTGAGTAAATCCTTTAAGAATTATTTTCTGTTTATAGTTTAATTTATGGTTCTCTGAGAATGCAATTAGTTGCTTTTTGTCTGTCCAGGGTCCAGCTCGATTTCTTGTGGCATAAAACCATATATAAATGCTTAGATTTTTAAGAGAGAAATAGCTTTTGGTCAATGTAAAAAAATTTCCTTTTCCAGTGGGAGTAAGGACGATAATTCGACCTTGGTCTTTTAGTAACCGTACTGATTCAGTTAAAATATGATCAACCGCTTGCTGGTTTAAATTGAATAGTACATTACATATGGTAATAACATCAAAACTATTGTCATTGAATGGATATGTATCGGCAGCTTCAATTTTTAGCAACTTGATGCCTGTGTTTTGCACTTTTTTCGTTGCCTCTTTAAGCATTGATTCATTTGTATCAATTCCTATTGCATTGACATTCTTTTCTGATACAGCTAACTGTAGTAATTTTCCACTACCTGTACCAATATCTAAAAGTTTAGTATGATTATCAATTTCGTCTACTACCGGACTTAAAAACTGAAAATACCAAGGTGTTTCTTGAATGTATGAAAAGAAGTTAGAAAAATTCATATTTATTTACGTTATATAAAGAATATTTAGTCAAAATAAAAAAATTAACTACTCATTTCAACGAGTAGCTCTTCGATTGTTTTTTTTGATAATTCATTTTTTAATTGATTCTCCGCTCCAGTCAAAAGGTTTTTAATTGATTTTTGAGCATTATTGGGTCTTTTCCCTTCAGCTAATATATTAAAGGAAGTTTGAAATAATGGTTTATTTTTTTCCATTGCCTCTAAAATGTCTAAGACAGTAATTTCGGATGGTTTTTTCATAAGTCTGATTCCGCCCTGCTTGCCCTCTTTAGTTTCTATAATGTTGGCCGTATTGAGGTTTTGCAATATTTTGACCAAGGTAGGTTTAGGGATGCTTAAAAATTTAGAGATCATGGCCGTTGATAGGAATTCGAATTGTCCTTGTTTGATTTTATCTGAAATAAAAATAACAACTAATATTGATTTTGTAAAGGATAACGAATAACTCATACTATATATACTGTATATTTAGAATGCAAATAAAAATATAATTTTATTACTGTGCAAGTTTTTCTTAGAAAAAGTTGAGATATAGAAATTATTTTTACGTGAATAATGGATAAGAGTTACATTGTCACTTTGAGTTAAATTCAATAGGAATTTAGTATTGCGAAGTATTTTTTAGTAAAAAATTGCTTGTTTTATACACACCACACTTATAGTGTAGCACACTAACTGACACAAATTTCTTAAATGTTATTCATGTTATTTTAAATTCATTTGATATAAATTATTCCTATCAAGCACAAATAAAGAATTATTTAGCAGATGTAAACCATAAGACTCTCCTTTAAAGAACACAGCAGAATCTTTTTTGCTCAATAACGCCTTAACATTTTTTGTATCTTTTTTTATAGTATATAAAAAGTCTTTTTCTATACCGGTATCAGAATTAGAAAGTGTAAAAATCGTAGTATTACTATCTAAGTATTTAATATTAGTAATGTTTATGGAAAGCCTATTTGGAGGAATGCGTTTATAATTGTCTCCAAACTTTTGATAATATATAACGCCATCTTCGTCCGTAAATAAATTAATTTTTTCCCAAGATTGCCCTCCATCTTTTGTATAGAGCAATGTACTTGCATATCCTCCTATATATCCTTCATTTTCATTAAAAAAATCAATAGCGTTTAAAGAAACATTCTTACCGCTAAAAATAGATTGCCACGTATTACCTCCATCAGAGCTTTTATAACAACTTCCCGAAAGGGTAACTATAATAATTATTTTTTCGGAGATAATTTTGAAATCTGAAATACCGGAACTACCATTTTTCAATCCTTTTAATTCTAATTTCTCCCAATTTTCACCTCCGTTTACAGTTTTTAGCAGAGCAAGGTTATTATTATAAGAACCCGAAATGATACCTAATTTCTTATTGTAAAATTTTATTTTAAAATACTTAGGATTGTTATCACCATTTTCTATTAGTGTGCTAGTATCGAATACTTCCCAATGCTCTCCAAAATCATTACTTCTATAGACATATTTGTTTTCTCCAACAACAAAGACATTTTCTTTATTAAAAGTAACTGAATGAAATGGATTTGCAAATTCTGAAAATACGTTTTCTTTCCAATGTAATCCACCATCTTTAGTACTTCTTATTCTTAATCCGTTTCCGCCAACTATAATGCCTTCCTTATTCGATTTAAAGGCTACGGCATTATAAAAATGAAAACCGGTGTTAGGAAGATGATGTATTAGCTTTACGGTATCGTTCGTGACAGTATTGGTGAAAGTATTATTTTTCATTACTATAAGCGTTGTACCGTCTCCATCTAAATCATATGAATCTATGATCTCCTTTACCGGAGTATATTTAGAACTAGGGGCTTGGCTAGTACACGACATAAATGATACTAGTAAAAAATAAGTAGAGTACATGAATATCTTATTCATTTTATGAATTGATTTTAGTTTCTGTATATTTAAATTTCAGTGGTTTCACCTTTTATACGTTAAAAATACACTTTTAAGTTCTTTTTTAATGTTACAAATAAATGAAGTTAGTTTTTTTTAACTCAAAAAAAAACCGAAACTGTTAAGCTTCGGTTTTCTAAAATTGGGTTTTATAAACTTAGGTAAATATAATTTGTGTTCTGTCTCCATCACACAATTCATAAAATTCGCCAATAGTAATAATACTATCTACTTCATCACTTAAATCTTTTTTCTCTAATTTAAACATGTCGACTGCAAGTTTACAAGCATAGATCATACCACCACCAGCAGTGATCATTTCTAGAAACTCATCTACAGGAGGCATGTCTAATTCTCCCATTTGCTTACGCATCATTCCTGAAACAGCAGTTTCTACACCTGGTAAACCGCCAAGCATGGTAGGGAAAGGTAGTCCACCTGGCATACGCATGGCAGGATTGCCTGTTGTTGCTGTATGTAGGTGATTCATTGTTTTTTTAGTGATCCCGTCCAGGCCGAAAAAAGTAAAGAACACGTTGGTTTCAATACCCTCCATAACCGCTCCGTTAGCCATCACTAAGGTAGCGTACACATCTTCTAAAGATCCTTTAGCACAGATAATACAAACTTTTTCTAAAGGTTTTTTTTCTTTTATTTCCTTTTTTTTCTCTATTTCTTTTGTTTCCATTTTTTAGTTTTTTAGCTATTACTTAGTCATTTATCTATATACAACTGGTTGG
>Ga0209633_10000333_pt1 | contig 56056 bp, 54 predicted proteins | sample Cruoilmetagenom1_FD_187290 | JGI IMG/M metagenome (GOLD analysis project Ga0209633, IMG submission 187290) | Oil polluted marine microbial communities from Coal Oil Point, Santa Barbara, California, USA - Sample 1 (SPAdes) (version 2) | ecosystem: Environmental > Aquatic > Marine > Oil seeps ... | reverse complement strand
ATTAGTACCAGCATCATTGGTATTGGATAAGGAAACTGTTACAGTTGCAGAGCTATTACCACAAGAGTTATTAACGGTGTAAGTATAAGTACCTTCTGGATCTGTGTTAGGGTCGAAAAATCCTGTGCCACTAGTAAGTGCAGGCGACCAAGTTCCACCAGTTTCAGGTGTTCCAGCAAGACTATCAAATAAATTCGCTGTATTTGTTGAATCACATAAATTAAGAGTTCCATTATTGCCAGCATCAGGTGCTTGTAAAACTGTAACTGTAACTGTTGCAGAATCGTTAGGACATAGTGTTGCACTATTAGAAATTGTGTAAGTATATGTGTTAGCAGGATCTACAGCTGGATCAAAAAATCCAGTTCCACTAGTTAGCATAGGTGACCATGTACCACCAACATCAGGCGTTCCTCCTAAATTGTTGAATAAATCTATAGCTGTATCATTAAAACAAAGTTCGGCAGCTCCATCGTTTCCTGCATCATTGGCATCTATAACAGAAACAGTAACAGTAGCAGAACTGTTTCCACATATAGTCGAGTTTATAGTGTAAGTGTATATGCCTTCAGTATCTGTATTTGGATCAAAAATTCCTGTACTACTTGTAAGTGCTGGAGACCAAGTCCCACCTGTTTGAGGAGTTCCGTTGAGGCTATTAATTAAATCTACTGAACTTGTTAAGTCACATAAATCTAATGTACCATCAGTTCCAGCATCTGGTGTTATTTCTACAGAAACTTCAACGGTTGCAGAATCTTCAGGACAAGATCCTGAACTAGAAGTTGTGTAAGTATAGGTGCCAGCAGTATCTATCGTTGGATCAAAAACGCCAGTACTACTATTAAGTGTTGGAGACCAAGTTCCACCAGTATCAGGTGTTCCTCCAAGACTATCAAAAAGGTCTATTGTTCCGTCAGCTGTACAAACAGTAACAAAACTATCAGTACCAGCATTTTGGAAAGATGAAACAGAAATTGTTAGTGTTGATGTAGCATCCGCACAAGGAGTTGTTCCTGTAACTGTATATGTATATGTTCCGACTGCATCAACTAAAGGGTCAAAAATATTTGTAGCACTATTAAGTGTTGGAGTCCAAATCCCACTAGCATCAGGTGTACCAGCAAGGTTGTTAAGCAAATTAATTGTTCCATCATTACTACAGATATTTAATGTAGCATCCATACCAGCATCAGGTGCTATTTCTACGGAGACTTCAACAGTTGCAGTGTCATCAGAACAAGGTCCAGTTCCAGAAGTTTGATAAGTATAATTACCAGCCACATCAACATTAGGATCAAAAATTCCTGTAGTACTAGTTAGAGTAGGTGTCCACGTACCTCCAGTTTCAGGTGTGCCGCCAAGACTATCAAAAAGATCAATTGCTAGATCATTATTACAAACAGTTACCGAACCATCTGTTCCAGCATTTTGGAATGGTGTTACAGTTATTGCTACTGTAGCAGAGGCATCAGCACATGGGTTTGTTCCTATTATTGTATAAGTATACGTGTCAACAGCATCAACATTAGGATCAAAAATATTTGTACCACTATTAAGTGCAGGAGACCAAGTTCCTCCAACTTCTGGTGTGCCTCCAAGTGTGTCAAACAAATTAATTGTTCCATTGTTACTGCATAAATCTAATGTAGTATTTATACCTGCATCTGGTTCTTGTATAATTAAGACGTTAACTTCTGAAGAAACATCAGTACACGGAGTTGTGCCAATTAATGTGTAGGTGTAAATTCCTGCGGTATCAATAGACGGATTAAAAATTCCTGTTCCACTATTTAGCATTGGAGACCAAGTTCCACCAGATTCAGGAAATCCTCCAAGACTATCAAATAAATCTACTGTTGCTAAATCATTACTACATATTTCGAGTGTACCATCAGAGCCAGCAATTGGTAATGTAACAACAGCTACTGTTACTGTTGCAGATTCATCTGGACAAGGTGCGTTTCCTGTGAAAGAATATGTATATACTCCTGCAGTATCTATTAAAGGATCAAAAACTCCTGTTCCGCTATCTAATGCAGGAGACCAAACACCACTAGGACTTGGTGTACCTCCAAGACTATTAAATAAATCTATTGTACCAATATTATCGCAAATGTCTATAGTTCCGTTCTCACCAGCATCTTGAAATAGTGTTACTGAAACATTAACTGTCGCAAATGCATTACTACAAGGGGTTGTTCCATTTACAGTATAAGTGTATATACCATCTGGATCTAATGAAGGATTGAATACTCCAGTTCCGCTATTAAGTGTGGGTGACCAAACACCACCAGTTTCTGGTGTATCACCTAAGCTTAAAAATAAATCGACAGCAGCATTGGTGCTGCATAAATCTAGTGTTCCGTTTGTGCCAGCATTTGGTGCTGCAATTATAGATACAGTAACTGTTGCTGATTCGTTTGGACAACTATTAATGGATGCTACAGTATAGACGTATTCTCCTAGAGAATCAATGGCTGGATTGTAGATATTTGTACCACTATTTAAAGATGGTGTCCAAGTACCTCCAGCATCAGGTGAACCTTCAAGCGAACTAAATAGATTAAACATAGAGCCAGTATTGTCTGAGCATATATCTAAAATACCATCAGAACCTGCATCTGGTCCATTTTCTAAAATAGCCAAAACGGCTAATCGACCAGAACTTTCACAAGGAGGATCTGTTGTTGTAGCATAATATGTTTGTCCGTCTATTAAAGGTGTTGCTGGTGATAATGGTAAGGCAGAAAATAAAGAAATATACCAATTGTTAGTACCACTTGCTACTAAATCTGCAACTGTTGGAGTAGATACAGGGGAGTTACAAAAACGCTGTATCATATCTCCTGTAGGAAAAGTAGTGATACCAACATTAACAAAAACAGAAAGCCTAGATGTTCTACACTGCCATCTAGACTTGCTTGATCTGCATAATATATTGTGTTATCAATTAGAACGTCAGAATCATTTAGTGGTATGCCGCCAGAAGCCAATAAATACCATTGTACATCATTTCCGGTAGCGATTAAATCACTAACTGTAGCAAGTGAAGAACCTGAGATACAAACTCCTTGAAAGTTGTTACCAACAGGTGATCCGTAAATAGTGATGTCCACACGAGCTCTTGGACCGCATGTACCTGTATTATCATCTGCATAATAATCTTCGCCATTTATTAAACTATCAGAATTTGGCAATGGAATAGTTGATGTAGCTGATTCATACCAAACAATACCTCCTCCATTATCTGTGGCTTGTAAATCGCTAACCAAGATAGATTGAATATCACAGAAAGATTGTGAATTGTTAGTTACTGTTGGACATTGAGCATTAACAGAAGTTAATCCAAAGGTAATTGATATAAGGAAAAATGCTATCAGTATAGGATAACATTTAAAACTGCGCTGCTTGGCTTTCATTAAAAAAATTTAAAATAATTACTTTTGTTGAAATCGATGCCATGGATTAAGAACAGCAAGTTCGAAATAATATCGTCAACTTACTCAATTGTCAGATAAAGGGGAAACAAATATATGTAAATAGCACTTACTTAACAAAATTAAAATATGACAGTTTTATAGTTTTTTTTTATTTTTTAATTTAAAGACATTAATCAATTTCCATAATACCTTCATTTGAATTGTACTGCATTAAACGAATACCAGTATTTGAATAACTAGAGTCGTCTATTTTTTGGTAATCGAATTTTAAATGTGGTTGGGCTGAAGTTATAGTGTTTATAGTGTGTTCAAACGATGAGCTTTGCGAGAGTCTTAGTAATATGTCTAAGGTAACATCAAATCCCAACTCGGATTGTCTCGATGGTTTAGATCCAAATATATCCTCGTAATTACGTTCAAAATCGTTAGTCCCTTTTTTGTTTCGTGCATCCGTTATTGCAGGGAAAATGAGTTTTAAAACGCGATATCTCATCTCTGAGACTTCATTTTGTTTTGGTAATAGTGAGGATTTAAGCACAACGAGTTGAATGTTATACTCTGGTAACTTACTCATTAATGCCGTTGTAGACTTAAGGAAAACAATAGTTTTTTCACTATCTAGAACGATATAGTTAAGTTTGTCTTTGCTTAAGGCGTTCTCTAACGCATGCGGTTCAAAAAAACCTGCTTTGTCTACTTTTAAAAATTTTGCACTAGGTATAATGCTTTGGATTAAACCTTTATTTTTAGCTTCATCGAGATCGCTAACAACGAGTGTTTTAGCATTTTGTATAGATAAATAATTTAACGTTTTGATTTTTTGAAAATCTTCTGATGGAACTGATTTGTATACCTTAACACTATCCTTTTGGTTAATATTAGATTCTATATCTACTATTGATATAGTTTTATTAGACGAAATACTTGGGTAATAGGATGCACTGTCTAAAAAAGGTACAAGAATTGCATTTTTTTGATGTGGACTTTCAACTGTTAATTGAGATTTTCCAATATTTTTTTTAATTAAGGTTACATCAAAATTTAGATTTAAGGTTTTTGCAGAATCTATAGCAATTTGAGCACCTTGGAAAAAATCTATATATTTTTGAAAGTCAGCATTCGCACTAATCATTTTATCTCTTTTTTCAGTAGAACTAAGTTCTTCACTTGAAAATGGTGTGTAAAAATAAATTCCGTTAGTAGTCTCGGTAATTAAATTATCAATTAAAGCTTCATTTTTATTAATAGCTATTTCTTCTGTTGTATTATTATTATTATTATTTGTGACGTCTGTGTTTATTGAAGTTTGAGTTGCGTTTTTTGGCATTTTAATAATATCACCTTTATTTACTGAAGTCAGTAGTTTTGGATTTAAAGTTGTAAATGCTTTAATTGTCATACCTGCTTTTCTAGCTAAGCCGTAAAGTGTTTCTTGTGGCTGTATCACATAATCTATATAGTCATTTTCTGAAATTGTAGTACCTACTTCTGTTAATGCACCTCCAGTGTTATTTATATTTAGTATTTCTTCTTGTGTATTTATAACAGAATTGTCTACATTTAGTCTGTGACCAGTCATTAGCATATCTATAATATGTGGGTTTTTATTTTCAAGATCCGCAATCGTCATATTAAAACGTTTTGCTAACTGAAACTTTGTGTCACCACGTTTTACCAAATATTCGCCATCTCTTGTGATTTCAGAATTTTTATCAGGAATAATTAATGTCTGCCCAATTTGTAAAAATTCCGATAAACGACTAGAGTTTGCAGCTTCTAATTGCGCAACGCTAATACCGTTTTTTCTAGCAATTCCCCAAAGTGTTTCACCTTTAACTACAAAGTGTTCTCCTTCTTTTGCTAAGGGCTCTTCCTCTTTGATTGTTTTATCTACGTTAATTATATGATTTGCTTGGAGCATCCTTACAATATGTGGATTTTGTTGTTCTAACATAGCTATACTTACTCCAAAACGTCTAGAAAGACCAGATTTTGTTTCGCCACGCTTTACTTGGTAATTAGTGATTTGAGTATCACTTATTTCGGTAGTATTTGAAGAAGCGGTTGTATTGCTAGAATTTGGAATTCGTAAGTTTCTGCCTGCATAAATCACATCTTCCGAACCAGGATTAAGTTCAAAAATAGCATTCATATTAACTCCATATTTTTTAGAAATACTATAAACACTTTCACCTTTTTGGATGGCATGGTCAATATAGTTTTCTTGAGCCAGTGCAAAATTTGAGCTTAAAACCAAAACTATGATTAGCGTAAAATATCTCCCCATTCTTTTTAAATATTTAATTATAATATTTGATGCAAGTATTCAAATACATTCTATTCGATTTTATCAACTTATGCCTTCAAGAAAAGGGACTGTTTCTTGAAAAATTATGTTTGTTATTGGTTTATAATAAGGTGAAAAAGTCCTTAATATATACACGCAATAAAATTACTAAAAATATAGCCGTTATGTTTTAAATAAATACTTGTTATCAACAGGATGTTAACAATATTTTGAATTATTTTTTTAGTATTGAATTGTTATGATAGTATTAAATGAAAAGTCATCAATCGTGCATCATAACAAGTAAGTATGTAGTATCTTTGTAGCCTTAAATTAAAATCAATGAGCAATATAGTCGCAGTAGTGGGTCGTCCAAATGTAGGGAAGTCGACATTTTTTAACCGTCTTATCCAAAGACGTGAAGCTATTGTTGATGCTGTGAGTGGTGTAACAAGAGATCGTCATTACGGTAAAACAGATTGGAATGGTAAGGAGTTCTCTTTGATTGATACAGGAGGATATGTTGTTGGTAGTGATGATATTTTTGAAGCCGAAATAGATAAGCAAGTAGAATTAGCTATAGATGAAGCCGATGCTATTATTTTTATGGTAGATGTAGAGTCTGGTGTTACTGGTATGGATGAAGATGTTGCTAATTTACTTCGCAAAGTAGATAAACCTGTTTTTCTAGTCGTAAATAAAGTTGATAACAATAAACGTTTAGAAGATGCTGTTGAATTTTATGCGCTTGGATTAGGAGAATATTTTGCCATTGCAAGTATAAATGGAAGTGGAACTGGCGATTTATTAGATGCTGTTGTTAAAGCTTTGCCAGAAAAAGAAGAAGTTGAAGAAGCAGAATTACCTCGTTTTGCTGTAGTAGGAAGACCAAATGCAGGAAAATCATCGTTCATAAATGCTTTAATAGGCGAAGAACGCTACATTGTTACTGATATTGCTGGTACTACGCGCGATTCAATAGATACAAAATATAACCGTTTTGGGTTTGAATTTAATTTAATGGATACAGCTGGTATTCGTCGCAAATCTAAAGTAAAAGAAGACTTAGAGTTTTATTCTGTAATGAGAAGTGTAAGAGCTATTGAGCATTGCGATGTTTGTTTATTAGTGCTTGATGCTACTCGTGGTTTCGACGGACAAGTTCAAAATATTTTTTGGCTAGCAGAACGCAACCGTAAAGGTATTGTGATTCTCGTTAATAAGTGGGATTTGGTAGAAAAAGACACAAAAACAGCCAGAGAATTTGAACAGCATATTAGAAAAGAGATTGCACCATTTACAGATGTGCCAATTGTATTTATTTCAGTATTAAATAAGCAACGTATTTTTAAGGCTATCGAAACTGCAGTTGAGGTTTATAAAAATAGAAGTAAACACATAAAAACGAGTGTGCTTAACGACACTTTGTTACCAGTAATTGAGAATCGTCCTCCGCCAGCAAATAAAGGTAAGTTTGTGAAAATTAAATATATTATGCAGCTGCCAACTCCGCAGCCGCAATTTGCTTTTTTCTGTAATTTGCCGCAATATGTAAAAGATCCATATAAGCGTTTTTTAGAAAATCAACTCCGCGAAAGATTTGATTTTCATGGTGTTCCTGTAAGTGTTTATATGCGTAAAAAATAATCAATTTCTAAGGTGAAAATATCGTTATAGTTTAGCATTAAATTCCGAAAAAGACTGAGTCGAAAAAGGTCATTTCATATTAAAAAATAAATTTATAATAATTTTAAGAAATTTCATACGATTTCTAGCTTTTTTGCGTTTAGAAATTAACCAACCATCAATCAATCATTAATATGAAGAAACTATTCTTAGTTTTTGTATTATTATTTGCAATTCTTTCATTTTCTCAAGAAAAATCATTCGATATTATCGGAACATTAATGGCTGAAGATACAAAGCTACCTTTAGAATCTGCAACCATATATTTAGAACGCGTAAAAGACAGTTCTGTAGTGACTTATACAATATCTGATAAGGATGGGAAATTTAAAATTAAAAGTTCCACTTACGATAAAGAATTAAACTTCTACGTGTCTTATGTTGGTTATAGCACCTATTTCAAGAAAATAAATATAGATAAAGAGAGGATAGATTTAAAAATAATTTCATTACAATTAAATAATCAACTTGGTGAAGTTTTAGTGAAATCTACAGCTCCAATAACTATTAAAAAAGACACCTTAGAATTTAACGTAAAATCCTTCAAAACTAAAAAAGATGCTAATGTTGAAGATTTACTGAAACAATTGCCAGGAGTAGAAGTGGATGAGGAAGGAAAGATTAAGGTAAATGGAAAACCTGTAAATAAAATATTAGTAAATGGAAAGCCCTTTTTTGGCAACGACCCTTCCATTACAACTAAGAATTTAACTAAGGATATAATTGATAAAATTCAAATTGTAGATACAAAAACAAAATCTGAAGCTTTTACAGGAGAGGAAGGAGATAAAGAAAACAAAACCATAAACCTTACCATTAAAGAAGAAAATAACAAAGGCGTGTTTGGTCGTGTATCTGCAGGATCAGGAACCAATGAACGTTACGAATTGGCAGGTATGGTTAACTTTTTTGATAATGATAGAAGATTAAGTGTACTTGCGGGAGGAAACAATACCAATACACCAGGTTTTAGTTTTGGCGAGATTTCTAAAATGTTTGGTCGTGGTGGCGGAATGAGTTTTAATAGTAACGGATCCTTTTCTATAGGAGGACGCTCTTTTGGTGGTGGAGAAGGCATTACAACATCTCAAAATGGTGGAATAAATTATGCAGATATTATTGGCGAAAAGACTGATATAGCAACAGATTATTTTTATGCGTCTAGTAACTCGGAAAATGAGTCATCATCTCAGCGTGAAACTATTTTGGCAGACTCTCGTTTTTTTACCAATTCAAACTCAAGATCAGATAACGATACAGATAGCCATTCTTTTAATTTAGAATTTGAAATTGAAACAGATTCTACCTTTCAAATTAGTATAGAACCATCCTTTGGCAATTCAAAATCAAGAACACGATATTCTAGTAATGAAGAAACTTTAGATGAAGACTTAGTGCTAACCAATCAATCTGAAGTTAACTCTAATGTAGAAAGTTCTGCTACGAATTTTTCAAATGAAATTACGACAACTAAGCGTTTTGGTAATAAAGGAGGTTTTGTACGTGTACAATTAGAAACAAATGTTAATCAGCAAGAGAGTGATGATTTTTTAAATTCGGATACCGAAATTTTTGGGGATAACCCAGAATTAATTATTAGAAATCAATACACAAATGGCGAAAATCATAGCTATGGTGTTTCAACTAAGTTAAGATATAGAATGCCAATTATTGCCAAGAAAATATTTTTAAATTTCGAGTATGAATATATTTTAGACAAAGATAAAAACAGACAAAGCACTTTTGATTTTAATAATGCTACACAGGACTTTACCGATTTTAATACCGAATTAAGTACTGATTTTGAATACACGGATTCTAGAAGTATTCCTGACGTGGGAATAACATTTCAAGATGATAAATGGTCTACACGTTTTAATATTGGTTATAATATAAGAACGCTTAAAAATCAAGATGTTTTAAGGTCTCAATTTAATGTAGAAAGAAAATTCGAAAATTTAAAAATACGTTATAATCTAAATTATATCATTAGTCCAAAATCTTCTTTTTATACAGGTTATAGCTTAACCAATAATCCACCAGCAATTAGGCAATTACAAGCCTTTATAGATGTTTCTAATCCCTTAAATACTGTAATTGGGAATCCAAATCTGGAGCCATCTAATAGGCATAGTTTTTATGGAGGCTATAATGGTTTTGATTGGCAGAAACGAACTGGTGTTTATGCTGGTTTTAATGCTAATGTGAATAATAATCAAGTCATTTCAAAAACGGTTGTAGATCCTGAGACTTTAAAAAGAACAACGACCTACGAAAACGTGGATGGTAACTATAATTATGGTGTTTCAGGGAACTACACAAAGGATGTGAAATTAGACACCCTAAGAACAATGAAGTTGAATCTAAGAGTACGTTATAGTTTTTCAGAACGGATTAATTTTAATAACGATATAAAGTATGCAAGTCAAGTAAAAACAATTTCTCCCAGAATAGGAGTAGATTTTGTTTGGGACAAAGTTATAGAGATAAAACCTTATTACAGTTTGAGACTTACAACTAATGCTTACGATATTGCTGCCTTTGAAGATAGAGAATTCACAAGTCATAACGCAGGTTTAAGAACAGCAACTTTTTTGCCAAAAAATTTAGAATGGCGAAACGATATTAATTTTAATTACAATCCTAATGTTGCAGATGGTTTTCAGAAAAGTGCTTGGTTTTGGAACTCTACATTAGCCTATAGTCTATTTAAAGAGAAAGCTATTATTACACTAAAGGTGTATGATTTATTAAACCAAAATACCAATGCAAGGCGTATTGCTACACAAGATTATATAGAAGATAAACAAAGTACCGTTTTAAGGCAGTACTTTATGCTAAGTCTAAGTTATAAGTTTAATAGTTTAGGAAGTAAAGGGAAAACTAATGATGGTGAAATTTTCTTTTTTGATTAATTATTCAAAGTTCAAAGTTCAAAGTTCAAAGTTCAAAGTTCAAAGTTCTGAGAACTGTGAAAGTCTATTAAATTTTCCCTTTTGGGGAAAATGTTCGCAGGACAAAAGGGATTACCATCCACCAGAAGCTCCACCACCTCCAAAGCTTCCGCCTCCAAAGCCTCCTCCGAAACCACCTCCGCCTGAAGAACTTCCACCACCGAAACCTCCAAAACCTCCAGAAGATGAACCTCTAGAATAACTTCCGCGTCCCATATTACTTAAAATAATGGCTTCCAGAATGCTTCTACTTTCAGATTGATTACCTCTATTTCCACCATTTTTTCCGCCACGACTTTTAGAAATCGCAATAACGAAAATTATAAATATGATGGCTAAGAAAATAAGAATTTCAAAAGGAAATTCTCCACCTCCGGTTTGTCTCGTTCCTTGATATTCGCCATTCATAACTTCAAAAATGGCATCTGTAGCACGATTTAATCCTCCGTAATAATCATTCTTTTTAAAATAAGGTATAACGTCTCTATTAATAATGCGTTTACTCATGGCATCTGTGAGAAGATGCTCAACACCTTTTCCTGTGCTGATGTTTATTTTTCGATCGTCTTTAGCAAGAAGTATAAAAATACCATTGTCTTTATCTGCTTGTCCTATTCCCCATTTTTCTCCCCATTGCGCACCTAAGTAGTTGATGTATTCTCCTTTAGTAGAACTAACTACTGCAACAACAATTTGCGTTGATGTAGAATCAGAATAGCGTATAAGTTTACGTTCTAAATTGCTATTTTGAGCAGCAGAAAGTAAATTGATTTCATCATAAACACTCGTTTGAAATTCTGGTTTTTCAGGAATGGTATATTGCGCCAACCCAATAAATGGACTTGCCAAAAACAGTAACAATAAAACCCTAAACGCTATATTTTTTATGTTTTGCATTAACCTTTAGAAATTGTATTGTCTAGCTCATCATGGTCATGATGATGCCAAGGGAAGTGATTTGATAACACTTTACCAGCTTCTTTAACACCTTCAATGATACCTTGTTTAAAATTCCCTGATTTGAATTGCGTTGAAATTTTATCGCGAGTAGAATTCCAAAAATCAGTACCTACAATGTTATTGATACCTTGGTCGCCAAAAATCACAAACGATTTATTGTCAACCGCAACATAAATAAGCACGCCATTTCGCTGTATGGTATTATCCATTTTTAAAATATGAAAAACATCTAGCGCATGTTCGTAAACATCAACATCACATTTCTGTTCTATATGCACACGAATTTCGCCAGACGTATCACATTCAGCAATTCTAATAGCTTCAACAATTTCCTCTTCTTCTTTTGAAGTTAGGAAATCCTCAATTTTTGGCATAATTAGATTTTATTTAAACTCGAAATTTACGTCTGGAGCATTCTCGCTTCCTGGATCAGCTTTGTAACGAGCCATTTCTTTAAAACCAAACCATCCGGCAAGTAATTTTCCTGGGAATTGAGTTGTATGAATATCGTAAATATTTACTTTTTCATTAAAACGATCTCTTGCTACATTAATACGATTTTCAGTACCTTCTAACTGGCTTTGTAATTCCAAGAAATTTTGATTAGCTTTTAGTTCAGGATAACGTTCAACAGAAACTAATAATTTAGATAAAGCACCACTTAATCCACTTTGGGCTTTTTGAAATTGCGCCATATTTTCTGCCGTTAAATTACTAGCATCAATTGTAGTAGAAGTTGCTTTCGCTCTAGCCTCAATAACTTCTCTTAACGTGGTTCTTTCAAAATCTGCAGCACCTTGTACGGTTTTAATTAAATTTCCAATAAGGTCATTTCGTCTTTGATAAGAACTTTCTACATTTGACCAAGCCGTTTTTGCATCAGCTTCATAGGTTACTGCTGTGTTGTTAAATCCTACAGCCCAATTATAGATTCCGAATGCAATAATTGCAATTACGATTACAGGAATTAGCCATTTTTTCATAATAGTTTAGTTTTAAAGTTGTGTTTTAATTTTAGTGAGTTGTGCTTTTATGCTTTCGAGTTTGTCAATGATTTCAAAGGTGTCTAAAGCTTGTTTTTTTTCTTCTTTGAGGTGTGTTTTTGCACCTTCGAGCGTAAATCCTCGTTCTTTTACCAAGTGGTAAATAAACTTGAGGTTCTTAATATCTTCTGGTGTGAATTTTCGGTTGCCTTTAGCGTTTTTCTTCGGTTTTAAAGCATCAAATTCTTTTTCCCAAAATCTAATTAAGGATGCATTTACTTTAAAGGCTTTAGCAACTTCGCCAATGCCATAATATCGTTTTTCTGGTAATTCTATGTGCATTTTAATCGAGGGATTGGTTTTCTAATGACGCTTTTTTAAGCATAATATCATATTCTTCGGCAGATAAATTGCCGTAATAAAAATTAATAGGATTTATACGATCTCCATCTTTAAAGACTTCATAATGTAAATGTGGTGCTTCAGAACGTCCTGTACTACCTACAAAACCTATTAAATCGCCACGTTTTACACGCTGATTTACCTTTACATTGAACTTATACATATGAGCATATAACGAGATATAACCATAACCATGGTCTATACGTATATGGTTCCCATAACCTGTAGAGCCATTATCTGCACGTTTTATCACTCCATCTCCAGAAGCATAAATAGGAGTACCACGAGGCGCAGTGAAATCCATACCAAAATGAAACTTTCGAACCTTAGTAAACGGATCTGTTCTGTAACCATAACCAGATGCCATACGCGTTAAATTTACATTATTTATAGGTTGAATTGCTGGTATGGCCTCTAAGAATTTTTCTTTGTCTTCTGCTAGTTTTGCAATTTCATCTAAAGATTTAGATTGTACTACAATAGCTTTTTCTAAAATATCTAAACGCTTATTACTTTCGGAAATTAACTGCGAATTATCAAAGCCTTCAAACTTTTTATAACGGTTAATACCTCCAAATCCAGCTCTGCGTTGTTCTGTTGGTATTGGGTTGGCTTCAAAATAAAGTCTGTAAATGGCATTATCACGTTCTTCAACATTTTCTAAAGCTGCAATAGCGTCGTCCATACGTTTGTTTATCAACTCGTATTGCAATTCCATATTTTGCAATTCTCTAGCCATTTGTCGCTCTTTTGGAGACTCGATATATTGACTAGCAATAAAAAATGAAAGAAACCCAAAAAGCGCAGCAGCAGTTAAAAATACAGATGCATACTTTAAAGTTGTTGCTTTTTTACGCTTTATTTTGCGATAAGAAAGCGTTTCGGAATCATAATAATATTTTACTTTAGCCATGTTTGAATTTATGCTATTTTTGCAGCAAAGAAGCTCATTATTTGAGCTTCTTCAATTAGTGTAACATCCAAACCTACAAAAATATTATTACATTATATTTTATTGTAGTTAATTTGTAGGTTCACGAACACCAAAATTTGAATTAAAAAATTGGTGAGTAAAGATAAAAAAATGTTTTGCATTTGCGCTAATTTAATACAAACAAGCTATAATTTCGGTATATGAAGTCTCAAGACATACGCTCTAAGTTTTTAAATTTCTTTGAAGGAAAACAACATCTTGTTGTGCCTTCTGCTCCAATGGTTTTAAAGGATGATCCAACACTAATGTTTGTTAATTCTGGTATGGCGCCTTTTAAAGAGTACTTTTTAGGTAATGGAGAACCAAAGAAAAATAGAATTTCAGATTCCCAAAAATGTTTACGTGTTTCAGGTAAGCATAATGATTTAGAAGAAGTAGGTTATGATACATATCATCATACCTTATTTGAAATGTTAGGCAACTGGAGTTTTGGAGATTACTTTAAAAAAGAAGCGATTGCTTGGGCTTGGGAATTATTAACCGAAGTTTATGGTATTGATAAAGACATACTTTATGTAACTGTTTTTGAAGGGAGTGATGACGACGATAACCTTAAAATGGATACAGAAGCGTATGATATATGGAAACAATATATTTCTGAAGACCGAATTTTAAAAGGGAATAAAAAAGATAATTTTTGGGAAATGGGAGAACAAGGTCCTTGTGGTCCTTGTAGTGAAATTCATGTAGATATCAGATCTAAAGATGAAAAAACTAAAGTTGATGGGAAGACATTGATAAATATGGATCATCCTCATGTGGTTGAAGTTTGGAATTTGGTTTTTATGCAATACAACCGAAAAGCAAATGGTTCATTAGAAGATTTACCAAATAAGCATATTGATACAGGAATGGGATTTGAGCGTCTGTGTATGGTTTTGCAAGGCGTGCAATCTAATTATGATACTGATGTTTTTACACCGATTATTCGTGAGATTGAAACGATAACAAATAAAGATTACGGTAAGGACGAGAAAGCTGATGTTGCTATTCGCGTTATTTCAGACCACGTAAGAGCAGTAGCATTTTCTATAGCAGATGGTCAATTACCAAGTAATACAGGAGCTGGTTATGTAATTCGCAGAATTTTGCGTCGTGCTGTACGATATGGTTTTACATTTTTAGACAAAAAAGAACCGTTTATATATCGTTTAGTTGATGTTCTGACTAAAAAAATGGGAACGGCTTTTCCTGAGTTGAAAGCACAAAAACAATTAATAGAAAATGTAATTAAAGAAGAAGAAACTTCATTTTTAAGAACTTTAGATCAAGGATTAGTGCTATTAGATAAAATAGTAAAAGATTCAAAAACAAAAGAAATTTCTGGAACTAAAGTGTTTGAACTTAAAGATACTTATGGTTTTCCAGAGGATTTAACTGATCTTATTCTTCGTGAAAAAGGATTTACTTATAATTCGGAAGAATTTAAAAATTCATTAAAAGCACAGCAAGATCGTGGACGTGAAGCATCTGAGTTAAAATCTGACGATTGGACAATTTTACACCAAGACGAGGTTGAAGAATTTATAGGTTACGACACGTTAGAAGCGCATGTGAAAATTACACGTTATAGAAAAGTTACTTCTAAAAAAGATGGTGAAATGTATCAATTAGTGTTTAATATTACACCATTTTATCCTGAAGGTGGAGGGCAAGTTGGAGATAAAGGCTATTTAGAAGGTCAGCATGGAGATGTCGTTTATATATTAGACACAAAAAAGGAAAACAATCTTATTATTCATTTTGCTAAAAATTTACCCAAGCATAAAGATGAGGTTTTAAAGGCTGTTGTAGATACTAAGCAACGTTATAGAACAGAATGTAATCATACAGCAACACATTTATTACATCAAGCATTACGAGAAGTTTTGGGAGAGCATGTAGAACAAAAAGGTTCTGCTGTGCATTCAAAACATTTGCGCTTCGATTTTTCACATTTTTCAAAACTTACTACTGAAGAATTAAGAGACGTTGAGAATTTTGTAAATGCACGTATTGAAGGTAAACTGCCTTTAGAAGAAAATAGATCTGTACCAAAAGAGCAGGCAATTGCAGATGGCGCAATGTCTTTATTTGGCGAAAAATATGGAGATGCTGTACGTACTATTCGTTTTGGACAATCTATTGAACTTTGTGGCGGAACACATGTAAAGAATACTTCAGATATTTGGCATTTTAAAATTACTGCAGAAAGTGCTGTTGCTTCAGGTATTCGTAGAATAGAAGCGATAACTAAAGATGCTGTAAAAGATTTCTATTTCGAAAATAATAGAGCATTTTTTGAAATGAGAGATTTACTTAACAACGCAAAAGACCCAGTTAAAGCATTACAAAGTTTACAATCGGAAAATACAGATTTAAAAAAGCAGATTGAAAATCTATTAAAAGACAAAGCGAAAAACATAAAAGGTGAGCTTAAAAATGAAATAACCGAAATTAATGGTATTCAGTTTTTGGCTAAAAAACTAGACTTGGATGCTACCGGAATTAAAGATGTTTGCTTTGAATTAGGAAGTCAGTTTGATAATCTATTCTTATTATTTGGAGCGGAAAATAATGGAAAAGCAATTTTATCTTGTTATATATCTAAAGAATTAGTAGCTAGTAAAGATTTGAATGCTGGTACAATTGTTAGAGAACTTGGAAAACATATTCAAGGAGGAGGAGGAGGGCAACCTTTCTTCGCTACTGCTGGTGGTAAGAATCCTGCTGGAATTGAGGATGCTTTGGAAGCTGGGAAGGATTATCTTGTATAAGTTAAAATGTTTTGTCTCGCAAAGCCGCAAAGCTAGACATGTTTGCTGTTTTGGGTTTCTTTACAACTTATTGGGAAAAAGGAATATTTGGTAGAATAGAAAGAACAGAGGTTCACGATTTAAGAAAATAAATATAATGAGTTAGAGTAAGTCTTTGCGACTCTGCGCCTTTGCGTGAAAATAAAATCAGAGAAAATAAATGAATCTTCAAACCAAAATACTACTAAAAAAACAACAGCATAATCAAATAGATTACAACTCTAATGTACTCCTGTTTGGTTCATGCTTTTCTGAAAATATTGGAAACAAGTTTGAGTATCTTAAATTTCAATCTACAGTAAATCCGTTTGGTATTTTATTTCATCCTTTAGCTATAGAAAATCTAGTGACTAGAGCAATAAATAAAGAATATTATTTAACAGAAGAGTTACATTTTTACAATGAACAATGGTGTTGCTTAGATGCACATTCAAAATTGAATAATAGCTCTAAAGAAGAATTATTAAAAATTTTAAATACTCAAATTGACAGTACTTACAATCAACTCGCAAAAGCAAGTCATGTTATAATAACATTAGGAACAAGTTGGGTCTATAGACATATTGCATCAGATGCAATAGTTGCGAACTGTCACAGGCTACCACAAAAACAATTTCAAAAAGAATTATTGTCTGTTGATATTATTGCCGAATCTCTAGAAGCAATTGTAAGTCTGGTTAAAAGTGTCAATCCTAATATTACGTTCTTATTTACGGTATCACCAGTAAGACATATTAAAGATGGTTTTATTGAAAACACCAGAAGTAAATCTCATTTATTAGCTGCAATTCACCAAGTAGTTAAACCAAGAAGGCAACTTCATTATTTTCCATCGTATGAAATTATGATGGACGAACTAAGAGATTATCGTTTCTATAATACTGATATGTTGCATCCAAGTGATGTAGCCATAGATTATATTTGGGAAAAATTTAAAAATGTTTGGCTATCAGAAGAAGCTCAAAAAGCTTCAGAAACTGTTGCTTCTATTCAAGCAAAAAAAGCACACCGACCATTTAATCCTTCTGCAGAAGCACATCAACTATTTTTGACTAAACTTAAGTCTGAAATTGAGACTATACAAATGAAATATCCTTTTTTCGATTTCAAATAAGATTCAACGAATAGGTTTATTAAGCTGTGCTTTAACTCGATCAAAAGATTTTTTACTAGCACGTTTCCAGCGATAAATAGTATGTTTTTTATCTTTTTTTACATTGCGTTTTTCTTCCTTGTCTCTAATATCTTTTACTCAATTAAAACGTTTTCTCGTAATAGAAATAACTAAATCATCAGTACAGCCTAAAGATTCCAAAGCATTTAATGCAGCAATGGAAACTTTCTGAATCTTATCATTCATAGCATTAAGTAAAACAGGAATTGACGATGGTTTTCCAACTTGCTCTAATGCTTCAGCTGCCAACTGACGTGTTTTGTAATTTCCATGTTTTAGCGCATATTCTAACTTATCTACAGCGTGAGTGTCAATCCAATATAAAATGGTGTTCTCTGATGGCTCAAGGAACTTCAATTTAAAAAATGTGTATGTGAATTGATGTAGCATAAAACGAGTGTATTACCTACTTATGTGTGTCAAAATATTGGGTTTTGTTACAATAACTCCATGAAATTCCATTTTATTTTATATTTAAAGTAATGATAATCAAATAGTTGTAAAAATATACGCAATTCATCGTATGGTTTGCCTTTGTTTTATTGTTGAAGTTTGTCTCATTATAAACCAATAAATTATTTCAACAATGAGAAAATTAAATCAAATTATGTTACTTATTATGACAGTATCATTAGTAACATTCACATCATGTTCAAGCGATGACGACAATGGAGGAGCAACTGGCAACGAATTTTTAACAGCTAATGTAGCTGGTACTAATTTCGTAGCCGCTCAAAGTCCATCAGTAATTGTAGGCGCACAAAGTACTAACGGTGTTTTAGCAGTTCAAGGTGGTAATAATAATGGAACCACTATTAATATTACATTACCTAATTATACAGGTGTAGGAACTTATGTAACAGGAGATAACCTCTCTAATCAAAATGGTATTATGTATTTAGAACTTAATGGAACAACACCAACTTCTTGGGCTTCAAATTTTGCAACTGCAGCAGTGGGAACACTTATGGCAGGAACAATAGAAATAACATCTGATAATGGAACAACGGTGGAAGGCACTTTCAGTTTTGATGGTTACAATGCTGCAGACATGACGACTAAAGTTGTGACTAATGGTGAGTTTAAAGCACTGTTTGATTAATTTGTTGTGTAATAAAACTTAAATACACAATTATATAATCAATTATAAAAAGCATCGGTTGTATCTTCTATTATAAACATAGATATTATTTGATGCTTTTTAACTATTTTTAAATATGAAAAAGTCTATTATTCTTCTTTTGATTCTTGTTTCGGGAGGCTTATTTGCACAAACCAAACACATAGTTGATAGTATAGTTGCTAACGCTAAACTAAATAATTCAGATTCGTTAGCTATTCAAATTCTAAACAAAGATTTCTTTAAATATTGTTATTCTAAACCCGAAGTAGCACGATACATCGCTGAAGCTTCAATAGAACTTTGCAATAAGCGAAATGATGATTTTTTGATGATTAGAGCACTGCTAAGACACGGTATTTATTACGATATCATTGGAAAAAAAGATAGCGCTTTGTTAGATTATGATAAGGCGTATAAGATAGTAAACAAGATTGATGATTTAGATGGTAAAGCCTCAATATATAATAACAAAGGTCTCATTTATTGGAACTCTGAAAATTATAATGAAGCCATGGAGAATTATCTAAGTTCTCTCAAAATATTTGAGGAATTAGACAATGAAAAAAGTCAAGCCAGTAACCTTAATAATATTGGCTTATTGCTAAAAGAATTAAAGCGTTATGAGGAATCAAAAAATTATCATATCAGAGCGTTAAAAATACGTAAAAAGATAAATGACACTTATGGTATTGGAGCGTCTTATTCTAATCTTTCTCAGGTATATTCTTATATAGATTTTCCAGATTCAACCATTTATTATTCACACAAAGCATTTAAAATAAAAGAAGAAATAGGAGATAAAAGAGGCTTAGGAATTGTTTATAATAATTTAGGACAAGAATATAATATTTTAAAACAATATGATTCTTCAGAATATTATTTACAAAAAGCAGATAAGATTTACGATGAATTAAAGTCTAAGAAGCTTAAAGCTACAAATAGCTCAGCATTAGGTTCTATGTATTTTAATTCTGGGAACTACAAAAAGTCAATATTATATTCTGAAGCTGCATTAGATTTGGCAGCAGAAGATGAAATCTATACACAATTTAAAATACACAGAAGACTAGCTTATTCTCACATGAACTTGCAAGACTATAAAAATTCTGCTCTTAATTTTGATAAGGCTATGATTTTAAAAGATTCTATAGCAAAACAAGATGAAATAGTTGCCACACAAGAGGTTTATGAAAAATATCAATCTGCAGAAAAGCAAAAGCAAATCTTAATACAACGTGCGGAATTGGCAGAACAAGATTTAATTATTCAGAAAAGGAACTATCAGATATATGGACTTTTGGGCTTAGCTTTAATATTGTGTTTAATTGGTTATCTTTTTTACAACCAGCAGAAACTTAAAACCCAACAATTAGAGAAAGAAAAAGAACTAAGCGATGCTTTAATTAAAATTGAAACACAGAACAAATTACAAGAACAACGTTTAAGAATTAGTAGAGACTTGCACGATAATATTGGCGCACAGCTTACATTTATAATTTCGTCTATTGATAATTTAAAATATGCTTTTGATATTAATGATGAAAAATTAAACATTAAATTGAGTACGATTAGTGATTTTGCATCAAGTACAATTTATGAGCTAAGAGACACAATTTGGGCAATGAATAAGTCCGAAATTTCATTTGAAGATTTGCAAATTAGAATTTCAAATTTTATAGACAAAGCCAATCTTGCAGCTCAGAATATAGAATTTCGATTTAACGTAAATGAGAACGTCGATAAGACAACTGTTTTTACATCAGTAGAAGGCATGAATATCTATAGAATAATACAAGAAGCAATTAACAATGCCTTAAAATATGCTGAAGCATCCAAAATTAAAGTTGAAATTTTTGAAGTTAATAATCATATAAAAATTGCTATTGATGATAATGGAATAGGGTTTGACGAAGCCAATGTAGTTTTAGGTAACGGCTTACGAAACATGAAAAAACGTGCTCAAGATATCAACGGAAACCTAAGTATAGAATCTGAAGAAAATAAAGGCACAACCATTAAGCTTAATTTGTAATACTAATTTTAGATTAAAATGAAAACAAAAATCGCTATTGTAGATGATAATACTTTTTTAATAAAAACGGTAGAAGAAAAATTGTCTTTTTTTGAAGATTTAGAGGTGAAATTTACTGCAATGAATGGTGCTAATGTGTTAGAAAAATTAGAAGACAACCATAATCTCGATTTAATTTTAATGGATATTGAAATGCCAATACTAAATGGTATTGAAGCTACTGAAAAAGTGAAACAAAAATATCCTCATATTAAAATCATTATGCTCACAGTTTTTGATAATGACAAGAATATTTTTAATGCTATTAAAGCAGGAGCCGATGGTTATTTATTGAAAGAAATTAATGCAGGTGATTTACATTCTGGCATTGTAGAAACCTTAAATGGAGGTGCAGCAATGAATCCTTCAATAGCTTTAAAAACGCTTAAATTATTACGAAATCCATTTGTGGCAGAAGACAAAAAAGACTTAGAAACCATAAAACTTACCGATCGTGAAGTTGATGTTTTAGAACATCTAAGCAAAGGTCTAAGTTATAATGCCATTGCTGAAAATTTAATCCTTTCCACAGGAACAATTAGAAAGCACATTGAGCATATTTACAGAAAACTTCAAGTACATAATAAATTAGAAGCGGTACAAAAAGCTCGGCGGAATAATATTATTTAATCCTAACACTTTCAGGAACTAAAACCGTAAAATCTCCATTATTCCTAATCACATCTCGTACAATAGAAGAAGAAATATAAGACGTACTTACCGCAGTTAACAAGAAAACAGTTTCAATTTCAGACAATTTTCTATTGGTATGAGCAATGGCTTTTTCAAATTCAAAATCGGCAGGATTTCTTAATCCTCTTAATATAAACTGAGCGTCAATTTCTCTACAAAAATCAATAGTTAGACCTTTGTAAGTCACTACTTTCACTTTAGGCTCGTTTTCAAACGACCTTTCAATAAATGCTTTTCGTTCTTCTAGCGAAAACATATATTTTTTCTCAGCATTAATGCCAATAGCAACAATAACTTCATCAAAAAGTTTAATGCCACGTTTTATAATATCGTAATGTCCTAAAGTAATAGGATCAAAAGATCCTGGGAATATTGCTCGTTTCATCGAGAAGATTTTTCGTTCCCATAAAAATGGGGAACTGATTAATTAAATTCTTTAACAAAGATACAGAATAATGAATTCATGTTTGCTGTCGGTTTAGGATTCAAAATTTATGGTACAAAGCTCGTAAGCTGAGCTTAATTAAATTTCAATTCAATTTTATCATGTCTTGTTTTTCTTTGCGCCTCTACGTCTTTGCGCGAATTCTAAAATTGTTAATCTTATATCGTCAATCTTTAAGCGCTTCTTCAATAGCATTCTCAAATAAATCCACCAAACTAATTCCAGCTTCAGCCGCTTGTTGAGGTAAAATACTTTCTTTGGTTAAACCCGGAACCGTATTCACTTCAAGCAAATAAGGTTTATCATTTTTAAAGATAAATTCGCTACGTGTAAATCCCTTCATTTTAAGAATTTTATATATTTTTTTTGCCTCAATTCTTACTTTTTTCGCATAATCCTCAGAAATACGAGCAGGTGTAATTTCTTGAGATTTACCTTCGTATTTAGCTTGATAATCAAAGAAATCATTTTCAGAAACTATCTCAGTAATTGGTAAAACTAACGTTTCTCCTTTATAAGAAATCACACCAACAGAAACTTCAACACCATCTAAAAATTGTTCAATAATAATTTCATTGTCCTCTTTAAAAGAGTTTTCAATAGCTGGGTTTAAATCTTCCTTTTTATAGACTTTAGAAATCCCGAAACTACTGCCAGCTTTATTCGCTTTAACAAAACACGGCAAGCCAACTTTTGCAACAATAGCGTCTTCATTTATTTCATCTCCCAAATTAAGTGGATAACTTTCAGCAGTTTTAATACCATACGGTTTTAAAGTGGATAACAAATCACGCTTATTAAAGGTCAAAGCTGCTTGGTACATTGAGCAACTAGTTTGTGGTATGTCTAATAATTCAAAATAAGCTTGCATATAACCATCTTCTCCTGGCGAACCATGAATCGCATTAAAAACACAATCAAAATGTATTTTAGTTTCGTTCACTAAAACCGAAAAATCATTTTTATCAATTGGAAATTCTTCTTCCAAACCATTTACAAAAACCCATTTATCCTTAAAAATATGAATACGATAAGCATTGTATTTTTCTTTATCTAACGTGTCATAAACTACGTTGCCACTTTTTAGGGAAATCTGATATTCACTAGAATAGCCTCCCATAATAATTGCTATATTTTTCTTCATCTTTTTGTGCCCATAAAAGTGGGTATTTTTTATTTTAAAAAAGTCGTAGTGTAAAAGTATAATTTATTTTAATAAGCTAAATCGCAATTCGATACGTATTTTACTTGTGCAACGTTATAATAACATTATAATTTCTTAGTTTTGTCATCAATTATTTGCTTATGAGTTTTGTTAAGTTTCTTACCAGTAAAGTGTTTTTTAAACAATTGGCATTAGCCGTTGTAGCTGTTGTAGTATTATGTTTTATAATATTAAAATGGTTAAATGTATCTACCAATCATGGTGAATTTGTTACTGTACCAGATCTAAAAGGTAAATCTATAGAAACGGTTGGGATAGAATTAAAAGATCATGATTTAGCGATGGAAATTCAAGATTCGGCAAATTTCAATCCCAAATATCCTAAATATTCGGTTATAGAACAAAACCCAATAGCAGGAGCACAGGTTAAGGAAAACAGAAAAATTTATTTGATATTAAATCCATCAGGCTACCGAAAAGTAGAAGTGCCAAATATCCTAAAACGAACTTTTAGACAAGCAAAACCTCAGTTGCAAGCCTTGGAGTTTCAAATAGGTAAAATTACTTATATAGACAATATTGGTAAGGATGTTGTCTTAGGAATGAAGCATAAAGGAGAAACTCTAAAACCAGGTAAACTTTTGCCACTAACATCTACAATAGATTTGGTTTTGGGTAATGGTAAGCGCAATTAAATTATGGCTAATATTCCTGATATTTCAGAAGAAGAAAACGAACTTTACGAGCATCATGCATTTAGAGTCGTAAGTGGACAACAACCATTGCGTATAGATAAATACTTAATGAATTTTATTGAAAACGCAACACGTAATAAAATTCAAGCAGCCGCAAAAGACGGAAGTATTTTTGTAAATGATGTGCCTGTAAAATCTAATTACAAAGTAAAACCCAACGATTATATTACCGTAAAGTTTGCGCATCCACCACACGAAAATCTACTGATTGCTGAGGATATTCCTATTGATGTGGTTTACGAAGATGATGATTTGCTCGTTGTTAACAAACCCGCAGGAATGGTGGTACATCCAGGACATGGAAATTATTCAGGAACTTTAATTAATGCACTTATTTTTCACATAGAAAACCTACCAAACAACTCAAGTGAAAGACCAGGTTTGGTACACAGAATTGATAAAGACACAAGCGGATTATTAGTTGTTGCCAAAACCGAACATGCTATGGCACATCTCTCAAATCAGTTTGCCAAAAAAACGAGCGAGCGTGAATATTTAGCCTTAGTTTGGGGAAATATAGAAGAAGAGGAAGGCACAATTGAAGGCAATATTGGTCGTCATCCAAAAAACAGATTGCAAAACACGGTTTATTTAGATGACGAAGAGGAAAGAGGAAAACCAGCCGTTACGCATTATAAGGTTTTAGAGCGTTTAGGTTACGTTACTTTGGTTACTTGTAAGCTCGAAACTGGTCGTACACACCAAATCCGTGTGCACATGAAACATATTGGTCATACACTTTTTAATGACGAACGCTATGGTGGAGAACGCATTTTAAAAGGCACCACGTTTACCAAATACAAGCAGTTTGTAGATAACTGTTTTAAGATTTTACCAAGACAAGCTTTGCATGCTAAAACCTTAGGATTTGTGCACCCAACTACAGGAGAATTTATGAGGTTTCAATCTGAAGTTCCAGAAGATATCGCACAATGTATTGAGAAGTGGAGACATTATGTAAAGCACGTCTAAACTACCTGCGAAGACAGTTCCGATAGCTATCGGAATCATAGTCGAAAAATCAGAAACTTTAGTAATAGCCTAATTTTTTATTTTTTTGGCGTTTCATTTTTCTAAACCTACAAGGTTAAAAAAAACCTTGCAGGAAAAAAAAATGAACAGGCTGTACACTATATCTTTTTATTCGGTTGCTTCGACTTCGCTCAGCTACCAAATAAAAAGGATGCCGTTTCCATCCTTAACGCGCTTTCCGAGAGGTCTGTGAGAAAAGACGAAGTAATTGTAATATCTAAAGGTGTTCCAAAACCTAATATAGCCTTCAATTATACCACTATCAAGATTAGTTCTCGTTAATATTTGAAACTCTTTCTTTTACATTGTATTTTTACATTTGAGAAAAATTGTATAACCAATAAGGAGATGCCCACTTTCGTGAGCATTTGTAATAAGATACCCACTTTCGTGGGCATTAGCTATGAAACTAGTACTATCACCAGCAAAATCTTTAGATTACGACACTAAATTACCAACCATAAAAACGACGGAGTCAATTTTTTTAGCCGAAGCTGAACGCTTAAATAAATTGCTAAAAAATAAGTCAGCAAAGAGCTTGTCTAAACTAATGCATATTTCGGATAATTTAGGGCAACTGAATTACGAGCGTAATCAAGAATGGGAATTACCATTTACAAAAGACAATGCCAGACAAGCCATTTATGCTTTTAGTGGAGATGTGTATAGAGGATTAGACGCTTATTCTATAGATACCAAAAAATTAGATAAGGTTGAAGATACTGTGCGGATAATTTCAGGATTATATGGAATTTTAAAACCTTTAGATCTTGTGCAGCCTTACAGATTAGAAATGGGAACAAAAATGCCAGTAGGTAAAAACAAAAATTTATACGAGTTTTGGAGAAAGAAAGTCACGCAAGCTTTAAACGATGAGTTAGATGATGATGAATTGTTTTTAAATTTAGCAAGTAACGAGTATTTTAAAGCCATAGACACCAAAGCTTTAAAAGTACCAGTAGTTAATGTAGCCTTTAAGGAATTTAAAAACGGACAGTATAAAATCGTAGCCATATTCGCAAAACTAGCTCGTGGTTTAATGACACGTTATATTATAGATACAGATGCTAAAACGATGGACGATGTAAAAGGTTTTAATTACGACAACTATGGTTTTAGCGACCAATTATCCTCAGAAAACGAGTTGGTTTTTACGAGATAGTTTCTACCTTTAAAAAACTAATTTTTAGTTATGCATTATTACTTAATTATTGCCCTTCAAGCGTTTTGTTTTTATCACGCTTATAAAAATCAGAAACCTTATTATTTCTATTTTCTCATATTTTTTATTCCAGTTATAGGTTCACTTATTTATATTATTACACAAGTTTATAATAAGAATGATGCAGATAAGATTCAAGATGAAATCACAGCTATTATTAATCCAACTAAGAAAATAAAAGATTTAGAAAAGAAGATTGAATTTTCAGATACTTACACCAATAGAATAGAATTGGCAGACGCTTATGTTCAGAATACTGATATGCCAAATGCCATAGTAAATTATAAGAAAACACTTGAAGATATTGACCAAAATGATTTATACGCAAGACAACGACTAGTCTTATGTTATTTTCATCTTAAAGATTATGTTGGAGTTGTAGAACATGCTGAAATTATAAAGGACAAATCAGAATTTAAAGGCTCAAAACAGCAATTTTGCTACGGTTTGGCATTAAAAGAATTAGGAAAGGTTGAGCAAGCTGAAGTGCAATTAAAACAAATTGATAGACCATATTCTAATTACGATGAACGCTTAGAACTCGCAAAATTCTATTTAGAGAATAATAGAGTTTCTGAAGGATCTGAACTATTAGAAGAAATTCATATAGAATCTCAACACATGACAAAACCCAACAGACGAATTTACAGAACAACAATTGTTGAGGTAGAACGTTTATTAAAAACCTTGTGATTTGTCGTTTTCTAAATGTCACACTGAGCGCAGTCGAAGTGTCTCCTGGAAATTTTATTCAAATAGAAGAAGAGTAGATTTCTACAACAATTATATGTTCAAACACAAACATCCATACCAACCGTTCATTAAAAATGACACCAAAAAGCTAATCGTTGGCACTTTGCCACCACCAAGATTTTCAACAGGAGATTTACTAGAAAAAGATGTCAACTTCTGTTATGGCAGTTATTACAATTCCCTATGGTTGTTTATAGATAAAATCCATAATCTTAATTTGCGTTACGATAATTCTCAAGAAGCTATTGAAGAACGCAAACAGTTTCTAATTAAAAACAAAATTGGTGTTTGCGATATTGTAGAAAGCGCAGAACGCGAAAAAGTAGATGCGTCAGATTTAGGAATGCAAAATATTAAGTTGCGAGATGTTATTGGGTATTTAAAAGAATTCCCAAGTATAGAAACTATTCTTTTTACTGGAGGTAACAGTAAAAACGGTCCAGAATATTTCTTTAGAAAACATTTAAAGGATTATAACTTAAAATTAGAGTTGGTACATAATGAAGTGCCAAGAATACATCAATTTAAATTAGAATGTCATTCTGAACAAAGTGAAGAATCTAATAATGAGATTCCTCAATCGCTTCGCTCATTTCGGAATGACAAAAGAACAAAGATTGCTGAGCGAAGTCGAAGTATTAAAACCGTTTCCCTAACCTCAGGTTCTGGTGCAGCAAATATTTCTATAAGTAGAATGCCATTATACAAACAACTAAAAGCTAAAAACCCTGATTTTAACACTTTTGATTTTAGGGTAATGCAGTATTCTGAGTTTTTATGAAGATTGGTTTAATACTATTGTGTATAGTTCCGTTGTTTTAAAACCAAGTTAATTGTTCAGTTGCAAAGATGTTCCATGAGAAAAATCAGAAACAATGAACTAAATATATCTATAGTTGTATACCAAACTAGTTTTCAATTGGAAAATAGTTCTTTGAGTTTTTCTCAATAGTTTTCTTAAGATTAATAAGATTTGTCTCCTCTTGTGTTTTGATAGAACTTCCCATCAAAGCCATTATGGACTTTGAAACCATACCATTTCCTATGGCAGTAGTGCTTGAGCTAATTTTTGTTTTTCCATCTATGGGTATCATTGCAAGTTTATAATCCATATCCATAAAGTCTGACGTAAATGACATCGATATAGATTCGTTTGGAATAATATTCGTAATTGTTTCTCGAATAGTCATTTCTTGTCCGTCACTAGTAAAATATACATCTGATATTGAACCTACAGTACCAGGTGTGCCGCTCACTTGTTCAATTTTTTGAAATCCATCTAACCAGTCTGACATTTTCTCTTCATCCTGACTAACAGACCAAGATTCAACTAATGATTTGTCTACCACTATTTCGCATTCATAAGACAATTTGGGATTGATTAATCCTAATAGGAAAAATCCGATAGTCAAGATGGCTAAAATTCCAAAGATGTATTTTAAATATTTCATAGATTTGATTTTTATATTTTTGAAAAAGTGAATAAAGATAAATAATTAATAGTAAGGAATTTATTCCACACCTTTTTTACTGCAATATTCTATCGCGCCAAAAGCTTACTAGAAACTTTATATGTTGCAGAATAAGAAAGCCCAGATTGACGATTTTTAAGGTTTGAAAAACCTTTTTTGTACCAACGCGCATCAGTGGCTTTCTTTTTAAAATCTTCATGCGAAGCAACCGCAAAGGATTTACCTTTTAGTCGAGATTCAATGCTGTAAATGCTAATCCCAAAATGTTCTACACGTTTAAGAACAGTTTCAAAATCTGACTCAGAAAAATAATGAACCGTTTCTTTATCAGATTCTTCATTTGAGTTTTTTAAATCAATAAATACATTTTTTTCTAAGAATTCAGTTTGTTCCATATTATGAGTTTGTTTAATATTATAGTGTTGTAGTAATTATTTCTATGCACCAGTTATAATCTTTTTTAATTTAGCCCTTGCCTTAGAAAATTGTTCCAGTAGCATTGGGATTTCAGTGTCACCATAACCTTGTTTCAATCTTTCTTCAGAGAGGTCTAATATTTTTAAAAGTTTATTAGCCGCATTAATTTGGGTATTGGGCATTGTACTGCCAATTTCATTAAGCCATATTGGAGAACTTTCTGCAAATGCGTAACTATCCATCATTGGCCATTCAGATTTATTCCCAGAAACTCTTGCTGTAATCCATCCATCTTTTGGGATTTTAATAGAACCACTATAAGTTTCACTAGTGCCACCCTTGCTTTTTTTCGTGATAACAGCTATTCCATTTACAAAGATTTCTACTTGGTCATAGGACACAGCAGAATGCACTGTAAGTTTCCATTTGGCTTTGTTTTTTTTAGTTTTAATAACCTCACCAACTTCGTTATCATCTACTTTAAATAAAACCTGTGGACCATTACTCATAAAACTTTTGCCTTCTTTCAGTGCCTTTAAGTAACTCTTAAGCGTTATGTCTCCTTCTGGTTTTGCATACATTCGTGTTGCACCAATCGCCATAGTTCTATAGAGATCATTCATAACATCACTACCAGCAGATAATGCCACAGGAATTCCAAGGTTTAGAATTTCGTGCCATAAAGCGGCTGTTCCAATTTCATCTGTCCAAAGGCATCCAACTTCTAATAGATCTACTTCTTCTAAAACAGCATCTGCTACTAACGAGACAGGTACAGAACGACTAGCACCTGCTGCAAAAGGATCTTTAACACCAACTGGGTGAACATATCCTCCTAGTCCACCTTTTTCACGTGCAAACCGAAGCGGTTCTGCGTTAAGTCTGTCGTCAGCTCCATAAATATCATACATTGGTCCCCAAACCCAAGGCCAGTATAGATCTTTGGTTCCAATGAGGTTTAAATGACCTAAAAAATGCGAACGCACTTCTTGTCCAAAGGATAAAATAGGAAGTTCTTCGTTTTGCCAACCAAAAAGGTCTTGCTCAAGAAAACGATTACCAAGGTTAGCAACCAACGGAAAAGCCACGTCTATGTCTTCGGCTTTAAGATCTAAAAGTATATCTTCAGGATCTAATTGATTTGTCCCTCCATAATTAAGATGAAAATGAGTGTCTGCAGAATACCAACCTTCTTTTTTGGCATCCCAAATTCTTGTGAGATTTATTTCTGTTGACGTTTTACTTTCTTCTAATGGAATAGTTTTAGTTTGTTTTATAGTTGAAAAACCATGAACAGCATTTATTGTAAGATTACCAAGAGGAGCTTCTATTTCAATTTCTCCAGGTGAATAGAAAAAAACAATACCATTTTGACCTTCAGAATGAATGATACCAGATTCAGGAACAATTGGATGCCCATTTTGGTCTGTAATACTCATTCTTACTGCATCTATTTTTCCATCAACACGACTTGTAATTTTTAACTTACCAGTTTCAGTTCCCCAATTCCACTTCTTAACAGACAATGATTCGGGTGAGCCACCATTTACAGATATTCTTTTTATCTCTGAAACCTCATTTTTGTTTGTTTCAGAGAAATAAACCCATTTACCATCTGCGCTAAATTTTGGTGATAAAGGAAGCCCATAACTTTTAGTGAGTAACATTTTGGTTTCAGGAACTAAGATATTTAATAAACGAAGCTCATAATCATCTCCATTAGGCCATGTGTAAGCTAGTGTTGTATTGTCTTTAGATAATGAAAATGATGCTTGAGATGTGAAATTTTCTTCTATTATTGGAGTAGATGTTCCACTTTCTACATCTAACAATTCTATGGAATCATAAGAGAATCCTTGTTTATGGAGGTAAACAACATACTTCCCATCTTGTGTTGGGACTGGAAGACGTTCAAGAGTATTTTCTTTAGTGAGAAGCGCAGTTTCTTTTGTTGTGAGATTTATTTTCCAAAGGTCGAATGATCCGTTTTTTGCAGATGAGTAATACACAAAGTTTCCATCTGATGAAAAAATCGGGTCTAAATCTAAAGCGCCTGAATCCATCAAAATGGTTTCTTTCTTAGAGTTTAAATCTAGAATAACCAAATGAGTGTCAAGCGAATTGTCTCTAACAAAAACTATTTTATTTCCATCTGGAGACCAATTTGGTCTAAAATCCATACCAGAAGAAGACGTTATTCTTTTAGCTTCAGAGGTATCAGTGTTCATAATCCATAACCAACCTTTAGCTGAAAAAACAACTTGGTTATTCAAAGGTGATGATGCAGGATCTGTTGGTCCTGAATTTAGGACAGGTAACTCATAACCTTCTAAATAAACGTGATGACCATAACCATCTACTTTTGGGTAGCGGTTATTCCATTGTGCATTAACAGAATTTGAAATTAAAAGTAGTAAACTGAAAACAGTAGTAATATTTTTCATAATGGTGTGAGTTCTTTATAATACTTTATTAAGTGAGGCGCAAATATTTTGTATTGAGCGTTACAAAAACAAGTTAAGCATAAGTAGCCAAGTTAAATGGAAACATTAACAAGTTCAAATATAATATTAGAAGTATTCTCATAGTCTTTTCTGTTTTCAATAAACTGAAACCTATTCTTCTCTAATAACTTTTTAGAGCTTTCATTTTTGTGATCTGTAAACGCTTCAATTTTATAGAGTTTTAATTTGTTAAAGCCAAAATCAATAATCAAATTTAGAGCTTCGTTCATAATTCCTTTATTTTGAAATTCAGGTTTTAAATCATAGCCAACTTCTCCGGTTTTATGATCCTTAGAAAAATTCCACAAACAAATGGTGCCAATAATTTGAGGTTCGTTTTTTAATGTTATTCCCCAAGAAATAGAAATGCCATTCTGACTGTTTTCACTAAGTTGTTTTATAAATTTTAAAGCGTCAGATTTAGTATTGGTTTGTCTATGCTCTGGTCTTTGTATAAATTTATTGACTTCCATATCTGAGCGCAAGAACAAAATAGTATCACAATCTGATTCCTTTATGCTTCTTAATATAAGACGGTTTGATATTAATTCAGGAAAAGGGCTAAACTTCATTTTAAGCTGTTTTTTGTTCAGAATCTAGATATGTCTTTGTATTGAGTAATATAATATCTATCAAAGTTACCCGAATTTTTCTAAACATGACGAATCTTACGTCGAACTTAGGTTTATAATATAATAACCAATTTTTATAGCCATGGCATAAAATAACTGTAACTTCGCGCCAAATTAAAGGAGTGACCTAATAATATCATTTCTTGTTTGAAATTGTCGTAAAAGAAAATGATGATTTTTTGGTTTGTACGAAATATAAAAATAAAGCATAACATTAGTTACGGTTTCTTTTTCTATTGAAGTAGAAAGGAAAAAAGGGCATTTTGTTACGGCTATTTTAAGTAAGAAATGATATCACATAGAGTTTGCTTCATAAACTTTATATATGTCATTTAAATCACTAGGCCTATCTGAGCCGTTACTTAAAGCAATCAGTAAAAAAGGATACGAAACACCTTCTCCAATACAAGCTAAAGCTATTCCTCCAGTATTAGAAGGAAAAGACGTTTTAGCCTCCGCGCAAACAGGAACAGGAAAAACAGCAGGTTTTACTTTGCCAATGCTTCATCTTCTTTCTAAAAATCCAGAACAAAGACATAGACCTATTAGAGCTTTAGTATTAACTCCAACGCGTGAGTTGGCAGCTCAAGTCCATGCGAATGTTAAAGAATACAGCGAGTTTCTAAATATAAGAAGTGCTGTAATTTTTGGTGGTGTAAATCAGAAACCACAAGTTGCAACGTTAAGACAAGGTGTCGATGTTTTGGTAGCAACTCCAGGACGTTTGATTGATTTAGAAAATCAAGGTTTATTATCTCTAAAACGTGTTGAAATATTTGTTTTAGATGAAGCAGATAGAATGTTAGATATGGGTTTTTTACGCGATATAGAACGTGTAATGAAACTGATGCCATCTAAACGACAAAATTTAATGTTTTCGGCAACGTTTTCTAAAGATATAAAGAAGTTAGCGTATTCTATTTTAAATAATCCTGTACAAGTTGAAGCTACACCAGAAAACACAGCCGTTGAGGTTATTGAACAAAAAGTTTATAGAGTTGCTAAAGGCAAAAAAACAGCCTTAATTATTAAGTTGATTTCCGATGGTAATTGGAAACAGGTTTTAGTTTTTAATAGAACCAAACATGGAGCTAACAAGCTTTGTAAAAAAATGATTAGTGCAGGTATTACTGCTGCTGCTATTCATGGAAATAAAAGTCAAGGAGCAAGAACCAAAGCTTTGGCAGGTTTTAAAAACGGATCTGTTAGAGTATTGGTAGCTACAGATATTGCAGCCAGAGGATTGGATATTCCGTTGTTACCGCACGTTATTAATTTTGAATTACCTAATATTTCTGAAGACTACGTACATAGAATTGGTAGAACAGGTAGAGCAGGAGCAAGTGGTGAAGCCATTTCTCTTGTGAGCGCTGATGAAACAACTTATTTAAGAGGTATTGAAAAATTAATAGGAATGAAGATTGAAGTGGAGATTTTGGAAGGTTTTGAACCTGATCCGAATGCTTCAACTGAACCTATAAAACCTGGTCAGAATAGAAATCAGAATCGTAACAGAAACTCTAATAACAGAAATTCTGGGAAATCTAAAAGTTCAAATTCAGATAGAAATAGAAATAGAAGTCGTAATAGAAATAATGACAATAGACGTTAAGCAATGACTTCGACTTTAAAGACTAAAATCATAGAAGTTTGCAATCATAAAATTGCGAAGAAAGGCGCAAACGTTGGTATTTCGTTTTATGCATTTTTTCAAAACAAAAATGACAATCCAGAATTGTTAATGGAAGCTGCAACCTGGTGGATAAAAACACACAAATTAGATCATTTTGAGAAAGCGGTTAAAATTAAAGCTTTAATTGAAAAATAGATGTCAACACAACCCAACAATCCACTTCACGGAGTAAAACTAGAGCAGATTATTACTGAGCTAGAAGCACACTATGGATGGGAATATATGGGTTATCAAATTAATATTCGATGCTTCACACAAGATCCTTCTGTAAAATCTAGTTTAAAATTTTTAAGACGTACTCCTTGGGCTCGGACAAAAGTTGAGACGATGTATTTGGATTATTTGAGAAAGAATAAAAAGAATTAAAAGTAAGACATTTAGAAAGTTTCTAAGCGCCTTACTTTTTAAGTTCTTTGAATAGTTTTAGTCTTTTTCTGGCGCTGTATAGGTAACAATATCAATACCAATTCCGTTTGGATCTAAGATTGCAAAATGCCTATCTCCCCAAGATTCGTCACGAAGTTCTACTTCAATAGAAACTCCTTTTGCTTTAATTTTTTCGTAAAGTGCGTCAACGTTATCAACTTCAATAGTAAGATATATACCATTACCTGCAAATGCTTTTTGAAATATTGGCTTTTGAGTAGGATGGTTAGGAAGTAAGAAACCTAGTTCTGCTTGATGATTAGGCGTGTGTAATAATAGATAAAATTCGTTTTCAAAGCTCACTCCAAAGTCTAGCACTTCAGTGTAAAAAGCTTTAGTTTCCGTTAGTTTTTCGGTAATGATTCCTGCATTAAGTTTCATAGTGTTTTGTTTTTTTGAGGTGTTACTGTTTTGTGCAACTGCGATCGTAGTTATTGCCAGTAAAAATAAAGTTGTGATAAAATGTTTCATCTTTTTTTGATTTAAAATTATAGATCAAAATTAGCATAAGGAGGAAATTATAGATAGTAAAAATCGGACATAATCATCTCTGAAAGACTTTGGAAGGTGTAACACCATAAAAATTCTTGAAATCTTTAATAAAATGAGATTGGTCGTAATATCCAATGTCATAAAACAGTTTATTATTTTTTAAACTCTGATTAGAGGGTTTTGCTTTTAGAATATTTTGAAACCGAACAACTTTACTAAAGGTTTTTGCCGTGTCACCAATATAATATCTAAAAAGTCGCCTCAATTGTCTATCACTAATACCTGTATCGATTTCTGTTACATTTAAAACACCATAATTTTTTAGGATGATGTTGATAGCATTATAAAGTCTACTATCTAAATCGAAATCTATTTTGAGAATAATAGAACTAAAATGTTCATCTAACAATATTTTAATAGCAGCTCTATTAAGTTCTTTATGAAAATGCACCGAAATATATTTAAATGTTTTAGGAACAATACTTTCTAAACTTTCAAATTTATTGCTTAGCTCAGAAGCATTGACATTAAATAACTGCGGAAACATGGTTGGTAAAAACCGAATCCCTATATAATTAAATTCTGATTCAAGTGGAAACTCAGTATATTTTTTACAAAATCCCATGACAAAACTTTTCTTCGAGCTATTAAGTTCAAAGAAAATATCAATGCAACCATCTGCAACAACTTTATAATTAAATTGGGATGTTAATTTCTCAGTAGTTTTTAGCTGCCAATAACAATAGATATAGTCTTGTAAAACTATACTTGGTAAAAATTCATCATATATAACAGTATTTTGAAACCTATTTATGGTCGGCTGAATAGGTTTGTATAAGTCTCTAATCATTAAATTCATATTAGCAACATACCTGTTTAAATCATTAATTCTTATAATTTAGGCAATACTTTATTTTTCTTTTTATCTAAATAGTGCCTCAAAACACCACCTTTCACATTGTTCACGTCAAACTCTACAATAAAAGCGTTCTCGTCAATATTATCAATAAGGCGATGCATTTTTTTAATGTCAATGCGGTTAATAATAGTGTGAATGATACCTAAAGCAATTTGTCCATATTCTGAAAATGAATTATATGTTTTAGAGTGTCTCAAGGTCTGGTTTTATTTCATGAAAAGGTACAAAACCAAAACCGTTTACATGGTATTCTGGAGTAAAAAATCCTCTAGAAAATCTTGATGATTTTTATTATTGATTTTAGAAAATCTCTTTAAATACATCCTCATCTTCCTCCTCATCTTTTATTTCAACATTTTCAATTAAATTTTTTGGTAAGTTGTCCTTAGATGATAGTTTTAAGGGAAATGGCACTAAGCAAGCCAAGAATATCATAAATATTAAGGCTATTAACCTTAAGTTTTTTTTAATCTTCATAGTATAACAACGTATAGCATCTTCAGAGTTTGAAATGCATTAAATAATAGATTATGGTTAGCCTCCAAAGGCTATCTAAAACTATTATATGATATCGTTATAAAGTATTTGGCGAGTAAATAAGGTGTAGTGCTTAGTCTGTGGTTGTTTTGCTTTAAGCCCAAGTGTTTTTTTGCGTAAATTTTGAAAGCTGTGTTAGCTTTTAAATCGTAGTTATTTTGAAACTTAGTAAAAGTATATACTGAAAATTTAATAAAACCATCAAAGTCAATTTTATTTACATTATGATACTGTATAGAAAATCGTTTGTTCTTGCTATAATCACTAATAATTAAAGCCGTTTTAATGATTTTGTTTGGTGATACACTTGCAACACTAGTAAACGAAACTAAACTTAGAATAAGTGAAAGTCCAACTAATAAAATGTTGTTTTTTTTTGTGAGTTTCATATTCAAAGATAACAAATGTCTATAAAGCTTACGTCGAACTCAGGTTATAAACAACTAGTATAGTCTTATGTGTTGTATGGGATTCTCTTGTGTTGGCTTGACTTTTTTGCAGTAATCAGATATATTAAAAACTTACACAGTTGAGATACTACATAACAAAAAACCTCTGAAGAATTTAACTGTCAGAGGTTTTATAAAGCTTAGTATTATTTAAGTATAATTAGCCTTTTTTCTTTTGAATTTTCTTCTGTTCTTCTTGTTTAGTTAGTCTTTTATTTTCAAAAACAACTTTATATTCATCTCTATTTAGAGTTCCATTCTTATCTGTATCTAATTCAATAAAGCGCTTTTCGTAAAGTTCTTTTTTTGATTGATCTTTCATCATTTGAGATTTGAACTCATTCAAAGAAATAAGATTATCAGAATTAGCATCGAGATGCTGAAACATTTTTTCTGATTTATCTTTTTTAATCTCTACTTTTTCTTGAGCACCTGCAAATGTAAATGAAGCCATTGCAATAATAAAAAATCCGGTTTTTAATGTTTTAGTAATCATTGTACTACGATTTAGGTTTTGTTTAAAATTTAGACCAAGATAAGAGAAAAAGGTTAAATAACAATTAAATTATTTAATTTGTCGTAATCCTTCATAGACAATTATGCTTACAGCATTGGCTAAATTTAAACTTCTAATAGATTTATTATATAAAGGAATTTTAAATAATTGGGCTTCATATGTCTCTAATAATAGTTTTGGCAAACCAACAGATTCTTTTCCAAAAACTAGAAACATATCATCTTCAAAGTTAATGTCCCAATGGGTTTTTGTACCATGACTAGATAAAAACACCATTTTGGCATCGCTGTTTTTTAGAAAGAAGTCTTCAGTATTATTGTAATAAATAACTTCTAAATGTTGCCAATAATCGAGACCTGCTCGTTTAAGACGTTTGTCATTAATTTCAAATCCAAATGGTTTTACTAAATGTAATTTTGAGTCTGTAGCCAAAGCTAAACGACCAATATTGCCAGTGTTATTTGGTATTTCGGGTTCTATGAGTACAATGTTAAGTGGCATAGTTCTTTGTCATTCCTGCTAAGGCAGGAATCTATTTTTATTAATTTGAATTCTTTTTGTTGAATTTCAGAATGACAAATCTAATAAGCAAAACAAAAGGAAAACCATGAAGTAAAACGTCAAAATAATCTTTTAATGTCATGCCATTTGCGCCTCCAACTAACCATTTTATTTTACCAATGATATGTGGTTCTGGAAAAAATGGAGCTAAACCTAAAGTTAAACACAAAAGGATAATGATGCGCCAATCGTTTAAGAGTTTCATTTATAAAATTGATTTTACAAAGTTATCAATTGAGTTAACTCCGTTATGAGTTAAATGTTTAATAAAAGCACTCCCAATAATAGCTCCTTTAGTATATTCCGTTGCTTGTATAAATGTTTCATTATTTGAAATGCCAAAACCTACAATTTGAGGATTATTTAATTTCATGTTAGCAATACGCTTAAAATAATCTGTTTGTTCATTACCAAAGCCTAAATTACTTCCTGTTACACTTGCACTACTTACCATATAAATAAATCCTTCAGAAATAGAATCAATAAAGTTAATGCGTTCTACAGAAGTTTGTGGCGTAATTAAAAACACATTAATTAAATCGTATTTTTCAAAAATAGATTTATAATTGTCGTTATAAACATCTACTGGCAAATCTGGTATAATTAGTCCATCAATGCCAACCTCTTTACATTTTTTGCAGAAGGCTTCAACTCCATATTGTAAAATTGGATTAAAGTAACCCATAATAATCAGTGGAATAGAAACCGATTTACGAATGTCTTTTAATTGCTTAAATAATAATTCGCTTGTCATCCCATTTTTTAATGCTTGAGTAGAACTTGCTTGTATGGTTGGTCCATCAGCTAAAGGATCACTGAAAGGTAATCCTATTTCTATCATATCAACTCCGCTTTTTTCAAGGTTTTTAATTACAGAAACAGTATCGTTTATGTTTGGGTAACCAGCAGTAAAGTATATAGATAACAGCTTTTTGTCTTTTTGTAGTTTTTGATTTATTCTATTCAAAATTTATGTTTTGTTATTCTGTTTGGAATGTTTCAGAATTTATTTTAATTAAATTATAATGTTAAAGCTGTAAAAATAAAACTTAAAAAATCAAATTTACTATTTTGCAAAAACCTTCTTTTTATTATAAAAAAGAAATTATAGGTGTTGGTTAATTACACCAAACCTTAAATTGGCATAGTAATTGAAATTTTATCAAGCATGAAATATTTTATAAGCATTTTAATCCTATTAACTAGCGCAATTTCGTTTGCTCAAAAAGAGTTTCACGTCTTTCCTATAGATGGGAATAATACCATTGGAACACCAAGTGGTAACGGAAGTATTGAAAAACCTTGGGATTTGCAAACTGCATTATCTCAATCTTCAGAACACGTAAATGGTGGAGACATTATTTGGATTCATAAAGGAATTTATAATGGTCGCTACTCAAGCTCCCTTAAATCTACTAAAACTGATAAATTTATAACCGTTTCGGCATTTGAGAATGATAAAGTTATTCTAAACGGAAATGTAGAAAGTAAAGTCAATTATGTGTTGCAAGTTAATGGAGGCAATGTGATTTTTAAAAATTTTGAGCTGACTTATTTAGGAGATTTTTCGCGTTCCAAATCTGATGAAAGCTTTAAAGCTAAAGTTGGTATCAGTCATTTAAAAGGCGAAGATTGTAAATTTCAGAATTTAATAATCCATAATATTCCAGGCTCTGGCATTGGTTCATGGAAAGTCACTGCTGGAACAGTGATTGAAGATTGTACCATTTATAATAATGGTTACCAAGGCAAGAGAGGTCATGGTGTTGGAATTTATGTTCAGAATCAAAGTGAAAAAACTAGATTTATACGCAATAACATTATTTTCAATAATTATTATAAAGGCATCGAAGTTTGGTCTGCCACTTCTGGCTCTAAATTCGAGTTTGTAAAGCATGTAGACCTTACTAATAATTTTATTTTTAATAATGGTTCTCCTGCCGGAAAGCATGTAGATAATATAATTATTGCATCAAAAGACATTGAAGGAATTAATGTAGCTAAGCACATAAAAATTTTGGATAATGTACTGTACCATAACGTGGATTTTAATGATCCTAAAAATTATGGTTACGGCTCATCTTTAACTTTGGGATATATTAGTAAAGCTCCTGTTCAGGATGTTTTGGTCCAAAATAACCTTATCATCGGAAAAAACAATGCCCTAAATATCTCGCATGCCAAATCCATCGTTTTTAAAAATAACACAACGTATGCTGGTTACATTCATTTTAATCTATCTGTGATATCTGCATTGGAATCAAAGGGTTTAAACATGGATAATAATACCTATTATACAAGACCACGTTATGGATTTAGAATCTCAAAGCATCGCGATTACAAACTTTCGGAATGGCAAGACGAATTTAAAATTGAATCTAAAAGTGAATTAAAACAGCTCAAGGATTTTAAAACGAATCCAATTATAAAGGTACAAAAGTTAGAAACCAACCCAAATCATTTTAACGTTGCTATTTTGAATAAAAATAAAAACGATACCAACGTAAGTTTTAGTGATTTTAATATCGAAGAAGGTATGACCTATAAAATCTACGATATAGAAAATAGAACTGCAGTGGTTAAGTCTGGTGAAGTTGTAAATGATTTAAAAATCAAATTTCCAATGGCATTAAAACCATTAGAAAAACCATTGCACAATACCTTGGCTGTAAAATCGGCTGATAATTTTGGAGTCTATAGAATTGAACTTGAAAAACCAAAAAAGAAAAGTTTCTTCAAACGTTTATTTGGATGGTTATTCTGAAATCAAATCCCAAAGTGTAGAGGTTGTAGCATAAAGTTTCACGAATATAAAAAAGAGCACAGATAAGGCGATAAAAAATCATATTTAATCATAAAAATCAGCGTCATCAGCGTTCTAAAAGCTTAATATTATTTTACACTAAAAACTACCAACTAACATTTAATAACTCCGTGTATAATTATAAACAAATTCTATCGTTATAGATTTGGTATTCAATTATATTTGAACCATATAAAATCATCAATAAAACACGAAACTAATGATGTTCTTCAAAAAACAGTTAATCATCGTTTTTCTTGTAGTTTCTTCAATTGGAATGGCGCAAAAATCTGCGATCTACACCAATGACTTACAAGACTACCAAAAGGCATTAACTTTATATAATAATAAACAGTACAAAGCAGCGCAGTCTTTGTTTGACGATATTAAGTTCAACACAAACGATGTCACTATTCAGTCTGATTGTGCGTATTATATCGCAAATTGTGCTGTACGCTTAAATCAGAATAATGCAGACGATTTAATCACAGATTTTGTAGATGAGTATCCAACAAGTACCAAAAGAAACACCGCTTTTTTAGATGTTGCGGACTATTATTTTGAAAATGGGAAGTATGCTTATTCGCGCAAATGGTATGAAAGAGTTGATGAAGGTAGCATTGCACGTTCAGAAAAAGAACGTTTCAACTTTAATTATGGCTATTCCTTATATTCAACTAAAGACGAAAAGAAAGCGACCAAGTATTTAAACCGTGTTGTTAATTCTAAAGAATACGGCTCGCAAGCCAAATATTACATTGGTTTTTTGGCATATCAAGGTGATGATTATGATACAGCCAACGAGTATTTTGACCAAGTTAGCGATAACGAAAAGTATAAAGAGAAGTTATCTTACTATCAAGCCGATTTAAACTTCAAATTAGGAAAGTTTGAAAAAGCCATTGAACTCGCTCTATCTAAATTAGAAAGAAGTAATGCCGCAGAAAAGTCTGAATTATCAAAAATTATTGGTGAAAGTTACTTTAACCTTGAAAGATATGACGAAGCCATTCCATATCTAAAGGAATATAAAGGCAAAAAACGAAAATGGAATAATACCGATTATTACCAATTAGGATATGCTTATTATAAGCAAAGTGATTTTGAAAGTGCAATTTCAGAATTCAATAAAATTATAGACGGAAATAATTCAGTAGCGCAAAATGCGTATTACCATTTAGGAGAAAGCTATATTAATTTAGATAAAAAACCAGAAGCTTTAAATGCGTTTAGAAATGCTTCTCAAATGGATTTTGATGCCAAGATTCAAGAAGATGCGTGGTTAAATTATGCTAAGATTAGTTACGAAATTGGAAATCCGTATCAATCCGTTCCGCAAGTATTGACAAGCTATTTAGATCAATATCCTGAATCTAGTTATAAAGATGAAATTGAAACTTTATTAATAGATTCATACATTACATCTAAGAATTATAAGGAAGCCTTAGAACTTTTAAAAGGCAAAAATAGTTTTGAAAATAAGGAGGCTTATCAAAAAGTAGCCTTTTATAGAGCTGTAGAATTGTATAACGAAAACAAATACAACGACGCATTAAAGTTATTTAACGGCTCACTAAAAGAACCAATAGATTCTGATTTTGTTGCTAAAGCAACTTTTTGGAAAGCTGAAACAGAATATAATCTAACCAATTATAACGATGCTCTAATCGGTTTTAAACAATTTGCAGGATTAAGCGAAGCAACTAATTTATCAGAAAATGAAAATCTAAATTATAACTTAGCTTACACTTATTTTAAGTTGAAGGATTATACAAACGCTTCAACATATTTTGAAAAATTTATAAAGAGTGCAGCTAATGATAAGTTGCGTAAGAATGATGCTTACTTAAGATTGGCAGATGGTTACTTTGTATCAAGTAAATATCAAAATGCGATTGATGCATACAAAAAAGCGATTCAAATTAATGAAATTGAAACGGATTATGCAACGTTTCAAACCGCAATGAGTCAAGGCTACTTGGGAAAAGGGTCGAAGAAAATTTCTGAATTAAAATCCTTTATAAACGATTACCCTAAATCAGCTCTACGTGACGATGCTATGTATGCGTTGGCAAATTCTTATGTAAAAGCAAGCGAATCTAATAAAGCCATGCAAATGTATGATCGCTTAAATTCTGAATATAAAACAAGTGCATTTACATCAAAAGCGCTGTTGCGCCAAGGATTGATTTATTATAATGGCAATGATAATGAACGTGCTTTGACGAAATTCAAGAAAGTAGCAACAGATTTCCCAGGTTCTGGAGAAGCTGTTCAAGCGGTTTCAACAGTTAGATTGATTTATATTGATTTAGGTCGTGTAGATGAATACGCAACTTGGGTAAGAACTTTGGATTATGTTGAGGTTACAGATGTGGACTTGGATAATACGATGTATTTAGCAGCAGAAAAGCCATATTTAGATAACGAAACTGATAAAGCAATCCGTCAGTTTAATAAGTATTTAAATCAATTTCCTAATGGGATTCACAACTTAAAAGCTCATTTCTATTTAGCGCAATTGTATTATAAAAAGGACTTATTTGATAATGCAAAACCACATTATAAAGCGGTTGTAGAAGCTTCAAAATCTGAATATACAGAACAAGCCATGGTAAAACTTTGTGAGATTTATTTAGGGACTTCTAATTGGGAGAACGCAATTCCTGTATTAAAGCGTTTAGAGCTGCAAGCAGATTATCCTCAGAATATTATCTACGCACAATCTAATTTAATGAATGCTTATTACCAAACAGAAGATTATTCTAAAGCAGAAAGTTATGCTGAAAAAGTATTAGAAAATGCAAAATTAGACAACAAAGTAAAGAGTGATGCTAAATTAATTATAGCGCGTTCTGCAATTAAAACCGGAAATGAATCTAAAGCAAAAACGGCTTATGCTGAGGTTGAAAAATTAGCAACAGGAAGTGTTGCTGCTGAAGCTTTATTTTACAACGGTTATTTTAAAAATAAAGAAGGCAAATACGAAGCTTCAAATACAACCATTCAAAAATTAGCCAAAGATTATGGCAGTTATAAGTTGTTTAGCGCAAAAGGTTTAGTTGTTATGGCAAAGAATTTTTATGCTTTAGGAGACGCTTTCCAAGCCACTTATATATTAGAAAGTGTGATTAGCAACTTCCCGGAATTTGAAGATGTTGTGCAAGAAGCACAAGAAGAATTAAACAAAATAAAAGCCGAAGAAGCTAAGACAAATTCATCAATCGAAACTGACTAATCCCTTTGTGGACACTGAGCATAGTCGAAATTCCAAAACCTAATCATCAAGCAAATCAAAACATACAATATGAAAATCAAGTTTTTAATTTTTATAATAGCCATAGCAAGCAGTTGGTCTTTTGTAATTGCCCAAGAACAAACAAAAGATACCATAGACGACCAAACGGTTAACGTTATAAAACCATACACTCCAACAATTTCGGATGCCTTTAAGATTAAGGATAATCCAAAATTGAACGACTCCAACACGGTTAAGAAAAAGAAAATAAAATATAATATTTTTTCAATTCCTGTAGCTTCAACCTTCACACCAGCAAAAGGAAAAGCGGCAACTGTAGATAAAGCAAAAGCTGTAAAATTATATGATAATTACGCATCATTAGGAGTAGGAACTTACACCACTATTTTAGGCGAAGTGTATTTGAATCATGAGTTGAGCAAAGACGAAAATGTTGGTGGATATTTTAGTCACCATTCCTCACAAGGAGGTATAGAAAACTTGTTATTAGATGATAATTTTTCAAAAACAAAATTGAATGCTCATTATACAAAAAATGCAAGAGAGTTTACATGGAAAGTAGATGGTGGTTTTGGCTTGCAGACCTATAATTGGTATGGCATTTCAAAAGATTACGTATCACAAGAATTTGCGAATACACTAGATCCAAAACACAATTATACAGACTTTAATTTGGGAGGTAAAATGAATTTTGATGATGCTCTAGTAAAAGATGTAAATCTGCGTTTTAAAAGTTTCTTTGACGACCAAGATTCGGGAGAATTCCGTTTTCTAGGAAATACAAGTTTTGATGTTCCTGTGCAAGATGAAATTATTAATGCAGAATTATTTTTCGATTATTTAGGAGGAAGTTTTGGTCAAAGTTATTTTTCGGAAAATCAACTAAACTATGGTAATTTTACTTTTGGATTAGCTCCTTCATATCAAATGACTCAAGATGATTTAACGTTAAATTTAGGTGTAAAATTAGTCTATCTAAACGATACAGAATTTAACAATAATAAATTCTATGTTTACCCTAATATAACAGCATCGTATCGCTTAGTTGACGAACTTTTAATAACTTATGGAGAACTTAAAGGAGAATTAATTCAAAATTCATATCAAGAATTTGCTAACGAAAATCCTTTTGTTTCACCAACGTTACTTGTTTCGCCAACGTTACTTGTTTCGCCAACTAGTAGAGCATTAAAATTATCAGTAGGACTTAAAGGTAAATTAACAAATAATATAAGCTATAATGTTAATGGAAATTATATGGCAGATAAAAATAGAGCTTTGTACCGTTCTAATGTAATTCGTAATTTTACTCCTATTGCAAACACTGAGGCATATAATTACGGTAATTCTTTTGGAATCGTTTATGATGATGTCACCACATTTTCTTTCGCTGGCGAATTAAATGTTGATATGAATAGAAACTTTACGCTAGGTATTAAAGGAGAGTATTTTGCTTATGATACAAATAACCAAGAAAAAGCTTGGAATTTACCAAATTTTGAAGCGTCGTTATTTTTAGATTATCAAATTTCAGAACAATGGTTTGCAGGTGCAAGTGCCTATTTTGTTGGCGAACGTAAAGATGTATCTGAGGTAGAAGCTTCTTTTATCATCGAGCCTCTTGCTGAAATAATAAGTTTAGATAGTTATTTTGATCTTAACGCACATGTTGGTTACAAAATAAACGATCAATTGTCTGTGTTTGCCAAAGCAAATAATATCTTTAATCAAGATTATCAGCGTTGGTTAAATTTTCCAGTTCAAGGGATTCAGTTTCTTGCAGGTGCAACCTATCAATTTGATTTCTAAGTTCCCACGAAAGTGGGAATCTCATAGTGTCATTTTGAATGCTTGTACTGAGCGCAACCAAAGTATTTTCAGGATCTCGCGAGATAAACACAACATATTTAAAAGCGTTCCTATTTGGAGCGCTTTTCTTATTTTTATAGGAATGATTTTAATCCAAAAACCAATAAACGATTTAGATTCATTGTATCCTAGCCAAATAATCAAAATGCAAACCATCCATAACTTTCTCACACTTCAAACCAACAGTGATACAAGCAGTTTTTAAAGTTTCAAAATCTAAATACAACCATTTCATAGGCGCTTCTTTTTCGCCTTTATAAGACAGGAAATAATCCAACTCGCCAGGATAACCTTGGTTTAAATCTAACCATTGTCCACCATCATCGTCTTCATACATATATGAAATATCAGAAGAATCAATTAGAATTTGCCCATTGGGATTTAAAAGCGATTTCAAATGCTTCAAATATTTAGAAACTTGAGTTAATTCTTGAAAAATCCCAGTACCATTCATCAATAAAAGAATAGTATCAAACGTTTCAGTTTCTTCCAAAAGAGGTTTCAATTCTGTATGTAAAACACCACGTTTTTTTGCCACTTTAATTGCACCTTCAGAAGTATCAATAGCTTTTACTTTTAGTCCTTTATCTTGTAACCATAATGCATGACTTCCAGAGCCACAACCAACATCTAAAACATTGCCTTTACTTAATTGTAAAGCTTTTTGTTCCAATTTTGGCATTTCAGAATAATCTCTAAATAAATAAGGAAGTGGCAAGGAGTCTTCATTAGAAATATTAGTAGAAGTTATGATGTCTTCGGAATAATTTCCGTTTTGATAATCTAGTAGTGCTTTTCCGAAAATGTCTTTTTTCATAATTTTAATCCGAATGTCATACTGAGCGAAGCGAAGTATCTTTTGAGTATCTAACTTTATAATTCAATTCAAGTACCCGAAATTATTTTAAGATTCTTCGCTTCGCTCTGAATGACAAGTTTATTATTTTTACACTATGCAAGACCAAATCAATAACCTTCCAAAGCTCGCCAAAGATAAGCATAAGGAGAATAAAACCTTTTTTACTAAGTTAAAAAAGAAGTCACCAAAACAGTTAGATTATTTAATGCAAGAGTTGCACGAAGCAGAATTTAAACGTACTGATTGTTTAGAATGTGCTAATTGTTGTAAAACCACAGGACCTTTGTTTACCGATAAGGATATTCAACGTATTGCGAAGTTTTTCAAAATGAAAGAGCAACAGTTTATTGAAACCTATTTGCACTTAGATGAAGAGAATGATTACGTTTTACAGTCTGTACCGTGTACTTTTTTAGGTGCAGATAATTATTGTTCTATTTACGAAGTACGTCCAAAAGCTTGCAGAGAATTTCCGCATACAGATCGGAAAAAGTTTCAGCAGATTTCTAATTTAACACTAAAAAATGTTGCTGTTTGTGCTGCAGCTTATAATATTGTTGAAGAAATGAAAAAGCGAATACAATTTTAATGGAGCAGAATTCGGAATAATTTTTGATACTTAATAGACTAAAAAAACACACAATGGAAAACCTATTTATAAAATTCTTGTTTCTGTTATTTACTGTTAATTTATCTAATGCACAAGCATGGATGACCAATTTAGATATTGCACAAAGAATGGCTTCAGTAGAAAATAAGATGTTATTAATGGTTTGGGAGGAAACAACAAAGTATCCTTATCCTGTTTTTGTAAATGGAGATAAAGGCACAACTATTTATGTTCAAAATTTATTTGAGGACGAAAATCTGAGCCCTATAATTTGGAAACATTTTGTGCCAGTAATAGTCAACGATGATCAGTATTCAGATTTATACGCAGAAATTAAAGGTAAACGAACCCAAAAATATATTGATAAATTTAATGACGATTCAATTAAAATAATGGATATAAATGGTAATATTTTAAATGTTTCTGGCAGTTCGGATAATTATCAAAATATTACAACTTTGATTCAGAATTATGCTTTAAATACCAAATTTGTTGCACCTGAGTTAAAAGGCTATCAAAAAGAAAAAAATTTCTATTCGGCTTATTATTTGGCTTCAAAATATATTGATTTTTCGATGTATATGAAAGCCGAAATTAGATCTGAAGTGATGGATTTAGCAACTATTTATTTAAATAAATCTACCGAATTTATAGACGAAAATCCGAGTGAAGATCAGCTAAAATTAACGCAAAGGGTTGCGCTTTTAAAGATTCAGCAATCTTTAATTACAAAACATCCCAAAAAAGCACTCAGACAATTAAAACGTATGGATGCTAAAAATGTTGAAATTAATAATCAAGCATTCGTAGCATTTTTATATTACACAGTATATCGTATTTTAAGTGATGAAACTAATGCTGAGCAGTGGGAATCTAAAATTTCTTTAGTAAATTTGAGGAAAGCACAGTTGATTATTAATCTTAATTCTTAAAGTTATTGGAAACTATCATCAATTATTTTGAAACCATTCCTTCGTCTCATAGAAGTCTAATTTTAGTTGGTGGTCTTACTTTTTTTTGGTTGCTAGAAGGTGGATTCCCATTATTTAAATTTAAATATAAAAAATGGAAACATGCCATTCCTAATCTGTTTTTTACACTTACAACCATAATTATAAATTTTACCTTAGCGTTTTTACTTTTGGGTTCTGCGGATTGGGTAAAAGCCAATGATTTTGGTATTATAAATTGGTTACCACAAATACCATTATGGTTGTATGCGTTAATAGGTGTATTGTTACTAGATTTTTTTGGTGCGTATTTGGCGCATTTTGTAGAGCACAAAATAAAACCACTTTGGATGGTGCATTTGGTGCATCATACAGATCATAAGGTGGATACTACTACGGCTAATAGACATCATCCTATAGAAAGTTTAATTCGTTTTGCATTTACATTACTTGGCGTTTTTGTGGTTGGTACACCAATTGCTTTAGTTATGCTTTATCAAGCAATGTCTTTAGTATTTACACAGCTTACACATGCTAATATTAAAATGCCAAAAGGCTTAGATAAAGCGTTAAGTTATATCATTGTTTCACCAGATATGCACAAAACACACCATCATTATAGATTGCCATATACAGATTCTAATTATGGTAATATCTTTAGTGTTTGGGATCGTATTTTTGGAACATATTTATATATGGATCGCGAAAAATTGATTTATGGAGTAGATGTGTTTCCAGACGAAATTAAAAATAGCAATATCAAGGATCTGCTTAAACAACCGTTTCAGAAATATGAAAAACCAACGCTTTCAGCAGATACTAAAAACTAGTACAATTGCATTTTTAATTCTTTTATGTATGAGCTGCAATTCCGAAAAAAAAATTGATATACAAGGTCACAGAGGTTGTAGAGGATTACTGCCAGAAAATTCCTTACCAGCTTTTGAAAAAGCTATTGATTTGGGTGTACATACTTTAGAATTGGATATCGTGATTTCTAAAGATGAAAAAGTTGTGGTTTCTCATGAACCTTATATGAATCCTATAATATGTTACGATTCTAAAAGTAGAAATATTTCAGAATCATTAAAGACTAATTATAATTTATATAAAATGAATTATGAAGACATCAAACAATTTGATTGTGGTTCAAAATTTCATCCAACATATCCAAATCAAGAAAAGCTAAAAACATACAAGCCTTTATTATCTGAAGTTTTTGACTTGGTAAAGTTTAAAAAATCAGACGTTAAATTTAATATTGAAATTAAATCTGAACCAGAATATTACGGAATTTTTACGCCACAACCCAAAGCTTACGTAAAGTTGATTTTGGATAATCTTAAAAAACAGGATATGTTGCATCGTGTAAATCTTCAATCTTTCGATGTTGCTATTCTTGAAGAAATTAAAAGACAATCACCAAAAATGAAAACGGCTTTGTTAATTGATGAGAATGAAACAATTGAAGATAAACTTAAGGAGTTGTCTTACAAACCAGAAATTATAAGTCCATACTTTAAATTATTATCTGCGGAATCAGTTAAAAGTTATCAATCAAAAAGTTTTCAAATTATTCCTTGGACAATTAACGACGAAAAAGATATGAAGCAAATGATAGACTGGCAAGTAGATGGTATTATTACGGATTATCCAGATTTGTTGATTAAGCTACTCAAGTAATAATATTCTTCCTAGAATTATTAATAAAATAGTATTTCCTCTGTTCTTTTTAGCATTTCGTGGATATTTTAATATCTTTTTAGAGGAAAACACTTATGTTTATTTTGGATTAATTAATAACTGTTGAGTTAACACACACTATGTGTAACTTAAAGTAGTACTAGTTTGAAAAATTTAATCCGTATCTGTCTCGTCATTATCCTTTTATTTTTATTAGGTTTTACACTTCAAGCGCAAGAACGTTGCGCTATACTTGAAAAAAATAGAAATACTCAAGCAAAAGGACTAATTCATCAATTAAATGAAACCAAAGACACACTAATTCTTAAAAGTGATAAAAACATTAATTCGCTTTACACAATAAATCAAAATTACACTCGTGAACTCGATTTTAAAATAGATACAACTGTTTATAAATTGCCGCTAAATAAATTATCTAAAGGAAAACATGTTTTTGTTGCAAGACAATCACCAATGCAAATAGTTTTTGTTGTTAAAATTTTAAAAGATATTCCAATTGAAAAGCCTAAGGAGTTTATAGATAATGATATCGTTGCTATTGAGCAATTTAGTGAAACAGTTCAAACAAGAAGTAATTCCCAATAAACTAGTTATATATTAAATAGAGTTTACGTGTATTTTTAAAAGCTTCTAAATCGTCTTTCCAAGTTGCTTTAATTTCAACTTCTGTTAAACCAGCTTCTATTTGTTTTTGTAATTTCTCTGTGCCAGCATGAGTTGTAAAGTTAGACGTATTAAAAATTTTAGATTTATCAGTGGCATGGTTGTAGGCATTTATAATATAATTTAAAGTAAAATACCTTTCTGTTTTTACTTCATGTAAATTAACACCATGGCAAATTTTATTCTGGTGCTTAGGATATTTTGCACCAAAATTGGAGATAGGTGTATAACTAAATTCATAGTAGTTTTTGTCTAAAAATGGTGCGCCAAAGCGCTGAAATTGAAATTCAGTACCTCTACCAGCATTAATATTTGTGCCTTCAAACAAACCCAAACTAGGATACAATGTTATAGACTGGCCATTTGGTAAGTTTGGGGAAGGTCTTATAGGTAAACTGTAAAGAGATTTGTGAGAATAATTTTTAACAGGAATAACACGTAACTTACATTTTATATTCTTTTTTAGCCAATTTTCACCATTAATCATTTGTGCATATTCGCCAATTGTCATGCCATGGACTAAAGGAATAGGATGCATACCTAAAAAACTACTGTGTTCTTTTTTTAAAACAGGACCATCAATATAATTACCATTTGGGTTTGGGCGATCTAAAATTATTAGAGGAATATTTTGCTCTGCACAAGCTTCCATAACGTAGTGTAATGTAGAAATGTATGTGTAGAACCTAACACCAACATCTTGAATATCAAAAACCATAATATCTACATCTTCTAGCTGTGTTTTTGTTGGTTTTTTATGTTTGCCATGGAGAGAGTAAATGTGTAAACCCGTTTTTGTGTCTTTGCCATCTTTTACCAATTCACCAGCATCTGCAGTGCCTCTAAAACCATGTTCTGGAGCAAAAACTTTCTTTACATTAATATTCAAATGCATCAAAGAATCTACAAGATGAGTGTAAGAACTGTCATTGCGAGTCTCGATTTTTTTTCGAGAGGTGGCAATCTCATGAAAGATCACACTAGTCTGATTGGCTACGACACCAACACGCTTTTCTTTTAATAATGTGAGGTATAATTCTGTTCTATTGGCACCAACTATAATTGTTTTGTCATTTCTTTCCGCAGCTTCTGAATTTTTCAGAATCTCGTTAGTTGCAATGGAAGCGTCTTTATCTGCTAAGGCTTCTGACTTCTGACTTCTGTCTTCTGTATTCAATTTATTCCCACAAGAAAGAGTAACCAAGAGTAATAATAAAACTGTATTTTTGACAACCTTTAAAAGCATTTTCAGATTTGAATTTCGAGTTATTTATAGCTAAACGTATAATTGGCAATAAAACGTATAAAAGTAGTGTATCGGCACCAATTATTAAAATTGGTATCGCAGCAATTGCTATTGGGATTATTGTAATGTTAATTGCTATTGCAACAGGTTTAGGATTACAACAAAAAATTAGAGATAAAGTTGTGGCTTTTAATGGTCACATAGAAATCACTAATTTCGATACCAATGCGTCTGACGAATCACAAGTTTCAATTTCAACTAATCAAGAGTTTTATCCTAGTTTTACAACTATTGAAGGCATAAAACACGTTCAAGGTGTTGCACAAAAATTTGCTATTATTAGGACAGAAACTGATTTTGAAGGTGTAATTGTAAAAGGCGTAGGAGCCGATTATAATTGGGATTATTTTAAAGAATTTTTAGTTGAAGGACGATTACCAGATTTTACTCAAAAACGAAATGAAGAAATTTTAATCTCTAATTATCAGGCAAATCGATTAGGTTTTAAAGTGGGAGATAAATTTCAGGCATTGTTCGGGAATCCATTAAATGATAGACCACGTATCATAAATTTTGAAATTGTAGGTATTTATAATTCAGGCTTTCAAGAACTCGACGAAAAATTTTGTATTGCAGATTTAAGACATATCCAACGACTTAATAAGTGGGAAGCAGACCAAATAGGCAGTTTTGAGGTTTTTATTGATGATTTTTCTAAGATTGAAGAAAAGACAGTTGAGGTCTATAAAGTCATTCCGTCTTTAATGAATGCCACTTCTATTATTCAAAAGCATGAGGCTATTTTCGAATGGATTAAGATTTTTGACACAAACACGTTTATAATAATTACCATTATGATTATTGTTGCTGGTATTAATATGATTACAGCATTATTGGTTTTAATCCTAGAACGCACGAGTATGATTGGCATTCTAAAAGGACTAGGAAGCTCCAACTGGACCATTAGAAAAGTATTTCTTTATAACGCATCTTACTTAATTGGTTTGGGCTTACTTTGGGGAAATATTATAGGTTTAGGATTATTATTTACACAAAAATATTTTAAACTTTTTCCGCTAAATCCAGATACTTATTATGTAAGTAACGCACCAGTTTATATTAGTTGGGATTATATAATTTTACTTAACCTTGGCACATTCGTAGCCTGTTTGTTAATGCTTTTAATTCCTTCGGTAATTATTTCTAAGATTTCGCCAGTTAAGGCGATAAGATTTGATTGATAATTAGTTTTCAGTCGCAGTCGCAGTCGCAGTCGCAGTCGTAGTCGTAGTTTTTAGTTAGTTATTTGAAATTAAGTTTTTTAATTTAAGAAAAGCAGCAAAGAATCTGTGATAATCCATGAAATCCGTGTCCAGTTTTTAATCTTTAGATCTATCGCAACATTCGTAATGAGATGGAGTTTGTTTTTTCCGCGCAAAGATTAGTGTTAATTAGTGAAATTCGTGTCAACTTTTTTGTGCTTCTATGAATAACTGTTTCATTGCAAATAACAATTATAATTTCATGATTAGTAAACATCAACTTTTCATGTAACTTTGCATCTCGAAAAAAAATTATGGACTACGTAGAAAATATATTAGGTACAATAGGAAACACACCATTAGTAAAAATGAATAAACTAGTGGAAGATTTACCTTGTTTAGTACTCGCTAAATACGAAACTTTTAATCCAGGAAACTCTGTAAAAGACCGCATGGCTTTGCAGATGATTGAAGATGCAGAAGCAGATGGTCGTTTAAAACCAGGCGGAACAATTATTGAAGGCACTTCTGGAAACACAGGAATGGGACTAGCACTTGCTGCAATAATAAAAGGCTACAAATGTATTTTTGTAATGGCAGATAAACAGTCTAAAGAAAAGGTAGATATTATGCGTGCTGTTGGAGCAGAAGTTATTGTTTGTCCAACTGCTGTAGAGCCAACAGATCCTCGTAGTTACTATTCTGTATCTAAACGTTTGGGCGAAGAAACACCAAATTCTTGGTATGTAAACCAATATGATAATCCTAGTAATACCAAAGCGCATTACCAAAGTACTGGACCAGAAATCTGGAAACAAACAGACGGTAAGATTACTCATTTTGTAGTTGGTGTTGGTACAGGAGGAACTATTTCTGGCGTTGGAAAATATTTAAAAGAACAAAATCCAGATATTAAAGTTTGGGGTGTTGATACCTATGGTTCAGTATTTAAAAAATATCATGAAACAGGAGAGTTTGATGAAAACGAAATATATCCTTATGTTACTGAAGGAATTGGAGAAGATATTTTACCCAAAAATGTAGATTTCAGCATAATAGATGGCTTTACTAAAGTAACCGATAAAGATGCTTGTGTTTACACACAGCGTTTAGCAAAAGAAGAAGGTATGTTTTTAGGAAACTCGGCAGGTTCAGCTATAAAAGGAGTGTTACAATTAAAAGAACATTTTAAACCAGAAGATGTTGTGGTGGTTTTATTTCACGATCATGGCAGCCGTTATGTTGGTAAAATGTTTAATGACGATTGGATGCGCGAAATGGGTTACCTTTAAAATGCCTTTGAAAAAAGGCATCTCACTTAAATAAAGCAAAAATATTAGGTGTTTACTCAAGATTTTGTTGTTTCCGTCATTGCGAAGCTGACTTTTTCTGTCAGCTGTGGCAATCTGTTTGTCGGTTAGTTTCAATTAATGAGATTGCCACGTCCTTCGTCCTACCATTGACGGTTTAATTTTCATCAACCAAAAACCACGAACCAAAACCGTACCTTTATCAAAAGCAATATAATTCTATGAGTGCGGATTTAAAACCAAACAAACCAACACCATTTTTGACTCAAAAAGAAATAGCAACCTATAGTCGTGGTACAGATATTAAAGCAACCATTAAAGTATTAGAAGCTGGTGAATGCGTATTAATCACAGAATTTTACAATAACGGTTCTGTACTTATAAAAGAGTTACAGCAATATCTCAATAAAAAATTACCCAATACATCGTTTAAGGAGCAACGCGAATTTCGTGCAGTATATCATAAACTTTCCAATCTTATTTTAATAGAAATTGAAAATCATCAATTGCTAGTAAAAAAATCACCAACCATTGGTTGGTTTAAAAAACTATATCCAGATACTAAAGATTTTTTATTAACCTTGCCACAAGTACAAGGTTTAAACAGTGCTTGGCAATGGTATAAAAACGGAATTACCATTCCAGTTTTGCGTAATAAGATTCATCCTTATTATGGTGTGTATTTTCCAACACGTTTTGAGCATTTAGAGCTTTTTGATAATTGGTTAAAGCGTTATACAGGTCCTAAAAAGACAACAATAGATGTTGGTATTGGAAGCGGAATCTTAGCCTTACAATTAGTAAAACACGGCTTTCAAAAAGTGTTTGGTACAGATACCAATCCTAATGCTATTATTGGCTTAAAAGAATCTATGGGAACAACTAAACTCTCACGAAAGATAGAATTAGATTTTGCATCACTTTTTGGGAAATGGAATAAACCAAGCGAGCTCATTGTTTTTAATCCACCTTGGTTGCCAGAATCTCGTAACTTAGAAAACTTAGACGAAGCTATCTACTATAACAAAAACCTATTTCCAGACTTTTTTGAAGCTGCAAAAGAACGCTTATTGCCAGATGGTAAATTAGTACTCATCTTTTCAAATTTGGCTCAAATTACAGGTTTAACAAAATCACATCCCATAGAACAAGAACTAGCTGAAGGAGGACGATTTCAATTAGAACGTTGTTTTAAGAAGAATGTAAAAAGAGCGTCTGAAAAAACGAAGCGTGATCTACATTGGAGAAAAGACGAGGAAGTTGAGTTATGGGTATTGACTCAATAAATAGGACCAATATAACAGTAACGCGTTGACAAATGTTTAATACGAAAACTACGTATTTTTTGGAGTAGGTTGTCGCCACAATACAAAAGCCATTAAAAACCCAATTAGCATATAAATAGCATGTGCAATCCGTATATCTGTTTCTGTTGGACCAATCATAGAACTAACCATTGAGCCCAAATTAAAAAAGAGAATAAAAATGGCAATAACCATTAATATTATACTGCCTACTGTGCCATTAACCAATACTGTTTTTTTTGTTGGAAAGAAAAAATTAGCGACTAAAGCTCCCCAAAAAAACGTAAGAATATATAAACCATCATCAGTGTAAGATTTAATGATTCTACTAATAGTATCATCGTCGATGGTAGAATCTACAGCTAAATAAATATCAAAGGCAATGAGCAGAATAAATAAAGTGATGATGAGATATTGTACTCTTTTAATAAAGGCATCATTGTCTAAAAGTTGATTAATGCTTTGCATAATAGCTTAGAGGTTTAAGGTGAAATTTATAAACTCTTCGTGACGTTGAGACCAAATAAAGTGTCCAAATGTAAGCTTCCCCAAAAATAGCACTGTTTAAAAGTGTAAAAATAGTTTTAACTTTAAACAGCAATTATGAGAAAAAGTAAATTTAGTCCGACCCAAATCGCCAAGATTTTAAAAGAGTTTGATT
>Ga0209633_10000332_pt1 | contig 56065 bp, 52 predicted proteins | sample Cruoilmetagenom1_FD_187290 | JGI IMG/M metagenome (GOLD analysis project Ga0209633, IMG submission 187290) | Oil polluted marine microbial communities from Coal Oil Point, Santa Barbara, California, USA - Sample 1 (SPAdes) (version 2) | ecosystem: Environmental > Aquatic > Marine > Oil seeps ... | reverse complement strand
AACTTTATTTTAATATTTATAGGAGTATTATTCGTGTCTTTTTATAGTTGTAATTCAACGAAATCTAATATAGAACTTAATGATAAAACTGAGATAACTAATACGGTAAATGATACCATAAAAATTATAAATGAAGAATTAGAGTATGAAATTGTAATTATTGAAATAGGATTTGATTCATGGCTTATTACACAAAAACCAATTACTTATTATTCGAACAATACCCTAAGAATTAAGAATAATTTTTATGTGGTTGAGTGGAATCAAAGAGTTCTGCAACCTTCAATCTATAACCCTATGCTATACGAACAGATAATTAATTATGACCCTACAATCGATTATGGGATAGAAGTTAATTACAAATTATACATGTATTTTCTATACTTTCAACAGAAGTATAATCAAAAGCTATAGTCCATAGAATTAGGCTTTTTTTAAATCGATTAGTATAGAAAAAGTTTTGTTGATGTCACTTTCTTTAACAACTAATGTTATTTCATGCGTTGTAGAAATTATTTCTTGTACGGGTATATTTGCCCATGCTAATTGTTTTAATATAAAATAATATATTCCGGATTGGTCTAAATTAGTTTTAGGTAATTTAATTGTAATAGAAGCTAATTTTTCAACAGAGTGTAGTAGTACTTCGTTTTTAAAATATTGATTAACTTCTTCTTTTAAATTTGAACTAATAACAATATTGGTCTCAAAAATTCCTTGTGATACTGTAAAAAAAGACTCTCTGTTGGTGCCTATTTTAGCAAAGAGTTTTGATATTTGTTTATATAGACTATTTGAGTTTTTAAAGGTGAAATCTAATAAATCTGAGCGCACTATAAAATCACCAAGTTTTAATGAAAATGATTTTATATTTTTTCTAACTCTTAAAACATGAATTGGTGAGATTCTGTTGATAGCCATCATAATAGCCCCGGGTTTAACTTTTTTACCAAGTAGTTTTTCCACCTCTGGTTGAATAACTCTAGCTAAAGAAGAAACATTTATAAGTTTCTCTTGCATGGCTTCTTCTATAAACGGAGTTCTATTTATTATAGCCTCAACTGTTTCTTGAATTGTTTTCATTGTTTGAAAATAAACATTATGTTATAATATGTAAATATATTATAAAAAATTTATCAATTTGAGTTTTAATTTAATATTTGCACAAAATTATAACTTTATGATTGTATTAAAATTTGGAGGAACGTCAGTTGGATCTGTTGAGAATTTAAAAAAAGTTGCTGTAATTGTAAAAGAAACAAAAGAAAATAAAATTGTTGTTTTATCTGCAATGTCTGGTGTTACAAACACTTTACAAAAAATTGTGAATTTGTTGTATTTAAATAAAAAAGATGAAGCAAAATTTGAAATTAGTAATTTAAATATTAAGTATAATAAAATAGTTCAAAGTCTTTTTAATAGCGAACTGATTAAAGATAAAGGGATGACCTTTATTACTTTTCAACATGAATATTTAAAATCATTTCTTAAAAAGGACTTTTCAATCATTCAAGAGCGTATTATTTTGGCCCAAGGTGAAATTGTATCTACAAATCTGTTTCAATTGTTGTTAGAAGAAATGGAAGATAAATCTCAAATTATTTCTGCATTAGATTTTATGTGTATTGATGATTCAGGAGAACCTAATATGAATTTAATTAAAATGAAGTTAGATAAGGTGATGACTAAAAGAAATAATTCAAACACTTTAATAACGCAAGGATATATATGTAAAAATGAACAAGGTAATATTGATAATTTAAGAAGAGGAGGGAGTGATTATACTGCCTCTATCATTGGTTCTGTTTTGAATACCAAACAAATACAAATTTGGACTGATATTGATGGAATGCACAATAATGACCCTCGATTTGTTGATCAAACATATTCAATTAAAGAAATATCATTTGATGAGGCTGCCGAACTTGCATACTTTGGAGCTAAGATATTGCACCCACAAAGTATTATCCCTGCTAAAGAAAAAAATATACCAGTTTTAGTTAAAAATACTTTTAAACCAAAATCTAAAGGTACATTAATTCATAACCATGCAAAGATTAAAAAGATAAGAGCAATTGCCGCTAAAGATCATATTACGGCCATTAAAATTAAGTCTTATCGAATGTTAATGGCTTATGGGTTTTTAAAGAAAATATTTGAAGTTTTTGAACAACACCAAACAGCAATTGACATGATATCAACATCTGAAGTTGCCGTATCTTTAACCATTGATAATGCCACAAAATTAGATTTAATCACGCAAGAATTAGAAAATTATGGAAATATAGAAATTGATAGTGATTTAAGTATAATTTGTGTTGCCGGAGATTTATCTCAGAACAAAAAGGGAGTCACTGCCTCTATTTTTAACTGTATTAAAGAAATACCAATTAGAATGATTTCTTATGGAGGTAGCAATTATAACCTATCCTTTTTAGTTAAAACTTCTGATAAAATAGAAGTATTAAACTTGTTGAACAATCATTTATTTGAAAAGCTAAAAAATATTGAAACGTAAATACAATAACTTAAAAAGGTATTGATTTAAATTTTTATTAATTGAATTTCACTAGAATAAAAATATTCAAAAAAAAACATCTGCCATTTGGCAGATGTTTCTTACTAGATATCTTCAAAGTTAACATCGGTAAAACTATCAGAAGAAGGCTTTTCAACATTTGATCCGTTAGGTTCCTCTTCATTTGGTTTTTGATAATCTTTTTGATGACGCTCACTTATTACTTCTTGTCCTTTTTCGTTTAAAATAAACTCAGTTGCTTTATTTAAATTTTCACTAAATTCACTAAAATCTTCTTTATATAAATAAATTTTGTGTTTTTTATAATGAAAAGAACCATCATCATGAGTAAACTTTTTACTCTCTGTTATAGTTAAATAATAATCACCTGCTTTTGTTTCTCTTACATCAAAAAAATAGGTTCTTCTACCTGCTCTTAAAACCTGAGAAAATATTTCTTCTTGTTCTATAAACCCTTTGTCATTCATACTATTAATTTTTACATTTTTATAATAATTACTGACAAATCTATAAAATTTAATCAGGTGTGCAACATTTATTTTATCTCAATTTCTTGTTTTTATTCATTTTTTATTAACTTTTCTTCAAGTTGTTGATTATAAATGTTTTGATAATAACCTTTTTGCATAACCAGTTCATCATGAGTTCCAGATTGAACTATTTTACCCTTATCTAATACAATAATTTTGTCAGCATTTTTTATAGAAGATGTACGGTGACTAATAATTATAGAGGTTTTACCTTTTGATGATTCCTTTAAATTATTTAAAATAATTTCTTCAGTTTCTGTATCTACTGCAGATAAACAATCATCAAAAATTAAAATTTTAGGATTAGAAATCAAAGCTCTCGCAATGGAAACTCTTTGTTTTTGACCTCCAGAAAGTGTTACGCCTCTTTCACCTACTAGCGTTTCATATTTATTGCTGAATTTGTCAATATTATGATGAATATAAGCAGTTTTAGCCGCTTGAATTATTTCTTCATCTGTTGCATTTTCGTCACCAATTTTTATATTGTTCTTTATTGTATCTGAAAAAAGAAATGCATCTTGAGGTACAAAACCAATGCTCTCTCTTAAAGATGTAAGGTTAATATCTTTAACGGGGTGACCATCAATTTTCACAACACCTTCTTGATCGACATCGTATAACCTTGTTATTAAACTTGCAATAGTTGATTTTCCAGAACCTGTTTTACCCATAATTGCAAGAGTTTTACCTTGATCTATTTTAAAACTTACATCCTTTAAGGCTCTAATTCCTGTATCTTCATAAGTGAAACTAACATTCTTAAATTCGATACCACCAATAATCTCTATTTCATTTTTTTGCAAATTTTGAATAGTTGGAACTTCTTTCAAAAACTCATTAATTCTACCCTGTGATACTTCAGCTTGTTGCACTATTGAAGTAACCCATCCAACAACTGCTACAGGCCATGTGAGCATATTTACATAAATAATAAACTCAGCTATAATGCCAATATTTTCAATTTCACCATTTATATATTGCATGCCACCAAAATAAATAACCATAATATTACTTATCCCAATTAGTAATATCATTAGAGGAAAAAATAGGGCTTGGGCTTTGTATAAAGCTATATTTTTTTCTTTACTTACAATGGCTAAAGTTGTAAAATCTGATGCTGTTTGATTTTCTATACTATAGGCTTTTAATACGTTAATCCCAGAAAATATCTCTTGCGAAAAGGTAGTAAGTTTTGACAAATACAATTGAACAACGGTACTTCTTTTATTAATTACCCGACTTAAGATATATATAGCTATCGAAAGTACGGGTAGGGGTAATAATGTATAATACGTTAATTTGGCATCAATATTTATCATTTTAGTAATAGCAACAACAAATAGAACTAGCATATTCATTGTATACATAATTGCTGGCCCGAAATACATTCTAACTTTCCCAACATCTTCACTTATTCTATTCATTAAGTCTCCAGTTCTATTTTTTTTATAAAAATTTAGAGAAAGATTTTCATATTGTTGAAATATTTCATTTTTAAGATCAAATTCAATTAATCTTGACATTACAATTAACGTTTGACGCATTAAAAAAGTGAATAGGCCTGAAATTATTGCAGCTCCTATGATATAAAGAATATTAATTATTAATTGAGACTTAACAAAACTTAAATCTGTAATTTTATTTCGATTATAGTCTTCAACAACATTTAAGGATTCACGTATAAGTTGTGGAATTTGCAGCACAAATATTTTTGCCACAATGGTAATTAATATCCCTAGAATTAACCTAAACCTATATTTATAAAAAAATTTATTTATATACTGTAATTCTTTCATTTGGGATTAATCTAGTGATATTTGAGCGAAGATACATAATTATTATTTTTAGATATTTGTAAAATTTACCTAAGAAAAAACTTAACCATATAATTTATATTTGTTAAAGTTTGATAAAAAAAAAATGTAATTTTGCACTTTGTTTATCTCAAAAATGAATTTAAAAACTGACGATCTTTTTTATTATGGTGAATAGAAGACATATTCGAATCAAGGTGTTACAATCTGTTTACGCTATTTTACAATCTAAAAGTGAAGATTTGACTAAGGAAGAAAAATTTTTACAATTTAGTGTCAAAAAAGCAACTGATTTATATGTATTGCAACTGTTATTGTTGGTAGAAGTTAAAAAATTGGCTAAGGAACACCTTGAAATAAAAAAGAAAAAACATTTAGCTACGGCAGAAGATAAAAATCCCAATTTAAAATTTATTAATAACCAAGTCATTAAAGCTATTGAAAATAGTGATGATTTGAATGAGTATATTTCTAGCCATAAATTAGAGAACTGGAAGAATGATAGAGAATATGTAAGAGTTATTTGGGACAAAATTGAAGAAAGTGATATTTATAAAAATTATTTAAGTACTGAAGAAACTAATTTTAAGAGTGATAAAGCTTTTTTATTGAAAATATTTAAAGATGTAATTGCACCTAATGATAAAGTATATGATTATTATGAGAGTTTAAATTTAAGCTGGGTCGATGATTTGCCGTTGGTAAATACTTTAATTTTAAAATCAATAAAACAGTTAAAAAGTGATAGGGCATTTGAGTTGAAAGAGCTGAGTACAAAAGAAGAAGATCAAGAGTTTTTAATAGATTTATTTAGAAAAACAATTTTACATCAAAGTGATTATATAGACGATATAGATGATAAAACACCAAATTGGGATACAGATAGAATTGCTGAAGTTGATATGATACTAATAAAAATGGCAATTACTGAGTTTTTATATTTTCCGTCTATTCCTACAAAAGTTACAATAAATGAATATATTGAAATAGCTAAGGATTACTCGACAGTAAAAAGTAGTTATTTTATCAATGGTGTGTTAGATAAACTTTTAAGAGATTACGATAAATCTAAACGCTTAAACAAATTAGGTAGAGGATTGTTGTAAAAATTCATATTTTTGCAAAAACAAATTTTATAAAATGAAAAAAATTATAACATTAATGATTTTAAGTTTATTAGTTTTTTCTTGTAAAGAAAATGCAACTAATAAAATAAATAAGGAAAAATTAAGTGTAGCCAAAGAACGTGATGATCAAATTAGGGTTGGTACTCCAAGAATAAAATTTGATAAAACTATTCATGATTTTGGAACGATTAAAGAAGGTGACATAGTAGAGACCGTTTTTAAGTTTACCAATAGTGGAAAATCAGAATTAATTATTACTTCAGCAAAAGGAAATTGTGGTTGTACTGTTCCAGAATGGCCAAAAGAACCAATAATGCCGGGAGAGTCAGGTCAAATTAAAGTAAAGTTCAATTCAAGTCGTAAACCAAATTTGCAGCAAAAACAAGTAACCCTAATTACTAATACAGCAGATGGTAAAGAAATAATTAAGATTAAGGCAATGGTAACACCTGATCCAAAAGTAAATTTAAAAAGCTAAATTAATGTATCAAACTATTTTTTTACAAGGGAGTACTTATGGGAATATAATTTTAATTCCTTTGATGTTTTTGGTTTTATATCTTTTTATGATTAGACCACAAATTAAAAAACAAAAAAACGAGAAAAATTTTCAATCCACTATAAAAAAAGGATCAAAAATTGTAACAACTAGTGGAATTCATGGTAAAATTGTCGATTTAATTGATAGCGATAATACTTGTGTTATTGAAACAAGTGCTGGGAAAATAAAATTCGAACGATCTGCTATTTCCATGGAATTAAGTAAAAAATACCTTCCCAAAGATATTAAAAAGAAATAATCACTTTATTTAAAAAGAGTTCTTGTTTAAGAACTCTTTTTTTTATCTTTATTAAAAATGATTAGCAGAAAAGAACATAATAAAACAGAATCTTTAAAAAATAATAAGCGACTACGTATTTTTTTATTGTTTTTGGTATTGTCTTTCTTGTTTTGGATGTTAATTAAGCTATCTAAAAATTACATAAGTGATGTTGAGTTTAATTTGGTTTATACGGATGAGCCTAAGAATAAACTAATTGAAAAAAAGCCTGATGATAAAGTAGTTCTAACCCTTAAGACAATGGGTTTTAAGCTGCTTAATTATAGCTTGAAGAAGAAAGAACTTAGCTATAGTTTAAACGATATTAAAAAAGTAAGAGGTTCAAATTATTATAGTTTAACAAAATCAAATATTAATTTATTGCAAGCTCAATTGTCAGCTGAAACCACAGTTTTAAAAATAAAACCTGATACATTATTCTTTGAGTTTGGAGTTAAAAAATCAAAAAAAGTTAAGATTGTTTCTCAGGTTAATTTAAAGTTTAAACCTGGATTTAATTTGGTAAAAGAACAATCTATTGAACCAAACGAGATTACAATATCTGGCCCAGAAAATGTTATTGATTCTGTTAATGAAATTCAAACGGAAATAATTGAGTTGAATGATGTGTCTGAAACCTTTGTAAATAAAATAAATTTAATAAATCCATCTAATTCCATATCCTTGTCGTCTAATCAGGTCACCATTAAAGGAGATGTTGAAAAAATTACTGAAGGAACTTTTTTATTACCCTATAAGGTTATTAACATACCTAATAAATACTTGATAAGTACGTACCCGAAAGAAGTTAAAGTAATATTTCAGGTAGCGTTGAAAGATTATAATAAAATTTCAGAAAACAGTTTTAAAATTGAGTGTGATTACAAGCAAACGGATGATAATAATTTAGAATATTTAATTCCTAAAATTGTTGAAAAACCAGAAATTTTATTTGACGTTAAAGTAGTGCCGAATAAAATTGAGTTTTTAATTAAAAAGTAATTGTTTGATATTATAAAATCCGTAATCCAAATTAAACGATGGAAGTAATTGGTTTAACAGGAGGAATAGGAAGTGGTAAAACTACTATTGCAAAGATGTTCGAAAGCTTAAATGTTCCGGTTTATTATGCTGATATAGAAGCTAAGAAACTGATGAGTACTTCCAATAGTATTAAAATTAAATTAATTGATTTGTTTGGAAATGAAGCTTTTATTGATGAAAGTTTAAATAGATCATATATTGCTAATATTGTTTTTAAGGATGAGAAAAAACTACAAAAACTTAACGCCATTGTTCATCCAGAAGTTGAAAGACATTTTGATAGTTGGGTAAAAAGTCAAAACTCAAAATATGTGATTCAAGAAAATGCCATCATTTTTGAAAATGATAATCAAAGTAAGTTTGATAAAATGATTACGGTAACTGCACCAAAAGAAATTAAAATCAGTAGAGTTATGCAAAGAGATGGTGTTTCAGAGAGTATGGTTCTAGATAGAATGAAGAATCAATTAAAAGATGTTTTTAAAATAAAAAATTCTGATTTTGTTATTTATAATACTGATTTAAAACAAAGTAAACATCAGGTTCTTAAAATTCATCAGGAGCTAATCGGTTAATTTATTATTAATTGCATATTTCTTAAATATTTGTTAAATTAATCGTAACTTTCGTTAACATTTGTTAAATCATTAAATAAAACCTAAAGAAATTCTAAATTTGTTGAAATGAGTAAACGGATTTTTGTACTTTTAGTGGTATTGATGAGTATTGCCTTAATTGGCATCATTGCTGTTCAATTGTTTTGGATTAAAACATCCATTGAAATGAGAGAAGAGCAATTTTCAACCAGTGTAAAGTTTGCTTTGTCAAGAGTTTCTGAAAATATTCAAGATAGAGAGTTTGATGAGTATGTTGAAGAGTATTCACCTCTTTTTGATGAAATGAGGCAATCTAAAGAGAGCACGGTTAGAGATTATTTTTTTCAACAAACAGATACTGTCAGAAATGAAATTTTTACTTTTCGCCAAAGTATAGTAGAGAATAATTTTAAATCACAAATATCACCATTTGATAGGGATACAATAAATTTTAAATCATTTGTTGGAAAAGAAGAAACCAAAGTCGAAACTTATGAGTTTGAATCAAAGGATTTTAAAGAGTTATCGCCAAAAGAAAGAATTGTAAAATTTGAAAGACTAGATAAATATGATAAAATCCAGTTAGAAGATGTTTTTAATAATGTAGTACCTAGAAGGCCCATTCATAAAAGGGTTAGTACTAATGAAATAAGGTTAAATTTAGATAATGAATTAAGAGCAAGAAATATAGAGACTGATTTTGAATTTGGTGTTTTTAACGATGGCCTTTTGACAAAAGTAAAATCTGATAAATTTAAAGAAAAAAGGGGATTTACATATAAAGTTCCATTGTTTGCTAATGGCAATATAAAAACGGATTATGATTTGTATGTTAGTTTTCCGGATAAAAAGGAGTATATATTATCAACTATTTCTTGGATTTTGATATTGTCGGCCCTATTTATTTTTATTATCATTTTAACTTTTGCAAGTTCTTTATATCAGTTGATAAAGCAAAAACGTATTTCAGAGATCAAAACAGATTTTATAAATAACATGACGCATGAGTTTAAAACACCCATAGCAACCATTAATTTGGCAGTTGATTCAATTAAGAACCCTAAAATAATTAGCGATAAAGAAAAAATAATTCGTTATGCTGAAATGATAAGAGAAGAAAACAAACGAATGCATGCCCAAGTTGAAAATGTTTTAAGAATATCAAAATTAGAAAAAAATCAGCTTGATTTAAGTAAGGATGTGGTTGACTTACACGACATAATTGAAGCAGCTGTATTACACGTTAGTTTGATTGTTTCAAATAAAGAAGGTTATATAAACCAACATTTTAATGCCAAACAAAGTGAAATACTAGCAAGTCAGTTACATATAACAAATGTGATAACTAATATTTTAGATAATGCCATTAAATATTCAAAAGAATCACCAAAAATTGATATTTATACAGAGAATGCGGGTAACAGTATTGTTGTGAAGATTAAAGATCAAGGTATTGGTATGAATAAAAATGTACAACGAAAAGTGTTTAATAAATTTTATAGAGAACAAACGGGAAATATTCATAATGTAAAAGGTCACGGACTAGGGCTTTCTTACGTAAAAAGCATTGTTGAAAGACATCAAGGCAGTGTTTTTGTAGAAAGTGAGAAAGGAAAAGGTAGTACCTTTATTGTTAAATTACCCTTAATTTAAATCAATTATTATGTCAAACAAAAAAATATTATTAGTAGAAGATGATCCAAATTTTGGAACAGTATTAAAAGATTATTTAGCATTAAATGATTACGATGTTACCCATGCTAAAGATGGACTTGATGGATTAATTTCATTCAAAAATGATGATTTTGATATCTGTATATTGGATGTTATGATGCCAAAAAAAGATGGATTTTCTTTAGCAAAAGATATTAGAACTGTGAATAAAGACATTCCTTTATTTTTTCTTACTGCAAAATCTATGAAGGAAGATGTTTTAAAAGGATATCAAGTTGGTGCCGATGATTATTTGAATAAACCATTTGATTCTGAAGTCCTTTTGTATAAAATTAAGGCTATTTTACAACGTAAAGAAACAGATGCTTCAAATGAAGACAATCAATTTGAATTTAATATTGGTGAATTTCATTTAAATTCTAAACTTAGACATTTAAGCCACAAAGGAGGAGAACCAAGAAAGCTTTCTCCTAAAGAAAATAAACTACTAAAATTGTTGGCCATTTATAAAAACGATTTATTACCAAGGGACTTGGCATTAACCAAAATATGGCGTGACGATAATTATTTTACTTCTAGAAGTATGGATGTATATATTGCAAAATTGCGTAAATATTTAAAACCAGATGAAAAAGTTCAAATAATTAATATTCATGGTGAAGGGTTTAGATTGGTTGAAGAATAAAAAATAATAGATACTATATATATTTAAAAGCTGAATTAATTTATTTATTCAGCTTTTTTTGACTAGTTTTAAATCAAATTAATAGCTTTATACATGATTTAGTATTCGTATTAATAGTTAACATTCCATGGCGCAGTTTATTAAAATTTATGATGCAAATCCTAATCCAAAGGAGATTGAAAAAGTAGTGAAAGTTCTTAAAAATGGAGGTTTAATTATCTATCCTACGGATACGGTCTATGGCTTAGGTTGCGATATAACAAATAACAAAGCCCTTGAAAAAATTGCAAGGATAAAAGGTGTTAAATTAGAGAAAGCTAATTTTTCTTTTATATGTTATGATTTGAGTAATTTATCGGAATATGTTAAACAAATAGATACACCAACGTATAAAATTTTGAAAAGAGCCTTACCAGGAGCTTACACTTTTGTTTTAAATGGAAGTAACAAATTACCAAAAGTATTTAAAAAGAAAAAAACAGTTGGGATTAGAGTTCCAAATAATAATATTATTAGAGGAATTGTTAAAGAATTAGGGAACCCCGTTGTTTCAACATCTATATATGATGAAGATGATGTTATAGAATACACTACGGATCCTGAATTAATCTATGAAAAATGGAAAGATAAAGTTGACTTAGTAATTAATGGAGGATATGGCGATAATCTTGCATCAACTGTTATCGACTTGTCCTCTGAAGAAATTGAAATTATTAGAGTAGGTAAAGGCGATATTGACATTATATAAACATCGAATCTACTCCTTTTTGCGAAGCTCTTTATAATTTTTATTTAATTTTCTTAAAAAGAAACCATAAATAATCTTATAAACACACCAAAATAGAAACAGTACAAAAGAAAAAATAACAATTGCAATTACCCATACCAAAAACATATTTGTATCGCTTGGTAATTTTTCAATGAATAGGTTAGAATTAAAGACTTTATAAAAAACATGAATTCCAATAATAGCCGCTAAAGTTAAATTGGCATAAATATAATACTTAACTGTTTTTCTTGTTTTTATAATGCTATGCAGTAAACTTTTCACTGTAGTATCTGCCGAAATACTCTTATAGTTTTTATAAAAATAATATATAAAGCCTATGATTATTATTAAATAGATACCAAAATAAAAAATCATTACATTATTTAAATCATAATTAGTATAAAACTCTTTAGTTTTAGTTCTATCGGATAATAAAAAAAATAGGTTGGGTAAAATAAATTCTAAAATACTTACGATTAGTATCCATTTTACTATAGATGATGATTTTTTCTGAACCATATCATAAATATCACTTTCTGTGAATTTGATTGGTGATTCACTTTGATTTTGCCAGATGTTTTTTAATTTATCTAAATGGTCCATATTTATGGATTTAAAATATTTTTTAATTTAGTTTTAGTCCTATTCATTTTCACCCTTGCATTTACTTCACTAATACCTAAAGTGCTTGCTATTTCTTTATAATTTTTATCTTCAAGATATAAAAGAGCCAAAGCTTTTTCAATATCGTTTAAACTATAAATTGCATTATATAAGAGTTTTAATTGTTTATCCTTTGAATCATCATAATCGTGATATTCTAATTCTTTTAAATTATCATAGATTTGAGATGTATCAATACCCCTTTTAGATTTTCTATATAAAGAAATGGCTGTATTAAACGCTACGCGATACATCCATGTGCTAAACTTAGAATCTCCTCTAAACTTAGGGTAAGCTTTCCAAAGTTGGATAGTTATTTCTTGAAACAAATCTTTATGAGCAGCATCATTGTTTGTATATGATCTACAAACCTTATGAATTATGCTTTGATTTTTTTCTAATTCGTTAACAAATTTTTTTTCAAGTTCTTTGGTCACCTAAAAGTTGATTTAGTAATTAGTAGTAAATTTAAATAAATTGTTACAATATTTTGAAAATAAAGACTTCTTCCTAATATGAACACAAGTTCAATCATAAATATTAAATACAGAAAATATAAATATATATAAGTCAAACAGATATTTTTCTAAAAAAATCAATTCATCCTATAAATTCTACGATTCAGTAATTTTAAATTTTATATTATGTTGTTTTGATGGATTTTTGAAGTGTAAAACAAAATAGTAACAATTTAAAATTAAGAAAAATGGTAAGAGTTTTAGTAACACTTGTAGTTTATTTAATTAGTTTAGTTGGAATCGCTCAAACAGATTCAACCACTGAATTAAAGATCAGAAATGTAAAGAAATATCAAATTAATGTTGAGATTAACAAAATTGTTTCAAACAAAGGAAAGGTTTATTTCGCCTTATATGATTCTGAGAATAATTTCAATAACAGAACCCCTTTAAAGATTCAAGAATCTGAAATTGAAAATGGAATTGTTAATATAATATTTGATAATTTAAAGCCTGGAACCTACGCAATTACTTGTTATCACGACGCAAACGATAATAAAAAATTAGATTTTGTTGATGACAGACCAGTTGAAGATTATGGAGCGACCAATAATGTAATGAATTTTGGTCCTCCACAGTTTGAAAATGCTAAGTTTGATTTGATAAGTAAAGACCTTACATTTGAGATAAAGTTTTAATCAATAAATAATAAAAATGAATAATAAAGGTAAAAACATATTGATCGTATTTATAATTGGAACAATTATTTTCATTATTGGAAATTTTTTATATGGCGACTTTAGTTTTAATAGCTTCAATGATTTTATTATAAATTTCGCTTTTTACCAACTGTATTCATTTGTTATCGGATTCTCAAATATGATGTTTTTTACTTATTTGAGTAATCGTGAATGGGAAGAAGGAGATAAAGTTAGAAGAATAATTATTGGCATTGTTGGTTCAGTAATAATTTCAATGATTTGTTTATTTCTTTTAAGAATGTTTACTGAAATGACTATGGGCAATAAAACTTTTGTTGATTTTATTGCCAATGAAAGAATTATAAATTACCAATTTGGATTATGGGTTTCATTAACCGTAGTAATAACTTTTCACTTTGTTTATTTTTATAATAGATATCAACAAAAAAAAGTAAAAGAATCTCAAATTGTAGCCAAAACAGAATCAGCAAAATTTGAATCTTTAAAAAATCAATTAGATCCTCATTTTTTGTTCAATAGTTTGAATGTATTAACTGCTCTGATAGGGGAAAATCCTTTGCAGGCAGAAAAATTTACGACAAAATTGTCAAAAGTATATCGCTATGTTTTACAACAAAAGGATAAAGATTTAATTCCTTTGGAGGAAGAACTAAAATTTGCTAAATCTTATATGGAATTACTAAATATGAGATACGAAGGAGGAATAATATTTAGTATCCCGGAAACGGTAAGTAATCCAGACCTCAAAATAGTTCCTTTATCATTGCAATTATTACTTGAAAATGCAGTGAAACATAATGTAATTACATCTGACAATCCATTGAAGATAAAAATATATGAAGAGAACGGTTTTTTATCCATTGAAAATAATATCAATGAAAAAGATACTTTTGGAAAAAGCACAAAGGTTGGGCTGAAGAATATTAATCAACGTTATAGTTTAATTACTAATGAAACAGTTGAAATAACAAATAAAAATAAAATATTTAAGGTAAAATTACCTTTGTTAACACAAAAAATTAAAACAATGAAAACAGATTATTTAAATGATAGTAATAAATACATCAGAGCAAAGAAACGCGTGGATGAATTAAAAGGGTTTTATGGTAATATAATAGCATATTGTGTTGTTATTCCATTTTTAATATTTGTTAATTATCAAACAAGTTGGCACTATAAATGGTTTTGGTTTCCCGTTTTTGGATGGGGATTAGGTGTAGTAATACAGGCTTTTACAGTTTTTGGCTATGGTTCTGATTGGGAAGAACGTAAGATAAGGGAGATTATGAATAAAGATAAAAATTAATAGTATGGAGAATAATTATAACGAAGAAAAACGCTATTTGAGAGCAAAAAGGAAAGTAAAAGAAATACAAGGTTTTTATTGGCATTTATTTTGGTATTTAGCAGTAAATTTATTTCTTACTTTTGGAGGCACTATAAGAAGTATGTTTAATGGAGGATCGTTTGATTTAAATGAGTTTCATTTAGGCACATTTTCTGTCTGGTTCTTTTGGGGAATTGGTTTAACAGCACATTGGTTTAAAGTATTTGGTAAAAATATTCTTTTTACAAAAGAATGGGAAGAAAGAAAAATTAAAGAGGTTATGGAAAAGGATAAACAGGATCAATGGGAGTAATTAAATTGTTGTGATATACTGAGTTTTATGAAAGTTTACTTATTTCTTCATAAAATTTATGAATTGGAAATCCCATTACGTTAAAATAGCTGCCTTCAATTTTTTCTATACCAATATAACCAATCCATTCTTGAATTCCATAACTGCCGGCTTTATCTAAAGGTTTAAAATTATTAATATAATACTCTATTTCAGAATTACTTAAAGGTTTAAACTTTACTTTTGTAGAATCATTTATAAGGATTTGGACCTTAATAGTAGTTAAACAAACAGAACTTATAACCGTATGAGTTTTATCTGAAAGATGCGCTAACATCAATTTTGCCTCACTTTTATTTTTTGGTTTACCAATAGCTTTGTTTTCTAACCACACGATGGTATCCGCGGTAATTAAAATGTCATTCGTTTTAAGCTCTCCTTCAAAAGGTTTGGCTTTTAATTTTGCTAAGAAATCTGTTATTTCTTCCCCTTTTAAATTGGAAGGATAATTTTCTTCTATTTCCTTTAATCGAATTTCAAAATTTAATCCTAACTCCTTTAAAAAATGATGCCTTCTAGGAGATCCAGAGGCTAAAATAAGATGTTTGTTTTTTAATAGCTCTGTCAACATTTTTAAAAGAATAAAATGGATAACATACCTAAAAGCATGATTAATTTTAATACACTGCTTAATTTATTATAGGCAACTTTACTATTTGAATTAAATAATTTGACTAAAAAGTAGAGCAGTGGTAAGCAAACTAATGCAATCAAATAATAGGATAGATTTGGATTGGTTTTATAAAAATAATATGCGTAATAAATGATTCCCAAAAATGGAACAAAACCTAGAATACCTAAAATTATTTTCGTTTTCTTTTCACCGTAAATTATGGGTAATGTTCTTGCCTTAATTTTTTTATCACCTTCAATATCTTCTAAATCTTTTACAATTTCTCTTAACAAAGTTAAGAAAAAAGCAAAAGCAGAAATGACTAAAACAGTATTAAAAACTAGTATTTGAGATTGATTATTGTAATTATTTGTTGCCGGTACCAAATCAAAAACAGGAACAATTATGATACTTAAAAACACTACAAATGAAACAGTTAAGTTGCTAATTATTAGTCTTTTTTTAAGATCAACGGCATATCTATATAACAATAATGAAGCGATAATATATATTATAAAAAATGAATGTTTAGTGATATAAATGGTAAGATAAAATCCAATTAATAATCCAATTGAATTGAATATGAGAAATAAATTATTAGCTTTTGAAAACGATATTTTATTACCGACAAATACTTTATTTGGTTTATTAATTTGATCTGCTTTAACGTCATTAATATCGTTAATAATATATCCTGCAATTGCGATACAAATAGTAGATAATGTTAGCAGAAAAAAATGAAAATTATTTAAAGATGAACTTAGATTAAATTTTTGAAATAAAATAAACTTTAAAAGAAACTGAATCAGTATAACAATCAGTAAATTTTTCCATCTAAAAAAAGTAAAATAATCTTTTATTTTCATCAATAGTTTTTCTTTAATCTGGCTAATGATTTTTTATTATCGCGATCTTTTATTGCTTCTCGTTTATCGTATATTTTTTTTCCTTTACCTAAAGCAATTTGTAATTTAGCCCAACCTTTATCTGTTATAAATAACTTTAATGGAATTATTGTTAAACCAACATTTTGTACCTCTTTTTGTAGTTTTTTTAATTCTTGTTTATTCAGTAAAAGTTTTCTGGCACTTTTTGTATTGTGGTTATAAAAACTACCATGACTGTATTGCTCGATATACATATTTATAACAAACAACTCGCCTTTTTCATTAAACTCGCAAAAACTTTCAGTAATTCGTGCTTTACTTTCTCTAATAGATTTTATTTCGGTTCCTGACAATTGAATACCAGCAATATACTTGCTTAAAATCTCATATTCAAAACGAGCTTTTTTATTCCGAATATTAATATTCTTTTGCATAAAGCAAAACTAACTAATAAATAGGTAAAGATTCTTGGAAAAATTGAAAATTTCAATCAAGATTAATATAAAGAAGCAATAGGATGTTTATAAATCAGAAAAATATTGGATGCTTGTTTTAATACATTCCTTTCCAATCTATTTTGACATAGCCAGGATTTGCTAAATCTAGTACACTCTCGTTAAAACTTAATCCCGATTCTGCTTCGTACATAAGTACTAAATTATTTAGCATTTCAGTTTTTGGTGAAGACGCCGAATCATTAATTTTAATCGTATAATCCGCAGTTCTAAATAACTCTACATTTTCAAATACGAAATGTTCACCTTTATTTGGCCCCGCAATAGTTATTGTTGCTTCAATATTTTCGGCATTAATATTAAAACTGTGCGATCCTATTTCGTTAAAAATTAAAGTACCAGTTATCTCTTTAACATCATTACTATTTGAACAGGAAATTAAAAATATGGATAGAAGTATCCCAACATAAAATAAAAAAGTCTTTTTCATAGCCCCCTTTTTTTAAAATATTATTATTGTACAGTTTAATAACGTTAAAAGGTATATTTTTATTACATGAAAGCGTATTTTTTTAAATTATTTGATAATCATTAAGTTGATTTTAAATTTGAGTTAAAGTACTTTTATTAAAATGATTAGGCTGAGTTTCTACTTGCATTAATATTTCCAAACAAAGATCTGGTTATGATTTTTTCATAAATTTCTAATTGTTTTTTATTGGGTTTTTCTTGCAACCTTAATTCTTGTACTTTATTTAATGCATATTGTTGAATCGTAAGCAGAGGTAAAACGATCGATTCCCTAACTTCAATGGAAGCTTTACCAATGGGGTAATTTTGCATTAGTTCTGATAAATTTGCTAATTTAAGAACCAAGCGTTTTGTTGTTAAATACTCATTATAAATCAGCAACCAAAATTCACCAAAATCTGGATCATTTTCCATATATCTGGTTAATTCAAAGAATGATTTTTTCATAGACATCATACTATTATCAATCAAACTTTTAAAGAATTTGGAGTTATTATAAAACCGGATTACTTTATCAAACTCACCGGCTGACTCATATTTTAATAAAGCAGTACCAACACCATAAAAACCAGGTACATTTTGTTTTAATTGACTCCATGAACCTACAAATGGAATGGCTCTTAAATCACCAAAATCTAATTCACTAGAATTACTTCGTTTTGACGGACGACTACCAATATTAGTTTTTGCATAATATTTTAAAGTGCTCATTTGCTCTAAATACGGTAAGAATTTTGGGTGACTTTTAAAATCATTATAGGCCTTATAGCTTGTTTCGGATAGATTGTTAATGATATGTCTTTGCTCATCATTCAGTTCGTTTTTGGCACTATCAAAAAATTCATTACTCACCCCTGAACTAATCAATTGCTCTAAATTGTATTGAGATGAATCTATGGTTCCAAAATTAGCGCTAATGGTTTGCCCTTGAACAGTTAATTGCACTTCTTCGTCTTCAATTGTTGGTCCGAGTGACGCATAAAATTGATGAGTTTTCCCACCACCCCTAGCAGGTGGTCCGCCTCTACCATCAAAGAAAATAACTTTTACATTGTGTTTCCTTGAAATTGTTGTAAGTTTTTCTTTTGCCCTAAAAATAGACCAGTTAGCCATTAAATAACCACCATCTTTTGTTCCATCAGAAAAACCTAACATTATGGTTTGTTTATTATCTCTAAAACTAAGGTGCTTTCGGTAATTTTTATTTGAATATAACGTATCCATAATTTGACCTGCTTTTTCCAAATCGTTTATTGTTTCAAAAAGAGGAACTATATCCACCGTTAAATCTTTATTAAATGCCGTTAGCTTTAACATGGCATAGACTTCCATCACATTTAAAGCACTTTGATTATTGCTTATAATATATCGATTTGCACCTTTCTCACCATTATTTTTTTGTATTTCTTTAATTGCTTTAATTGACCCTAAGGTTTTAACAACCATTTCGTTAGTAAACTCATTTATTTTAATTTTTCCTTTAATAGTAGATAGAAACTCGATTTGCTCTTCTTCTGGTAATTCTAAATAATTATTCGTAAAAATTTTTGATCCTTTCTTTTTAAGAGAATTGACTATTTCTTGAAATACGTTATGATGAACTCTACTATCTTGTCTTATATCTAAGTTTGCAAAATAGAAACCAAAAATCTTAGCCTTATGAATAACATCCTTCAATTCAGTTAAATACAAAGATTGATAGTCATTGATGAGTAATTCTTTTATTTCTAATAATGAATTGTAAAATTCATCAAAAGTAATAACAGTTTTATTTGGGTTTGTAAAGCTTTGATATAGTTTGTCTTCTAAAATATTTACAATTGTTGCAACTTTTTTAAAAGTTAGTTTCCTTTTAAGAGATCTTAAATCACGATAATAGTTTCTTAATATAGATTGTCTTAGTTTTTCGGCAACTTGAATTGTTATTTCAGTGGTAACAAATGGATTTCCATCTCTGTCACCACCTGGCCAAAAACCGAGATTTACAAATTCATTATCAACAGATTTATTTTCATAAATATTACTTTCAATATAATTATATATACTACTTACCGAATGATAAAAAATATTTTCTAAATACCATATCAAACTAACAGCTTCATCTAGTGGAGTTGGCTTAACTTCTTTTAAAAAAGGAGTAACACCAAGTTGACTTAGTAGTTTTTTAATTATGATTAAGTTATTTTCTTCAATAGCTTTTGTGAGATCTGTAATTATTCCAAGAACAGATCCTGGATAAAACTGTGTAGGATGAGCTGTTAATACTACACGAACTTTAAAATCTTCTAAATATCGCTGCAAAGCTTCCTTTTTGTTTTGTGCAAAACCTTCTTCTTTAATATTTCTAAGTGTTCCTTTACCGTCTAAATTATTCATTATTGGAAAAGCCGCATCTTCAACGGCATCAAATAATACTACCTGACGTTCAATATATTGTATAAATTTAAACATCAAATCAACCCTTTCTTTTTCAGTTGGATTATCTTGGTATTTATCAAAAAAGGAATCAATTATTTCTACAGGAGTTAAGCCATTTTTAAATCCGTTTTCACAAATTTTGCTAAACAATGGCATCAAAACGCCAGTATTACTAATATTGTCAAACGGTAAGGTTATAAATATGCTATTATAGATTTGATATTTCGAAAGAACATTTTGATTAAATCGTTTCGATTTTGGTTGTGTATTCATCAAATAATATTTTATTATTACTACAAAAATACATTTATTATATAATAATTTTAAATAAAATTTAAGAATTAAACAAAATCGTTTTAGTTATTATAAATCAAAGTTTGGTTTGTACAATTCTAATAATAAATAAAAAAAAACCGCTAATTTTTAAATTAGCGGTTCCATAATTTTGTTAAAATAATTATTTAACTTCAATTTGTTTTGGTTTTAATTCTATCATTTCCTTTTTTGGGAGCTTTATTATTAATTCTCCATTTTTATAAGTAGCTTTAATTTTGTCGTTGTCAACCATATCTTTAGGTAGATTAAAACTTCTTTTAAAGGTATTATAACCGTATTCTTTCAAAGTATATTTGTCTTTATTATCGTCGTTTTCTGTTGTTTTATTCGCAGATATGGTTAACAGTTCATCTGTCAAATCAATAATAAAATCTTTTTTGTTCATTCCTGGAGCAGCTATGCTAAGGTTAAATTCATTTTCTAAATCAATGATGTTTACTGCTGGGTAATTAAACTTTGGTTCATTAGAATTATTAATAGCTAATTCACTTAATAGATTGTCAAAAATATTTGGTAATACTGGATTTCTTTTTACTAACATAATATTATTTTTTAAAGTTATTATTTCAATTTTGACTAATATATTTCAAAAAAAATGCCAAACTAAAATCGATGTCATTATAGCAGACATCAAGTTTAATAATAGACATTATGTCATTAATAATCATTGTTATATAATAGTTTATATAAATTATAAGTTAAATAATTTAATTATGGTTTAGAATAGAGAAATTTAAATATTTTATAATTTTAATCCAAAAATTATTTAAGGTTCTGTTCCTAAAAATATCATTCAATTGTTAATCAAATTAAACTAAAAATCCCAATACTATAATAGCATTGGGATTTAAATTAAAATGAATTTTAGTATAATTCTAAGTCTAACCTAAATTATTCTTCATTTCTAAATACAAACTTACCATCAAAACTATCAAGTAATATTTTACTTTGAGCAGAAACACTACCTGCTAAAATTTCTTTTGACAATTCATTTAACACCTCTCTTTGAATTACTCTTTTAATTGGCCTCGCACCAAACTGAGGATCAAATCCTTTATCGGCTAAACTTTCAATTGCATGTTCTGTAGCAGAGAAAGTTATGTTTTTCTCTTTTAGCATTTTTGCCAATAAATTAATTTGCAATTCAACAATTTTGGTAACTTCCTCTTTATTTAAAGGAGTAAACATGATAATCTCATCAATTCTATTTAAGAACTCCGGACGAACCTGTTTCATTAATAGGTCAACTACTTCACCCTTGGTTTTTTCAATTACCACATCGCGATTCGCCATATCAATATTTTCAAAATTTTCTTGAATTATATGCGATCCCATATTAGAGGTCATTATAATTATAGTATTTCTAAAATCGGCTACTCTTCCTTTATTATCTGTTAATCTACCTTCATCCAATACTTGCAATAGAATATTAAATGTATCAGGATGCGCTTTTTCAATTTCATCTAATAAGATAACAGAATAAGGTTTTCTTCGAACAGCTTCCGTCAATTGACCACCTTCATCATAACCAACATATCCAGGAGGTGCTCCAATTAACCTACTTACAGCATGACGCTCTTGATATTCACTCATATCAATACGAGTCATTGAAGCTTCATCATCAAAAAGATAATCAGCTAAAGCTTTAGCAAGTTCCGTTTTACCAACACCGGTAGAACCTAAGAAAAGAAATGACCCAATAGGTTTCTTACTATCTTGCAATCCTGCTCTTGAACGACGAACAGCATCAGAAACTGCTTGAATTGCTTCATCTTGACCAATAACTTTTTTGTGTAATTCATCTTCAAGTTTCAAAAGTTTTACACGATCACTTTGCAGCATTTTCTGAACCGGAATACCTGTCCATTTTGCGACAACTTCTGCAATATCATCACTAGTTACTTCTTCTTTTATCAATGAATTTTCTTGATTCTTTTCCAGTTCAGATTGTAATTGTGCTAAATTTTCTTCTTCATCTTTTATTTTGCCATATCTAATTTCTGCAACAAGACCATAATCTCCGTCTCTTTCTGCGCGTTCTGCTTCTAATTTATACTTTTCAATATTCTCTTTTGCAGATTGAACCTTATCCACGATCTCTTTTTCGCTGGTCCATTTTGCATTTATTTCGTTACGTTTTTCTTTTAAATTGGCCAATTCTTCTTTTATTGAAGACAATTTCTTTTTATCATTTTCACGTTTAATGGCTTCTAATTCAATTTCTAATTGCATTATCTTTCTATCTAAAACATCTAACTCTTCTGGCTTAGAATTTATTTCCATTCTAAGTTTAGCTGCTGCTTCATCCATTAAATCAATTGCCTTATCTGGTAAAAAACGATCAGAAATATATCTTTGTGATAGTTCTACAGCCGATATAATTGCACTGTCTTTTATTTGAACTTTATGATGCGTCTCATATTTATCTTTAATCCCTCTTAAAATAGAGATTGCACTTTCTGTATCAGGTTCATCAACGATTACTTTTTGAAAACGCCTTTCTAAAGCTTTATCTTTTTCAAAATGTTTTTGATATTCATCTAGGGTAGTGGCACCAATTGCTCGTAATTCGCCTCTGGCTAAAGCTGGTTTTAATATATTTGCTGCATCCATTGCACCTTGACCACCTCCAGCACCAACTAGGGTATGTATTTCGTCAATAAATAGAACAATATCGCCTTCAGATTCTATTACTTCTTTTATTACTGATTTTAATCGTTCTTCAAATTCACCTTTATATTTAGCACCGGCAATTAAAGCACCCATGTCTAAAGAATAGATTACTTTATTTTGAAGGTTTTCAGGAACATCTCCTTTAACAATTCTATGTGCCAAACCTTCTGCAATAGCAGTTTTACCTGTGCCTGGCTCACCAATTAAAATTGGATTATTTTTAGTGCGACGAGATAATATTTGTAAAATCCTTCTTATTTCTTCATCACGACCTATAACCGGATCTAATTTGCCATCGTTAGCAAGCTGGTTTAAATTTTTAGCATATTTATTTAAAGAATTATATGTTTCTTCAGCACTTTGAGAAGTTACCTTACTTCCTTTACGTAACTCTTGAATAGCACTTGTTAAATCTTTTTCATTGATTCCATTATCTTTCAATAGTTGAGTAGTATCTCCTTTAGAATTTAAGATTGCTAGTAATAAATGCTCTAATGAAACATATTCATCTTTCATGTTTTTGGCAATATTACTAGCATCAATCAGCATTTTATTAGCTGTTTTTGATAACATGATATCACCACCTTCAACTTTAGGAAAGCTTTTAATAATATTTTCTAAAGTTTGTTTAAACAGATCAATATTAACACCTAGTTTATTTAAAATAAAAGGTGTAACATTTTCATCAACTTCGAAAATGGCTTTTAAAATATGTGCATTTTCAATTTGCTGATGTCCTAAGCCTTGTGCAATTTGCTGAGCCTTTTGCACTGCTTCTTGTGATTTTATAGTGAAATTATTAAAATTCATATTTTATAGTTTTAAATGTAAAATATAAATGTCAAATTCTATTCCAATACAGATAAATAGACGATGAATGTCAAAAAGTCTGATATTTAATCTTTTAACTGACTTTTTGACTTATTCTTTCATTAAAGTAGAGTTTTTTAAATATTTTTTGTCTACAAAAAAAGTTCCAAACGGAATAACAGAAGCAATTAAAATGATCAAAAAATCTTTATTGCTCCAATTGAATTTGGGTTTAATAAAAAAAGCGATAAGAACATAACCTATAAATAATAGGCCATGAGGCATTCCAAGGGTTTTAACCAACACATCATTTCCTCCAAAATATTTAAGTGGCACACCAACAAACAAAAGAAGTAAATAGGATATACCTTCTAAATAACTAACAATTCTAAATAGGTTTAACATTTTCAATTAATTTTTTATGCAAAAATACTAAAATTGGTGAAGGGTAAAATGAAAACATTTTTATAAAACTCCATAGAAGCTTTTGGCTTTGGATTTACTAGGTTTATCTAAATAAATTTCCCAAGATGATGAACATTGGTTACCGTTACAGAAATAGCTGGATAAGTAATCATTTCATCACAAGAATTAAATAGAATTACTGCTATAATAAGATAATAAAGTCTTGATTTAATTTATTATTAAGAGTCAAATCTATAATAAAATCACATTAAATGTTAAAATTTATGCCGAATTAAACGATTTTTTTATTAATTTTATTTAACAAATCATTAACATTTAAGAAATATTGTTATTTAAATATTAATTTTTGTCTATGGATAAAAGACTACGTACTACTTTCACTTTTTTATTTGTCCTAAGTTGCTTTATAAACTATAGTCAAAAAGATAACTTTGTTGAATATGATTTAGTTAAAGAAAATACTAGTATTACCTCTGGCTCAAAATTTAATATAAACCCTAATAAAATTGAATTTCTAGATATAAATTATAAAACCTTGATAAGGTATTATAATAACTATGAAACAAATTATATAGAAGAGGGAAAAATATCCTTAACAGATGTATATAAAAACTCACTTAATATAGATATAAACACTTTAACTTTTCAAATAACGGCTAGAGACTCTACTATTAAATTAAATGAGCCCTTATGCCCAGAGTCTACTCAAAAACTTTTTGTTTTAAACGAAAGAAAATATTTAAACAAGTATGGAGGAGTTGATTTTTTAGATGCAAAAATTAATAGTTACAATGGATTAGAGTTTTCAGAAATCAAGCAATCTTATTCAAAAGAGTTTTATCAATTGTGGGATTGGAAGAGTTTAAATCATCCACCTGTAAGAAATTTGAAATTTTCGCTTTCGTTTTACGATAAGAAAAGACCGGAAATTGATTATGACACGATAAATTCACCTTTTTTTAATGCAGATTTTCATAAGTTATTAGACAATAATACCAATTCGAATCTAACTTTTGGTAATAAATTAGACCTGTTAAAAAATGGAAATTCGTATCAAAAAAAGATTGAATTAATTAAAAACGCTAAATCTTCCATATTAATTTCTGTTATGACTTATTATAAAGATTCAAGCTCTTTAAAAATGACGCGTGAGTTAATTAAAAAAGCAAATGAAGGAATACAGGTATATTTAATTGTTGAAAAAGTATGGACCAAGTTATTGATGAAAAAAGGAATGAAACCTTTCGATCATAGTAAAGTTGTATTAATTTATGCAGATGATTTTATAAACATTGAAAAATATAAAACAGCATTGTTCCATAATAAAATGTGGATTTTTGATGAAAAAACTGCTATTATTGGAGGTCAAAATATAATTGATAGTGATAATATTTCCAGTGGTTATAACCATCAAAGTCATGATACAGATCTTTTGATTGAAGGAGCAGTTGTTACCGATATAGCCAATAGTTATATTGGTTTATTAAAGCATTACGGCTTTGAAAAAAAGTCAGACTCACAACAAATTGAATTTGTAACATCAATTCAAAAAAGAATGAATAATAGATACAAGTCAGAAGTTGAAAATAAATTAAGAGGTCAAGATTTTTATAAAGAGAAATTAGAAAATAAAAGTACACGTTTAAATGGTGTTTGCAGATTTGTTATTCAAGGTCCGCAATCAGAAAGATTTGTAGTTTCAAAGGTGTATACTTCTTATTTTAAACAAGCACAAAATTCTATTGATATTACTTCAGGGAAAATTGAAATAGATAAAGAGAATGAGAGAGAAATTAATAGATATGAAGGTTGGTCAGAAAGAATGTGGAACCAGATATTTAGTTCTGCTGAGAAAGGTGTAAATGTAAATGTTATATATAATGGGGTTGACGGTGGAGCTGGTGAATTAAGCAATCATTTAAAAAGAAAAGCTTTAACAGATCAAAGCAATAAATTTTCGAAAAAATATTACCCAATAATTGCAAAAAAATTAGATATAAAAGCAGCTAAAAGAAATTACCCAAATTTGAATTATTTACAGAAAAAAGAAAATATTAATGTTTGGATGTATTTTCAATATATGCATTCTAAAACATTTATGATAGATAGATTTGTAGTATCTGTAGGTAGTTTTAACCTTGATAACTGGTCTTCAGATAAAAGCCAGGAAGCTGTTTTGATCTGTCAGGATAAAGAATTAGCTAAAGAATATGAGTATTATTTCACATTGGATAGAGTAAATTCAACACCAGTAATCCCTAAAAACAATCATTGATTGTGGTGCCCATTGCAGTTCTCACATTTCTCATCATGATTGTGTTTATGTTCATCATGCGCATGATGATGATTACCATGAGACACAGGAGCAAAGGCTTCTAATGTGCCATTAATTAATTTTTCAATGGCAATTTCTGGATCTTTTTCTTTTATAACATAAGCCGTAACATTTTGTTTAGCTAATTTATTAACTCCACCTGGACCTATGCTACCTGTCAGCAAAATATCAACATCAAAAAGTAAATTTTTAGGATCGCTACTTTTATCTTTATGAAAAGTATATTTTAAGATTTCATTATCTTGTAATTCCAATATTTTTTTGTCCTTAACTATATTATTTTCAATAGTATAAATTATATAATTCCTACATTCACCAGCATGTTTGGTGATAGTTTTTTTGTTTTGTGATGTTATTGCAACTATAGATTTCATAATAAATAATTATTGTACAAAATAAATGATTATTGTGATTATTATTTGTAATATTGGTTACGGTTAGAGAAGAATTCTAAATATAAAATTGGTTAAGATGAAAAAATCAAATAAAATTTGGATTGGTATATTAACATTTTTACCAATTCTATTTTTAATAATATATTTTGTCTTTTTATTTGGAGCAATTTTTGCAAATTTTGATGAATTACAGAATAATAACGGCGAGTTCCCAATTGATTTCTTCCAGTCTATTGCTTGGGCATTTGTTTTTTTATTACTCGCAATAATCATTAAGATTGGTTTGATGATTTATTACATAATTGATGTTAGCGATAATGTTAAAAATGATACTACAAAGAAAATAATGTGGATACTAATTTTGGTGTTTGTAGGAACAATTGGAAGTATTATTTACTATTTTATGGAGGTATACCCATCAAAAAAAGCTGAGTTAGAATGATAATTCAATGATTTATAGACTATGGTGAACAATTATTTTTTTTGTTGGTCAATATCTAACCCCAAAAATATCTTTAAAATTCGAACCAAACACTTGTTAAAAGTAAAAATAATGTCTCAAAAACGTATGAGATTCATCCTCTTAAAAAAAATGTTTGCAATAGTTTTATAGTGAATAAATTATATAATATTTTTGCACTATTATTTATTTTATAAACCGTATAAAGAACAAATAAATTTACTATTTGTAAGAGTATGTTCAAAAATTACAAAATCTATACATTTTTCATAATTATTTTTTCACTTTTATTAGTGTATAGTATTGTTGATTATAAAAAATATCTTGCAAATAGAAATAATCAGGCTACAGAAGAAGGTGAAAGTTTAAGAGATAATTCAAAAGATATTTTAAACAAAGTAATTGATACGATTGAAAATGCTACTCTGGATCTATCGAAAAAACTATCGGAAAAGAAATATTCAAAAAAAGAGATTGAAAAACTTATAAAAGAAGCAGCTATTAAAAACGCCTTTTGTTTAGGAGTTACGGTTGCATTTGAACCTGTATATGAGGATACCATAAAACAATTATTTGCCCCATTTTATACCAAGAAATATGATAAATTTGAATATATAGAAAATTCATACGATTATACGGATGAGTCATTAGAAACTACGCAATGGTACACAGGAGTTATTAAACAGAAAAAAGGTAATTGGAGTAACCCTTATTTTGCTAAAGTTGCACAAGAATTAGTAGTTGATTATGGTTTACCCATTTTTCAAACCGATAAATCGGGAAGTAAAAATGTAATTGGAATGGTGTCATTTACCTTATCTGCATCCTATATTACTTCATATTTACATGATGCAACTCTAGGAGAAGCCGGTTTTTCTTTTATTGTAAATAAAGATTTGTATATAATTTCTCATCCTATTCCAGAATTTTTAACGAACCCCAATAGAGCAAAGCAAATAGTAGAAAAGCAACCCATTTTTAAGACACTTGTAAATAAAAATGAAGGTCACTTTACAGCCTTTAGCAAAGTTGCTCAAGAGAAAGCCGAATATTTCTTTACGAACCTTGATAATAATTGGGTAGTATCTGTTGTAATACCAAAACATGACTTACTCAGTTCTTTTAATCTGACAAAGAAGAAACTTGTTAACATATCTATATTTTTAACGTTAACTCTAATTTCTTTATTTATAGTTCTTTTAAAAGTCTGGAAAGGAGATACACAAAAATTATGGATCTTTTCATTTTTAGTAGGTACCTTATTATTTTTAAATATTCTTTTTGTTTGGTATTTAAATACGAATCAAAAATTTTATGAAAGTAATGATCAACATGTAAAAATATTAAGTACAACTACCATTGACAATTATCTTAAAGAGAGAAGTAAAGAACTTAAACAAATTGACGCTTCTCTAAAATCGGTGGAGATTCCTACCGGAGTATTTTTATATGATATTGATTTTAAAAATGCCTATGATGTCGCAATAATTGGAAAAATTTGGCAAAAAATACCCGATGACTTTGAATTGAGAAATGAAACAACTTTTGTTTTTCCACAGGCTTCTGCAACAGGTATTTCTGTAAGAACAAGGCCTATGGGTAAAGAACATATTGACGGTTATTGGATCTATTATTACGATTTTAATGCAACCATTCAATTTGATTTTGATTACTTGAAATTTCCACTAAATTATAAGAAATTAGATTTACAGATTGTTTATCCTCATGTAAAAGACAATGTAGTTTTAACACCAGATATTCCTTCTTATGAATTTATTGATTCAAGTTTAAAACCTGGGATTAGCAATGATATTTATATGCCAAATTCAAAGGTTATAGAGTCTTATTTCTCTTTTCACGAACATAATTTTTATACGAATTTTGCTGATAATAATGTTAAATATCTAGAAAACACTTCCGTATTAACTTTTAATGTTTTGATTAAAAATGTTATCATAAGCTCAATAATTTCAAATATAATTCCAATTTTTATTATTGCTGTTATGATTTTTCTATTGCCCTTTACAGTGGACAAAAGAGAAGGAGAAATTAAAGAAGGTAGTTCATTAAATATTATACAGGCTGCAGGTGGATTCTTTTTTGTTTTGTTACTTGCACATATACAATTGAGAAATAATATTGAAACCCCTGGTTTTATCTATTTGGAAACCTTTTATTTTGTTATGTATTTTATGTTGGCAATTATGTCAACCTCAGTTATGTTATTTTTAAAGACCAATAAATACCCAATTTTAGAATATAAACACAACCTAATTTTTAAATTGAGTTATTGGCCTATTTTATTATTTTGTATATACTTTATTTCTATTTATATATTTTATTAATATGAAACTTAATTATTATTATTAACAATTTTAGAACATGTCTAAGAATTACAAATTTTATACTATTTCCATAATTATTTTCTCGCTATTATTAGCGTATGCTGTTATAGACTATAAAAGATATCTTGAAGATAGAAATAATCAGGCTACAGAAAAAGGTGAAATTTATAGAGATCATTCTAAAGATATTATAAATAGTGTAATTGATACTATTGAAAATGCTACTTTAAAATTAACCCAAAAATTATCTGAAAAACAATACTCAAAAAAAGAGATAGAAAGTATTATTAAAAAGGCAGCCATTGAAAATTCATTTTGCCTAGGAGTTACCGTTGCATTTGAGCCTGTGTATGAGGATACTATAAAACAATTATATGCCCCATATTATTCAAAAAAATACGATAAATTTGATAATGTAGGGGATACATATGATTATACAGATGAATCATTACCAAATTCAAAATGGTACACGGAAGTTGTTAATGAGAAAAAAGAATATTGGAGTAATCCATTTATGGCCAATGTAGCAAAAGAATTAGTAGTTGATTATGGGCTGCCTATCTTTCAAACGGATAAATCGGGTAATAAAAATGTAATTGGTATGGCATCGTTTACCCTTTCAACGTCCTATATTACTTCGTACTTACACAAAGCAACTCTAGGAGAAGCAGGTTTTTCTTTTATTGTAAATAAAGATTTATATGTAATTTCACATCCACTTCCTGATCTAATGGTTGATCCTAACAGAACAAAAAAAATGTTAGAAAAGCAACCTGTGTTTAAAACTCTTATAGATAATAATGAAGGTCATTTTACAGCCTTTAGCGAAGTTGCACAAGAGAATTCTGAATATTTTTTTACCAGACTTAATAACAACTGGATGGTATCTGTTGTAATACCAAAACATGACTTACTCAGTTCTTCCAATCTTACAAAAAAGAAACTCATTAATATTTCGATACTTTTAACTTTAACCTTAATTTCTTTATTTTTAATACTTTTAAAAGTTTGGAAAGGAGATACACGAAATTTATGGATCTTTTCATTTTTAGTAGGCGCCTTATTATTTTTAAATATTCTTTTTATTTGGTATTTAAATACGAATCAAAAATATTATGAAAATAATAATCAGGACGTAAAAATACTGAGTACAACTACCATTGACAATTACCTTAAAGAAAGAAATAAAGATCTCAAACAAGTTGATGCTTCTCTAAAATCGGTGGAGATTCCTACCGGAGTATTTTTGTATGATATTGATTTTAAAAATGCTTATGATGTAGCAATAATTGGAAAAATTTGGCAAAAAATACCCGATAACTTTGAATTGAGAAACGAAACAACTTTTGTCTTTCCACAGGCCTCAGCAACAGGCATTTCAGTAAGAACAAGGCCTATGGGGAAAGAACATATTGATGATTATTGGATCTATTATTACGATTTTAATGCAACCATTCAATTTGATTTTGATTACTTGAAATTTCCACTGAATTACAAAAAATTAGACCTACAAATAACATATCCTCATTTAAAAGACAATGTAGTTTTAACACCAGATATACCCTCTTATGAATTTATTGATGCAAGCTTAAAACCGGGGGTTAGCAATGATATTTATATGCCAAATTCAAAGGTTTTAGAGTCTTATTACTCTTTTCATGAGCATAATTTTTACACAACTTTTGCTAAAAAAAATATTAAATATTTAGAAAATACTTCTGTATTAACTTTTAATGTTTTGATTAAAAATGTTATCATAAGCTCAATTATTTCAAATGTAATTCCAATTTTTATTATTGCTGTTATGGTATTTTTATTGCCTTTTACAGTTGATAAAAGAGATGGAGAAGTTAAAGAAGGTGGTTCCTTAAATATTATTCAGGCTGCAGGTGGTTTCTTTTTTGTGTTGTTACTTGCACATATTCAATTGAGAAATAATATTGAAACCCCTGGCTTTATCTATTTAGAAACCTTTTATTTTGTCATGTATTTCATGTTGGCAATTATGTCGGCTTCTGTTCTGATATTTTTAAAAACCAATAAATTTTCTATTTTAGAATATAAACACAACCTAATTTTTAAATTGAGTTATTGGCCATTTTTATTATTTGCTATTTATATAATTTCATTATTTATTTTTTATTAATTAATCAACTCTATGAAACTAAAGTATTTATTTATTAGTATATTTTTTTTGGGAGTAAAACTTGTCAGTGCCCAAGAAGATAGTTATAAGCCAATCAAAGATACCTTAGTTGTTGGCTATAATATTAATGCACCATTTATTTATAAAAAAAATGACAAAATTAATGGTATAAATTATATAATGTGGAAAAAAATAATAGCAAATGATGTTAACACGGTTTATAGATATAAAAATCTTCCGTTAGACAGCTTGTTACTGGGTTTGACAAATGGAACGATTGATATAGGGCTGTCACCATTAACAATAACAAGTAGTAGAAGTAGAAAATTTGACTTTTCCACGCCTTACTATGTTTCACATTCAACAGGTGTAACTAAAAAAATTACAACTTTAAAAAAAATTGAGAGATTTATTTCTTCGATTTCGATAGTAAAATTATTAAAAGTATTGGGTTTTTTACTTGCTATTCTGTCCGTTTTTGGGTTATTGGTATGGGTTTTTGAACGTAAAAAAAATGATGAATTTGGTAAGGGTATTACTGGTTTTTGGAATGGGCTTTGGTGGTCGGCAGTAACGATGACTACAGTAGGGTATGGTGATAAATCACCTAAAACGGTAGGTGGAAGAATTGTAGGATTGATTTGGATGTTCACTGCAATTATTTTAATTTCAAGTGTTACTGCAGGAATTACATCTTCTCTAACCGTTGAAAAACTAGGTGTGGGTAATAATGATTATTCTTCATTTAAAAGTGTTTTAATTGGTACAGTAAAAAACTCGGCAACCGAAAATCGATTAATTGATAATTACAATATTAAATCGTATCATACTTTTGACCAATTATTACTTGGGTTGAAAAATGAGGAGGTTAAGGCTATTTCTCATGATGAGCCATTGATAAGGTTTGCATTAAAAAATAATAAGGATTATGAAGATTTTGAGATATTAAATATCTCGTTTAATCAATCTTTATATGCCGTAGGCTTCTCTAAAAAAATGAATAAAAATAAAAAGGATGAAATTTCAAGAAAAGTTTTAGAGTTTACAGAAAGTAATGATTGGAAGATTTTACTTAAAAAGAATAATTTGATGGACAATCAGAATCTTATTTTAGAAACGAATTAAGTCAAACCTTAGTGTTTGAATTTTTAAAAGAATTGTTAAAAATTTAAAAAATAACATTCTCTAATTGCACAATCAGTATATAATGATTTAATAGTATGGATCATAACAAGGAGATTGAAGAAAAAATTCTTCAAGAAATTGAAAAAACTAAAAATTCTATCGTTGAATTAAAAGAATTAACTCAACCAATTTCACCGGATTGTGCTATTGGTAGAATTAGTCGAATGGACGCCATTAATAATAAAACTATAAATGAAGCTGCGTTGCGTAAAGCTGAAAATAAATTAAAAGGATTAACTAATGCTCATTTAAATATGAATGATGCTGATTTTGGAAAATGTGCTAGATGTAAAAATGATATTCCTTTAGGCAGAATATTATTAATGCCTCAAAGTAGGTTTTGTGTACATTGTGCCAGTTAGCTCATTTCCATGGAGTGATAAACACTTTGCACATCTTCTTCATCTTCTAGTTTTTCTAATAATTTTTCGACATCACTTTGTTCTTCTTCTGAAAGTTGTTTAGTAACCGTTGGAATTCTTTCAAAACCAGAAGACAAAATTTCTAGCTTATTCTCTTCTAAATATTTTTGTATAGCACCAAACTGTTCAAAAGGAGCATAGATCAAAATACCATCTTCATCTTCAAAAACTTCTTCTACATCAAAATCAATCAATTCTAGTTCAAGCTCCTCTAAATCCATTTTTAGATCTTCAGTTTTTATTCTAAAATTACAGGTATGATCAAACATGAAAATTACCGAACCTGAAGTGCCAAATGTGCCGTCACATTTATTAAAAGCAGCCCTAACGTTTGCAACAGTACGGTTATTATTATCAGTAGCTGTTTCAACAACAACGGCAATACCATGTGGAGCATACCCTTCAAATAAAGCTTCTTTATATGCAGCAGTATCTTTTTCTGATGCTTTTTTTATAGCTCTTTCTACATTGTCTTTTGGCATATTGGCAGCCTTGGCGTTTTGTATAACTGCTCTAAGTCTTGCATTAGAATCTGGGTTCGGGCCACCTTCTTTTACTGCCATCGAAATCTCCTTACCAATTTTGGTAAATGTTTTAGACATGGCGCCCCAACGCTTCATTTTTCTTGCTTTTCTAAATTCAAATGCTCTACCCATAGTATAGTGATATTTTAAAATTCAATTTGTATTAGAATGGTAGCAAATGTAATTATTACTAAGGATTTAATTAAATTTTACCATTAAAATAATTAGGAATTCGCATGTAATATTATGGATATTTAATTTTGGGTTAATGTAAAATTGATTTATATTTAGAATTACAAAATTAATATCCTATGAGTTTGATTTCGAGTAAACAAAATTATTATCCAAGAAAAGATCGTTACGAAAAAATGATTTATAGAAGAACCGGTAGAAGTGGTTTGTTATTACCAGTAATTTCAATTGGTTTATGGCATAATTTTGGTTTTGAAGATAATTTTGAAAATGCTACAAATATTTTAAAAACCGCTTTTGACAATGGGATTACTCATTTTGATCTAGCAAATAATTATGGACCTCCATATGGAGCAGCTGAAACTAATTTCGGCAAAATCTTTAGTTATGACTTTAAATCTATTCGTGATGAACTTATTATTTCTACTAAAGCAGGATGGGATATGTGGCCAGGTCCATATGGTAATTTTGGATCTAGAAAATATCTTATTGCAAGTTTGGATCAAAGTTTAAAAAGAATGGGATTGGATTATGTTGATATTTTTTATCACCATAGACCAGATCCTGACACTCCTTTGGAAGAAACAATGGGTGCACTTGATTACATTGTTAAACAAGGAAAAGCACTTTATGTTGGAATTTCTCAATACTCAGCTGAGGAGACAAGAAAGGCTGTAAAGATCTTAAGGAAATTAGGAACACCTTGCCTTATACATCAACCAAGATATAACATGTTAGATCGATGGATAGAAGGCGGTTTGTTAGATGTGCTTGAAAAAGAAGGGGTTGGGTCAGTTGCTTTTTCTCCACTTAACCAAGGTGTTTTAACAGATAAATATTTAAAAGGATTTCCAAAAGATTCACGAGCTGTTAAGGATGGGAGATATTTAAAAGTCGAACAAATTAACAAAGAAATATTGTCAAAAGTTGAAAAGCTAAATATCATCGCTAAATCAAGAAATCAAAGCTTAGCGCAAATGGCAATCTCTTGGTTGCTAAAGGATAAGAGAATTACTTCTGTATTAGTTGGAGCTAGTAGTAGAACACAATTATTAGATAGTTTAAAAGCTTTAGATAATTTAGAATTTTCTAAGAAATCTTTAGATCAAATAGAACAAATATTGATTTAATCATTTATTGTTATTCTATCAATTACACTTGAATTACACCCAGATTAAATTCTTTTTCAATAGGAGCATGGTTCGCTGCTTCTATACCCATTGAAATCCATTTTCTTGTGTCTAGTGGGTTTATGATACCATCTGTCCATAATCTTGCGGCAGCATAATAGGGTGAAGTTTGATTTTTATATCTACTAGTAATGGTTTCTAAAATTTCTTGTTCTTTTTCTTTAGTGATTCTTTCTCCTTTCTTTTTTAGAGTTGCTGTTTCAATTTGCAATAAAACTTTAGCAGCTTGAGCACCACCCATTACAGCTAATTCAGCCGAGGGCCATGCAAAGATCAATCTTGGGTCATAAGCTTTTCCACACATAGCGTAATTGCCCGCACCATAAGAATTACCAATAATAACTGTAAATTTTGGCACAACTGAATTGCTAACCGCATTCACCATTTTAGCACCATCTTTGATGATGCCACTATGTTCTGATTTGCTTCCCACCATAAAACCAGTAACATCTTGTAAAAACACTAAAGGAATCTTTTTTTGGTTACAATTGGCTATAAATCGGGTTGCTTTATCGGCTGAATCTGAATAAATTACACCTCCAAATTGTGTTTCTTTTTTAGCATTTTTCACTAACTTTCTTTGGTTGGCAACTATTCCAACGGCCCATCCATCAATTCGGGCATAAGCGCAAACTAAAGTTTTGCCATAATTTGCTTTGTATTCTTGAAAATCTGAATCATCAACCAAACGTTTGATGATTTCTTTCATATCGTATTGATCAGATCTAGATTGAGGTAAAATACCAAAAATCTCTTTAGGGTCTTCTTTTGGTTCTACCGTTTCCTTTCTATTAAAACCAGCTTTATCAAACTCACCTATCTTATCGACAATATTTTGGATTTTATGTAACGCATCTTTATCATCTGCTGCTTTATAGTCACAAACTCCTGAAATTTCTGTTGTAGTTGTAGCTCCACCAAGTGATTCATTATCAATAATTTCACCAATGGCCGCTTTTACCAAATAACTTCCGGCAAGAAAAATACTTCCTGTTTTATCAACAATAATTGACTCATCACTCATAATTGGTAGATAGGCGCCACCTGCAACACAACTTCCCATTATTGCGGCAATTTGTGTTATACCTTTACTACTCATGATAGCATTATTTCTAAATATCCTACCAAAATGTTCTTTATCTGGAAAAATCTCATCTTGCATTGGCAAATAAACACCGGCACTATCCACTAAATAAATTATTGGTATATTATTTTCAATGGCAATTTCTTGAGCTCGCAAATTCTTTTTTCCAGTAATAGGAAACCAAGCTCCAGCTTTAACAGTGGCATCATTCGCAACTACAATACATTGATTGCCTTTTATATAACCAATTTTTACAATTACTCCACCTGAAGGACAACCACCGTGTTCTTTATACATTTCATCTCCTGCAAATGTTCCAATTTCAATACAATTGACATTTTTATCTAATAGAAAATCAATACGTTCACGAGCTGTCATTTTACCATTAGCATGTAATTTGGCAATTCTTTTTTCACCTCCACCCAATGATACTTGTCGAAATTTTTTATTCAATTTTGAAAGTAAAAGTTTGTTGTGATCTTCGTTAATATTGTGTTTGAGGTTCATTTATAAATGTTAAGAATCAAACGCTAATGTACAAAATGAATGTTAATAAATGTTAATAAAATACCTAGAAATTAAATACCTAGGTAAATATAATAATATTTAGTACCTTTGCCAAGAATTTAAAACTTTATAATGAAAACAAATAAAATTATTTATTGGACTACAACAGGATTATTAAGTATAATACTATTGATGTCTGCAGGTATGTATGTATTTAAAAATGAAATGATTCGAGAAGCATTTACAAATTTTGGTTATCCAACGTATTTGATTTATCCTTTGGTATTTTTAAAAATTGCAGCAGTAGTTGTTTTGTTAACTCAGAAGCAAAATTTTATAAAATATTTAGCTTACGCCGGATTATTTTTTGAAATTATTTTAGCATTTTTTGCTCATATTATGATAAAAGATGGAGAACAAATTACTGCAGTAATAGCAATGGTGTTATTGATAGCATCCTATATTTATAACCAAAAAAGACTAGAAACAAAATAATGATCAAGATGAAAAAAATAATAACAATGGGTGGGAGTTCAAGTAAAAACTCTATTAATAAGCAAATGGCTGAGTTTACAGGAGGATTAATAAATAATGTGGAGCTTATAAAAATTGATCTGAATGATTTTGAAATGCCCTTATACTCTATAGACAAGGAAACTGATAAAGGCTTCTCAGAAACAACTCAACAATTAAATGCAATTTTCGAAAGTGCCGATGGTTTTGTGGTTTCATTGGCAGAACATAATGGGGCTTATACTGCAGTTTTTAAAAATGTTTATGATTGGTTATCGAGAATGGAATCAAATGTTTGGCGCGATAAACCAATGCTCTTGTTAAGTACTTCACCTGGAGGTAGAGGTGGTCAAACCGTTTTAGATATTGCAATAGAAAAATTCCCTAGAATGGGTGCAAATATTATTAGTTCTATATCTTTTCCATCATTTTATGAGAATTTTAATAATGGAGAGTTGGTAAATGAAGATTTTAAAACTGAGCTGGAGAAAAAAGTAAAATTATTCGAAAAAAAGATTTAGTAGTGAGTAATTCTAAAAAAAATATCAATACAAAATTTAAAAATGAAAAAATCAAAGCATTTTTAAATATTAAATATACTGCAGGTTGGTTGGATAACAATGTAAATGATATTTTAAAGCCTTTTAATATCTCAGAACAGCAATATAATATTTTAAGGATTTTAAGAGGGGCAAAAGCTGCAATTACTGTAAAAACAGTTAAAAATAGAATGATTAGAAAATCGCCTAATGCAACTCGATTAATGGATAAATTATGTGATAAAAAGTTAATTGAACGAACACGATGTGAAAATGATAGGCGAGTAGTTTATGTAAAAATAACGGATAAAGGATTACAGCTTCTAGGAACAATTAATTTTGACGAGTTGGATTATCAAGTCGATGCATTAACAGAGAAAGAGGCAAAAGTATTAAACCAACTTTTGGATAAAATTAGAATGTGAATAACACGAGATTATGAAAACAATACTATATAAGGCAACCGATAGGGGTTATGCAAATTATGATTGGTTACAAGCCAATTATTCATTTAGTTTTGCCAATTATTATAATCCAGGGAAATCTAATTTTGGAGCATTAAGAGTGCTTAATGATGATGTAATTCAAGGTGGAATGGGTTTTGGTAAACACCCTCATGATAATATGGAAATTATTACAATTCCCTTGCAAGGAGCATTAGCTCATAAAGATTCTATGAGTGAAGAGTGGATACCATTAGAAACTGGTGAAGTTCAAGTTATGTCGGCAGGGAAGGGGATTATGCATGCCGAAAAAAATAATTCGTCAACCGATTTCATTAATTTATTTCAGGTATGGATAATACCTGAAGAATTAGAAGTAGAACCAGCTTATAATCAGATGAAATTTGAAGCTATTGATAGAAAGAATAAATTACAAACACTTGTGACTTCTTATGCAGATAAAGAAAATAATAGTTTAAAAATCCATCAAGATGCAAAAATTTCAAGAGTTGACCTTGATGAGGATAAAGAGATAATTTATGAATTAAAATCTAAGAACCACGGTGTATATGTAATGCTTATCTCTGGTGAAATAGTAATTAATAATCAAATTTTGAAAAGGAGAGATGCTATTGGAATATCTGAGACATCTGATTTTAAAATAAATTCAAATCAAAATGCCGAGGTTTTATGTATTGAAGTGCCCATGCTATTTTGATTAAATGACAATGTTGAAAATTTATTTTAAATAAATATTCTTCTACTTAAAAGCTGCAATAATTTCATTAACCTTATTTGAGATTACTTCATTTTTTAAATGCTTATCTAAAACTGTTGCTTCAATGACGCGTTGTTCGCAATTCTTTATCGCACAGCGTTCACAAGTAACTCCAACTAATTTTTGCGTAAGAGAATTATCTTGTAAAAAATGAACTTTATTTTTTAAGGTTGTGTTTAATAAAATTCCAATGCTGATACTTCGGTTATAATTATCTTTAAAAGGGTCACTTGTAGCAGAAGAAATAACCAAATATTTTTGTTGAGTATCTAGGTAATTAGAGATTTGAGCAGATGTAATAAAGCTATTGTTTTTTTCTTGTTTAACTATTTTTAGAGCATTTAGTGCCACCCATCTTCGACAATAATGCTCATTAGATTCATTGGCGTATGGCGCTTGTAATTGTGTAATATGTAATTCTTTTGTTAAGTCAAAATGATCGGTTTTTACTTTGTTTTTAAAACGTAAAAAGAAAATATTTTTAAAGTTAAATTGTTTAGGTAAAACATTGGTAAGGCGTTGATAAAAAGTTTCATGTGAATCAGTAAACTTAAAAATCATTTTATTGAATTTGTCACTTGACCATTCTTTATTATTAAAAAAAAGTTTTAATTTTTTACTCAATTGAGTTCTATTTATTAATAAAGCACCAGCGAAATAAGATGCAAAAAAGTTATTTAAAACTTGATCAAAAGAGTCAAAATTGATCCATGGAAAGGTGTACAATCTTTCATTTAATTCTAAATAATTGTAACCAATTTCTTTAGCATAAATGAATGCTCTTTGAGATTCATCTATATTTTCATTTAATAAAAGTGTTTTTTTATTTGGTATATAAATAGACCTTAACTCTTTAATCTCATCATGGTTTTGTAGTGTTTTTTTATCAATGGTGTAATCCATCTCTTCGATTAATATCTCTTCTAAATCAATTGATTTAATTTTTTTGGTTGTATCTATTTGGTAAGCTTTTGCAAACTGTTCCGCTTTAATTTCAATATCTTCAAAGTAATTATTATGTGCTTCTTGATAAGAACGCAAAGCTGCTAAATAAAAATTTTCTCTTGATAAATTATAATTCTGTGCAATTTCGATGAGTGTAGTTATAAAGGCACTAACCTTTGCAGGAGCATTGGCTATGATGTCAATTAAGTCGGTTTCTTTAATTCCAAATAAATTTAGAGGGATTTCTTTTAATATTTTAGATTGTAATATTTCACCTAATGGAGCAAGGTTTTTGTCTAACTTTAAAGATACCATATTGTCGTAATCTACTTCTAAAACATTAGATAATATAGCAATTTTAGTAGTTTTTGGATATTTTTTTCCTTTTTCAATTTCATTTAAATACGACTTTGATAGGCCGGATAATTTTGATAAACCAAAAAGAGATAGATTTTTATCTGTTCGTAACTGTTTGAGTTTTAGTCCAAAAATGAGTCTTATATATTCTTCTTCTATATTCATGATGCAAATATATATTTTTCAGCGAAAAATAAAAAATAAAATATTATACATAAAAAGCGAACGTTCGCTTGTTTTATTAAAATATTGTTATATGTTTGTCCAATCAAGCGATAAAATTAAGCCAAAGTATTTTTCAATTATAAAATGTAACCTATGAAAAGTGAAATTAGTTTAGAAAAAGATTTTAGCATTTTGAGCAATGTTAAGAATCAGTATAGCAATGTGTTGACAGAAGAAGCATTACAATTTTTAACTACGCTTCATGAAAAGTTTAATGATGAAAGATTAAACTTATTGAAAAGAAGGAAATTACAACAACAAACCTTTGATCAAGGAAACTTTCCTGAATTTCCAAGAGAAACGGATCATATTAGAAATAGTGATTGGACAGCAGCACCCCTTCCTTCTGATTTGCTAGATAGAAGAGTTGAAATAACTGGTCCTGTTGATCGAAAAATGATTATCAATGCAATGAATTCTGGCGCCAATGTTTTTATGGCAGATCTAGAAGATAGCAATTCACCAACTTGGGAAAATGTAATGGAGGGGCAACAAAATTTACGCGATGCTGTAAATGGAACAATAGATTTTGAAAATCCGTTAAATGGTAAAAAGTATCAATTAAATGACAAAACTGCGATTCTAGTGGTGAGACCTAGGGGGCTGCATTTAAATGAAAAACATATTTTAATAAGAGGTCAAGAAATTTCAGCATCCTTGGTTGATTTTGGGTTGTATTTCTTTTATAATGCTAAAAAATTAATAAATAAAAATAGTGGTCCTTATTTTTATTTACCAAAATTAGAACACTATTTAGAAGCTAGATGGTGGAACGATATTTTTGTTTTTTCACAAGATTATTTTAATATTTCTCAAAAAACAATTAAGGCTACAGTTTTAATTGAGACAATAACTGCAAGTTTTCAAATAGATGAGATTATTTATGAGTTAAAAGATCATATGGCAGGTTTGAATTGTGGTCGTTGGGATTATATTTTTTCTTTTATTAAAAAATTTAGAAATCACACTGATTTTGTTATTCCTAATCGTGATCAAGTAACAATGTCTAGTCCGTTTATGGAATCTTATTCATTAAGAGTAATTCAAAGATGTCATAAAAGAAATGTTCATGCCATTGGAGGAATGGCAGCACAAATTCCTGTAAAAAATGATGATAAGGCAAACGAAATTGCTTTTGAAAAAGTAAGATTAGATAAAGAAAAAGAGGCAAAGAATGGACATGATGGTACTTGGGTTGCTCACCCAGGATTGGTTAAAGTTGCCAAAGATATTTTTGACAAGCATATGAAAACTAAAAATCAAATTGATAATAAAAGAACTGATATTAATATTTCAGAAAAACAGTTGATTGAAATACCAAAGGGCACCGTTACTGAAGCAGGAATACGAAAAAACATCAATGTAGGTATTTTATATATTGAATCTTGGTTGATGGGAGTTGGTGCAGCGGCTTTATACAATTTGATGGAAGACGCAGCTACTGCTGAAATATCTCGAACACAAATTTGGCAATGGTTGCAACAAGAAGTAAAATTAGAAGATGGCAGAAAATTTTCTATCGAAATGTACATCGAATTATTAGAAGATGAAAAACGTAAAATAAAAAATATGCTGGGAGATGAAAGGTTTGAAAATGGAAAATTTGATATCGCTATCGAAATATTTGATCGACTAGTATTGTCAAAAGAATTTGAAGAATTTTTAACGATACCAGCATATAAATATTTATAAACAAAAACAATCTTTAGATTGTAGTTACTAAGAAAAAGATTTAATAAAAATAACACCTCACAAAATCATGAAAAATTTATCACAAACAAATTATAGTTCTGCTTTACAAACTGTAAGAAACCTTAAAGCAAAGTACGGAGAAACATGGAATTCAATAAACACTGAAAATGCAGCTAGAATGTTTACACAGAATCGGTTTAAAACCGGTTTAGATATCGCAAAATATACCGCATCCATTATGAGAAAAGATATGGCTGATTATGACGCCGATTCTTCGAATTATACACAATCTCTTGGTTGTTGGCACGGTTTTGTGGCACAGCAAAATATGATTGCTGTTAAAAAACATCACAAAACTACAAGTAAAAAATATTTATATCTTTCTGGTTGGATGGTAGCTGCCTTACGTTCAGAATTTGGTCCATTACCAGATCAATCCATGCATGAAAAAACTGCTGTTTCTGGGCTTATTGAAGAAATCTATGATTTTTTGCGTCAAGCTGATGCTATAGAGTTAAACGATTTATTTAGAAGATTAGAAAGCGGAGAAGATGTGCAAAATCAAATAGATAATTATGAAACTCATGTCGTTCCTATTATAGCCGATATTGATGCGGGTTTTGGTAATGAAGAGGCTACTTATTTATTAGCAAAAAAAATGATATTAGCCGGTGCTTGCGCCATTCAAATTGAAAATCAGGTTTCAGATGCTAAACAATGCGGACATCAAGATGGTAAAGTTACTGTTCCACATGAAGATTTTGTTGCAAAACTAAATGCGGTTAGATATGCTTTCTTAGAACTAGGAGTAGAAGATGGAATTATAGTTGCAAGAACTGATTCTGAAGGAGCTGGTTTAACACAAAAATTACCAGTTAGTTTAGAACCTGGAGATTTAGCTTCAAAATATTTAGCCTTTGTTGAAGCAGAAGAAATAGATATTACTGAAGCCAATAATGATGATGTGCTTCTTAAAAGAGATGGTAAATTAGTACGACCTGTTCGATTAGCCAATGGTTTATATAAATTTAAAGAAGGTTCAAACATAGATAGAGTGGTGTTGGATTGTATAACAAGCCTTCAAAATGGAGCTGACCTATTATGGATAGAAACTCCAACACCTAATGTAGTGCAAATTGCTAATATGGTAAATAGAGTTAAACAGGTTATTCCAAATGCTAAATTGGTTTATAATAACTCACCATCATTTAATTGGACATTGAGCTTTCGCAAACAGGTGTTTGAGGAAATGCTTTTAGAAGGTAAGAATATGACCACTTATGATAAAACTAATTTAATGGATGCAAAATATGATGATTCTGAATTATGTAATCGTGCAGATGAGAAAATCAAATCCTTTCAAATTGATGGAGCAAGAGAAGCGGGAATTTTTCATCACTTAATAACCTTACCTACCTATCATACTACAGCACTTCATATGAATGATCTTACAGAAGGTTATTTTGGAGAAGAGGGTATGCTTGCATATGTAAGAGGAGTTCAAAGACAAGAAATTCGAAAAGGTGTTTCTTGTGTAAAACATCAAAGAATGGCAGGTTCTGATCTAGGTGATGATCATAAAACATTTTTTGCTGGTGATAAAGCATTAAAAGCTGGAGGTGAAAAAAATACTTCAAATCAATTTGAAGTTAAATCTAAAAGCGAAATAATAAAAGAAAAAATAAGTGTGATTTCATAACGAATTTATGCAAATAATAATTCAGTTATTAATAGAAAAACATCAACTGTTTTTATGAAAAAAATAACCTAAAAGTCACTGTTTTAAGAATACTACTTAATAATAATTCAATTGAAAAAGCGCCTTGTATAAGGTGTTTTTTCAATTGTAAAAGGTTGAATCAATATTTTATAGAGGAATAAAACTTATATTTTGAATAGTTTAATGAAATGCCATTTTTATTAAAAATGTGTTATAATTATTAAATTAACTTCATTAATTATCCAATGCTTTTCTTAATTTTACAACTTGTTATTATTAAAATAAATAAATGAAAAAATTAAACGATTTTGTTTGGGAAACGCATGGTATTCATGCGGGTACTGAATCTGATTATGTAAAACATGGAATTGACAGATTGGAAGATATTGTTGATAAGGCAATTGAAGCTAAACACCCTAGTATAACGTTTATAATTCATTCTCCAAGATTAACTAATTTTAGATATACCGCAGAAAAAAATACGGATGTTAAATTTATTCGTGGAAATCAATCTTATTTGAATTATCCTAAAAGAATAGCAGATCTACGAAAAAAATACGATGGAATAATTAATATTAAGTATGGCGTTGAATTAGAATGGATGGGTTCTGATGTTGGTTTACAGTGGAGTAGATCAAAAATATTTCAAGCAGAAGATGCTGATTTTGTAATTGGTTCAATACATTTTGCGCCAGAAGGTCTACCTTATGATGGTTCTAAAGAAGAAGCTTATGAATTGTTAAAACTAAGAGGGAGTTTAGAAGCTTATTGGAATGGCTATTTCAATGAAATGATTGAAATGATTGAAAGTTTTGGTGATATGATTCAGGTTATTGGCCATATTGACCTACCAAAGCTTAATGTTGAAGTGCCGGAAGTTCTTCGAAATTTCGAAACGAGCCCCCACCCATTAGCAAATAAATTTAGAACACTTTTAGAAATTATTGCAGATAGAAACCTGGCTCTTGATGTTAATTTTGCTGGTGATTTTAAAGGAGTAGGTGTTTATCCTTCTCAAAATATCTTAAAGCGTGCATATGAATTAAGAATCCCTATTTCAATAGGTACAGATACCCATCATGTTAAATATTATGGGTATAAATTTATGGAAAGTTTAAAGTATGTTTACGAAGCGGGATATAAACATTATGTTAGTTACTCTAAATTAATTCCTGAAAAGAGAACCATATTTGATGATCATGATCTAAAAGTTAAATACACTATTTTAAATAAAGGAATTGAGTTGCTGAATCAACGATTTATACATGAAAATAGAAGAGTTATACCTGATTTCTCGTTTGGAGGGTCTTTTTCTGAGTTTTTAGATATCTATAAAAATTCAACAGGCATGGGGGAGTATAACGCAGTTAGAATAAGAAAAGGAGATAAATCAATAACAATTTCAAACGAAACCCCTAAAACAGAAAAAAATAAAGTTAATGGATTATTTTCTAGGCATGTAGATAAGCCTGGTGTGATATCTTCTTTATTTAATACCCTTGCTTCTGAAGGAATAAATGTTGAAACTGCAAGATTAAAATCAAATAATGATGGAAGCGCCGTAGCTTTTTTAAGTATTGAAGCTGATAACGGAAACATTAAGAATGCAATTGATTTTATAAATGGAACCGATAGAGAGGTTTTTAAAGAGCTCATCTATAAAGAAGAGGCTATCTTACCTAACTATTATGAGAATGGAGTTTATTTATTAGAAATGGATGGAGTAGAATTGAAACTAGCTTTAAGTGATAAAGTTATTTTGACGAAACATAATAATGCACCTGGAGTATTATTGATCTTGTTATCAGCTCTAGCTTCGAAAAATATTAATATTATTGATTTAAGATTAGGAAAACGAAATAAAATAGGTTACTCGGCATTAGCTGTTGATGGCGATAAAAATGTGATTAATAACTTATTAACCAAATTAGGATCTCATTATTTTGAAGCCAATTTAATAGAATTTCATAGTATGTAATAAAAAAAACTCCAAGAAAAGTTTCTTGAAGTTTTTTAGCAAATACTAACTACTAATTACTAATTCAAATCAATTTGGGGAAAGTGGGTGTTAAAATAATGTTTTTTGGTTTGGTAAATTGATTACTACAAAAATAGAAAAGGTAAACCCAAAAAAAAATACTCAATTTGAGTATTTTTTAAAAATAATTATTTGACTTACAGTGCTGTATTAATTCATCTGTAGATTTAAATTTTAACTTGTTTATTATATTTCGCCTATGTTGATCAACCGTATGTGAACTAATAAATAATCTTTCACCAATCTCTTTACTTGATTTTTCTAAAGCCAACTCCTGAATAATATCTATTTCTCTTTTGGTTAAAATATTTGTTATATTTTCTTGAGAATAGTTTTTATAGAATACAGTTTCATACACATTATTTTTATTCATTATTTTGATAGAACCAATCATTGGATTCTCCTTTTCTTCACTTGTTAAGGTATAATGAGAAATTGCCATAAAAGGTTTTCCTGTAGTGTCAAATTCAATTGGCGTTAAATGAGCAATAATATTTATATAATCATTTTTTATGTTTTTTAATCTAAAATTATAAGAATAAAGTAATTTTTTTCTATCCTCTAATTTGAAATCATTTATGGTCATCTCCATAAAATCTTTTATTTCATGCAACCATAATTTTAAGTCATCAGGGTGAAAAAGAGACATAAAAAAATTGGGACCTTGTTTTTTGATAATTTCAGTATTGTAACCAACAATATGTTTAAAATTGGTACTTACAAACTCATATTTCAATTTGGCTGTGTTTATAATCATAAAAAAGGATTGATTAGAAGGATATATTTTATCAATCTCTTTATACTTATTGATGTGTTTTTCAACAATAGAATTTTTAAAAGATTCATTTGAAGAAAGTATTTCTTTATATAAAGAATCGGGGGATGGCATAATTATTTTATTCTCATTTAAATATTTATTCAACAATAGTAATAATTTTTTTTTATTTATTGTTAATATCTGGTTATAATTAAAGTGATTGCTTATTTTTATTAAAGAAATTATATTAAAATTTTTAAATATATGCCAACTACCTTATATTTAGAGAATAAATTATACTTATGAAATCTATTTTAATTGCCCTATTTTTTATCACTCCTTTTTGTTTCTATGCACAAACGGATTCTGAAATTATCAAAACCATATATGATAATTCTTTAAGTAATGGTAATAGTTATTTTTGGTTGGATCATTTATCCAATAATATTGGAAGCAGATTGTCAGGTTCTGAAAATGCGGAAAAAGCGGTAAGTTATACCAAGACTGAATTAGAAAAGTTAAATTTAGATAAAGTTTGGTTGCAACCTGTTATGGTTCCAAAATGGGTTAGGGGCAATCCTGAAACAGCATATTTTATAAATGGCAAAGATAAAACTAAAGTGAATATTTGCGCTTTAGGCGGATCAATTGCAACACCTGAAAAAGGTATAGAAGCAAGTGTTATTGAAGTTTCGTCTATAGAACAATTAAAGGCTCTAGGTCGAGAAAAAATATTGAATAAAATAGTTTTTTTTAATCGACCAATGGATGAAACTTTTATTAATACTTTTAAATCTTATGGAGGTGCCGTTGGTCAAAGGTATGCAGGAGCTATGGAGGCTGGAAAACTTGGGGCAAAAGGAGTTATTGTTCGTTCCATGAATTTAAGAATTGATAGTTTTCCTCATACAGGAAGCATGACCTATGGTGATTTGCCAATAGATCAAAGAATTCCTTCGGCGGCAATTAGTACAAAAGATGCCAACTTATTGAGTAAAAACTTAAAACAAAATAATAATACGCAGTTTTATTTTAAGCAAAACTGTAAACAATATGATGATGTACAATCGTATAATGTTATAGGTGAAATTACCGGTAGTGAATTTCCAAACGAATATATTGTAGTTGGAGGACATTTAGATTCATGGGATATTGGCGATGGATCACATGATGATGGAGCCGGTATAGTTCAATCGATGGAGGTTTTACGATTAATTAAACTATTGGGAATAAAACCTAAACGAACCATAAGAGCAGTAATGTTTATGAATGAAGAGAATGGTTTAAGAGGAGGTAAAAAGTATGCTGAAATGGCTAAACAAAATTCTGAGAACCATATTTTTGCATTAGAAAGTGACTCGGGAGGTTTTACACCTAGAGGTTTTTCGTTCGACTGTAACGACGATCAATTTAATCGGATTTTGAAATGGAAAGATTTATTTAACCCATATTTAGTTCATTATTTTGAAAAGGGTGGTAGTGGTGCAGATATAGGTCCATTAAAAAATGATCAAATAGTTCTATCTGGTTTACGACCTGATTCTCAACGTTATTTTGATTATCATCATACAGCCATTGATACTTTTGATGCAGTTAATAAAAGAGAATTGGAGTTAGGTGCAGCAGCAATGACATCATTGATTTACTTAGTAGATAAATATGGGATTTACTCTATAGGTGAGAATCAATTAAATAAAGACTAAAGATGTGAAACTTTCTATTTTATTATTCTGTTTATTTTGGATAGTGGGCTTCATTAATGCTCAAAAGAATAATGAAGAATTACCTTATCGTAAAATCCCAAAGTATTCTGAAAAAATAAACAATGGGCTTATCATGGCGAGAATGGTTGACGAATTGGGTTACAAATATTATTGGACATCCGAAGGCTTGAATGAAGAGGATGTAAGGACTGAATTTGGGTCTACCAACATTTTATATTCGCTATTAGATTATATAGATCAACTATCCCTATTAATTGCCAGTTATGTATTAAATCAACCTTTTTTAGATTCAGTTTATGAAGAAAAAAGTATTTCTAAATTAAGAAAAAGGACGCTTTTTAATTTAAAAAATGCTAGTAATGCTTTAATTGGGAGTAACACTACAACTCAGTTACCATTTTGGGATATATTAGATGAACCTATTTCTGATGTAAATTGGTATTGTGATCAAATCATTTCTTATCGACGAAAAAATGGGATTTCATGTGATGAAAGAATTGATCCATTAAATAAGGAATCTAAGGCAGAATTACTTGAGAAGAGCATTGGTGCTGATGGACTTACAAATAATCAATGGTCGATGATACATCGTTTGCCAATACCAAGTGTAGATAAGGTTATTTTAATGAGAAAGCAGGCTAGGACTAACAGTACTGTGTTAGCAGAACTCAAAAAACAAAGAGCTGCTTATGTGGAATTAGGTGAATTGGAAGATGTTAATTTTGAACCTAATAAAGTTGGAGGAAAAGAATATTTGTTTTTAGGAAATCGACCAAATCAAATTTTAATATCCATTAGCAGTGATCTTGATTTTATTAATGAATTAATTCAATGGATTGTTTATATAAATTCAGGTAATGAAGTTGGAGTTGATGAAATTTTTATGATTAGCGAGTATCGAGGATTTGATAATAAAAGAATATATTTGAATACTAAAAAATTTAGAAATATTGTAGATCAAAACGGTGATACAATAAGATTTGAATTATTTCCTAATTCATCAGACCCTTTTGATCTGAATAACTTTAAAATTTCTCGTGTTTTAGTAAATGACACTGACACACTATCTAACGAAATTGTATTTGTTGGTAGACGTATTAATGAAACTCAATTGGAAGAAAGTCAAGAATTGAAATTAATCCATATTAAAAATATTAAAGGGCATTTGCTTAATAGGATAATTAGCCATATTGAATATTTTAGAGATTATAGAAATGATGCTAAAGAACCAACATTGTTAAATCTTAAAAATTAATTATACTAAAATTTAGTATAAAACAACAATAATGAAAATCAAACATTTAATATTTGTAACTATTTTAATTACATGGAGTAATATGAATGCACAAAACAACAAAAACAAACTTCCTTATTATGAAATTCCTGAATATTCTAAAGATTACAATCAAGGAACTGTTGTTGCACGAATGGTTGATGGATTAGGTTTTAGATATTATTGGGCAACGGAAGGCTTAAGGGCAGAAGATTTAGAATTTAAACCCAATGATGATGCAAGAACAACGGAAGAAACGATAGACCATATTTTGGGTTTAACAAATGTAATTGTTAATTCTACTTTGAATAAAACCAATTCAAAAACAGATTATTCCGGTTATACATTTGAACAAAAAAGAAAACTAACCTTAGAAAATTTAAAAACAGCTGCAGATATTCTTAGAAGTAGCAATGACCTAACAAAGTTTAAAATTATTTTTGATAGAAATGGTGAAAAAGTAGAATATCCATTTTGGAATCAAATTAATGGACCTATTGAAGATGCTATATGGCACTGCGGACAAGTAGTATCTTTTAGACGATCTTCAGGGAATCCTTATAATTCTAAAGCCAGTGTATTTACTGGTAAAGTTCGAAACTAAAATTATAGAATTAATTCCATTTTGATATTTCCTCTGGAATAAGGATTATTTTCTTCAATAGGTATTTCAACAAAGCCAAATTTTCTATAAATATAAATAGAGTTTTCTAACTTAGTATTGGAATATAAAAGGAGCTTCTCCCAATTTTTAGATTTTGAAAATTTAATGCAATACTCCATTAATTTTTGACCAATTCCTTTTCCTCTTGACTTAGGAGAAACAGCCATTTTTCCTAACTCAAAAGTGTCCTCTGTAATTTTTATCAAAGCAAAAGTTCCTAAGACTTCTTCATTTTCTTTATAAAAAAATATAAATCCACCTTTATCAATGATAACTTCTTTACAGTTATTTAATAAATCTGCATCATGTTGCTCAACATAAAAATAGGTTTCTAACCATTCTATATTTAAATCTATAAAATACTTTTTTAATTCATCAGAGTAAGAAATTATATTTTGCATAGATGTTTTGATAAATTCTCATAAGATGCTTATTAAAAAAACACAATCACCTTATATGTCCTAAAAAGAATTACATTTTTGAATCAATAAACTCAATCATATTTTTTTCCTTTTGCAAGGTAGATTGGTAAATCTTTTCTGCTTTAGCAATCATGTCATCCGCGAAGGTTCTATCTTTTATATCTTTTGCATTGATACGAACATTAAAATAGGCGCCAACCACAGCTGTACGAGCACAAAGTATTCCTACCGCAGCATCCGATAGAGAATTTTGTATTCCCTTTTCAATCATAGCCTCCATAACCTCAATAGAATTGAAAGCAGTTTTCATTACTTGAAATGGAATCTCGGTTGCATATTTTGTTGCATCTTCAATAGCTTGTTTTCTTAGCTCTTTTTCTTCTGGAGTTACTTTAGGCATTCTAAAACCATCGATAATTTTATTGAATGAGTTAGTGTCTTCATCAACTAAAAACAATAATTTATTTTTATAAGATTGGCCTTTTTCTGCCCATTTTGAAAACTCTTCCCAACGATCATCCCAACCTGCTTTATGTGCAGATAAATTAGCAACCATAGTGCCTAAAGAAACTCCTAAGGCTCCTACATAGGCGGATATTGAACCACCGCCAGGAGCCATAGATTCGCTTGCTGTTTCTTCTGCAAAATCTGTTACAGTTAAATCTACTAATTTTTTATTGGTTTTATCTTTTAACAAATATTCAATGATCTTTTCTTCAGGGATAAAAGGTTTTAAATCATCTAACCCTAAAGATTTTACAGCGATTTTAATTTTTTCACTCTCAGAAACCCCAAGAGATCTTTCTTGTTTTATTAGAAAATAATCAGCAGCATCTAACATCGCTTGAAGCGGAATTAAACCTATCAATTCAGAACCTGTTACACGTAAACCACGAGACTCGGCTGATTTACAAGTTTCATCAAATGCCTCATGCATGGATGTAATACTTATATTAGTTAAATTATATGAAATTTGTGCTATTCCATATTCTTCAATATACCAACCAATACCTTTAACAGCTTTTAATTTACCTGGAATTCTAACTGGATTTCCATCTTTATCCAAAACCTTTTTACCTGTTGCAGGATTTCCTTCTCGTTTTATTCTACCACCTTCACGAATATCAAAAGCAATGGCATTGGCCCGCCGAGTAGAAGTTGTATTCAAATTAATATTATACGCAATTAAAAAGTCACGAGCAGAAATCGCCGTTACTCCAGATTTTACAACATTATCGTTGAAATTAGCTGGACCGAAATCTGGTTTCCAATCTGGATTACCTAATTTTTCTTTTAAACCTTCATATTCGCCAGAGCGACAATTTGCTAAATTTTTTCTTTTACTTTCTTTAGCTGCATTTTCATAGAAGTATCCAGAAATGCCCAATTCTTTTCCAACTCTTTCACCAAGTTTATGAGCGTATTTAGCCGTTTCTTTTAAGGTTATTCCAGAGATTGGAACTAGCGGACAAACATCCGTAGCACCAAAACGAGGATGCTCACCCGAATGCTTACTCATATCAATTAGTTCAGATGCTTTTTTTATTAATAAAAATGCTGCTTCAATAACTTTTTCAGGCTCACCAACAAAGGTAATTACCGTACGATTTGTAGCATTTCCTGGGTCAATATCCAATAGTTTAATTCCTTCAACAGTTTCAACCACATTGGCAATAGTATTTATTTTATCTAAATCGCGCCCTTCACTAATGTTAGGAACACATTCTATAAGTTGTTTGATCATTTTTTCTCTTAAAATTTAATATTTCAAATTTACTTTATTTCATGCATATTTCAGTTGATGTCAAATAAAAAAATGTTAATTATCATTATGGAGGTAAGTTTTAGTATATGAACTTCGACAGATAAATTAAACTTAAAAACAAATATTATGAATCCCTTTAAGAATACGTAATAAATGGACAAAAGATGATAACATAGATGTTATGCAGAGTAAAATAAGAGAATGTATTGAGGGGTAGTTTCTTATCACCAGGAATTAATATTGATAACCTCTTCTATTTTTAGGAAGAGGTTTTTCATTTAAAAGATTTAACACTTCATAAGTTTCATTTTCAATTAATTGTGTAGCCTGTTTTATTTGTAAACCTGTTCCAAAAGTTGAAGTTTTTGAACAATCGCGTTGTTCTTTATTTAGTAAAGCTACACCTGATACTTTGGCTAATTCAATATAAGCTGTACAATTATTGGAATCGTATAGATAATAGGAATTTATTTTTTCGCCTAAAGGGTTAACCGTTTTAGATGGAGTTTTTTTGAAATTGGGATAAATATTTGAAATTGATTCTAAAAAACCATCACCACCATCTGAAGCAAGTATTGAAAACACAATATGTGATTTACTTTGTTTAAGAATCCCTTTTGAAATGGCATTTATAACCTCGTCAGCAGATAAGGAATCTTTAAATTTGTCAGGAATTACTAAAATATTCATTTTGGAGTTTTGGTCAAAACAAAAGTAAAGATTATAAATTGCATTAAAATCAAAAATATCTATTTGTCAATAGACTAGTAAATTTAAAAATTGCATATTACTCTTTAACTCCTAATTTCTTTAAAATTATTTCTAACAAACACCAATTTGTAAATGCGGATTGTAACAGATTTGCACCAACAAAAGCAGTAAACCATAACCAATTAGGGTTTACATAATGTGCTAATAATAAACTTAGTAGTATAAATGCCCCTGCAATTCCTTTGATATATTTATTTATCATTTTAATTTTTATTAAGTTATTTTTATGAAAAGAATTAATATAATTCAATTGAAAGAACAGATTAGATAGATCTTTCAATATTTAAGACTGCAACATGGATAGTCGATAAAGTTTCCTGTTTTTCATTAAATGTATTTACTTTATCAAATACAATATCTACATTTTCTTTCTTAACAAAAGCATAGAATAAAATAGCTTCACCTTCATTCATTTGATTCGCAAACCAATTTTCTTGCATACCTAAATTTGATGCATCTCTAAAGCCAATAACATCCTTATAGCTATATGTTTTTACTTCTGCGTCTTTTAGAATTTCTTTTATTTCTTCTTTAAACGCTTTTATCGATGTAATGATTAATAGTTTCATGTTTATATAATTAAATTTCTTTCTTGTTGTTTACAACAACATCTTCTTTATTTTCATATTTATGTTTTTCTATCATATAATAGAGTAGAGGAACAACAATTAATGTTAATACGGTTGAAACAATAGCTCCAGCAACTAATGAAATTGCTAACCCCTGAAATATTGGGTCAAATAAAATGATTGATGCTCCAATAACTACCGCCCCTGTTGTTAATAGAATTGGTGTGGTTCGTACAGCACCTGCTTCAATAATTGCTTGTTTTAGAGGTATTTCATCATTTAAACGTATTTCTATAAAGTCAATAATTAGTATTGAATTACGAACCATAACACCTGCTAAGGCAATCATACCTATAAATGAAGTAGCGGTAAAAAATGCTCCGAATAACCAATGACCTAATACAATTCCAATTAATGACAATGGAATCGCAGCCATCATTACAATGGGAGTTTTAAAGTTTTGGAACCAACCAACAATTAACATATAAATAATAACTATTACAACTAAAAATGCTACCCCTAGATCTCTAAATACTTCAAGTGTTATCTGCCATTCACCATCCCATTTTACAGTAAAATCACTTTCGTCATCAGGTTGTTCTAAATATAATTCATTCACTTTATATCCTTTAGGCAATTCCATGGATTGAAGCTTTTCTTCCATTCCTAATATTGCATATACTGGACTTTCTAAAGCACCCGCCATATCAGCAGTAATATAAACAACACTTTTTTGATCCTTGCGATAAATGGTTTTTTGCAAAGTATCTTTTTTAACATCAACCAAATCACTTATAGGAATTGTTAAACCTTGACTAGATTTTATTTTGATATTTTTAATATCCTGTAAAGAACTTTTATCTTGATCATCTAAAGATAAGACAATTCCAATACTTTCATTTGCAGTTTCATCATATAAATTAGAAACAGGATGTTCTCTTAAAATAGTGGTTAAAGCTCCAACAATTTGTTGAGGTGCTATACCGTTTAGCATTGCTTTTTCTCTATCAACCTCTAACCTGTAGTCGGTTTGATCTGCTTCAACCATCCAGTCTATATCAACAATATCATCCGTATTTTCTAATATTCCTTTAACTTGACTTGCAACTTCTATTTGTTTGTCATAATCAGGCCCATAAACTTCAGCAACTATTGTAGAAAGAACCGGAGGTCCTGGGGGTACTTCAACAACTTTTACATTTGCTCCATATTTTTTACCTATTCGCTGTAATTCAGGTCTAACTGATTTTGCAATATCATGACTTTGTACTTTTCTATTTTCTTTATGCGTTAAATTTACTTGAATATCTGCCATATTACTTCCACCACGTAAATCGTAATGACGTACCAAACCATTAAAGGTTATAGGAGCTGATGTACCGATATAATTTTGATAATTAACAACTTCTGGTTCTTTGGCTAAATACTGTGAAATTTCTTTTGTCACTAAGGCTGTTCTTTCTAAAGTAGTACCTTCTGGCATATCAATTACTATCTGAAATTCATTTTTATTGTCAAAGGGTAACATTTTTACAGCTACCGATTTGGTAAAGAACATTAACATTGAGCCAAGTAATAATACCAATGTTATACCCAGAAATGTCCATCGTTTTACAGAGTTATTTAATAAAGGTTCTTCAATTTTTTTATAAAATTTATAAATAAAACTTGTTTCAAGACCTTCTTCTTCTTTATGATCTTGATCATCTTTTTCTCGTAACAAATGATATCCCAAATAAGGTGTAACAGTCAGAGCAATAAATAAAGAAAGTAACATGGCAATAGAGGCACCTATTGGCATCGGGCTCATAT
>Ga0209633_10000331_pt1 | contig 56159 bp, 66 predicted proteins | sample Cruoilmetagenom1_FD_187290 | JGI IMG/M metagenome (GOLD analysis project Ga0209633, IMG submission 187290) | Oil polluted marine microbial communities from Coal Oil Point, Santa Barbara, California, USA - Sample 1 (SPAdes) (version 2) | ecosystem: Environmental > Aquatic > Marine > Oil seeps ... | reverse complement strand
CTCTGCTATGATTCGGGAATACATCCCTTCCTCCTTTTTCCTGAGCAAGTATCTCAATTTCTTAGGCGTCAGTTTCAAGTTTTTGCTGTTGGCGCTTTGGGTGGGAAATACTTTTGGGACTATACAGTGCTCGAGCGGTTTAGGAAAATGTTAAATATTGGAACGTAGATCAGCTTCCAATGAAAGGAAAGACGCGCGGGTATTTATGCCCCATTTTGGTCTTTGCCCTGCTCTTACCGTTAGCCGTTCCGGGACTATTGCCCTCAGATGTCTCCAGGACCGACCCCGATATGGAAGATCAAATTATCGAGTTCCGGGCTAACCCGGCCTCGGAAGAGCTTCTGAATCACTACTGGGAAATGAAAATTAAGGATTTTGGTGATCTGCTGGCATTGTTATACCCAAGCTGGCCCCCAACCTCCCTCTTCAAATATTGCGATTATCTCGTGGCCCATGATACCGGGCTAATGGATGGTAGATATAGCATCATGGCGAAGGATTATCTGGAAAACGAGGTCCTGCTCCCCTTAGCCAAGATAGCTGGCTTTGAAGCGGAGAGCGTTTCTGATTTACGGAAGTTGAATCTCGCAGCTAAGAGAGAGCTGGCCGAAGTTTTCTACATCTGGAGCAGGGATGGGGCGGCGTTCGCCGATATGGCTTTTGATAAAATCGCGATCGCATTGTTTGTCACCGCACCCGGGATGTTGTTCCTTGTACTATCTCTTATGCTCCCATTTGATATATTCGACACGATTTTCCGTTATTTCACCACCACTAATATGAACGTGATGGATATGATCCCTATACCCTTCCTCATAAAGTCGCCAGTAGAAACCGCACACTACGGAAACTCTCACTGTATGGGTAAGGCATTATTACTTGCATCGCTTCTGGAGATGATCGGATTGAAGGTCGGCCTGGGATTCATAGGCGCTCAGGTGATATATACCAGGGTTCCTCAGATAGCTAATCTCATTCCAAAAGCGATTCAATACATACCTGCAATAGGCCATACCTTTGTCATGCTCAAAGACCCGGGTTGGGGCATCGGCAGGTGGGTAGTCGCACCGGGAGAAGAGATCGTATTCGAGATGAATGGCATTACATACGGCTCACTGCCCGAGAAGGATATGGTAGGTAGAGCAATAGAGGGAAATTATCTTTTATTGGAGCCCACATACAGCGAGTTGTTCAACCCACTATTTCCGCCGCTGGGATTTGACGAGAACTTCCCGGACTGGCTTGGGCTGAATCCCAACGAGCTTGCCTTCGGGCTCTTGAATTAGCTGCCCATTTCTTCATCTTCAGCATCAAAGGATCTTCTAGGGTGTGGGTGGAACCAGCCACAGACCCATGTTATAATGAGAGAAGCGGCAATCGCAATCATCGCTATCGCGAGCAGCCACTTAAGGCCGAGGGTTACCACAATAATGGGAGACATGGCGGTGAACAGCCCCCCTCCCAGAAATGGCTCATAGGCGATTTGCTTGAACGCGAAAGCTTCGGCAGCAGGGGTCTTATAATCCGGGTCCATTACCCTCAACAGCGCCAGACCAGTCGCTGTAAGACCGCACTGCATTCCGTACTCAGCCATACCCCTTTCAAACCAGGCATCGGGGAGCATCCTGGGGGCCAGGTACCATGTCAGCAGGGTGTTATAGGCAATGGCACCCCCCATTAAGATGAGAAGCGGTAACGCGTATTCTATTATAATCGGGATTTTTATGGATGCTATCGCCGAAACTATCAAAAAATCGAGGGCTAAGCCCATTATTCTCTCTACAGATCCTCTGTCTATTAAGTAGTCAATTTTGAGCTTAACCATCGACCACTGGATTATAATCCCTCCAATCATGGCGAACGGAAAGATGGGCATAGTCGACAGATATATGTGAATGGCGGCTAACCCCCTCACGATCAACCATCCTATAAGTATAGAGATGCCGACAAAAATCATGGTAAATGCAAGGGGCTCGATCGAGGTTGAACAAACGGTCCCTTTAGCTATCGCCCGCGCTTCTCCCTTTGGCACTATCCCCCTTCTCTCCTCCACTGACAGGTTTTCAGGCCTAACTAGGATTCTGCAGTAACCCTTTCTGGCACCTACGTTTATGAGGAACATGCCCAAAGCCACAGCCGTCACAATGCCTATGGTCGCGGAGGTCATGGCGAGATCCGCCCCCTCCGGAAAGCTCCAATCCGTTCCAGGTATTCCCTCCCTGAACACCGTCGCCATTCCTCCAGCGGTTCCATGCCCTCCGCTAAAACCTATCTCTATGAGGGTAGCAAATGTTGGGTCTATGTTGAACAGGGGCATCAAGATCAAAAGCGTTAAGACGGTGCCTACCAGGTAATCGCCCATACCTCCCATTATAATACCAAACGATATCTGGGGGCCTGCTTTAGTTCCCACCTCTTTTAAGGTCGGCAGACGCATCCCAAGCAAAAGACATGCGAAGACTATATTCACCAGCACACCGGGGTAAAAAGACCAACTAGAGCTCATCCCCTTCGGTATTATCTCAAATGGTAGGATGCTCCCCAAAAGGAACGGCCCCAGGATAAGCCCCAGAAAGCCAGCCAAAACCGAAGCGGGTAGAAATAGGTTCTGGAACAACCTGACCTTTACGCGAAGTAGTTTCCCCACGGCAAGTAGCAGACAGAGGATGCAGATTTGAAGCAATATCGCGCTTATCGCGCTCGAGCCGACGTCCAGATTAAGAAGTTCTTCGAGATCCACTCGGCATCCTATAGCATTTAAAACCTTAAACCTTCCGATCGCGGAGAAGTTTTATATCACCTGCCTTTTAAAGTCTCATGCTCGGGATCTTACTAACGATGATAGCGATCCTGGTCGCTATATTACTGGTAATAATCTTGATAAAGACGATAGCGAAAATATTGGTGCCCATCCTGGCAATCATCCTTGTGGTCTATTTGTTGTATAGGTCTGGGATGTTGGGCGGCTTCATCGATTGGATCCAGAGTTTACTCTCCTCTTTCCCCTGACCGACGGTCGAATATCGTGTTTTTCCCCTTTATCTTTATCTTTATCTTTATCTTTATCTTGACTATCCTGTGATAGGGTATTTTGGTCTCATCTGGGCCGACCGAGAAAAAAGACCTGCCAATCTCAGTTATGTCGCTTCCATCGACCATTCTCAAATCGTCAGGGGCGCCCCTGTGGATGTAGTATATCTCCAGGTCATTTATACTCAGATCTCTGGACCATCTGTACCTGTTCAGGATCTCTCTCGGATTCAACGTTACCTATGCTGAGAGTCCCCTTAAAAGATTATCGTAAAATACCCCAGGATAATGATTTAACTTGTAACGCCATCAGACGCTATTGCGCATTCGCTTTTAAACCTGAGCCGCAGGATCTAGGAGGGTTAGACCTAAATAGTTCTCGCGCTTACCCTCACCTTGTTGGCGTACAAACTGACTGAAGGGAGCATATCACGATCGATTTTCCGTCTGGCCCTCCCAATGCTGATGGCAAACCTGCTTCAGGATCTATTTAGCATAGTTGATGCCATCTTCGTTGGTAGACTGGGGGAAGAACAGTTGGCCGCCCTTACAGCAAGCGGCGTTGTTATTGGACTTGTAATGGTCGTCATGATCGGGATTTCGACTGGCACGATAGCTCTGGTTGCAAGGCATATCGGCTCAAAAGAGATGCTAAAGGCTGAGAACGACGTCGCTCAAGCGCTTTTGCTAGCTCTGATATTCACTCTTGTTATCTCGCCATTTTTCTATTTTGCAGCGCCCTATCTATTGGAGCTTCTGGGTGCCGAGAGTGGCGTGGTGGGTTATGGAGAACAATACATGCGCATCATAGGAATAGGTGCATTCACCATCACCCTCTCGATATCGTTGAGCGCCGCTCTCCAGGGATCCGGGGACGCTGTAACTCCGATGAAGATCCTGCTCTTCTCCACACTGATCAACATAGCTCTAGACCCGCTACTCATATTCGGCATCGGCCCCTTCCCCGAGATGGGGGTTGCTGGCTCCTCACTTGCGACGGTGATAGCGAGGGGGGTTGGCCTTCCGCTCTTCTTCTATGTCCTGGTGAAGGACAAAACCATTCTCCGCATGCCGTGGGACAGGATAAAGATAGATCTGAGAACCATGGGGGCTATGGTTAAGATAGGGATATACAGCGCTCTACAAGCTTTGATTAGAAGCATATCCAACTTCGCCCTATATGGCCTCGCCTTCTCGTTCGGAACCTCCACCGCAGCTGCATATGGTGTTGGGACAAGGCTCAGGATGAGCGTGCTGATGATAGGGTTTGCATTCGCGGCAGCTTCTGCGACCCTGGTCGGTCAGAACCTGGGAGCCGAAAAACCCGATAGAGCCGAAAAGAGCGCCTGGGGGGCAGTAGCGTTCTTTGAGATCATACTGGCGGGCTTTATGGTGATATTCCTTACTTTCCCCGAAGGCATCATGAAGATCTTCAGCGAAGAGGTGAGGGTTGTGGAAATAGGGAGCGAGTACGTCTCGGTTCTGGGGATGGCTCTTCCGTTCTTAGGGCTCTCTGTCGTGCTCTCAAGGGCCTTCGGAGGGGCCGGCTCGACAAGAACACCCATGATGGTAACTGCTATTGCCCTTATAGGCATAAGGATACCCCTTGCGTACTATCTGGCCTCTACTATAGGAACGTATGGGATATGGTACGCCCTCCTGGCCTCAAACCTCATAGAAGGCACCATCATCGCTCTGCTATTCAGACAGGGGAGGTGGAAAAAGGTCAAAGTTGACGTTTGAAAAGACGAGCTCGCCGGGATTCGAACCCGGGTGACCGGCTCCGAAGGCCGGTAGGATATCCACTACCCCACGAGCCCCTTGAACCTGGAATAGGGACGGGCATTTTCTTGTTTTGTGAGATCCAAAATAAAAAAGATTATTCCACTCCCGCGGATACTTTATGCAGATCAGGAGCTTCTTGTTGAAGCCACTCCTCTTCCGTTGCCGCAGAAGGACTGTACATCTGTGGGTAGTTCTTGAACATGATGTCATTTCTTCTGATTATGCTATCATAGCCTGGGCTTTCCCACCTGAAATCTGGAAGATGTTTTATCTGGTAGCTCTCTTCGAGCGGGTGTGACAATATTTCTTCTACGTGTTGTATCTGCAGCCATCTAAGTTCGGTAAGTTCTTCCGGGCTGATCTCATATCTCTCAAGCTTTGTTTTTAGCTCTATGAGTCTATCTGTAGATACCTCCGGCTCCCGGGCAATGTGTTTTCCTACAGGTGTTGTAGGCTGGGGATAAGCGCTCCATACCTCATAAGGGGATGGATTGACATCGTTGATGGGAACACAATTTACTCCCGGTCTCCAGGATGCCATCACAGCTTCACCGGTAGAAATTCTCTGTATGATGATGCTGTGCCCTAAGCGAGGGTCCATGTCAAATGTACCGTGTCTGATCCTGCCACCGGTGAGATACATAACCACATCGCAGAAACATGGCGATTTCCCAGCCATCCCCCTCATATCGGTTCGATCATAGATTCCATCTGGAAATAGCTCATCCATGGCCAGCTTGCACATGCAGGTAGCATGGAATAACCCTTCGCAGTCATGCCCGTGGAACTTCACTATATCCTTCAGGGTGATGGTCTTCGTCATCATGTAGTATCTTCCCTTAGCCGCATCGGTATCCAGAACTTCGAATGTGGGCGCGTAGAGAGCATCCACCTCAGGGCAGTACCAGCAAGGCTCATCATCTACTGGGCCAACTCCGGTCACTATATAAGGGGGCCTCGGTTCGTAGGAAGTATCTCGTCCTTTGAAAACTTCATCATCGGATGCCTCTAAATCCGCAAATTTCGCCGTCACTACTGCATCTGGATAATATAACTCTTCGCCAAATTCATCCTTTCCAAAGTCTCTGATGATCTCTTGTCCTTCAGGCGAGGTGATATATCCGATAAAGGCCTTTGCGAGATCATAGTTTACGTTTGGATTTCTTTTGGGATTTACCGCGATAACGGAATAGTGGTTAACCAAGTCAGGATCGCCTTCGGATAAAATTTCTAGATCGATATCTTCCTTCATTGTGATGTATGTGCTGCGATCGGTCATGAAATATCCCTGCTCTTCGCTGGCAATCTTCAACGTAGCCCCCATAAACTTCCCTGTTTCACGATACCAGTCTCCACCTGGCGTTATATCGGCCTCGTTCCAGATAGACCTCTCTTTTTTATGCGTCCCGGAGTTATCGCCGCGGGAGAAGAATGGCGACTCGGTCTCAGCGATTTTTTCGTATGCTTCTGCTGCATTCTCTATCCCTCTAATATCTGCCGGGTCATTATCTGGACCTACGATGACAAAATCGTTGTACATCACGGCGCATCTATCTATTCCATATCCATCCATGACAAAATCCCTTTCTGCCTGGGGGGCGTGCACCATCACAAGATCCACCTTGCCCTCTTTGCCGAGATCCAGCGATTTACCACTGCCGGCCTTCGTTACTTCAACATTGCAATTATATCTCTCCTCAAATGGCTTGCTTAATGCATCTATCAGCCCCAGCTCGTATGGGCTTCCAGTTGCCAATTTCAACGTCTTTGGTGTTGACTCTTCTTCCGGTACTATCGGATACAACCCGACGCCTACTCCGATCGCTCCCCATACGATCACCACTACGATGATAGACGCGATTATTCTCCTCACAATATCACCTTTTTTTCTCGCACATCTTTCTTTTTCCGGTATATCGTTTTTGATATTAAAACCTGCCTCTGTCGGCATCCCATAACTGCTTGTTCCATGTACTCGAAAAAGTTAAAGTAATCTTAAAATCAAAAAATCGGGAGGGCTTTAGGGCACCATCCTCTATTTAAGTATCGCTTTTTACGCCTGATCGGGGTACCAGCACCACGCCGACGATGGTTTGCCCCATTATCCGGGTCACATTCCCCGAACTGGGTCAGCATCCTTTACAGGTCTACTCTCTTTATCATCTCGTTAAAGTAATCTCTGTTTGCAGAATCAAATTCTCCTTCTGGTGCCGAAAATGCGAATACCACTATACACGATTCACCGCAGATCATTACCATCCTTATAGTCATCCCTTCTTCGGTCATCTCGCTATCGCTCACTATTCCTCTCTGGTCTCCGAACTGGCCTACATCATAGCCAGCAGTTACGATACATCCAATCCCCCTATCGGGATCGCTGAAGCTTACCACATTGGCGATTTCAAATTTTTGCCAATTCGCAGGATATTCCATCGAAAATCTTCCTTCGGGGTCTTTATAGGTTTTCCAGCTAACTGCCTGAACCTGTGGGGCCAGTAGAGCTACCAGCACTGTCGCCATCAGGCCTATCTCACATACTCTTCTTAATTTCTTCATAGTTCCGCTCCTCTTATTTCACTTTATCGATTTGTTTTGTCTATACTTAAATATATCTCTGTCCATATACTTAGGCATTCCTATCCCTCTTCAACCGACATCTGGCCTATACTGAGGGTAACGGCGATGGCGCGGATTAAGCAAGATCGTACAGATCCGGAAAAGCTATATTAAATACAAAGGCGTTTATATCTTAATTCGACGATTGATAAAGAGCATGGTTGAGAAAAAAGTAGAACTAAAGGTTTCTGGCATGACCTGTGCCATGTGCGTCAACACCATCGAGAAATCCCTCTCTAATTTAGAGGGGATTAGCGATGCCAGGGTAAACCTTGGCAAAGAAACGGCTTCCGTGGAATACGATCCCTCCAAGCTTAAGTTAAAAGATTTAGAAAAAGCCGTGACCGATTCCGGGTACGAAGTTGTAAACGAAAAGGCCACTTTAAGGATAGGGGGGATGACCTGCGCCATGTGCGTGAAGACCGTGGGAAAAGCACTTAACAATCTGGATGGCGTTATCAACGCGACCGTCAATCTAGGAGCTGAAAGAGCTTACGTGGTTTACAACTCCGGGGTCACGACCATAGCCGATATGAAGAAGGCGATAGAAGATTCAGGTTATCAATACCTTGGGATAGAAGGAGAAAAAGAGGATCTCGAAAGGGACGCCAGGGAAAAAGCTCTTAGGACAAAGAAAAACAGGGTGATCGTCGGCTTTTCAGTTGGCATCCCCTTGATGGTGCTTAGCTTGTTACCACTTGGAATCCCCTACATGGGTTACATCATGCTCGTTATCTCTACTCCCGCCTTCATATATGTTAGCCACCCCATATTCGGCGCAGCTTACCGTTCTTTAAAGAACAGAAGCCTCAACATGGACGTGATGTACTCGATGGGGATAGGCGTCGCATACGTATCGAGTTTATTTGGAACCTTCGGGTTCATCCTCTCCGAGGAGTTTATGCTCTACCAGACCGCCGTGCTTTTGGCTACCTTTTTGACAGTAGGCCGCTATTTAGAGGCCAGGGCCAAATCCAAAACCTCAGACGCCATAAAGAAACTTATGGGGCTGCAGCCCAGGACCGCCATCATCATAATAGACGGTAAAGAAAAAGAGATACCAATCGAGGACCTTCAAGTAAACGACCTCGTCGTGGTAAAACCCGGCGAGAAGTTCCCCGTGGATGGCGTTGTGATAGGAGGAGAAAGCTTCGTTGACGAATCGATGATCACTGGCGAACCGATACCGCCATTTAAGACCGTTGGTGATAATGTGATAGGGGGAACGCTCAACCAGAACGGCGTGATAAAATTCACCGCCCAAAAGATAGGTAAGGATACAGTCCTTGCTCAGATAGTTAAGCTGGTTAGTAACGCCCAAAGTTCAAAGCTCCCTGTTCAGAGGATAGCGGATAAAGCCGTCAGCTACTTCATTCCCACTGTGCTAACCATAGCGGTCTCCTCCCTCATCATCTGGCTGCTATTGGGCAATGGTCTGCTCTTCGCCCTGACCACTTTGATCTCAGTTTTAGTGGTAGCGTGCCCCTGTGCCCTGGGTCTAGCCACGCCCACCGCGATAACTGTGGGTTTGGGAAGGGGGGCAGAGCTTGGAATATTGATAAAAGAGAGCGATGCATTGGAAAGAACGGAGAAAGTAACCACCATCGCATTCGACAAGACCGGTACCCTCACAAAAGGAAAACCCGAGATCACGAATGTGATCCCCATTAATATCGACGAAAAGGAACTGCTCGAGTTCGCCTCAAGCGTCGAGAGGAACTCTCAACACCCGCTTGCAAAGGCGATAGTGAGAAAAGCCGGGGGAGAAAAACTGGTTTTCAAAGGGACCAAGAGCTTCGACACCATCGGGGGGAAAGGCGTTATAGCTAAAATAACTGGGAAGGAGATGCTAGTGGGAAGCACGAACCTGTTTGAAGAGAGAGGCATCCCATACCCAGATGTAACTGACCTAGAGGCCAAAGGTAAGACCGTCGTGCTTGTTGCCGTCGATAACGAGTTAAAAGGCATCATCGCGATAGCCGATACCCTGAAAGAAACGACGAAAGACGCGATCCGCGAGCTTAAAAACATGGACCTTACCCCCGTAATGATAACTGGCGATAACCAAAGAACCGCAAACGCCATCGCTAAGGAGATCGGGATGGAGAGAGTACTGGCAAGGGTCCTTCCCCAGGATAAAAGCGAAGAGGTGAAAAGACTCCAACAACAGGGCGAAATAGTCGCTTTCGTGGGAGATGGGATAAACGATGCCCCAGCCCTAGCTCAAGCCGATGTTGGCATGGCGATCGGGAGTGGTACTGACATAGCGATAGAGAGCGGGGAGATCGTCCTGATGAAAGACGACCCCCTGGATGTGGTCGCTGCCCTGCAATTGAGCGGAAAGACTATGTCGAGGATAAAGCAGAACCTGTTTTGGGCTTTTGCTTACAATGCCGCCCTGATACCACTGGCAGCTGGTGCTCTTTACCCGTTTTTCGGGATAACTTTTAGACCTGAGTTAGCGGGGCTGGCTATGGCCCTGAGCTCGGTGACCGTTGTCACTCTCTCCTTGATGTTGAAGGGGTACGTACCGCCCGCCAAGCGCGAAATAAAAAATAAGGGGATGACAAAATGGCTGTAGACCCCGTATGCAAGATGGATGTGGATGAGAAAAAGGCGAAGTACAAGAGTGAGTATAACGGAAAGACATACTACTTCTGCGCTCCAGGGTGCAAAAAAGCCTTCGATAGAGAGCCTGAAAAATACGTTTAGGCGCAGATTCGTTTAGATCTAGTCTTCTCTATTCAGCGAGCTCGAAAAGAACCTCCTCCCCTCTTATATCCCTTTTATCCCTGCTTTTATCCCGAAATCCTCTAGCATGAGCCTCATATCGTCGAAATAGTCATAGTAGCCGCATGAACGGCAGGCGGTGTTTCTCATACCCTCAGGTCCCCCGTCTCCTCCTCTAAGACCTTTTTAATCTGGTTTAAAAGTCCTGGAAGATCGTCTCTTATGATATTTCCTCACTACGGCGTCTATCACGATATCCCTCTCTGTGAATTCTTCAAACCTAGGTCCTGCACATAACTTTCTATTTTACTGATGGAATCGATTATGTCTTCCAAAAGAATTCTCCAATCCCTTTTAGACATATGCGAGGTCCTCCATCACGTATTTGAGCATTTTTGGTTTTACCGCACCCTTTGACAAGAGATCGACCTTTATATTCAATAGATCTTCTAAATAATCTGCGAGCTCTACGAATTTCAAACCTATGGGTTTTTTCGAATTCCACCAGAATGTCGATATCGCTCGTTTTTTTCTACTCATCTCTCGTGTAAGAGCCAAAGAGCCCTATTTCTTTGATGCCAAACCTGCTTTTCAATTCCTCTTTGTGCTCCAAAAGTATCTTCCTGATCTCTCCAACGCTTCTCATCTCCTGAATCTATGACGCCGTTTAGCATTTATAACTTTCTCTACTCTACCGTCTTCTGAATATGTGCCCGACCCTCCGAAGCTCTCCTTTTTTCCTTTTTTTCAGAGCTCATCTTTCCACCATCCAACCAAGAAATATGAACCTTAAAAGCTTAAACCCTAAAAATCTTTTAAAGGCTTCCTTGATTTAGGGGCATGATCCCCTACTACGTAAACTGGGCCACCACCGACCGATGCAACTTAAGTTGCCTCCACTGCAGGGGCACGGAGAGCGAAGAGCTGAGCACAAAAGAGGCTTTAAATCTGGTAGAAGACATTGTCGGTCTTAACCCACCTTACGTTACGCTGGATGGCGGAGAGCCTTTGATGAGGGCAGATATCCTGGATCTCCTGGCCGGTTTTTCAGAGGGCGGGATGACCACCTATCTAATAACCAACGGAACCCTCCTGGACGAAAAACTGATAGGCAAAATATCGGATCTTGGGGTGAAGCTCATGATCAGCATCGATGGCGCGACCAAAAACACTTACGAAATGATACGGATTGGCGCAAACTTCGATCAGGTTCTTAAAAATGCCAGAGATTGTGGGGATCGTGGAGCGCTGAAGGCCATCTCCATGGTGATAATGAAGCCCAACTTCAAGGAGATTTTACCCATGATAGAACTTGCTAAGGAGCTGGGAGCCGAGCAGGTCATATTCGTCGGGCTAAAACCTCCCAAAGAGGTCAATTTCGAGAGTCTGCTCTTAACTCCTGATCAGTATCGAGAGTCATTTAGTGCAATAGCCCACGAAAACGGCATCGAGACCTTCGTGGATGAACCCTTTTTCAAACCGGTAATCGAGGAGTTGGGCTTATCCCGCGATGAAAAATGCCTGGAGAGCGGGATCTTATCGAATCAGGGAGGCGGGTGCATATTTGGGAAGTATATGTTTATAGAACCCGATGGGGAAGTTAAGCCGTGTACCTTTGCTCCCATGTCCTTTGGCAGCGTAAAAGATAAACGGTTGAACGAGATCTGGAACGACATGATGAGTTCAGATTTTCTCAAAAAGATTTGGGATCCTTCCACCAGAAAAGGAAGATGCGGGAGCTGCGTCCATAAAGAGTGTATGGGCTGCAGATCCAGGACCTTCGCTCTGACGGGAGACTGGTTCGAAACGGATCCCGCTTGCCCGCTTGGGAGGTAAAATGAGGGTGGTAGGAATTGACCCGGGTACGATGAGCTTCGACCTGTGTGGACTTTCGGATGAAGGAGTAATACTCGACTCTACGATACCCTCCGCCGAATTGAATTCCAATCCGAATGTGTTGTTCGATCTTCTCGATTCTATTGCCCCTCTAGATCTTATCGTGGGTCACTCGGGTTTGGGGACCTCCCTTAAAAAAGGAGGGGAGATAGGGGGGATGGAGATAGCGGAGATGCTCTTAGCGCCGCAAAGAGAGTTGGAGGGGAAAAACACTCCAGACCTTATCCAGGCCATGTACAAACTGTACAGGGATCCAAGGATAAGGGATTACCCGTTCGTCTTCATACCTGGAGTAGTACACCTTTCAACGGTACCGGAATATAGAAAAATAAACAAGATCGACCTGGGGACGGCCGACAAACTATGCTGTGCCGTGTTGGGTGTAAAGGATCAGGCTGAAGCTTTGAACATACCCTATGGAGAGACATCTTTCATCCTGATCGAGCTCGGATTCGGCTTCAACGCCGCCCTTTCGATAGTGAATGGAAGAATAGTGGACGGAGCAGGAGGTACCAACCTAGGTCCAGGTTTCCTGGCTCAGGGCTCTTTGGACGCGGAGCTGGCCCGAATTTTCCATTACATAACGGAAGCGCCGCCCACGAGGCTCACGTTCGCCAGCGGTGGCGTCATGTCAATTTCGGGGAATAAAGAATTAACCCCGGAGGAGTTCGGAAAAAATCATGATCGCTATCCAATCGCCTGGGAAGCGTACATTGAGGGGATTTTAAAGGCCATATCGGCGATGAGCCTCGGTCATAAGCCGAGAGAAATTCTCGTCTCTGGCAGGCTATCGGGTTTGGATGAGATCCTCGGCGAGTTGAGCAGGAGATGCGCACTGCCGGTCAGGAGGCTGGGTGGGCTTAAAGACGCTAAAACGGCTAAACACGCCGCCCAGGGGGCCGCTATACTTGCAGATGGCCTGGCTGGTGGGAGATATAAAAAGATCGCAGATATTATGCAAATAAAGAACGCTAAGGGTACGCTGCTGGATCACATCTATTTCCAGAAGATAGGCAAAAACTCGCGCGAGATCCTGCAAAAAATCTGGGAGTCCTGACCTGCAGGGAAATATCTTTAAATAGAGCATTCCATTCTCATTTGTGCTGTCATTCCCCCAGATCGGAATAGATCTAGACCTTGAGCAGATCGGCATAGATATAAACATGGAGCTCCTCGGGCTGCTGTTGATAGTAGTGGGCGTCATACTCCTGATCGTTGAGATGGCCACCCCTGGATTCTTTATAGCACTGCCAGGGAGCGTGTTTCTCTTGATCGGCATCATGATATACTACGTCCCATGGATCTGGAGCACACCCTGGGGAGTTGTAATCGCTGTGGCGATCACGATCTGTATGTCTGCTCTTGTCATAAGCATCTATAAACAACTTGGAAGGGGCCATAAGGTACTCACCGCTAGCGTAGATACCATGGCTGGAAAGAGGTGTTTGGTCGTGGAAGATCTGGTCCCGGATGATCTTTCGGGCAAGGTCAAGATAGGGACCGAGACCTGGAGCGCTACCTCTGATGAGCCGATACCCAGCGGAGATGAGGTCGTCGTGGTGAGGGGAGAGGGTGTACATCTGATAGTAAAGAGAGTTGATAGCGAAAAAGAAAAGAAAGAAGGTGATGATAGATGATAGGTCTTGGAATTGGAGCCGGAATCGTTCTGGCACAGGCGCTATGGATTGGGGTTATAGCCGCCGTGGTCGTGCTCATAGCAGTAGTTGTGGCCTCCGGCGTAAGGATTATACAGCCCTACGAACAGGGGCTGTACATCAGGTTAGGAGAGTTCATAGGGGTAAGGGACCCGGGACTGAAGTGGATAGTTCCGATGGTCTCCCGACTTGTAAAGATAGACCTCAGGACTCAGGTTTTAGACGTACCGGTGCAGGAGGTCATTACCAGAGACAACTCCCCGACGAACGTGGATGCCGTCATATATGTGAGAGTCACTGACATCGAGAAAGCGTACTTCAAGGTCGAGAACTTCAGAAAGGCCACCATATACCTGGCTCAGACCACCTTAAGGGCCGTGGTGGGAGATATGGAGCTTGACGAGATCTTATACCGGAGAGAGCAGATAAACATAAGGCTCAGGGACCTACTGGACGATGCTACAGATCCCTGGGGAGTTAAAGTAGAGGCGGTCGAGATAAAGGAAGTGGACCCTGCAACCAGGGTCAAGCAGGCGATGGAGGAGCAGACATCCGCTGAGCGGGAAAGGAGAGCTACCATCCTTAGGGCGGACGGAGAGAAGAGAGGCGAGATCTTAAAGGCTGAAGGGGACAGGAGAGCCAGGATTTTGGAGGCTGAGGGAATCAGGCAAGCGAAGATCCTCGAAGCAGAAGGAGAGAGGCTCGCGAGGATTCTACAATCCCAGGGTGAGGCCCAGGGATTAAGGATACTCTCGCTGGGTGCCGCGCCTCTGGATCAAAAAGCTCTGACCGTTCTATCATTAAATACTGTGGGAAAGATGGCCGATGGCCAGGCGACAAAGATAATCTTCCCATTCGAGATCACCAAGCTGATAGAGGGAGCTTCTCAATATATAGGAAAGGGAAGAGAAGTGGGAGAAAGGCCTTTCCTCAGCTATGAAGATCTAGAGAAAATGATCGGCAAGACTGAAGAGGTGCTGGGCAAGGTGCCAACCCCAGAGGAGATAGCGGAGCAGATGGAGAAGAAAACCGCGGAGATGGCGGCTGGGGAGGAGACCGCGGCTGAAGTTGAGACCAAGAAGAAACTCTCCGACATATTGAAAGAAGAGGGCTCAAAGTCAGAATAGCCCTTTTCCATGAAAGCCGTACTAGCGACATCTACTGGGGTAAGGATAGCCGGGGGTATAGGTACCGAGGTCCACAAGTTCCCAGACGGTGAGCTGTATGTCAGAATAATGGGCGATCTGGAAGGAGAGGACGTAGCGATAATCGGAAACAGCTACCCAGACGGGGGAATCATCGAGTTACTGTTGCTTATGGATGCGGTTAGGGGGCTCAAACCAAGCTCGATAAAGCTCATTATCCCATATCTTGGATACGGAAGACAGGACAGGATCTTTCAAAAAGGAGAAGCGCTGAGCGCCAGAGCGATATGTGGGAGCTTGAGGAGCGCGGATGCGGTCGCTCTGATCGATCCTCACAGCCCGTTGGTGAAGAATTTCTTCGGATGTCGGGTAGAAGAGCTCAGTGCGATCCCGTTGCTTGCTAGGTGGATGGAGGGCAGGGTAGATCTGATAGTCGCACCCGACGAGGGTAGTGCCAGGAGAGCGGAGATGGCCGCCAAAGAAATAGGTGTCGAGTTCGTGGTGATGCACAAGGAGAGAAAGACAGCTTATGATGTTGAGGTCAATGTGGAAGAGAAAGACCTGAAGGGCCAGAGCATCGGAGTAGTGGATGACATCGTTTCTACAGGTGGCACGATGATAAAGGCATGTAACGCTCTGAGGGAAAGAGAAGCGAGCGAGATATACCTGGCCTGCACTCATGGCATTTTTCTGGAAAACTCGTTTGGAAAGCTAAGAGAGTTGTGCAATGGGATAGCCACCACCGACAGTTTAAAAGAGAATCTGAGACGAAAAAGGGAGGAGGGGGAAATGGAGGTGCTCCCTCTAGCGCCTTTGATACTCTCTTACTTGAAAAAAAGCGACGAATAGTAATTTACATACTTTGTATAACGCTAAAAAAAATCAGCAGGGTCAAAAAAATCTGATTTTAAAACCCCGCCTTTTACAAATAACCCAATTAGTTACTTAGGATCAGAATCTTTTTCTGTGCTTTTCGTAACAATCCCTGCAATATACAGGCCTTCTACCATCAGGCTTGAATGGTACTTGGGTTTTCTTTCCGCAGTCCGCGCAGACCACGTCAAACATATCTCTCGGGGCTCTGTTGTAGCCCCCTCTTCTGTCTTCTTCCATTTTATTCACTTTCTCGATTCCATAGAATCGCAACCCAGGAAGATCCTTGTGGTATATATTAATTTGTATCGATTTCTTGCCTAGTTGGCGTATTAATGGTTTGATTTTACCTCGTTGGGATATGGAAGCCCCTAAAGGGAAGGGATTAAGGTTCCGAATCAGGCGGCCGCCGAGAAGGGCAAATGCGCAACCTATTTATCCACCCATAACCTTCAAAAATTGTGATCAATGGCACGCTGATCGACGCTGACTACATAACGAGAGACGGAAAAGCGATTGTAAGGCTCTGGGTTAAATCGGACTCTAGGATGATAAAAATTCTGGATCCCGAATTCGAACCATACTTTTACCTCATACCGATAGATTTGGGTTCAGATGGGGAGATAGGGGAAGTGGGGGGAGTTAAATCGGTAGAGCGCGCCGAGTTGAGGAACGAAAGAGGCGAGAACGTATGGGTCTTCAAGGTCACATGTTCGCATCCAAGCGAGGTACCAAGGATAAGGGAGCTTCTCAGGGATTATGGGGATGTGAGAGAGGCCGATATTCCATTTGCTATAAGATACATCATTGACAGGGATCTAGAACCGATGGGGGGTGTTGAAGCGGATGGTGAATTCGTCAGAGGTGATGAATTATTGGCCCGAAGAGTGAAGAGAACGGAAATCGATCCCCCAAAGCTAAATGTGCTAGCGTTCGACACCGAAGTATATAACCCAAAGGGAATGCCAGTCCCAGAAGAGAATCCAATAGTCATGATCTCTATAGCCACTGAGAAGTGGACCAGGGTATTAGAGGCAGATGGTATGGATGATGAGAAGGCGATAAAAAACTTTATCGAGATCCTGCAAGAGGAGGACCCTGACGTAATCGTTGGCTACAACTCCAACAATTTCGACTGGCCCTATCTGAGAAAGAGATGTGAGGTCAACTCAATAGTTCTAAGGGCGGGAAGGGACGGATCCGAGGTAAAATATGGAAGGGGCGTTCTTCCCAGGGTGTCGATAACTGGAAGGGGGGTGGTCGACTTGTACAGGATAGTGGACAGGGACCTTCCTGATATCAAGATAAAGACCCTGGAGAACGTAGTCGATCAGTTGGGAATAATGAAGGTGGGAGAAAGGACCAACATTCCCAAGGATCGGATATTCCGCTACTGGGATTCAGAAGAGCTCAGACAGACCCTGAAAGAGTACACTAAAGACGATGTGGAATCGACCCTCAAGTTGGGCCTGGAGCTCCTGCCTATGCAGATAGAACTCGCGAAGTTGATAAGGGCACTTATCAGCGATGTCTCGACCATGGGCAGGGGCAGACAGGTGGAGCACTACCTTATGACGCACGCGTATAATGAGGGCATACTGGTACCGAACAGGGGGGATGGCGGCGGGCGGGGAATGTATGAAGGTGGATTGGTGCTCTCCCCAAAACCGGGCATACACGAACACGTGGTCTGCCTCGACTTCTCATCCATGTATCCGAGCATTATGATCGCGTTTAACGTTTCACCAGACACTCTACTAGTAGGTGGGAAAGAGGAATATTACGAGGCGCCAGGAGTGGGGCACAGATTCAGAAAGAGCCCTGACGGATTCTTTAAGAAAATTTTAGTGGAACTCGTCAGTAGAAGAAAGGAAATCAAACGCGAGATGAAAGAACTCGCCAGCGATTCCATGAAGTACAGGCTTCTCGACATGAGGCAGAGAACCGTAAAAGTGCTCACCAATTCCTTTTATGGCTATACCGGTTGGTCGGTAGCGAGGTGGTACAAAAGGGAGTGCGCTGAAGCGACAAGCGCCTGGGGGAGGCACTTCATAAAACAGGCGATATCCAAAACGGAGGGAGAGGGAATAGAGGTCCTGTATGGGGACACGGATTCGCTGTTCGTGAAGGGTAGCGATTATATACCCAAACTGGTCCAGGAGATAAACGACGAAGTGCCTGTTGAACTCGAAATAGAGGAAAAATACGAGGAAATATTCTTTACCGGTAAGAAGAAGAGGTACGCCGGCCTTACCGTCGGCGGGGATCTGATAATCAAGGGTCTGGAAGTGAAGAGGGGGGACTGGTGTGAGCTAGCCAAGAGAACACAACAGGAGACCATAGATACGATATTGAGGAAAAAGGACGTAAATGAAGCGGTGGAAAACGTAAAGCGCACTATCAAAAGGCTCAAAGACGGGAAATTCGCGCTCGATGAGCTCACGATTCACAAGGGGCTGATGAAACCCATAGCCTCTTACAAATCCCAACAGGCACATGTGAGAGCCGCTAAAAAAGCCATGGAGGAGGGTTTAGCTCCAGGATTGGGAAGCAAGATTTCGTTCGTCGTGACGAAAGGTTCGGGCTCAATGAGCGAGAGATCAAAAGTGGTGAAGCTCGTAAAGGATAAGGGGGAGGTGGACATCAATTACTACATAGACAATCAGGTTGTGCCCACCGCTCTGAGGATGCTGGAGCTGTTTGGCTATTCTCCAGAGGATTTGAAAGGTGAAGCTAAGCAGTTCACTCTGGACAAATTTTGAGAGCGCCGAGGGGGAGATTCGAACTCCCGAGGCGCAAAGCACCACGAGCTTTCCATGGTTACTCCAGGCTCGCGCCGTACCGGACTGGGCCACCTCGGCTTTGGCGATAAAAGAATGGGAAGGAGATATAAACTTTGCTCTATGGCCCCTCTGGCCCAATGCTGGAGCTAGCTGGAATTGAGATCACCTCTTTTCGTTTGCCATAACCTCTCTCAGATGTTCATAGGCCTTCTGCGCCTCTTCAACAGCCCTCTCATCTTCAAGCGTTGTGATATCCCCTAAAGAAGCCCCGGTGACCACTGCTTTGAGAAGCCTTCTCATGATCTTCCCACTCCTCGTCTTCGGAAGCCGATCGGTAAAGAGTATAGTTGCATCAGATGCCGCGATTGGACCGATGGTTTTTCTCAGGTGCGCTTTTAATTCGGCTCCCAGATCTGGGCCCGGTTTAAACCCCTGTTTAAGCGTTGTGAAAATGTAGGGGACTTCTCCCTTTACCTCATCGGGTCTCCCCACACAGGCCGCCTCCGCAACAGCTGGGTTGAGTACTAGCGAAGATTCGATTTCGGCAGACCCAATCCTGTGGCCAGCTATTTTTAGTACATCGTCAGCCCTTCCCAGGACCCATATGTAGCCATCTTTGTCCTTTACCGCGTAATCTCCTGTATAAAAGACGCTCTTCCCGAACTTCGACCATGGGACTGCATATCCTTCAGGGTCTTTGTATAGGGTCATTAACATCCCTGGCCATGGGGTAGCCAAAACGAGGTACCCTCTGACGCCGGGTTTGCAGGGATTGCCGCTCTCGTCTAGCACCTCGAGCTTAACCCCAGGAATGGGATAACCATTCGTTCCTGGCTTAAGCGGGAATATCTTACCCAAACCGGGAAAGTGGCCTGTCATGATGTGTCCAGTTTCAGTCATCCACCAGGTGCTCGACGCGACCACGTCCTCCCTTCCGAGGTTCTTGAAATACCATCTGAAGGCCTCGGGGTTGATGGGTTCCCCCACGGTATGTACTATCCTCAGCGTCGAAAGATCGTGTCTTTTCAAGTTTTCTAGCGGGAATTTCATCAGCGACCTTATCGCGGTCGGCGAGGTGTATAGAATGGAGACCCCGAATCTTTCCACCATGTGCCACAATCTATCTGGTCGCGGATAATCGGGTGCACCTTCATACATGAGGGCCGTCGTCCCCGTCATAAGTGGCCCATAGACGATATACGAGTGCCCGGTAATCCATCCGACATCCGCCGCACACCAGTAAACATCGTCATCAGTTAGGTCAAATATAAGCTTCATGGTGGTGTACAAACCTACCGCATATCCACCAACGCTGTGCTGAACCCCTTTTGGCATACTAGTCGTTCCAGATGTATAGAGGATAAAAGACATATCCTCCGATCCCATCCTCTCGGGCTCTACCCTGACATTTTCAGTTATGCGCCTTAGGAGCTCATGATGCCAAATATCTCTACTATTCCAGGGAATTGACCTATCGGTCCTCTTTACGACGATTGCCCTCTCTACTCTGTGCCCCCTCTTCTCACAGATCTCTATTGCATCGTCCACGATCTCTTTGAGGGGCACTATTTTACCCCTCCTGTACAATTCATCAGCAGTGACCACTATCCTTGAACCCACAGCTATGATCCTCTCAGCTAGTGCGAGAGAGCTAAATCCACTGTATACAATGCTGTGAGAAGCGCCTATCCTCTGAGTCGCCAGCATGTATTGGGGGAGCTCTGGGATCATGGGAAGATAGAACGTCAGGATCTCCCCCTTTTTAACGCCCAACTTTTCTCGGAGGGCATAGGCGATCCTGTTTACCCTTCTGTACAAGTCGTAGTAGGTGCACTTTTTAAGCTCCTTCGGCCTTCCGATCGTATCGTCAAATGGTTCTCCCTCCCATATAAAGGCTAATTTGTTTTTCCTCCCCTGCTCGATTTGCCAGTCGAGGCAGAGATAGGAGAGATTCGTCTCCCCTCCCACAAACCATCTATAGAAAGGGGGATTGGAGTCGTCGAGGACCTTTTCCCAATTCTTAAACCAGGATAGCTTTTCCGCCCATCCCCCCCACCATCTTTCGATGGCCTCTTTATCTTTTACAGTGCTATCATGGAACTCTTTGTAGTCTTTGATCCTCCATATCCTCTCCTCCCATGAAGGCGGGACGATATGCTCCTCAAACTCGTCGTATATCTCCCCTTTCTCAGCGACCATTTTTGATCCTTCCATGCCTTTTTGCCATTCCTTAACCATAAAATTTGGCATTTATATAATTTTCACTAGCCATATCTGGTAACCACCGACCATCAAGTCTCCACCTCCTACATCTGACGTTTAAACCCATGATCCCCTATCAGGGGCACGAAGACCACACCTCCCCAATTTATCATCTCGTAATCTTTGGCTGTCCTCTTGACGATTATGAGGTCCTGGTAATATCTCGTACCTACTGGTATGACCATCAGCCCTCCAACCTTCAACTGCTCCTTCAATGACTCGGGGATTGAAGGAGCGCCACACGTAATCAAGATCCTGTCGAAAGGAGATCCGCCCGCAAGCCCGATAGACCCATCGCCCATTATTACGTTCACATTTTTAGTTCCCGCCTTTTCCAAGTTTTCGCGAGCCGACTCCACGAGCGGCGCTATTCTCTCTACGGTGTAAACCTTCCCTTTTTCTCTTATGATCTCCCCTATGATGGCGGCATGATAACCCGACCCAGCGCCGACCTCCAGGATCTTAAGCCCTTGCTTTAGTTCAAGGAGTTCACACATTATCGCCACCATGTGTGGTGCGGATATAGTCTGACCGTGTCCTATTTCCAGGGGAGTGTCGGAATAAGCGTGACTTTCATAACGCGGCGGCACGAATAGAGCTCTATCGACTTTGAGCATGGCCTTCTCTACCTCCTCGCTTTTTATGTAGCCCATGCGTTTGAGGCGTTCAATCATCTCTTTCAGGCCCATCCTTTGAGAAGCGTTATGATTATTTATTTATATTCCTATACGATTTGAAAAACATGGAGATAATCCCCTTGGCCTTTGATTCTCTAGGCACAAGATCCATGGCAACGAAGGTAGTAACGAAAGATGCATCTATATTGATAGATCCTGCAGCTGCGCTAGCCCCTAAGAGGTACGGTTTACCCCCTTCAAGAAGGGAGAGGGAGAGGCTAGAGGAGCATTTGGATCTCATCTCAAGGAAAGCGAAAGGATGTCAAGTTCTGATAGTCACTCACTACCACTACGATCACCATAACCCTGATAGGCCGGAAATATTTGAGGGCAAGATAGCACTGGTTAAGGACCCCAAACACCACATAAACAGGAGTCAGAAGCTGAGAGCGAGTAGATTCCTGGATCTTATAAACCCCAAAGAACTCATATACTGCGACTCGACGAATTTTAAGATCAGAGATACCTATTTGAAGTTCTCGAAACCGGTTTGTCATGGCTCTAGCTCGAAACTCGGATATGTGGTCGAGTTGTTCATAGAGGAGGGAGATGAAAGGCTTGTGTTCACATCTGATGTGGAAGGACCGATATCATCTGACCAGACGGACTTCATACTACAAAATGATCCCACAACGGTGATACTCGATGGCCCCATGACCTACATGCTCGGTTACAGGTATAGCGAAGATTCGTTGAGGAGAACGATCGCGAACCTGAGATCAATTCTGGGTCTGGCGAATTTGGAGCATCTGATAATAGACCACCATTTCATGAGAGATCTGAGTTACAAATATAGACCTGGAATTGAAGAGCTCTACGATCTAGCGGCTGAAAATGGGATTAAATTGACTTCCGCAGCAGAGTTTGCGGGTAAAAAAATTGAGATGCTCGAGGCTATGAGGGGGTTAACATAAAATTAAAGCGAATAGCGCCGGACATGGATAGAACCGCCTTGTGGGCTTAGAATCTAGTTGGCCTGGAATCACGCCTGTATGGCCCATCTACCATTTTACATCTCAAATAGCTAAACTTAAATAGAATAACAGGGCATTCGAAAATTTCGACCCACATCAATAAGAAAAAAGCCTTGTGGGCTCAGGATCTCCCGGCGACTCTGAATCACGCGACATGATTTTTTTTACCATTTTGCAACCCAGATGGTTAGACTTATATAGTGGAATGTCTATATCTATAGTAATGAGACGGCAGATGCTTTTAGAGGTCATTAGGGATACCCTTCAGAGGGCCGGTTTCTCTGTATCCGAAAAGTGCAACATTAGGCCGATAGGCTTTGATCTAATAGCTAAAAGACCGGATCTCGCCCTGGTGATTAAAGCGCTAAGCAACGTCGATAGCTTTCACGCTCAGGTAGCGCATGATATGAAACTCGTATCTCAGCATTTGAAGGCCAGCCCAATACTCGTCGGAGAACGATGCGGCGCCGGCCCCCTCAGAGATGATACGGTATACGCGAGACACGGCGTGCCCACACTTACGAGGACGTCGTTCTATGACCTCTTGGTCAGCAACATCCCTCCGCTGGTTTATGCGGCGCCAGGAGGGTTCTACGTGGTTTTACACGGCCAGAGCCTCAAGAGGCTGAAGTCAGAGGGCAAGATATCCTATGGGGCTCTGTCCAGAGAACTGGGCATCTCCAGGAGGACCCTCAGGATGTATGAAGAGGGAATGGGGGCTACTGTCGACATCGCTGCGGCTCTGGAAGAGCACATAGATGAACCTCTGATAGAGCCAATTGACCCATTTTCCTATCCAATAACGTTAGAAAATATTCCCGCGCCCAAGTTATCGGGCCTCGAAAAGATGGTGGTTAACCATCTTGATGAGATAGGCTACGATGTCACATCGGTCTATAGATCACCATTTGATGCCATGGCCGAGCAGAAAGAGAATTTCATAATTGCCGGCATAGGCGACTACGATAGGGGCCTGATAAAAAAGGCGAGAATAGTGAGCTCTATCTCGGATGTCGTGAAAAGGCCAGCGATTCTATTCACGGACAAGTACAAGGTAACGCGCCCAAATCTCCTGGGTTCTCCGCTTATAGGCAGGGATGAGCTAAACAGACTGAGGGATCCAGAGGATGTGCTGGATCTGATACATGACCGAATCAGGGACGAGAAGTTCGATGAGCCCTCCTGAGAGGGGCGATTCCTGCTTCTAAAAGACGCCTGACGAAACGCCGAGACCCATAAGCGCTGACTCTATGGCCTGGGGAGACATATCTATTTCCACCAATCGCAAATCCGACCAACTCCTGATTAATGTATATTTCGCCTTTCTCCCCTGACTTCCCGCAAAGACGGGATTTCGCGACTCCTATTGTGGGCATATCGAGCACCACCCCCACGTGGGAGGCCAAGCCACACTTTCTAGGGTGCATGTAACCATTCCCATCGATTAGCAGGATGCAATCCTTCCTTTCTTCCTTGGACATCATCTTAACCAGCTCGATTATGAACCCTCCCTCCCTAAACGACAGATACGTCGGTATGTATGGAAACTTTGGCCTTTTTACTATCGTGAGCTCTTCAATCAACGACCCATCGCTCAGATCGAAAATGGAGCAGACCCCCTTTCCCCCCTCCCGATAAGAGACATCTATTCCAGCTACTCGCCCCACCTTAAGATCGCCCTCCAGAACAACTTTTTGGGCGAGCTTGAGCTGAGTCTCGGCGTACCTCCTCAGAGGATAAGAAGTGACGAAATCTTCAAAGATCTTCTCGTTAACTCTTCCAGCCGCTACATCAATTCCTTCCTCCTTGAGTTTTTTTACTTTTTCGTCCACTCCTTTATTATACCCTCCCAAACTCAAATCGCTCATTATAACCCTATGGCAGGGCACATCCGATCTATAGTTCTCGGATAGCACCTTTCCGACCCATCTAGCCGCTATTGGATCTCCTAATGCTCTTGCTAGGGCTCCGTATGTGGTCACCTTTCCCCCTGGTACTTGCTTCACTAAGCTAAGCAGAGACGGTTCCAACACACACCCTGATACCATAACTCTTAAAAAAGGGTTTAGGATGTAAGTCGATGCAATGGTTCCGAAGGGCTATACACGCGATGGCATCTTCGTTCATAATCTTTTATATACTGGAGGATAGCGCTTTCTGGTTCATTTTGAAGAGGACGATCGCAATTGCGATCATGCTCATCCTGCTTATGTGGGGCCTAAAGAGGAAGATGGAGAAAGATAGAATTCATGGCCTCTTGAGGGAGCATGAGACCGAGAACATGCCCAGCTTCCTCTGGTTTGGGCTCGGAGCGGCTATTCTGTTCTTAATGCCCTACTCCCTAGAGCTAAACGGCACTACCATCAATCTAGCGATTATAGGAGCCTCTTGCATCTTTTCCGCTGCTCTAGTAGATCCAGTCATAAGCGTAGTAAGAAAGAAAAAGGGAAAAGCCTGGGGTTTTCTGATCGGTTTCCTGTTGGCATCCCTCATATTCTACCTGTTCGGGTTGGAGCAGTTCTCCCTTTTGGGAGGTCTAGCCCTGGCTGGGTTTGAGAGCTTCCCCATGAAACTCGATGATGATTTCACGACGCAGATCGGCACGGCCGCGGTTTTTTTGGTAATTGGCTTCCTGGGATACCTCCCCCCCGTTGGCCTTCCATTTGAGCAGATATCCCTGCCCGAGCTTATGGGGCTGGCTCCCGTTTTCCTCCTGGCCCTCTCTTTGAGGCAGCTCTCCTATGAAGAAAAGTTTATTATGGGGATTACGTTGATCGCCCCATTCATTGCGGCGGCATTTCTGGTGATCAATGGAGGCTGGGAATTGGCGGCTCTCATGTTGGTCATTCAGATTTACTTTGACGCAATGGCTATAAAGGAGATAAGAGGGGCTAGAGTATAAGTGTGGCCGCGGTGGGGTAACGGCATCCTCGGGGACTGTGGATCCCCTGACGCGGGTTCGACTCCCGCTCGCGGCCTTTAAACGTTCCTTTAGATAAATGTGCACTGCGCGTGTTCCACGCTTCCTATCTTTATGACGTTTTTCCTGCTCACCAACCCCAGAGATATGCATACCCCAATAGTCCTTCCCCCCACGAAATTCCCTATCGTCACATCCGCTAGCATTTTCCTGAGATCATCTTCACTCACGAGCTCCCCCTTATAGAAATCGCTGACCTCTATCTTTAACCTCCTGTCTTCAAATTTTTTCCCTAATAGCTCCGCATCGCAAGCTGCTATCATCACCTCTCTTCCTGCTCTATAAATCTTTACGGATATCGTCAACTCAGAGGTTTGACCCATCTTCTAGCTCCACAAGCCTCACACTTGAGCACATACATCCTGCCATCCTTCTCTATGTGGGTATCCAGCTTCCCGCACTCTCTGCACACGACGTATTCTCTCAAGAACCTATCGAACTTCTCATTAAACAGAGTTTTTTTCACGGATGTGTAGATGGTCACCCTTCCCCCCTCATAGTTCCCAGGTGCTCCGAGCTCTCCTGTCAGGAACCTCAGCAGATGCTCGGGCTTCCTCCTGATGGCGTTCGCTATGGATCTAAAATTCGCGATTATGGTCTTGTTACCTTCGATGAAGATCTCTGGCTCGAGCATTTCCTGCCTTTTTTCATCCTGACCAACTTCTTTATCGCCAACGCCAGCTCTATCGAGCCACTTTAGGTAGGTCTCCCTTCGATTTTGTTTATTAACGCCATTAGCCATGATGGGGCCGCCCAGATTTGAACTGGGGTTACCAGCATTTTGACACAAGTCCCCAAGCTGGAAGGATACCAAGCTACCCCACGGCCCCTAGTACTTGCCCACTTCTCTTATCAGGTCTATGTGCGATAAGAGCATACGCCTGCAGCAGTACCTTTCAACCCCCAACTTATCGAGGGCTTCCTTTGGAGTCATTCCGCTCTCCACCATATCCATGAATTTGGGATAGAGCGATCCTATCACGCTGCCGCAGGTGAAACATCTAACTGGTATTATCATACGATCACCTATATGACTTCTGCCTTCTCTTCCTTGCGCCCCTGCCCAGCGGGTGCTTGGGCTCCTTTGTTCTAGTATCACTTACCAACAGCCCCCTATCCGTTTCGAGGTAGATCTCCCTCACCTCATCTCCAAAGTACTCGGCCAAACCATTCGCAATGGAGATTCTTATGGCGTCAGCTCGAGCCGATATTCCCCCTCCTTTTATATTTACCTCGATATCGATGCTATTGGTCTTTTCCCCGATAAGCTGCACGGGCTCGATGGCCATCTCTCTCATGTTGTCAGGCTTTAGAAGATCGATCGGCACGCTGTTGACCCTGAAATTTCCACTCCCCTCTCTTACCACAGCCCTAGCGACCGCGGTCTTTCTCTTTCCAACCCCCATGGCGTTCTTACTCGTACTCTTTTTTCCTTTCCGTCGTGACCGTCCTTCAACCATTGCAATCCTCCAGGGTTACATACCTCACCTGTGGGCTTCTCTTTATTCTTATCTCCATGAAATCAGCGTCCTTGTATTCATCTGGCACGTGGTCGTGCACTCTCAATCTGCTCAGCATCTCTTTTCCCTTGCGTTTACCGGGGAGCATGCCCCTTACCGATTTCCTCAAGATCCCGCTGGGCTTTTTCGGGTGTTCTGGGCCCATCCTGGGCGTACCTATGCCCCTCTTTTCTCTTCTTTCCCTCAAGACCATCTCTTTGCTACCGCTTATCACGACATTGCTAGCGTTTACCACTACCACCCTTTCACCATCGATGAGGAGTTTTGCGACCACGGATGAAAGCCTCCCAAGGGGGTATTGAGAACCGTTTATCACCTTTGCTTCAGAGTCCATTTTTAACCTCCCAAGATCCTTACCCCTGAACCTCTGGGATTCTTCTCTATAAGCTCATCGAGGCTCAAGCATTCCCCTCCACCGTTCACGATCTTTTCCCTGGCTCTTTGCGAAAAACCAAAAGCCGCTACGGAGACGCTGAAATCTATGTCTCCCTTTCCCAGGACTTTGCCTGGAACGGCGCATGCCTCTCCCTCCCCGCATAATTTGGCTATCTTCGAGATGTTAACCTCCCTCTCCCTCTCCAGCATACGGGCTAGGGCAAGCCATATCCTGGCCCTCTCCTCCTTGTATTTGGATTCGAGCTTCTCTATCAACGCCAACTTCACAGGATTTTTTTCTAGTTTTGGGGCCATTCCCCGATGCATCGTAATGCTACTATTAAATTTTTCTATAGGCCGAGTTGCTAGCGAGTAATGCATGTAGTTTTCGAAAAAGGTCGACGCAAACGGCCACCACCAAAGTTGGGAGGCGCGATGTGCAACGATGAGAATTTTAATCTCTTTTCCTGGTCATAATGTATGCATCCTCATCTCTATAGTAATTTTGGATCTCACCGACCGTCTCAAATCCGAGACTCAGATAAAATGTCTGCGCGGTCTTATTGCTCCTTCTCACCTCAATCCATCCCCTTTCACACTCTTTAAAGACTTCTTCTACAAGCCGCGTTCCTACTCCCTCTCCTCTATAAGATGGATCGACGGCTATCGACAGTATGTGTCCGTTCCCCGGGTCGAATATGATGTAACCGAGCAATTCTTCTTTCTCATAGACCAAAAAGCGATAAAATTTGGAGAGGCAGATCAGGGTGAATCTATCGTAAGCTGAACTGGGAAAAGATTCCGACTCGATTTGCAAGAGCCTTTTCAGGTCCTTTTTATTGTATTTTCTTATCATCGCTTTTCTCTCTTCGTATGGTAAGAGTGATGGGAAGCCTTAAGAAGAGTTCAGAGGGCATAGGGGAAGCATCCTGCAACCATCTGGGGGAACACCTAGATTTTTGGCCATAATCCCTATAAAGAATTATAAATATTTTGATGCATATGCCTAGATATCTAGCTATGAGGGGCGGTACTGATGAGTAGAGAGCAGAGGGATCGAATTCTTGGCATCGTGGCAGTCATCTTCGCCGCAATTCTCCTGATAGCTAACACCTACGGCACCGATCTCCCAGAACTGTTCATACAGGCTTGCATCGTCGCTTTCTTCGGTTTTTTGGCCTGGCTCGCCATGGCATTATTTAGATGGAGGCTGGGCTATCGGATCTCAGTGACCGTGTGGTCCATCCTTCTAATAATCTTCCTGATGCTATTGAACGACGAGACGGCCCCCAATCTCTATGTGCATATCTCCGCCGCAGCACTCATTATTTCGATGACCTGGATTCTTTTCCAACATGGACGTGTCGAGGTTAGGAGATGATCTTTTAGGGCCGGGCCAAAATGGGCCTGCGCATTTAAGCTGGCAACTAAGACGGATCGATTTAGATCTTAGGGATTGCCAGGTCGCTCGGGCTCCTTTCCGAGAGTTTGATATCGGGATTGGTTCTTTCGGTCAGCTCCCTTATCGTCGCTGCATATTTCACCTTCTCCCTCGCGAATTTTGCTAAAAACTCCTCTGAGGTCCAGGGTTTGTACAATCCATTTGAAATCGCCAAAGCGGTGCCCGGCTCTATCTTGAAGTAGCATGGTGATGCCACCCTCGCTAGCTCAGAACCCTCCCAAAATCTATTGAACCCACCATACGACTCGGCTAGATAGATATGCACGTCTATAGGGATGTCCACCGCTCTTCTTAGAGAAGCGAACATGGGCAGGGTCAGATCTCCAACAGGGTTAAACGTATCGGCCCCCAAATCCTGTAAAACCCTAGCTCCAGCTGGGTTCGCGTGGCCAGCATATATTGAAATCTTGAACACCGTCTCCTTCGGGATAAAGCCATCACCTCTGAGCTTCGACAATAGCCAGAGCAACCCCTCGTCGGTGACCAAAAACCCTCTTATCCCATGCTCCACGCATCGCATTATGTCTCCTATGACATAAGATAAGCTGTCGCATCCCCTGATCCTCAGTCCGGAGAGCGCTCCCTCAGGCGTAGACACTTGCCTGCCCACGTCCCATGAAGCCCTGGGCCCGGGGGTAGCGATCACCTCCAATCCCGCATCGTGTGCCATTTGAGAGAACTCTCCAAGCTCCCTTTCCGAGAGCAAAGTTGCACCCATGATCATGCATATAACCCTGTGCACGGGTATGGAAAGCTTGTCGCTCTCCTCTATCACAGCTTCCAGTGTGGAGGGCCTTTCCACACCCGATATCTCATTTCTGTAGTGAGCCCCATCCGGAAATCGTTTTTCAGAACTTGGAAGATCGTATAAATCACGCCCAGGTACCCCAAACTTCTCCATCTCCTCTCTAACCCTATCGATTTTAGCCATAACGATCGCACTCAGAATCGGGGAGAGTTATAAAGCACTTGCTACTAATTTCTCATCAGGCATCTAAAAGTCACAAAGTCGTTATTTTGATAATTTCTTCAAAACCAATTCCGCCACTCTCTTCCCAGATTTGATCATGCCTCCGAAGATCGGTCCCATTCTGGGCCCTCCAAAGACCGCGCTAACTGCCATGCCAGTGACCCATAAGTTGGGATAGACCTCCCTCACATTTTCCACCACGAACCTCTCGCCGCTTTCCACGTCCATCGCCTTTTCCCCTTCGATCGCGCCCGATTTGGCGGCAAATTTGTATCCTCTGCTCAGAACCATCTTACAGACCTCGCATTGATGTCCCGTCGCATCGATCACAGCCCTTGCTCTTATCCCCAGGGGGTCTACATGTAATCTCGCTATGCTTACCGCCGACCAGTTAATCACGACTCCGGAAACCTCATCGTTTTTTATTATCAGATCTTCGACTTCCATTCCATTCAGAATCTTGGCGCCACAATCTATCACATTTGACCCCAATTTTGTCACAAATTCGACCGCATTTAGGGTATAATAGCCATCGCCAGCATCTCTTCCCTTGATGTTTAAATCTTCCAGTATGGGCAGTGCTTCGGCCTGGACCACTATGACTGGAAAAAGCATACCTCCTCCCCAGATCCCTCCCCCAATTGATAGCTTTTTTTCAAATATCCCCACCGTTTTTCCCGCCTGTGCGATGTATTTTGATGCTGCTAGACCGGAGGGGCCCGCGCCGATTATGGCAACATCCAATTCAAGAGGGAAATCCTCCCAGAACCTCTCCATTATCCTTTTGGTAATTTCCGTCTCATTCTCTTTCATGATCTCATCTATCCCACATCTCTCGATCCAAACTTAATAAAGCCTTTTTTAGAATCCTTCATTTTCCAAGAATTGTTTAGTTAACTTTAGAGCGCAAAGCTCTCCACACATGGTGCAAGTCTTCTCATTTTTTGGAACTCTCTCTTCTCTAATCTGCCTAGCAAGCTGGGGATCAATGGCTAAAGAGAGTTGCTTCTCCCAATCTAGATCGCTCCTGGCCGAGGACATTTCTCTATCAATTGAAAGATCTCTGCCTCTAGCTAGGTCCGCGGAATGTGCGGCTATCTTACTTGCCACCACCCCCTGCCCTACATCTTCCCTGGTCGGCAGAGCTAAATGCTCAGATGGGGTTACATAGCAGAGAAAATCGGCACCAAGCCAACCCGCCAGAGCTCCTCCTATGGCACCTGTAATATGGTCATAACCTGGGGCGATATCCGTAACCAGAGGGCCAAGCACGTAAAAAGGGGCCCCATCACACAAACTCTTCTCCATTCTCACGTTTGCCTCGATTTGATTTAGAGGCAAATGTCCAGGCCCTTCAACCATTGATTGGACTCCCGCCTTTCTTGCTCTTTTGACAAGTTCTCCCAAAACGATCGTTTCTTGAAGCTGGGGCATATCGGATGCGTCTGCTATAGCACCGGGCCTCAGCCCATCTCCGAGACTGAGGGTAAAATCGTATTCCTTTGCCAGTTCAAGTAAATAGTCATATTCAGCATATAGCGGGTTTTCTTCTTTATTGTGGAGCATCCAGGCAACCAGGAAAGAGCCTCCCCTGCTTACTACCCCACCTACCCGATTTGCGATCTTTAGCTTTTCCAGGCTGTGCCTGGTTATCCCGCAGTGGACGGTCATAAAATCAACGCCATCTTTTGCATGAGCTCTGATGGAATTGAACAGGTCATCAGACCTCATGTCCACTATTGACCCATGGCGATCGATCGCCTTTATCGCGGCTTGATAAATAGGAACTGTGCCTAGAGGGAGATTTACCTCCTTTAGTATCTCCATTCTTATCGCATCTACATCCCCTCCAGTACTTAGATCCATTATCGTATCAGCACCATATCTCTCAGCTATTCTCGCTTTCTCCACCTCTTCATCGATATCGGCTCTATCCATGGAAGAACCTATGTTAGCGTTTACCTTTACGCGTAGCCCTTCCCCTATTCCAATCGGTTCTGGAGAATGAATCGGATTAAAAGGTATTACAACTCTGCCTTTTGCGATTATATTGGTCAGTTTTTCCACGGAGATCTCCTCTCTTTTAGCGACTTGCTTCGCTTCCTTCGTTGTTTTTCCCCTGCTCGCCTCACTCAATTGAGTCATACCTCTTCCTAAAAGCTTACTTAATATAAAGCTTGTACCGCTGGTCCACGATCTGATTGAACGACGACGTCGCTTCGGTGATGCGGCTAAACGGTTATGGCCCGCAGGTGAAGCACGAGAGAGATAGATTTTTAATCCTGGTTTCTATGAACTTATGTGGCGGATTTAGGAGTAGGGATCTGCGGGATCAAGCTGAGAAATCCTTTTATACTGTCGTCTGGAGTGCTCGGCATCGCCAGGGAATTAATGGAGAGGGTTGGTGAGGCGGGGGCTGGGGCCGTGGTGACCAAATCGATCGGCAGAGAGGAACGAACGGGATACAAAAATCCGACCCTTGTGGAGTTGGAACACGGTATTTTGAACGCGATGGGCCTACCAAATCCAGGCGTTGACAATTTCAGGGATGAACTTTCAGAGATATCCGTGCCTATCATAGGAAGCGTTATAGCGGAGCCGGGCTGTGAGGAGGTCGCTGGGAAGCTAGAACCCAACGTAAAAGCAATAGAACTGAACCTCTCATGCCCACACGTTAAAGGAGCAGGTGCGGATATATCGCGGGAGATGCCCATCGCCGTGGATCTCATAAAATCGATTAAGGGAAAAGTTGCATTGCCCCTCCTGGTCAAGTTGGGTTTTAATTCTTCTCTCGAACTCGGTAAAAAATCGCTGGATGCGGGAGCCGACGCTATAGTGGCGATGAACACCATAAGGGCGATGGCCATTAATATAGAGATGAGAAAACCCGTGCTCTCCAACAAGTTGGGCGGTTATTCTGGCCCTGCGGTGAAACCGATTGGGGTCGGAATGGTCTACGAGCTTTACCAGATCGCTGGAGATAAGACGATAATAGGTTGTGGCGGGATAACAAACTGGAGGGACGCGATAGAGTATATGATGGCTGGAGCTAGTGCCGTCCAGATAGGCAGCGGCATATTCTACAGGGGGATCGAGATATTCAAAGAATTGGGAGATGGGGTGGAGAAATTTCTGGATGACGAGGGTTTCCGCGATATAGGGGAGATAGTGGGGTTGGCGCATGAGTGAACTAAGGGCGGTGAAGATAAAAGACAAAATAGGCGAGTGTAGCGACGTCATAACGCTCAAATTTCATGATGCACCATGCTCTAAAGCGAAGCCTGGCCAATTCGTGATGATCTGGCTTCCTGATTATGGGGAGATTCCTCTTAGCTTGTCGTACATAGGTAGAGAATCAGGAATCACGGTAAAGAGGGTAGGCAACGTCACCCGAGCTCTTCTGGATCTTGAGGGGGGAGACAAAATCGGGATAAGGGGCCCCTACGGCAATCATTTTTCTATAGGTTCTCAGAAAACTCTTGGGGTAGCGGGCGGCATAGGGGTAGCTCCCCTCATGCCTCTGGAATTGGACACGCTGGTGATCGGGACCAAAAGCAAAGACGAGATGCCCCTTCGCATTCTGCGAGAGATGGAAAGCAACGAAATAAGGGTAATGCCGATAACGGAGGACGGCTCCTACGGAAAAGAGGGTCTAGCCTCTGGCCTAGGCCTCGAGATCTCGGACGATTTCGATCTGGTAGTGGCCTGTGGCCCAGAAGAACTGCTTTATCACCTTTACCAAAATCTAAATAAAAAAATTCAATTCTCTCTAGAAAGGCTGATGAAGTGCGGGATCGGCCTGTGCGGTAGCTGTGCCATCGACGGGCGTAGGGTGTGCGCTGATGGACCCATATTTACGGATTTAGAGTTGAAGGAATTCGGCAGGTTCAAGAGAAGTGGATCTGGCAAGTTAATACCGTTAAAGGAACGTTTCTAGGATTCTCCGATACGCAAAAGCTCCAGCGCCAGTCTTTCTAGATATCTCCCGTTTTCCAGTCTGTCTATCCACTCGGGAGGTATTCCCTCTATCCCGTAATAAGCTCCTGCAATTGCTCCAGTCATAGCTCCTATCGTATCGGTATCCCCTCCCAGGCTTATAGCATATAGAACAGCATCTGAAAACGATTTTGCAGTTAAAAACGAAAAAACGGCTGCGGGAACGGAGTTGAAGGCCTCTATGCCATTCCCGAGTTTAGTTGTCACTTCCGATCTTTTTTCCCTATCCAGGGTTCGCATGGCCCTCAGCTTCTTTTTGTATGTGGAATTTTCTGCAAACTTCTCAAGCTCATCTAGAAACTCGTCTACATCCAATCTAGAAATTTTTACTGCTAGAGCCACAGCATAGGCTTGAAGAGCTGCCCCCTCCTTGCCCAGCTCATGGCTATGCGTTATCTCGCTCGCGCTGCAGGCTTTTCCCCTTAACTCTTCAGAATCGTGATATAAAAGGCCTACGGGGGCTATTCTCATGGCCGAACCATTTCCATATGACCCACCTGGATATATCCCCCTATCCAGATTCAACAATCCTTCCCCGCGCCTGATGAGCCTGAATATCCTGGGGGGGCCTGGGCCGTATCCCCTGTAGGGTTCTTCCTCGTAATTTTTGACGAAGGTGTGGGCCATGTGCCCTATGTCCAGCCCTTTGCATGCGATTAATGACTCCAGAACCCCGAGTGTCATATGGGTGTCGTCAGTGTACCTTAACACTTGAGATCCTCTCTCTATCTCTTCCATGGCAGGACCGAAGGACCCTTCCCACCTCCTTCCCAGAGAATCGCCTATCCCTACCCCCAGAATACACCCTAAGAATTTGGACTTAAGGGTCATTTTCCCATTTACTGACGTTTCTGCATAACCGATCTATATCCCAAGACCTCGCTCCTTCCCGATCAATCGCCATGATCCTAAACTTAGTTTTCGGTTTTAATCTTTCTCAAAGAAAAGAAGTCGGGCGCAACACAATTCATCAGTTTAGAAAACTATATATATGGGATTTGAATACGTCTCTAAGATGGAGCCCGAACATGTGCATGAGACCCTCAGCAAATATACGCTGGTTGATGGGTATGATATAGTTTTAGATCTGGAAAAGAGCGATACCACTCACCTGTGGGACAGCAGGCGAGAGCGAAAATTCTTGGATTTCTTCAGCTACTTCGCCACCGCCCCTCTAGGTTGCAACCATCCCAAGATGGCGGAGCCCGATTTTCTAAAGAGGTTGGGCGCGTTGGCGGTAAACAACCCATCCAATTCGGATTTCTACACCATCGAGATGGCGGAATTCGTGGAGACCTTTGCCGATCTGGCAAAACCCGACTCGATGAAACACCTCTTCTTCATCGCTGGAGGAGGATTAGCGGTCGAGAACGCGTTGAAAACCGCATTCGACTGGAAGGCCAGAAAAAATATGATGAGAGGGAGCGAGGTGCAGGAAGGGTTAAAGATAATTCACTTCAAGGAGGCGTTCCATGGTAGAACGGGTTATACCATGTCACTGACCAATGTAGGGGACTCCAGAAAGACCAAGTATTTCACGAAGTTCAATTGGCCCAGGATAACCAACCCCAAGATAATTTTCCCGTTAGAGCAGAACCTTCATAAGGTAAAAGAGCTCGAATCGAAAGCCGTCGATGAGATAGAACAGACGATAGATTCATGTGGCGACGAATGCGCCGCTCTGATAATCGAGCCTATCCAGGGGGAAGGGGGCGATAACCATTTCAGGGGAGAATTTCTCCGAACTTTAAGAAAGATATGCGATGAGAACGAGCTCATGTACATCATCGATGAAGTCCAGACCGGGATGGGATTGACCGGTAAACTGTGGTGCTATCAGCATTTTGATCTAGAGCCCGACATAATATGCTTTGGAAAGAAGACGCAGGTGTGCGGGATAATGGCTAGCGAAAGGATCGATGAAATCGAAAACAACGTCTTTCATGAGGCATCGAGATTGAATTCCACCTGGGGCGGGAACTTGATCGATATGGTCAGGGTAAAACGCTACCTGGAAATAATCGAGGAGGAAAAACTCGTGGGTAACGCCGCCAAGATGGGCGATTTGATGCTCAAAAGGCTTCAGGAGCTCGGCGAGAAGTACCAGATGAGCAACATAAGGGGAAGGGGTTTGATGATCGCCTTTGATATGCCCGACAGCGATGCAAGAGCAAAATTATCCAATAAACTGTACGAGTTGGGGTTAGTAGCGCCGACCTGCGGCGAGCGAAGTATAAGATTCCGGCCACCTCTCTGCATCCAAGAGGAAGACATCGACGAGGGGATGGAGATCCTGGAAAAGGCTATGGAGGCCCTATCTTTCTCCCGTTGATCTCCCCTTATTATACTGACAGATCAACCCCTGAGCGCATTTACAAGCTTTTGCAAGGGAACCGCTATTTGGTCCTCTTGAACGTGGGGGGAGTAGCAACTATCGATCTGGACCAGTTTGATTACTTCCATTTTATTGGCTATGGCAACGGCGAGCTTATCGATAGTTCCCGACACCATTTCCTGTGAGATCACCTGCGCTCCCACCAATCTCTTTGTTTTGCGCTCAGCTATGAGTTTGTACCAGGCAGGCTGACCATCGGATACTTGCCGCAGTTTAGGAGTGCTCACCGAAACTGAGGCGATATCCATCTTCCCATGTGTGGCTCTTTCCGTATACCCAACCGAACCCACCTGATAGCTAAATATTTCTGTTACAAAAGGCATGACCGTGCCTTCGTAGGTGATCTCATTGTCTAAAATCGCATTTCTCCCGGATATGTAACCTGTCCGAATCGCGTTGGTGGCAAGCTGAATTCTCCTCCTGGATCTGGAGATAATATCCCAGTTCTCCATACAATCCCCCGCGGCATAGATATCCGGGTCGCTCGTTTGGAGGTATGGGTCAACGGCTATCGCTCCCGTCTCCCCTATTTTCAACCCTGCCTTTCGGGCTAGCTCCACATTCGGTTTCGATCCCGTTCCGAAGAAGATAAAATCCGCCTCTACCTTCCCCTCGGAGAGAATTATGTGTTTCTTTCCATTCACAGTTTCTACTTTAACGATATTGGCGGGTAGAATTAGCTCTATACCATTCTCCACGAGCACCCTCTTTATAGTCTCAGCCATGTCCTCATCGAGATAAGTGCGCATGATGTCCCGCCTGACCAGCATGTAAACTCTGGCATATCTTCTAGCCCTAACGGCAGCGGCCACTTCCAGAGCGAGGAATCCCCCACCTATAATCGCCGCGCTGTTGTACTTAGAAATGGCATCCTCCAGAGCTTTGGCATCTTTTATGTCGGTGCTCAGGACAAATTCATTTTTCCCATTTAGCCCGGAAATGGGGGGGATGATTGGTGCACCACCAAGGGCCAAAATCAATTTGTCGTAATCATGTTTCTTCCCGCCAGCGACAATGCATTTTTCCTCCCTGATAATATCGGTAACCTCAGTGTTCAGGTGGAGATTTATGCCCCTCTTCTCATAAAACGATTTTGTGCGTATGCCTCTATAGAGGTCCTCCCATCTTTCGATGGTTCCATTTAACACTAGAGGCATTTCGCAGGGGGGGCATCCAAGCTCCTCGTTTCTGCTGAATACATCGATCTGTGCGTTAGCATCTAAACGCCTCACTTGAAGAGCTGATATCGCCCCCGCATCCCCGGCGCCGATTATACATACTTTCATAGCAATCCTCCTTGAGCTAGACATATATAGATGTGAATTTTTCATCGCTATAAAAAGTATGCGGATATAGAGAGTGTGCGAATCCATGGCAATCATGAACCTCCTGACAATTTATCGTTATAACCTTGCATCGTTACATTTTTTAACTACAAACTTGCTATCCGGAGGAATGCCATGGAAGAAATCTCCCTGGATGTAGCTATAATCGGAATTGGCACCGCCGGCCGTTTTGCGCTTGGCCCGGTGAGTGAGAAAACCGAAAACTTTCGGATTTTTGAGGGGGGGGGCGAAGGTACGACCTGCGCGCGCATCGGATGCATGCCATCGAAAGCCTTCATTCACGTCGCCGACATGGTGAAATCGACCGATAGTTTTCCAGATATGGGCATCCAAATAGACGATCTGCACGTCGACGGGAAAAAGGCGATGCGGTACGTGCGTGAGAAACGCGACGCCCTCGTGAAAGACACGATCAAAAAATATGACTACGTGCGCGATAAAGTGGTCAACGAATACGCCCAATTCGTCGCGCCGATGACGTTGAAAGCTGGAGGAAATATATATAGATGCAAATCCATAATCATCGCAACCGGTTCAAAGCCAATTATCCCAAGGGGCTGGCATCTCGTGCCGAATAGGATCATAACGACGGACGCTTTTTTCGAGCAGAATTCGATTCCCGATTCCGCGCTAGTCGTCGGTCTTGGATTCATCGGCATTGAAATCGGCCAGGCGTTATCGCGGATGGGGTCAAAAGTCACCGGAGCAGAAATGCTCGATGCCGTCGCTGGACTTCAAGATCCCGAGATTGAAAAAGAGTTACGCGCATTAGTGGGAGAAGAGATCGCGATCAAGATGAAAACGATGGCCTTCCTCGATTCAGTCGGCGATGATGTGGGGGTAACGCTCAGAAACACGGAAACTGGCGAGGAGGAGAAGTGCCGGTTTGATCTCGTGATTCTTGCCACCGGTAGAAAACCGAATCTCCAGTATCTGAAGCTTGAAAATTCCGATTTGGGACTTGATAATCGCGGCGTCCCCGCTCATGATGAGAAGACGCTCCAGTGTAGCGACCAGCGAGTTTTTATCGCCGGCGATGCGAACGGGGTAAAACCTCTACAGCATGAAGGGGCGGACGAGGGGGTAATCGCCGGCAGAAACGCGGTGGCCGATGACGAGCTTGCAAAATTAAAACGTCGCGTACCGCTGCAGATCACCTTTACGGATCCTAATTCATGCTCTGTGGGAAAGCGGTATAATGAACTTGAGCCCGATTCTTTCGTGATCGCGGAGGGGGATTTTCGCCTCCAAGGACGAGCTCATATCATGGACATTTACAAGGGCAAACTGCACGTTTATATAGACAAAAAGACGCGAAAAATCGTCGGCGCGGAGCTGGTGGCCCCTGGAGGAGAACACATCGCGCACCTCATCGGTTCATTCATCGCGGCAGGACTGACCATCGACGAGGCGGTGAGATTGCCCTACTACCATCCAACGCTTGAGGAGGCGCTAGCCAAAGCATTGGGCGAAGCGCTGGGCGAACTAAGATAGCGCTGAGCGCAACGGTTTTTCAACAACCTATGCCGGTACAATCCTTTAGGGTTTATGAGGTCGAAGGAAAGCGCAGAGGGGGGATCATCTTGCATCGTTACTACACGTCCAAAACCACTATCGACCAATTGAGTCTACATAATTTGTAATACGATAAAAAAAGGGGACATGCTAAGTCGATGTACCCCCACCAGCAATCCCATAATCGCGAATCGCGAAGCTGATGGCTCCAATCCAAGGGGTAAACTTAAATAGAGAATTTTAATTGAGAGTGCATGGCAAGGATCTATGCCAGAAAACGCGGCAAATCGGGATCCATTAAGGTCGAGAGAAGCGAGAAACCACCCTGGGTAAAAATGAAGCCGGGAAATGTGGAAGAGCTGGTCAAAGAGTTAGCCGATGCTGGGCACTCAGGAAGCATGATAGGAATGATCCTCAGGGACAAGTACGGCATACCCTCGGTAAAGTCGGTTACGGGTAAGAAGATATCTCGGATCCTGGAGCTAGAACTGCCGGAGGATCTTCTCCACCTGATCGCCAAGGCAAAAAACCTGAAAGGTCACCTCGCCAGCAACCCGAAGGATGAATACAACAGAAGGCAACTTCAGCTCGCTGAATCTAAGATAAGGAGGCTGGCCAAGTATTATAAAAGAGAGGGAACCCTCCCAGAAGATTGGAAATATAGATCGGATATGATTTTGGAGTGATGGGAATAGTAGAAGATCTGGCAGAGGCGGGGGATTTTTTAAATAGAGCCAACCTGGGCATAGTTTCACACAACGACAGCGACGGCATAGCAAGCGCTGCTATGGTCTCATTGGCTTGTAAAGACGGATTTCAAACAAGAATATTTGAAAGATTCGACCTTAATGGGGTAAGAGCATTGGCAGAAGGGAGAGAGGCCTTAATCATACTGGATATGGGAAGCGATAGAGTGGAGGAGCTCTCAAAGATCGGGAAGCCCATCCTGGTGTTGGATCATCACCCTCCGTCACAAAAGGTCGATAAGGAGGTAAACATCATAAATCCACACTTCTACGGATTGGATGGCGCGTTCGAGTGCTGCGCAAGCACCCTTGCTTACTACTTGACGGAGGGGAAAAACCAGAACAAGAAAAACCTGGTGATTGCCCTGGCTGGCATAATAGGAGATATGCAACACCTGGAGGTTAAAGGATTAAATACTCATATCTTCGAGCGGGCGGATGAAGAGCTGAAATGGGAGAAGCGCTCAATCCTTAACGGCGAAGATCTGAGAGATGCGCTGATCAACTCCGTAGAACCTTTTATAAATGGCGTCTCTGGGAACAGGGAAGGGGTGGAAAAATTTCTCAAGGGCGTAGGTCTGGATGGTGATGAAAAGATGGAGGAGCTTAGCGAGAAGGAGATGGAAAAATTGAACTCGGCTCTTGTGATTGTTATGCTGAAGGAAAATGCTAGGCCAGAGATGGTGAAGAGGATAGTGGCAAAAAGGTACAGGTGCGGGGTTGGAGGTATAGAGTTCGTTGATGAGCTCTCGAGGATCTTGAACGGTTGTGGAAAGCTCGGGAGAGGAGGTCTGGCCGCAGCTGCTTTATTGGATGAGAATCGCGTAGAGGAAGCTAGTAGAATCGCAAAGAGGAGGGACTCAGACATATTAAAGGAACTGAATTGCCTGGAATTAAAGAATCTGGGAGGGATAAGGTACTTCTGGTCCAATTATGGTAGCGAACTGGCCACGATCATAGTAAACTATCTCTCCTCTGACAGACCGGTCTTCGGGCTCTCGAAGAAAAACGACGTGGTGAAAATCTCGGCCCGTGGTTCAAAAGAGTTGGTGAGAAAGGGTTTGAACCTCTCAAAGATCATGGCGGCCACTAAAGGATTGAAAGGCGGCGGGGGAGGGCATAGCGTCGCAGCTGGGGGGCGGGTTCCGGTCGGTGAGGAGGAGGGTTTCCTGAGACTGGCAGATGAATTGGTTAGAGAGCAGATCGGCTGAGCTTGAGGGGGTAATATCGCTGAGGGGCGAGGGCGCTGATCTCCTCTTCGAAGCGATAAGAGTGGATGATGATGAGTTCATCACCACCTGCATGGAAAAGGGAACGGTAAAGATAATCATGAGGGGAAGACCCCGAAGCCTAAGGAGGGCATTCGACGATCTCATCAGATGTTTAATGGTGGCTGAAAAGACGCTCAGGATAGTCTCTCGGAGATAAGCCCTTTTAAGCCGTTTAAACCGTAACCATATTTTGCTGAGATAAATGCAGAAGGGTTTTCAAAACCTCCAGGCTTATCTCCACCAGGCTTATCCGACTTGTTCAACACGTTGATAATTGGCACATCTCCCGCGCCTATCTCCTTTAAGGTGGTCCTGCAGATCCTCGCTTTCTCGACCGCCTCGTCCTCACTGATATCGCACACGAGCAAGATGAGATCAGAATTTCTTATGCTTGAGAGCGTGGCTCTGAATGCGGATATAAAGGAATGGGGGAGATCTTCGATGAAGCCTATGGTGTCGGTTATCAAAACCTTCCTCCCACCAAGAAAGGTGGGCCCTATCTTGGATTGGAGGGTGGTAAATGGGGCGTCGCTGGTGATTTGAGAGCCGCTGGTCAATCGATTGAAGAGCGTACTCTTTCCGCTGTTTGTATAGCCAGCTAGCGATACGACCCTCAGTCCGAACTCGGATTTTCTCTTTAGATCCCTCTCCTCGACCCTCCTATCCATCTCTTTGAGTTTCTTCTCTATGTTCTTTATCCTCTTCCTGATTCCAGCCATCGAGGAGTTTATTATGAACTCCCCAGCGCCACCATAACCTGGATGCTCGGCTTTTACCCTTCTCCCCAGGGCGCGCTTTATGAATGGCAAATTTCTCTTGACCCTCACGAGTTCCACTTGAAGTTTGGCCTCTACCGAGAAGGTGTGCTGATCGAAGACGTTCAGTATCAGGTCAACCCTGTCTATCACATCGCACCCAGTGAGCTGCTCAAGGGCAACCACCTGGCTTGGGGACAGATGGTTGTTGAAGACCACTATATCCACATCGAGCTCATCCGCTAAGGACGCGACCTCTCTTGCCTTACCGGATCCTATCAGGTATTTAGGCTTGGGATAGCCATCCTGGGTCACTTCTCCTACTAACTCATATCCGAGGGAAGTCGACAGAGCTCTTACGTCTCCAAGATCCTTTTTCCCCAACGAAACGAGCAAAGCCCTCATTTCAACAGTCTCCTAACCCTTTCACCGATAAAGGGATCGGACACGAAGAGGACGAGGGATCCCTCATCCCTTCTTATCCTCTCGGCCATATAAGATATTCTCTCACTCATTAGATTGTTGTAACCCCTCGCGTTAGATAGTGCCTCGTTCCACCTCAACGAAAATTCGTGCGGATCTGGCTCATTGAATTTTTTAGCCCTCATCCATCTGAGTTGAAGAGCTCTCATAAAGAGCTCTCTGGCGGTAACATCTCTATAGAAAGCTTCCAGATAACCATCATCGTCGAGGTCGATAGCCTTGACGGGGATGCCCTTGCTTCGGGCGACCTCAATGAGCTTTGTGAGATGGGGAGATGGCTGGCTCACCTCACCATATCTAGAGAGCTTCTTGATATAAGATAGATCAACATAAGAGAGTTCCACGGGGATCTGGTCCTTTTCGTGCTGATACAAAAATTCGAGATCTTCCTCCCCTATATCGAGGAGAATAGCCTCCGGTTCGATCTCTTCGATGGCCCTGCTGACCTTCTCCTCCTCCTCGACGAGGTTCCAGACGATCTCCAGGAAGGCGACCTTTTTTTCTTCCAGTTCGAAAAGAGCGCTCAGCATTTAGATAAAATCTATCCCCAGATCCTTCGTCTCAATTGATAAGGGTCCCAGCAACTGAGGCGATTTTACCCCTGTGATCACGATAAGGGCCCTCAACGCGGATCTCAAGGAGTCATCCGTCGACGTCCCCCATATTATTTTAGCGTTATCACTGATCCTCCTCGAGACCTCCTCCACGACCTTTTCAGCCTCCTGCAGCGTCATATCGTTGCCCCCTATAATGTTGATCAGCGCGGAATTCCCACTGCTCGTATCTACGCTCAGAAGAGGCGATTCCAGAGCCGCCTTTATGGCCTCTTCGGCCCTGTCCGCACCCTCTGACTCCCCCAGTCCTATCAAAGCTACGTCTCCGGAGAGCATCACGGTCTTCAAATCGGCAAAATCCAGATTTATGATGCCTGGCCGAGTTATAAGTTCAGCTATCCCCTTCACCCCCCTCAAAAGCACTTCGTCGGCCACCCTAAACGCCCTGGTTAGCGGGAGATCCGGGACGACCTCCAGAAGCTTATCGTTTGGAACCACTATTGTCGTGTTCGCCCCTCTTCGAAGCTTCGCCAAACCCATCATGGCATTTTTCTGCCTCGGCAAGCCCTCAGCCTTAAATGGGAGGGTAGATACCCCTATGGTAAGTGCGCCGATCTCCTGGGCGATACTCGCTATCACCGGCGCGCCACCAGTCCCTGTTCCCCCACCTAATCCACACGTGATAAAGACCATGTCCGCTCCCTCAAGAGCGGCCCTGACCTCCTCCTCAGATTCCTTAGCGGCCTCTTCACCTAACTCGGGGATCGATCCCGCGCCCAGGCCCTTGGTCACGTTCTTGCCTATCAAGATCTTTCTAGGGGCTCTAGTATGGAGAAGATGCTGAGCATCGGTATTGATTGCTATAAGTTCCACTTCTTCTATCCCCTCATCGTTCATTCTCGATATCGAGTTGCAACCCGCCCCCCCAACCCCAACGACTTTTATGGTGGTCTTTATACTCTTTAGCACCTCATCTATATCGCTTTCTACTAGTACCCCATTTCCCATGATCCCCAACGCTCCTCCGAAGCCTTCCATCGTTTTATAGATGTTCTCCACAGTATTAAGCTTTTCATTCACAGCACTATCGATTCCACAGCCTAATCTTCTCGTGATTTTTATTAAACTGTCCTCTTCCTAAAGAGATTTTTGCTCCAGATCTACATCTTGGGGCCCATAATATCCATAGCGGCTTGTTGGCCGATCTGCCTCTTCATCAAATCTATGATGCGCTTCATTTCTTCTGTGCCCTTTGCCGTAAAGGCCGCCTTCTCGAAGGTGGGCTTAAAAGGCTCATCTATGAGGCCCATTAGGTACCCGATGGCGGTTTGCAGTTTTATCGTTTTTTCTCTCTGATTCACCTCTTCCTCTATCTCCGCTAGCATCTGATCTATGATTCCGACTTCTCTCTCAGGACTCATGGAGGGTAAGAGATCATATGATATTAAAGCATTTCTCTCTTTTAATCATGCTCTAGTTCAACGTGCTCTAGTTCGATCGTCCTCCCAACACCGCATGTCACACAACTCTTAGGGAACAGCTTCTTTATTTCTCGTTTATGCACGGTGCAATGGCATGGACAGATGAGCTTCAAATCCCACTCTCGGAGCAGTTCATATTCGTTAAAGCCCTCGAGCCCTCCGACGACCCCATAGATGCTGCCAAATCTCGAGGCTATTCTCAGTATCCTCGCAAGACCTGGATGGGCACATCCTGTTATCACGATGGAGTTTCCCCCGTTTTCTACTACCAGGGACTGCTCTTTTATGAACGTGCCAAGGGGACCGGTAGTGTGAACACCATCAGCGATCTCCGATATGCCTGTTATCTCTTTGATTTTATCGTGCCACGTCGGCATCCCGATAGTGAACAGCTCCGCCTCACTACAAACCCTCAAGATATCCGGAAGACCGCCAATGTGGTCCATGTGGTTATGGGAGATCACGATCTTGTCAAAACGCGGTTTTATCCCGAGGACGTTCATGTTGCGTAACAATATCCTGCCAATGCCTCCAGTATCGAAGAGTATGCGATGGTTGCCCTTTTCGATCAAACACGAAAATCCATGATCTGTCATTAGATCCGGCGCATATGCCTCATCATCGTATAGTATCGTGATCTTCATCTTATCACTTAATACTTATTGACTATTATTTTAATTTTTACTTCTCATGAGGCATTTTTCATCTCTCTTTGCTCTCAAAGGCCTTCTTATAATACCCAGAATAAATCGCTCCCAATGGGTTATGTGCAAGTACCCTATCTTTCACGGCCAGCGTCGTTACAGGTGCTTTAGAATAGTTTGTAAATAGAGCATCATGACCGATGCACAACCCCAAAATGATGTTCAAATCCGTTTTTGCTTCGTTTAGGATCATCGCCTGGGCAATCGGATTGCAGGTCGCCTCTGCCCCCTCTTCATGAAGGCGTTCTAGTCCAAACTCAGACTTATCGATACCACAAACTTTGCAGCATACTGAGTGGACCTCGAAATCCCTTGACAGTATCCTATGAATTATCTCGACTTCGTCTTCTAACCCGATACAAAATGCTACGCCCAAGCGTTTGTATCCCATCTCCTCAGCATACAAAATTAGCTCCTCTAGCCTATTTTTTTCCATATAGTACTTTGATTCGATGTGGGCCGATACCCTCATCGACTTCAGCTCCTCTTCGCATGCCTTCTTTGCCTGCTCTCTTATATTCGTGCAGTCCTTCCCTTCATAGCACTTTTTGTCTTTACACAGTGCGCACTCCATTTTCCCAGCTCCTTCACGTTCCCCCATAACCTTTTTATTTCCTCTGCCGCCCCTCCATCTGAAAATTCCACAACTGGCTTCTCGGCAACCATCGCTTTCGTTACGACCGGGTCAAACGAAATTTTCCCAGCTACGTCTATCCCGTTCTTTTGACAATATCCTTCTATTTTTCCCGTATTCACTTCATTCAGGTCATATTTATTTATGCAGACTATTGAGAGAAGGCCAAAATGCTCAGTTACTCCCAGGATTCTCTCGAGGTCGTGAATGCCCGAGACAGTTGGCTCAGTAACGATAAGAGCTAGATCGACCCCGCTCAACGATGCTATCACTGCGCACCCTATTCCAGGGGGGCCGTCTATTATGATATGTTCTTTACCGTATCTTTCCGCAAGAGCCTTGGCGTTCTCTCTGACCAGAGTAACCAGCTTTCCCGAGGCCTCCTCCGCGATATTCAGCTTTGCGTGCGCCATTGGCCCATACCCCGTTTCTGACAAATAAGCATACCCAGATAATCTGTCCTGCAGAGTGACTGCCCCCTCTGGGCATGAGGTTTCACACACCCCACACCCCTCGCACAGGATCGGGCTAACTTCGAGATTTTCCAGATCGATAGCGCTGAACCTGCACCTCTCCTCGCATATCCCGCACCGGGTGCATCTATTCTCGTCTATGAAAGCGGATTTTGAGCCCTTAAACTCCATCTTTTCCTTTATCTCCGGTTTCAATATGAGATGAAGGTCTGGGGCATCGACGTCACAATCCGCTATTACCGCGTTATCGGCCAAACTGGCGAAAGAGGCGACGATCGAAGTTTTGCCCGTGCCCCCCTTCCCGCTGACGATGCATAGCTGTTTCATCTAACCATCACCACGTCCTCGACTGCACCGCTAAACTCGCGAGTGCCTCCACCCTGGGAAACGATCTCCAACGCTTTTTTCCGTTTAACCATGACCCCAGCTAGCAGATCCGCCCCGCGTTCCAAAAGAGTGGGGCTTAGAGGGGTGGTGGGCCCAATCACGAGAGTGTAGCCCTCGCTAATCTCGAGCAGCCTCTCGAGAGTTTTGTTCACGAATGTGCTTCCCGATATGATCACCAGATCGCACCTGGGCAATAGAGTTTCAACGGCGGTATCTGGCAGAGCACCCGCCACTGGTTTTCTCTCGAAGAGGTAAACGTTTCCCCTGCGCTTCAGTTCCCCCACAAACGGGAAGAGGCCTACGACGCCTATTTTCTCGTAATCCTCCGAGATCTTCAGGATGTGAGCGAATATCTCCCTCTTCGTCAATTTCCCCGGTTTTAAAGACGCGTTTATGCTAGCGCATCCTATCGATGCTTCAGTGAAATCCCACGATCTGGCCAACTCTATCGTCGGTTTGCCCAACAGGGTTCCTGCGTTCCTGAGAGGTGGCGAGAACTGGGAGCAAAAATTGTAGGCTAGCCCTATTTTTCCGTTAATCTTTACAGCGGTATACTTCAATCCCACCCTCACATCTTCGGCGGGTTTTGGTTCAATGGAATCTATTATTTCGTCTATTAACCCAAATCTATGCATTTTGCGCACTTTCCCTTATAACTCCAAAAAGATCCGAAAAATTACGCTTCCATTCCGTCATCTGAGTCGCGAACAGCACACCGCTTGAATAGAGTTCCGCTATCTTCCTATCAAACGGGATCTCGAGCAAAATTTCAATTTTTTCCTTTTTACAGTACTCGTAAACCTTCTCATCCCCAATCCCTTTTTTATTCACGACTACTCCAGATGGGATCTTCAGCTCTCTTAAGGTCTCTATAGCCAGCTTGAGATCGTATAGGCCAAAAGGCGTGGGTTCAGTCACCAAAACGCAGTAGTCACTTCCATAAACGGAATTTATGACCGGGCATGAAGTGCCCGGGGGCGAGTCGATTATGACCGTTTTTTCCCCGTTGATCTCGTCCTTTACGGCCCTTATTACCGGCACGGCCAACGGCTCTCCCACGTAGAGTTCCCCCCAAGCGAACTCTATCTCTCCAACCATGGCGCTGTTAACAACGCCTATCTGCCTGTCCTCTTCAACGATCGCATTTCTTGGGCATACTATCGAGCATCCGCCACAACCGTGGCACAGTTCCGGGAAGGTGAGAACATTTCCAGGTATCCTATTTTTGGGATTGGGTTTGACCACGAAGAGCGCATTGAACTCGCAAAATTCCGAGCATTTTCCGCAATAGTCGCATTTTTTGTCTATCTTGGGTACCTTGAGATTCACCGGTTTGGTTTCTCTCACCTCGGGATCGAGGAAAAGGTGATCGTTCGGATTTTCCACATCGCAATCCAGTAACTGGACATTCTCCAGAGAGCAAGCGAGATTCACGGCGACCGTAGTTTTGCCCGTGCCCCCCTTTCCTGACGCTATAGAGATTATCATCCACTCAATAAAACATGGCCTGTAGATCTATGCGCTGTCTCAATGTCTATGTTCCTTACAAGCGTTTTCGTTGGTGGCCTCTTGGAGCATGCCCTTCTGAAACGCTTTTATGATTTCATTAACGGTTCCCGAGGCACCAACGTAAACCTCGATGCCGCTGTGCTCGAACATGGTAATAGCTCTTGGTCCCAGACCCGAGCAGACCAACACATCTGCACCCGTATTCGCCAACAGCTCGGGCGGATGACCTGCACCACCGAAATGTTCGCTCTCGTTTCTGAGCACCCTCACCTCGTTAGTCGCCATGTCTATGATGGTGAAGGTGGGGGCCCTGCCGAAGTGTGCGCTAACCATCTCATCCAACCCTCTATCGCCCATGGTGGGCACGCATATCTTCATTCTTTAACCTCCTTCTTATATGGTATCAAACAAAGGAGTTTTAACATTTTCTCACCAGGGTTTCTGTACTGGTGTTTCTCCATCGGTTCTACCAACAGAACATCGCCCGGTTTGAATTTTGTCTCTCCTTCCCTGGTTTTAAGGGTGCCTTCCCCTTCTAAGATAAAGTTCTCATGCTCCCAATCGTGCTGGTGCCAGGGAGTATGGCCTCCTGGCTCAATCTCGACCAATCGCATCGCGAAGTTTTCAGCTCCATCTTTGTCTGTTAGAAGCCACCTCATCTTGGCTTTGACGCAGCCTTCGGCCTCTTCCGCCTTTACATCTTTATAGTATATTTGCTTCATTTTCGCCTCCAATATCATCCTTTTTATCGCTTATCCCTTCGATCTATAATATCCTATCGCCACTTTCAGCGTGTTAGCCGCCAGAACAGAACAGTGCTCGCTCTCTTTTGGTAACCCTCCCAAGATGGAGAGGACGTCTTTACCGTCCACTCTGGATGCTTCGTCAACACTTTTGCCCTTTACCATCTCCGTGATCACGCTTCCACACGCCGTGCTTGAGCCACAACCGTCAGTTAAAAACTTGCAATCTACGATCCTGTCGCCTTGGACTTTAAGGTGTATCTGCATCGTGTCTCCACATGACCCGGTAACCCTACTAATTCCGTTAGCACTCTCTATCTCGCCCACGTTTTTAGGGTTGTACGCCTCTTCCAAGGTCCTCTCCGTGTATATCTCTCTAGCATCCTCCAGAATTCCCCTTTCTAGCTCCCTAGCTATCCTATCAAATCTTTCTTTATCCATTACATTCCTCTTAACTGCTCGCTTGAACCATCTCTCCTGGGATCGATAGGGTATATCCCGGGGTTAACCCCAGGTTACACCCCCAGTTCTTCCAGTCTCTTCTTTATCTGATCTAACTGTTGCTCGAGCATCTTAGCCTGGCTCTCGAGCATTTGTACCTCCTGTTCCCCTGTCATCTGCATTTCAGGCATTACAGGTGCAACCGGTGCCATCGGCGCAACCGGTGCCATCGGCGCAACCGGTGCCATCGGCGCAACCGGTGCCATCGGAGCCTGTTGCTGCAGATATGACTGGAACTGTGGCACCTGACCAGTCTGCATCAGGTACTGCGCCGCTGGCGGCAATCCAGTCGGCGATCTCCCGACCCAGCCTGGGGAGAAGCCAAAGCGCATCCAGCCAGGCGTTCCAGTTAGATAGTACATATACCTATGTCTATTTCCGGCCATTTTTTATCACCTCCTTACGGCCTCATCATTCTCGTTCCGCATTTGGGGCATGTCTGCTGATTGCACGGGGTGCCCCGTTGATGAGCTGCCTTATACCCACAATTTGGGCAAACGCATTCTCCCCCCGGGCCTAGCCCTTTTCTTCCCGCCATGCTCTTACCACCACCTTCCTCGGCCACGCCAGGACCTTCTTCCAGACCATCCGGGCCTATGGGAGACGAATGGAAAGAGATAGGGCGTTCCATAATACCCCATAGGGTGCATCAGGCTATAGGGGTAATAGCCTCTACCCCAAAATCCAAGAGCGAATCCTGGGGCGAGATATCCCGCACAATATCCTGCTGCTCGACCTGTCATTGGCCCCATTCCCATCGGGCCAGTCCCATTACCTGCTGGCATTTTTTATCACCTCCTATCCACATCATGTATGATGCTCTTTACCCACTCCAATTTCTCTTCTAACATCGCTATTTTGTTCTTTAATGCCCATACTCTTTGAGCCGAAATCTGATCCACTTCTCTTTGCTGGATTATAATCGCTCCCTGTGGGCATACCTTTGCACAGGCCCCGCAGCCAATGCATAAGTTCTCGTTTATTACCGCTGCCATTCCTCTACTTATTCCTGTTGACATTTCTATGTCACCTATATTTTATCTCTTATCCCTATTTTTCAGGTTTTCGATCTTATTCTTCATGTCTTTCAACTCTTCTTCCAGTTCTATCATTCTATTCATAAGCTGTTCAAGTTCGTCTCCCGTTACGGGCGGCGCCTGAGGTGGCTGGATTGGTTGGATTATTTCCATTCCACCTCCTCTTCCCATTCCACCTCCTCTTCCCATTCCACCTCCTCTTCCCCCCCCCATACCCATGCCCTTGCCTGTTCCCATCCCTCCCATACTCATACCTTTACCTGTTCCCATTCCTCCCATGCCCCCCGCTCCACTATCTTTGCCCAACTTCCCGGTCTTGTACATCCCGACTCCTTCTTTGACCGTGCCAGAAGCTCCACTCAATATCTCTATCCCGGCGGAAGAGAGCACCTGATAGGCGTTTGGGCCGACGCTCCCGGTTATAACCGTGTTCACCTTCCTGTTCACCATGCCCTGAGCTGCCTGTATTCCAGCACCCTTCGCAGCGCCAGCGGCCTGGTTCATCACGCTCTCATAATCCATCGTATCGGGATCTACAATTATGTGGTAGGCGCACCTACCAAACCTCGGATCCATTTGAGCATCCAGGCCAGGCCCCGTCGATGATACAGCAACCTTCATCTCCCATCACCTCCTAAGACGCTCTCCAACCTTTCCGCGATCTCTTCAAGTTTTTTCGTCAGGGTCGAAGGATTTTCGTCGAGGACGAAGGGCTTACCGCCCTCCCCACTCTCCTCTATCCGCTTATCTAGAGGTATGCTCCCCAGGAACCTGACCCCCATCTCCTCAGCGGCCTTTTCGCCTCCCCCCTTCCCGAATACGTCGGTCTCCTTACCGCAGTGGGGGCAGATAAACCCGCTCATGTTCTCTATAAGTCCTATCACCTGCATGTTGAGAGTCCGAGCAAAGGTTATCGCCCTTCTGACGCTGACGAGCGCTACTTCCTGGGGAGTGGTCACTATTATGGCGCCGTCCGCGCTTGGCAAGAGCTGTGCTATGCTCAAAGGTTCATCTCCCGTACCGGGGGGTAGATCGATTATGAGATAGTCTAGTTTGCCCCAGACGACCTCCTCCAGGAATTGTTCTATCGCCTTCATTTTTAGCGGTCCCCTCCAGATCACCGGCACGTCTTTTTCGAGCAAGAAGCCCATCGAGACAATTCCAAGATTGCCGCTTACCATCACCGGAGAAATCCCAGCACCAGAACCCGAAGGGTTCAATTTCTCGTCTTGGATCCCGAACAGTTTTGGTATGGTTGGCCCATGGATGTCGCTATCCAACAATCCCACCCGATCTCCTCGCATTGAGAGGGCTATGGCCAGATTTGCGGCCACAGTGCTCTTCCCTACTCCTCCCTTCCCGCTCATGACCGCTATCTTGTGTTTCACTTCTTTGAGGTTCTCCTCAATCTTATCTCCGTTCATTTTTATCACCTACTTTTGATTCACAATTCACGCACACCATGGGAGATGGAGTGGAGTAACCGACCTCCCACCCATAGTTACAGTCGTAGCATACGTAATCCTTATTCTCTTTCAGTTCGTATACCCCCCCACCTATACGCAGCACCTTTCCCTCCACTATAGCCCGCGCTACCTTTTTCCTGGCGATCTCGAGCACCCTGTGAAAGGTCGGTTGTGAGATGCCCATCATTTTAGCCGCCTTTTCCTGCTCAAGACCCTCTAAATCCTTAAGTCTTATCGCCTCGATCTCATCGACGGCTATGCTAACATTAGCCAGATCTATGGTCCCCACTGGCCCGAAAGATGTGATGTGCGGTTGAAAGCCGACTCTCCTGCATCTCCTGTGTCTCGACACTAATTATGAATATATATTCTCTATTTATAAGTTTTTCCCCAGATTCGTGCATGATACTGTCATTTTCTATTCATAGAACGGACTGAATCAGAAAAACCTTTATATGAAACCCGCCCATCGAGAGGGCAAGATTTAGATCTTAGAAATTATAGAGAAGTTATGAGCGGAGGGCTTAGATGATGAGAGCTGGCTTTTCGATGATAGTGCTTCTGTTCTTTCTCTTAGCCCTGCTTTTCTTTCCTCTCTTTTTCTTCATGGGAATCGGTGCCGCGTTTGGAGCTCTGGGCATACCAAGATACGTCGTTCCTTCGCTCCTCTTGGGCTCACTGATCGGGAGCATGATCAACATACCGGTATACACTTCTAAACGCTATGATCGACAGGTAGAGTACTACTACTTCTCCCGGAGATGGGAAATCAGCAAGAGCAGGGTTTATCTGAACCTTGGAGGATGCATAATACCTATAGGCATATCGATCTATGTACTATACTGTCAATTCTCGGTCAGGATCCTTCTGAGCGTGGTAATAACGGCGATTATCGTCGCGATTGTCTCTAAAAAATTCGCAAGGATAGTCCCCAGATTGGGGATAACCATGCCGATGTTCATACCCCCTATCATCGCAGCTCTCGCCGCGGTCGTATCTGGGACGATCTTAAATATAGGGGGCGGAGTGTTCGTAGCCTCCTACGCTGGAGGGATTATAGGCGTGCTCGTGGGGGCTGATGTCCTGAACCTGAGAAAAGTGGTGAAGATGGGAGCCCCACGGATAAGCATAGGAGGAGCTGGGACCTTCGACGGGATCTTTCTAACGGGGATCTTTTCGGTTATACTGGTGGCGTTCCTTACTTGACACACGATACCAGTTGTAGAAGTCTCTCCCAGTATGAGTCTACATCGTCCTGAAGCGCATCCAATACTTCTTTGTTTTCAGGTCTGAATAGATGCCTAAACCTGCCCTGAGGCTTTATGAAATCCTCCAAAGGTTTCTTCAGCTCGGGTTTGTCGGCTATCCTCGCGCTCCTTCCGGTTAGTTTGTACTCGCCGTCGTACTCCCATAACGGAAAATAGCAGGTTTCAACCGCCAGCCTTGCCAGCTCTATGGTCGATTGCATATCATACCTCCAGCCCCTGGGGCAGGGAGAGATCGCGTGCAGAAAGCCGGGGCCATCCTTCTCTATCCCCTTTCTAGCCTTCTCTATTAGATCCTTCCAGTATGCTGGAGATGCTGTAGCGACGTAGCAATCGCCATGTGCCGCTATTATCAGATCGATAGGCTTCTTATACTGCGGTTTTCCGGGTATCGCCTTCCCGGGGGGCGTTGTGGTCGTGGAAGCGCCTCTCGGCGTTCCCCCGCTCCTCTGTATACCCGTGTTCATGTACGCCTCATTGTCATAGAGCACATATAAGAAATCATCCCCCCTCTCTATAGCGCCACTCAAAGCCTGGAACCCTATATCGTATGTCGCCCCATCCCCCCCAAAAGCTAAGACGTCTACCTGTTCATATTTGCTCCTGCCTTTCCTTTTAAAAACACGAAACGCGACATCTATTCCAGTCGCGGTAGCGGCGGCATTTTCGAAAGCGCTGTGTATCCAGGGCAATTTCCAGGAGGTGTAGGGATCGATGGTCGTCGCCACCTCTAGACATCCGGTAGCTTCTGTCACTATCGTGGGCCCCCTCAGCGCCATGAAGACCTGTCTAACGATTATCGACTCAGAGCAGCCGGCACAGAGCCTGTGACCGGATTCCAGCAATTCTTCCTTTCTTGCGGCCTCTTTTATGTTCATGATCTCAACCCCACATAACTCACCAGGTCATGTTTCTCCTCGCTCTCGAGATCATCGTATATGCCCTTAATCATCTCCATCGTGATGTCCCTGCCTCCCAGCCCGTATATGTAGTTCAATATGAGGGGCTTTTCACCTTTCAAGTCGTTAATTGCGTTTCTAACATCTCCGAAGAGTGGGCCGCCTATCCCGCCGTACGAGCCAGATCTATCGAGGACTGCTACCCCTTTTAACCCTCTGATCCCTTTTAGTATATCGTCCTTCGGGAAGGGTCTAAATGTTCTCACCTTTATCAACCCTACTTTTTTCCCATCTGCCCTCAGCCTATCGATCACTTCCTTTGTGGTACCCGCCGTTGAGCCCATGCATATGATAGAGAGGTCAGCGTCCTCTATTCTATAGAGTTCAATGAGACCGTTTCCGTAGTATCTGCCGCTAATCTCCCCGAACTCCTCGTTGATCTTTTTTATCGTTTCGCTACTTCGGTATATGGCCTCCTCCTGTTGCCTCTTGTGCTCGAAGTAATAATCCGGAAGGGACAGAGGGCCTAAGCTCAATGGGTTTTCGGGGTCCAAAGCGTAATCCACCAGTTTATCAAATATCCTGACCTTTGCCAGCTCTCTCCTCCCAACGAAGTCGAGAGCCTTTAAATCCTCAAACATCTCGACCCTTTGCAGGGTGTGGCTAATGGTAAATCCGTCTAAACCATACATCACCGGAAGCTGAACGTTGAGGTCCTCGGCAATCCTGAAGGATTGAAGCGTAGCGTCGTATGCCTCCTGCGCATCCTCCACGAAGATCTGTATCCATCCCGAATCTCTTTCGGCCATCATGTCGCTATGGTCTCCATGTATGTTTATCGGAGCGCTCAGAGCCCTATTTACCACCGCCATCACGATGGGCAATCTCAGACCAGAAGCGATGTAGACTATCTCGTGCATAAGGGCAAGGCCTTGGGAAGCGGTAGCGGTAAAGGCCCTAGCACCAGCTGCGCTGGCTCCCACGCATGCGCTTAGCGCGCTATGCTCGCTTTCCACGGGAACGAACTCGGTATCGACCTCGCCGTTGTCGTAGAACTCTGAGAATTTCTCCACGATTATGGTCTGGGGGGTTATGGGATAGGCGGCCACTATGTCAACGTCGGCCTGCTTAACCCCATAAGCGACAGCCTCATCTCCAGATAAACCCACAATCATGCTATCACTACTCATCCCTCTTCATCTCTATACACTTCCTGGGGCATTCATCTGCACATATCCCACACCCTTTGCAGTAATCATAATCTATGCTTACCAGATTCTTCTCCTCGTCCCACTTTATCGCCCCTTCTGGGCAGTACATGAAGCAGATCAGACACCTGGTACAAACTTCCTGATCTATAATGGGGTGCTCCGTTCTCCAGTCGCCGGTAAGATATTCGCAAGAAGAGCGCCACGTAGCACCCAGGGGCAGTTCTCTCCAATTTCTATCTTCTTCACTCATAGCGGTTTCACCTCCTCGTAAGCCCTCTTTATAACCTCTTTGTTTCTTTCCCCGATTTCGCCCTTAAATCTTCTTACAGTGACCTCTAAAAGGCTTTCCATGCTCACCAGCGGGGCTATTCCTATGAGCGCCCCCAACACAGCAGTCGAGGGAGCATTTCTTCTCAGGATCTCTAAAGATATCTCGGTGGCTGGAGTAACGTACACCTTAACGCCGTTCAACTCCGGTATTTTGCTTATACTGGTGGGGCTATTCAGGATGAGCGCCTTCTTGAGGCCTTCGTTTACCCTCACGCTCTTTAAAAGTGTCCTATCCAAAACCACGACATAATCGGGTTCGTAAACCTGGCTATGTATCCTTATAGGCGCATCAGAGATCCTGGTGTAGGCTTGGATAGGGGCGCCCATGCGCTCTGGCCCGAACTCGGGGAAGGATTGGACATATTTACCTTCCAGCAGAGCCGCTTCGGCTAGCAGCCGAGAGCTGGTCCAGGCGCCCTGTCCTCCTCTACCGTGAAATCTTATCTCTATAAGCTCTGGCATCCCACTTATATGGGTAGTAAAGATAAAAAGCTTGCTATAGATCCGAACTGAGGGTTACCACACTTTAGCTTTAAATGGTTGATTCGATAGAATCAGTCACTGCCAAAGTAATTCGATCTCAGATCATTACTCCTGCCTCAGCGCTTCAATCGGATCGAGCGAAGCGGCCCTGTACGCCGGGTAGATTGTAGATGCTATGGTTATCAGAAACGAAACGAGGACGAACAGCCCCATGGGAGTTGCGAGCTGAGTCAGATCCGCGA
>Ga0209633_10000330_pt1 | contig 56345 bp, 42 predicted proteins | sample Cruoilmetagenom1_FD_187290 | JGI IMG/M metagenome (GOLD analysis project Ga0209633, IMG submission 187290) | Oil polluted marine microbial communities from Coal Oil Point, Santa Barbara, California, USA - Sample 1 (SPAdes) (version 2) | ecosystem: Environmental > Aquatic > Marine > Oil seeps ... | reverse complement strand
TTCATTCTATGAAGCCATTACACAATATTGCGGATTTAGGCCTAATTATGACGAAGGTAAGACCATGGGCCTGGCACCTCTTGGTGATGCCAGCATATTTTATGATAAAATGGCCAAACTGGTGTCGATTGACAACAATGGCGGCATTCATATCGACCTTTCCTACTTCACATATCAATTTCAGGGCCATCAGCGTTTTGCGAAAAAGTTGGTTGATACCTTCGGCCCGGCTCGAAAATCCAGGGACTTTGAAGATCATCACCTCCACGTGGCTGCAGCAGCACAAAGGGTACTGGAGGATTGCATTCTGGAAATGTGTAATATTTTGCATCAGAAAACACAAGCCGAATACATCGTCATGGCAGGTGGTGTCGCCCTGAACAGTGTAGCCAACGGCCGTGTAGTAAGAGAAAGCCCTTTTAAGGATGTATACGTCATGCCTGCAGCGGGTGATAACGGCACAGGCATCGGTGCATCCTATTATGTCTATAACAAACTACTTGGTAAGCCGCGCAATTTTGTCCACCTGAATCCGTTTGTGGGCAATACTTATTCTAATGATGAAATTGGTAATCTTGTAAAGGAATGCAAGTTAAAAGCAGAGTATCACGACGATATATGTAGTGAAGCAGCAAAACTATTGCATCAGGGTAATATTCTCGGATGGTTCCAGGGTAACATGGAGATTGGCCCTCGTTCACTGGGCAACCGGAGTATACTGGCTGACCCCACTGATCCGAAAATGAAAGACAAGATCAATGCCGAAGTCAAGCACCGAGAGGCTTATCGACCTTTCGCACCATCATGCACTGTCGAAGCGAAAAATGATTTTTTTGATATCGATGTTGAGGCACCATTTATGTTGAAGGTCTGTGACGTTAAAACAGACTGTATAGATAAACTGCCAGCAATCACTCATGTTGATGGCAGCGCCCGATTACAAACAGTCAGGAAAGAAATCAATCCGCGGTATCACGAACTACTAAGCAAATTTGGCGCATTAAGCGGGGCGCCTGTCTTGCTGAACACCAGTTTTAACATAATGGGCGAACCCATAGTAGAGTCTCCACTCAATGCAATTCGGTGTTTTTTTTCGACAGGGCTTGATATTCTGGTTTTGGGCAATTATGTTATTAAGAAATAATCTGCAATGAAAAATATAAAATCCTTTTCCATTTATCTATTTTTGCCGTTATTGTTTTATCCTGCTTACTTTTCGGTCACAAATATCGTTGACAGTGCTTTAGGTGATCAGCAATTAATAAACTGGCTCACATTTGATTCCCATTCATTGTTTCTAAAAGTATTCTTTCGTGACTGGGTCGCATCACTACCAATGATGTATGGGATATTGCTTATAATTTTATTACCGCTGAAGTCTTTTCTAGCATATATTGGTAAATATTCACCAGCATTGATAATAGCAGCCAGCACTCTAATCGCAATAGTTATATCTATAATTGTTGGATTTGGATGGATCGCGACAGCTAGTAATGCCCTATCCATGATATTAATAGCCAGTATATTCTATATAACATCACAATTCGCTAGATCTAATACACATGACTACCTATAAATTGTCAACGCAAATAATTCTTTCCGCAGTTTTTGCCCTGATGCCATTTATCGCATCAGCCCAGGACTACGTCTGGATTATCGGTGGAGGCCCATACCTTGAGCACTCCCAAAGCCAGATTGAATTAAATGTCAAATGGGCAAATCGCGTAATACACAAGCAGAACCCAAATGTAGAAACACGTATTTTCTATTCGGATGGCAACAACCCTGCCCCGGATGTTATCAATTTTGTTGAACACTATCCTGCCGAAGCTTTATTTTTGCCCTTTGATTATATTTTTGGTGGCACAGAGATTCATGCAAAAGCATTTTACAACCATTCGATAATAAACGTGGCCGGCTCAACTAAATTGGAAAGCCTTAAACCCGAACTTGAGAATGATTTTAGTAGGTTAGTAAAAGGTGACAAGGCGCTAATATTATATAATGGTCACGGTGGTTTTAATGGCTCCGATTATTCCAAAAACCACTTGCGGTTATGGGGAAAAACAAAACTGACCGTCTACGATCTTGAAAACCTGTTTTCCGGTATACACCCTGACATCCCTGTACGATATATAATGACACAATGTTTTTCAGGAGCCTTTGGTAATGCAATCCACCCAGAAGCTAATAAAAATACTCTGAAGCTGGAAGGCAACCGTTGTGGTTTTATGGCTGAATCGGCTAGAAGGGAATCTGAAGGCTGCTCTGCAAGTGTAAAAACAAATGATTACCGGGACTATACGACATACTTTTTTGCCGCATTGGATGGAAAGACACGACTTAACAAACCACTTGCCAGCAACCCTGATCGTAATGGTGACAATAAAGTAAGTTTGTATGAGGCACACCTGTATACACTTGAGAATGCCTATAGCACAGACCTGTCTCGTTCGACCAGCGAACAATATCTTGAGAAATGGGAGCCATGGTATTTGCGCTGGTTAAGCAAATCCGATAATGCAGAACAATCCGTTTATTCCGATATTGCCCGCAACATTACAAAGAGGGATAAAATTTCAATCGAAGTCATTCAGAGCACTTCATCACTTCGAGAACAAAGAATACTCTTATTCAAAAAATACATGGGCTTAAAACAACAGGACAATAGCCTGGAAAAACAGATTAAAGAAAAACAAAGACTGATTACAAAATCGTTACTCGTTGAATATCCGAAAATAAAAGAAGCGTATAAAAACAAATTTGATGTTTACCCGAAAGATACATTGACAAAGATAAAAATGAGCATTGAACAACACCCTACATTTGAGGGACTCCCGGAACTATTCATAAAAAAGGCAGAACTTATCCTGCCCTTGCTTGAAGCGAAAAGAAAATTAACCCAAGTCGAGAAGATCGCGCGTATGCTTAAACTGGCAAAGCTGGATAGTTACTTTAAAATATTTTCAGACAGCAAAGCTTCTGAAAACTATTCTGCGTTACTTTCATGCGAAAACACCACCTTATGACTGCTTATCAATGCCGCCACAAAACACATTTAAATCAAAGCTTTTGATTGAAATCAGGCCAGTAAGCGATGTGCTGGACATAAAATCTTGCTGGGGACAACTTGAAGAATACTCCTCCAGCATCTTTCTATCATGGTCATGGATCGGTTCATGGCTTTCAGCCATAAAAAACAAATCCAACGTATATGCTATATATTTTTACACCCACACTAACAAACTTGTTGGCATGGCATTCCTGACAAAAGATAAAGTACGCAGACGAAAAATATTTACCCTTAATATCATATCGCTAAACGAAAGCATTACAAATGATACACAATTTATCATTGAATATAACAACATACTATATAATCCAGATTATAGAGATGATGTGTTTTTTTCATTTTTTGATTTATTAAGAAATGGCCCGATAAAGTTTGATGAGCTCCAACTCCATGCATTTGATGTTAATAATGCACCTGATATAGAAACAATGGCCAGCTCAAACAAGTTTCATTACTTGTGCGAAAAAACCTCAAAAACCAACTTTGCCGATCTCTCTGACTTTACAAATAATCCTGACGATTTTTTGCTGACACTTTCAAAAAACAAGCGTGAGCAAATCAGACGATCAATCCGGTTTTTTGAGAAACTTGGTGAATCAAACATGGAGATTGCATCAAGTAAAGACCAAGCCCTGAAATATTTCAATGCTATGGGCAAGTTACATCAGGCATACTGGACTAGCAAAGGTCGCCCTGGCTCTTTTTCCAATGACACATGGACCGAATTTCATAAACACTTAATTACCAATAATCCAGATAATATACAACTTATCAAATTGTCTTTTGGTGATCATGTTGTCGGCTACCTTTATAATTTTATCGATAGCACTTCCGTCTATTCAATGCAAAGTGGGTTTAATTACGGAAAAGATAAAAACGATCGGCCGGGACTGGTTCTGCACTATTACGCAATTTATCATGCCATATGCAGTAAACAACAAAAGTATGATTTTTTAGTAGGTGATGCCCAGTACAAAAGAAGCTTAAGCAATGCATTTAATACTTGCGCATGGATTCAGGTCCAGAACAAAACAATCCCTGTTATAATGGAAAATATGTCGGTCAAATGCTACAGATTTCTGAAAAACACACTAAAACCAATCACTAACACATTCCTGCACTTAATAAAACGAAACGGAAATTTATCTATAAAGTAAGCTTTCCCAAATACCCTTCATTTTCTCAACATGCTGTTGTTGAACCGATAAATGACAAGGCAAGGTTAGCAACCGCTTCGAAAAATTCGTTGCCGTTGGATACCCATCCCCTTCCGATAAAATATTTCCCAGCCCCTCAATTTGCGGCAAAGGACTTTCATACATTTTTGATGCGCCAAGACCGGCTCGGGACAAAGCATCATGCACGCGGTCCCGCCGGTACTGATCCTTGAATAAAACCGGGTAGCGTAACAAGGGCACGGTAGATGGAACCGCCGCTACGCTTGGGAGATCCAATATTAAATCCTCTGCTGTCGCATTCAGCATCTCACTTATCCAGACCTGCACCTGTCGGTTCGTTTGCTGGTAGGCGATAATATTTGTCGCCAGCATGGCCACACGTTCCTTATCAAAGGGGCTAATTCTCTGTAATGGCTTGTACACAGTTGCCCCAAGATGTAAAAAAGGAGCATGTTTCAAGGCACCATAGCCCAGAGGTGACAGGAGTGCATTGTATGCCCTGACTTTGAGTTTAAATTTCCAGTTGGGCGCTAACCCGAGTGTAGATTCGAGTCTGGCTGCCACACCTTCCGGCAGCAAGGTCGCCAGAGATGAATGGCGACTAATAACGGCCCCTCCCCCCAGTAAACTCACCGGCTTGCCACGCCCAAAACTCAGCACCACCATGTCGCCCTGCCAGACGGCATCTGTCCTGGATCGGGGAAATAACTGGGCACTGTCTTCCACCAGCATAACATCCGTGCCATCAAGCACCGACCGAATATCTTGCAAATGCTCCGGCAGCCCCAGAAAATGAGCAGCGATAACTGCGACGGTATTTGGGCCGATCAATTGACGTAATTTGCCTAGATCCATCCAGGGCCGATCAGGCACAAGATCAACGAGAACCGGTGTGAGACCCGCATATAAAACCGCACTGATTAGATCCGGGCAAGCATAAGCCGGTAACAAAACTTCCGGTGAAGAGACAGAACGATATTCCCTAATAGCAACCAGTGCAGCCGCCAGAGCCATCGTGCCCGAGTCATAGAGATACACTTCATTTGAGGTAAAAACATCGGAAAAAACCACTTCGGGTGCAATGTGGGATGCCAACTGAATTGGGTTACCAACAGGCGGCAGGCTTTTCAACATGAATCAGTTTCCTTTACCATCAATTCTTCCCCTTGGAGTTATTGTCAAATCTGATGTTTAGCTGACGAATCAAGCGACAACCTGATCGACTCCTATTACTTCAATACCATCGTCAAATGTTACTCCAGTGATCACCTTGGTCAGGAAATCAAAACCACGCAGTCGTCGCCATTTCTCGGCACACATGCCCAGCTTGAACATCATATACAGCATACTATTGCGAGATTGACAACTCTTTGCGCATTTTGTCCGATGTCGGCTTGTGTCAAAGGTGGATTCAATCGGGTTACTCGTGTGAATACTCTGCCGCTCGCCACTGTACCCCTTTCAAATAGACCAAGATAGTGTAATAGCAAAAATTCACCCGGCCACCAACCTTCGAACGTACCTTAGAAATTATCAACGTGACAGAGGCGAGTCCCGTAGATAATTCACACTCGGGCAGTTAGCCATTACGGACCACGCCCGCTTTGCCATCCTCAGTTCGATGTATTGAGTGCTGGTCCAGCAAGAGCTGCAACTATATTTCGATGACTTGATGAATCAATTTCTGTATCCCATCCTTCAACATATCAGTTAGCGGACCAATGAGGGCTTCTCGATCTTTCAGTTATATAACGTTATGACTATTTATGGTGGTGCATTTCCTTTTGGTTGCTTTAATGTCTGCTAACATCAAATCAACCAGATGCACCATTTTTTTCAACTTCTTAATCAACCCGACCAGGTTATAACTCGTATACATGATACCGTCAGACCACATCCAAACAGTATTATTGCCTTCGCAGCGGATCAATAACCGAAATGTGATACAAAATCATTATCAAAGACACCACCTTATGAAGTACTACAAAAAATGTCCTCCAGAATATCAATAATTCTCTCACCAGTTTTACCATCCCATTTTTCAGGAATCTTACCAGCCTTCCATTTACCATCAAAAAGTTTATCAAGTGCAGGCCTTAGTTTTGTTGGATCAGTGCCGATTAATTCATTTGTACCAATACTTACAGTTTCTGGTCGTTCAGTTGTGTCCCGTAATGTCATACACGGTACCCCCATCACAGTGCATTCTTCAGTTATACCGCCAGAATCAGTAATTACACCCTTGGCATTTTTCACAAGATAATTAAACTCCAAGTATGACTGTGGATCAACCAAATGCAATTTCTGAGGTAAGTCTATCAGACCAGATAATGTTTTTGCTGTACGTGGATGCACTGGAAATATTACAGGCAAGCCTCTGGTATCATCCCCTATTATTTTCAGCATTTTCTCAAACGAGTCAATGGAATCCACATTAGATGGTCGATGCAATGTAAGAACAAAATATCCACTTGGCACCAACTTAAACTCATCCCAAAATGTAGGCGCACACAATCGATTTATATTGGAGAGCAGTGTATCAATCATGGTATTACCGACAAAAAATATCTTTTCATTCGATATCCCAGATCGGATCAAGTTTTGATTAGCCACTTCACTAGTTGTAAAAAAGTAATTTGTGATAGAATCAGTTACCATTCGATTGATTTCTTCAGGCATACTCCAATCCCCAGAACGAATTCCAGCTTCAATATGTGCAACCTGAACACCCATTTTTTGGGCAGAGATAGAACAAGCCATCGTTGAGGTCACATCACCCACTACCAAACAAAGATCGCTACGCTGAGTCATTAGCAAATTCTCATACCGAATCATAATTGCAGCAGTTTGTTCTGCTTGCGTACCTGACCCCACTTCCAGGTTAAAATCTGGCTCAGGTATTCCAAGTTGTTCAAAAAACTGGCCTGACATACGACTATCATAATGTTGGCCAGTATGAATCAAGCGGTACTTTAATAGACTACCCATAGCCTGATGTTGTTTCAGCACCTTAATAATCGGAGCAATTTTCATAAAGTTAGGTCGTGCACCAGCAATAATATCGATAAGCATAATAGTAAGTCAGTTTCCTTAAGTTAAAACAATGGACTTTCGTCTACTCTAAATCATTTTGAAGAATTCTACTATACATGATATGGATCCAATCACTGATACAGTCAACCTATTTTCTTTAAGCAATATACTTGTGCCTGTTTCAGGCTGCTATAAAGTAGATCTGTAGGTAAATCATAATATACCTGATCAGCTGTCATTCAGCCCAGGCGCGCATACCATCTGTTCTGATTATAAAAATGAAACCACTGTCCAATGCTTTGTTGCACCACTGGCACCGTATCCTAGGCTACATCGTATTCAAACTAGACGTTTGATAAATACATTGTCCAACCAACGGCCCTTACCATCCATACTGATGCAGATATCGTGGGACTTGAGGACACAGGTAAACGTATCTATTCATGTTGTCTTGTTTTTCACTGAAAACATCGATTAAAATTTAAGCACCCAAACATATTGGGACATATTTTAGAGTATTGCCTAGCATAATACCGTAAGATATTGACCGACTAACGCAACTGTATATTTATCAATATCCCACCCAACATGAATGCACCGCAAGCACTACACGTGACCCATATTGCCTCCGGTGACCTATGGGCAGGCGCAGAAGTACAGCTATTTACCCTCTGTAAAGCATCAAGAAAGCTGAATGGAGTTATTGTTAGCGTCATCTTGCTCAACCATGGACAACTTGAGCAAAGGCTTAAGGCTCTGAATATCGACGTCACCGTGCTCGATGAGACGCATCTCAACGGACTCCAAATAGGATGGCGAATTATTAAGCATTTGAGGGTTACTTCCCCTAATATTGTCCATACCCATCGAATCAAGGAAAACAGCATTGGCGGCCTGTCGGCATGGCTAAACGGTATACCCAGCCTGCGTACAGCCCATGGGGCACCCGAGCATCATCCAGGATGGCTCAGACCGCATAAACGCCTACTATACCTGCTGGATTGGATAATAGGCCGCTATATACAGACCAGCATTATCGCAGTCTCAGATGACCTCAAAATTCTTCTAGAAACCCATTATCCTACCGCAAAGATTAAGGTCATTGAAAACGGCGTAGATGTCGAGGCTTTAACACCCTACGTAAAACCACCCTCCCCAGACGTCAGGCCTGAAAATCGAACCTATAAAATTGGCCTCGTAGGACGACTCGTACCGGTTAAGCGCGTCGATATTTTCATCAATATGGCAGCGTACATCCGTCGAAACCATCCTGAATTAAAAATCAATTTCCATATTTATGGGGATGGACCATTACGTGGAGACCTGGAGAACATGACAAAAAGACTGGGTTTAACCCACGATGTTACTTTTGAAGGTCACACAACGGATATATATAGACAAATTGCATCACTGGATGCATTACTGATTACCTCAGATCATGAAGGCTTACCCATGACATTGCTAGAAACTATGTTGATAGGCGTACCTGTCATTTCCAGAAAAGTTGGAGGTATTTTGAGAGTATGCAGAGATCAAAATTGTTACCTTGTGGAAGGTAATAGCGGGGAAGAGTTGGCAGGCAAACTGATTTCATGTCTAACTAACTCAAGACTTACTTCTGAAACAATTAAGTCTGCATCAACGAGCATCTTGAAGTCATACACTGCAGATAAAAATGCACGACAATTTAAAGAAGCATACACAACAATATTAAATAACCACTGAAAGATATAGCATACCAAACCACTTTTTATAATCGCAAGCGCCGTCACTCACACTTGGGTAATATTTCACCTGAAGTGTTTGAAGATAGCGCCGCACGAAATCCCTGTCCATTTTTTGGGGTAGAGGTTAACACATTATGATAGACACACTGAAATAATTCATGGGGTGCAAGCAGGTTCTTTCCCATGTATTTTGATAGTTCATCATAATAATATTCCCAGTCAATGCGTTTTGTAATACGCATTTATATAGCACCTTTGCCACTAACTCCATACGCCCAGAGTGACACATGCCAATCCCAAAAATTTATCAGGCCAACAAATCAGTTTGACTATCGCACAAAAAATGGACATTAAAGCAAAAGGTAAATATATCACACTGCTGTTTTGACATACTTCCTACAAGCGACGAATGGGACGATTGCAAATCACCAACTCAGACATCCGCAATCGAAAGATGAATCGGTTCACAATAAATTCATACGTTTGTCACAAACAGGGATGATTCGAGAGAGTGTTGCTGGCAGTCGGTTTGCGTGGGGCGTTATATCCTCGTCTAATCCAGACAGCCCACCGGCTCAGTTGAGATAATGACATTATCATAATAAACGATATTTGGCGTGTTTACGCTGCGCGCGCCATTGCGGAAGTGATTATAGCTATCGAGCACGAAGGTGTTGATACCAAGGTCCGCCAGGATCCGCCACTGAAAGCCGGTAAAGTCGCCATGCAAGACGTCATCGAGCCAGAACCGAGCGCTGCCGTCGGTGGCATCCCCTGGAGTATTAAGGCTGAGACTATATTCGACACAATGCCACTGACCGGGCACTACCCACGGTCGCGGGTTGTGCTCAGAGCGGAATACGTTCCCCCAGTAATCGCCGTGACCGTCCGGCGACATGTTGACGAAGTAGGCATAGAAACCGAAATACCCACCACTGCCCACAACCTCAAGGGGTTCGTGGTTGAGCACAAAGTGATCATTACCATTGGGTTTTTGCCCGGCTGTACCGAGCATGCCCCACGGCGGCGACATAGAGCCTCCGAGAATCGGACCATGGCTGCCGCCAGTATTATCGTAATCGACCGCATAACGGACATCATAACGTACGTGAACCTTATCCTGGTTCGGGAAGGTGTAAAGCAGTTTGGATGAGCTTGCGTTTTCGTGCGTATAAAGTGCGAGCAAACTATTCCCCTCGCCCTCCTTCACGGCGCCCGACATGATTCGTACATCACCACCATCACGTCTCCAGGCTGCGTTAATGCCGCCCTCGAAATTGTCACAAAATAAGACGCCGTTACCAGCACACAGTTCAGCGAAATTTTTCGCATCTGTTAACGATACAGGTTCTTCCGATTCAGGCTGTGCTGCCGCCGTGGGGGCATCTGTCTGCACTGCGCCACCACCGCAGCCCAACAAGAGGAAAGACAGTATCATTGGGCCGAGTGCTATGTGTTTTATTGTCATTATCATGGATGTAAATTGAGGTGGTGAAATCATACTACATGAGCTCCATAAGAATGCGCAACCAATATACACTTTCGTTTCGTGAACACGCTCACAACCCTGGAGTGTTTTTAAAATCATGTCATTTCTTGAACTGCTCTTGATCACAAAATCATTCACCGCGACCTTAGACCGTGCCCGAGATGGATTCTGACTAAGGCCCCTCGATACCGCTGACGTCATAGGTGCTAATGCGGAAGTAATACTTGCCGGTATCCACCGTCAGGGTGTGTTGCGAGGCTGTCGCATCACTGATATCGACCATAGTCGGGGTATTGCTTGCCGTGGGGCCGTAGTAGAGGCGATAGCCACCGATTTGACTCAGGGCGATGGCCGTGCCATCCAACCAGGTGGTCGGCGCGACCCAGGACAAGGTGATATCAGCGGTCTGGGGTCCGTCGTATCGCCCGCAGAGTCCGAATCGCCAGAGGTGTCTTCAGTGCCGCCGCCAGTGTCACCGGTGCCAGCATTACCGGTAGAATGTGACGTGGTATGTGACAGACAGTGAATGACCTGACTACAAGTCGAGACCGCGACTCACACCCCATTCTCGGACACGGAGCTATGGGTGGCTTGTGGCTTGTGGCTTGTGGCTTGTGGCTTCCCACGAGAACAGCTTACTCAAACTGCTCTATCCGGTATACTTAATAAGGCCTCCGTGCGCTGGACGCACCAGGTGCAGAACTGGCACCTCACCCTGTCACAGTTGTCAATTCATTTTGAGTGCAGGCTAGGGGTGGATATCGGTCTATGTCCGTTTGGTTGACACAGAGTTTTGAACACCCTCTTTTCCAGAGAATGGCCAGATTCTACGTTGACGAGCAGAGATAATAGGGCTTATTTTTTTAAAAATTATTAATGACAGGGGTATGGCTGCGTGAAAAATAATATTCTAAAAATTGTGCCGAAAACGTTAAAGGATTTTGTAAAAAATACGAAACAATTCCAAAATTATCAGGCTGATAAATATCCATATTTCTTAGCAACGACATCAAAACGCCTTGATATCTGCTCTGCTCAATTTGCACATATGCTACACACGTCAAATTATCCATCATTAATTGGGAAAATATGCCTTGAGATTGGTAGCGGTTATGTATTGAGTCATGCATTAATTTGTCATTTGCTAGGCGCAAAGAAGGTTATTGCAACAGACGTGTTTCCTCATGCAAACACTGAAGCTTTATCTGAAGCCGTACAAGCATCAATTACGTCGATAATACGTGATATATTGTCACCATTTGAACAGCACACACTATTAAGATCCCGTTTAGATTATTTACGCACCATCAAGCATTTCGATTTTAACGTCTTAAAAGAGCTTGGAATAGAATATATTGCACCGATAGATTTAGCCAAAGAAAAGCTCAAGACACCAGTTGATTTTATTTTTTCAAACTCAGTGTTAGAACATATTCCTCGCGATGATGTCACCCTGGTTCTAGAAAATATTTTCGAAATTCTAAAACCAAATGGAGCCATGATTCACTGTATCCATATGGAAGATCATAAAGATATCCCTCATAACCCTTTTGAATTTCTAAAAATACCATCGGAATCATATTCTCGCTCTATGGAAACAGATCGTGGCAATAGAATTAGAAAGAGTGAATGGCTAAAAGTTTTTGCCCAGCTTTCAGGGGCGACTAGTAAAACTATTTATGAGTGGGATCGTATTGAGAAAAAATTACCTGTAAATATTGATAAGTCGATACATTTTAATGATGAATCAGATCTACAAGTTAGTCATATTGGCATGTTAACCATAAAAAATTAGCAATACAGTGTTGTGAGCATAAACATTTGGAGCTGTTATCGACGAATAGGGCTGCCTAATCCAGAAGCAGGTTGAGCCGTAACCGCTAAATTGAGGAACCTGAGCAATTATCACATTTTATGTGCGCGTATTAAATGACGGCACTGGTATGGTAAAATCCATTTATGTTTTATATAACACGCGTTTTACCAGCATGGTTGGCGAGGCATAAACATTTATCCAACCCACGGTGAAATGGAGAGTTTCGAGTATGTACGTAAACGTGACATTAATCTGGCGTTAGCTATCGGTAGCGAAACCAAAGATATTCCGTTTTACTCTTGGGGCAGTCTCAATTTATTTAATACAGCAGACCCAAACCCTCAATTATCTTCCGTGATACGAAAAACAAATAAAAATGACCTATTAATGTTAATCATACTACGTATCGAACTGAATTCATTAAAAGCGTAAATTGGTGCACGTTATACATTATCTCTTACACAAATGTGAAACTACTCACATAAACGGAATCGAAGTTTCACTCATGTAGAGCATTTGCCGCAAAGCAGTACATCATGATGGGTATCAGAGAAACTTGTATGCATAGAGTCACGGAAACGGAAATATCAAACCAGGAGCTGGCGCTGCTCTTTAACGCAGCCCTCGCAGCCGGTCATAGCCGCGCAATGAGTGATGCCAACCCGATCACAAACCTGTTTCCCCAAACCGACGATAATTACAGTAATGATTAGCCCAAGCAACCAACCCTAAAGTAACCACTAGGAGTAGTACAATGGCATTCCACACAAATACTATTTTTTCCATGAGTCTTGGTGTTGTGCTCCTGTTCATCACGAATATCGCCCAGGGCGCTGAATACTGGGTGACCAAACAGGGCAACGATACTAATGGCTGTACCAACAATTCAGCCGATGCCTGCCTGACTATACAAAAGGGGATCAGCATATTAATATCTGGCGATACCCTGAATATTGAACAAGGCACCTACGTTGAAAACTCATCAACAACACCGTTTGGTGCAGCATGTTAGCGCTGCTCTGACATTGCGAGTATCTGTTTGAGTCAAAACGGCACTTCGGTCAACCCCATCACAGTCAGAGCAGCGCCCGGTCATGAAGGTAAGGTGATCATCGACAATGAACTGAAGCGTATCGGGATACACATGCGCGGAAGGGACTATATTGTAATCAGCGGTTTGAGGATTATTAACAACCTCATTGCCGGTATTGCCACCTGGGGGCAGCCAAAGAACCGCATTGCGGATGAAAGCCTTTTGAGTATTGGTGTAACAGTCGAAAACAACTACATCTACAACACCAACGGAAAATATGGCAAGAACATTGCGGGCATCCATATGTGGGGCTCAAAAGACTGGGTCGTCAGGAATAATTTTATTGACTATGTCACCAGAGACGGCGCACTGGCCCCTACACATACCTCGGGCATCCAGGCCTATGGCACCATCAACGCCCTGGTCGAACACAACTTTGTCACCAGGGCAAGCGGAGGAATCCTTTGGAAGGATCATTTTGTTGCTGATGCAGTAGGCACGCCGATTTTTGAATCAGAGATACGTTATAATCAAATAAATGCAGCAGTGGATGGCATAATTATAACTGCAATGGGAAGTGGGACGGATGAAGCGGGTTATAACTACATTCATCACAATACCATATACGGTTATAGTGGAGCGGGCATTATTGCAAAACTTAACCATGCCTTAGACTTGAGCAAGGGCTTGCGAATTGAACATAATTTAATCGACGGCAATGGAGGCACTAAAACCATAGGAATTAGTAATGATGCCTACATCGATCACAAAATGTCAGGAAATATTATCATCCGGAATCAGCACCATGTCGTGACATGGCCAATGGCGAAACTGGTAGCAAGCAATGACAATATATTTGATATAGATAAAGGCTTTCCAATCCTTTTGGATGGCAGGTATGATTCGACAAAAAAAGTATACAGCACTCTCAACAATTGGAAGGCAGCCCTCAGCTCTCAGGCATTAAGCCTCAGCGTTAACAACCCGGACAGCAATAGTATAACTTCTGCTCCTACCAGTCTATTCATTGATATTACCAAAAGAGACTATCGCTACACCGATACCTCTCCTGCCAAAGGCTCTATGCCTGACGGTTCCAATGCCGGCCCATATCAATATGGGAATGAGATCATTGGTTTATTGCCTGACGGTTTCAAACGACCAAGTAAGGTAACCAATCTTATGATAATAAAGCCTTAAATCAAGCTTCTTGGCTCTGGCCTACCTTCAATAACAGTATCATGTATTCTCCAGGCACAACGGGGAATACATGATACAGCTCAATGCTTCGACACAGCACTACAAGATTGCTTACATTATCGAATTAATATTCTGGATGATCTTTTGCGTCACGATTTCCCAGGTGTAGTTTTCCCGGTAATGTTGGTAGCCTGCCTCACCCATTTGCTGGCATAAGGTTTCGGATCTAAGCAATTCAATCAATCTGTTTGCCAGCGGCTCACTTTCTCCCGGTGGAACAACAAAACCGGTAATACCCTCCCGAATTATTTCCGGCATCGCGCATATGTTCGTCCCGACACAGGGAACCCGGTGAGCCATCGCTTCACAAAAGGAAATGCCGAATGGCTCATAAAGTGAAGGGACCGTAAAGACATCGGCCTGAGTATATTCATCCAGTATCATTTCCAGGCCAGTTGCGTCATTTTTGGAAACAAAGCCCAGACACTTAACCCCCTCTGCCACATCACCAAGGTCAGGACCAATAATTCTGAGTTCTGCCTCAGGTACGGCCTGTTTTACCTTTTTAAATGCTGCTAACAGGTGCTTGCCACCTTTTCTATTGAAATCCTTACCCACCATGAGAATACGTTTGCTGCCATAAGAACGGTTCTCGGTATTCCTGATTGCGGGCAGATTAATGCCGGCCCCAACAGCCTTGACTTTGTCTTCAGCCACACCAAAGTCCTTGATAAACGACTGTCTTAACCATTCGCTCATGGGAAATATAATATCCATACGCTGATACAAATGCCTTTCATAGGCTAATGCTCTGTCGATGATGCTGCGGGTAACTGCCGGGAAGCCAAAGGGGCTGGATAAACGTGTCGCAAGATTACCGTCATGATAAGAGACATTGACAACACTGGAATCAATCAAGTCATACCAGGCGCCAACCTGTAAAATAGTATCAAAATCGGTCCCGTATTCGGCAATTTTCCTTTTTGCAGCGCTTGTCATAGCGCCAAAAAGTCTGGTGCTGAGATGATATGAAAACTTCCATTTTTCCATATCGGGCTGAAAGGTCGTAAGCTGGGCGATACGTTGTGAGAACCGGGATGGCTCTGCGCTTATGGCCGCAGCTAGAACTTGATGTTCTTTTAGTGCGGAGAACAAATATTTTGAGCTTCCGGACCATGTGCGGTAATCAAAAGGATCTTCATCCATCACACCTAAAATTCTGGTCATGCCTGTTCCTTATCTATGAGTATCTTTAAATCCAGCCGGACAAACGCGCATGGAAATGGTTTTTGTTTCTGGCCGTTGTTTCATGTAAGCTAACTCGCCTGAGTTTAGCGGTATTGCTGTGACAACTATTCCAGCCTTTTTCAAGGGTGCATGCGCCCAGGTAATGTTGCCCAACCATATTTGCAGCATTTTCAGGATGATAGCCATTCGGATAACAGAAGGTCTCGATATCTACATCAAGCAATTGAGCAAGTATTTTTTTTGAATCTACGATTTCTCTATGCAAAACATCATTCTGCGTCTCGGATGTCAAGCGAATATGATGACTGGTATGACTACCAATTTCGATTAAACCAGTGGCGATCATGGCTTTTAACTCAGTCACATTCAGGAGTTGTCTTTCGTCACAATAGTCAAGATTAAGTGCTGACCTTGTCTCTTCTATATGCTGAAAAATCTCAAGATCCCGATATATTTTTACCAATTCGACAATGATATCAATATCTCTTGTAAGGGGAGCTGTCCAGTTAATATCGGACCTGTTTTGACAGGCATGCTTCAACCAGTCAAATGCTGATTTATCAAGGTAACTTCCAGTCGGGAAACGTCGCGCACATTCCCTGATAAGGGTCGTCAATAATCCAGGCCAGTAGTTTTGTTTGCCTTCCAGCATATTAGCGACACAATAAATCGTAGCTGGCGCCCTATACTTTTCAAGTACCGGCAAAGCGTAATACAAATTATCTATCCAGCCGTCATCAAATGTGATGGCACAATAATTCTTTGCCTCTAGTGTGTTAGAGGCGAATCCTTTCAACCATTGTGACAGGGAAATGAATTCAAAATATTTTGCCGTCCATGCCAGATTTTGATCAAATGTTTCCGGGGTGACAACCATGGTGGGCTGTTCATATAAGTAGCGCGGATCAGATTTAGGTAATATCCTGTGATAAGCAAGGATCAACAGGTTAGGCTGACGAGGCTTCCACTTGTGTCTACCGATTATTGAAGCCAGTGATTTTATATTGGATTTAATCAGTTGTTTCATTATTGCTGCGCTTGAGGTGTCAATATTTCATCCTGGATAAAGAAGAAACCATTTTTAAATATAGCATTGAGTATTTGTTTCTAATGAGAAATGCATATTATCAAGACCGGTACAAAATTAAAGTTACGCACTGCTCATGTGTAGTACCAGGGCAAATGATGCCAGGGCCTTTAAACATTCTGCATAACAGTGATTAGCCGTCAATATTCATCCCTTCCACACTAAATCTCCGGATTATAATGCCCCAGGTCATTGCTTAAATAGCTACGGGAATATAGACTTTCTCGCCTCTAAAGATAACTCAGCCCGTTTTCACGGGTAAATGAGTCGCGCATGCCGCCAGTAACCTGGCAGGAATTTCTGGCTCCCAGCGTCTTCGGTTGAATCGATAGCAAAATTCATTGATGTATTCCTGTAAATACTTTCCTTGTACACCATGAAAAGTGCCCAGTAAAAATCGTTTGAGGTTACTAATGGCGATGTGTACCCAAGGCAACCACTCATCTACTTTCTCCGCAGGTGTCACTCGTGATATATGCGCTTGTGTGTTTGCCAAGGAGGTTAACCCACGAAATGCATCGGTATACACCGATTGTTCTGGCATCAGTTTTCGTTTTGAAAACTGATCGACCGTTTCGTGATTGATTCGGTCAACCGCTTCTATCGCAATATATCCCGCTCGGTTTCCTTGACTCTCACAGGCCACGATGATGGGCTTTTTTCCCGTCGCGCCTCGACCTCGCTGGCCTTTTTGCTTCCCACCAACAAACGCATCATCGAGTTCTATATGCTCGGTTAACCGGTACACGCTATCTCGATGCCCCATCGTTTCTCGCAATTTGGTGAGCATTAAGCGGGCGGTGGGCCACGATACGCCGATCAATTTCATCAGTCGCAAGGCGGAAATACCCCCTTTATCCGATGATATCCAGTAGATCGCCCAGAACCATTTTGTGAGGGGCAACTTGGTTGAGTGAAATACGGTTTCCGCTGTCACTGAGTGTTGTTTATGGCATCCACTGCATTGGTATAACCCGCGACTGGGGAGAAAATGAGCATGATTATGGCCACATTGTGGACATTGAAATCCGTTTGGCCATTTCTCTTTATATAAATAGTCCTTGCAGGCTTCTTCTGTATCAAACCGGGCTTGCCAATCGAAAAAACTCATCTCTTCTTTTTTCATCCTCGCCCTCTAACTTATTGTAAGTAAATACATTATAAACTCGTTGCTGAGTTTTGTTTAGAGGCAAGTAGACTTTTTAAAGTCGTTACCCCTAAGGTTATAAACCCGCTCAAAATCACTGCTTTATAAATAATAAAAATTTTTTACTGACCACAAAATAGACGATTATTAAAGAAAATTTAATTCTAACGAACTTGTGAATTTAAGGTGCTATCCTACTGTTTTATTTGATATTATTCAACACCCAAGACTAACTTCACATTACTGGAAACAATGTCGCTCAAGCATATGCAATGCCTGATGGCGAGCACAATCTGGATCGACAACATCAATCACCAATACGTACAGTTTCGTTTATTTTACCCTGTGGCCCTGGAATACTTTGTCCCAGACATACGCCTAACCTCTTGTCCAGCCACGCCATAATATACCTGCTACTGTATACATTTTCAGCGTAGTAATGCTTCAAAAGTGAGATAGTACTGCCCCAAAATTCCTTGCTTGCAAGTCTAGCTGACCCAAACCAGTTTTCAGTAACATCTCTAACGTATCAATGTTCATATCTCGACTAAACGGCTCTATAATGCTATATTAAATATAATAGAGTATCATCTCAGGCTCGTTAATTCGAAATTATAATCAGCCATGTCACCACTTTTTTTATTAAGCGCCGTACGTCAGACTTGACGTATACCCCTCCCAAACCACCCCGTAGCTTGAAAGCAATATGGACTAACTTATTAAATCTCATTAACTATTAAAGCCATGAAAATCTGGATAACCTGGGAAAACCAAAGAAGAAATCGTTCAACAAGCAAAGAACTCGGTTTTAAGCTCTATGAAGTAATTTGCGATAGCAATCGTTTTTTACGGTACCCGATTTCCATATATAAAACATTTCAAATAATTGCCAAAGAAAGACCTGTCGTCGTCGCTGTTCAGAATCCTTCATTAATTCTTGTCACAACTTCTTTAATTTACAGAAAATTATTCGGGTTCATACTTGTGGTAGATTCACATAATGCAGGTATAAAGCCTTTCGAAGGCAAAAAATGGTGGGCAAACTTACTCGCAAAACTTGCCATTCGTGGCGCAGACCTGACAATTGTCACAAATGACTTGCTCGCAGATTACGTCAAAAAAATTGGCGGTAAAGCGGCTATTCTGCCAGATCCAATACCTGACCTTGCGTGCGAAAAATCAATACAGAAATCCAGGAATGAGCAATCTATAGATGTTGTTTGCATATCTAGTTGGGCCGATGATGAGCCCTATCTTGAAGTGATAAAAGCAGCATCTATTCTACCACCCAACATTAGAATACATTTAACAGGGAAAAGTAGGGATAAAGAAAAGAAATATAGTGGCGATTTTCCGGGGAATATTATACTTACAGGTTTCCTGTCAGATAAAGACTATATAACATTACTTTGCAATGCCGATCTTACAATGGTACTAACGACCCGTGATGATTGTATGGTTTGTGGCGCATACGAGAGTATTGCTGTATGCAAACCATTAATACTATCCGATACACCTGTTTTAAGATCTTACTTTGGCGATCACGCTTATTATACAGATAATTATGCTAACGCCATAGCTGACAAAATAATGTATGTTATACAAACTGCAGATCTAAAACATCAAGACAACTGTAAATCGAAAGAAGAACTCAAGATTAAATGGCTACAAATGAAGCAACAACTCGATGCAGAATTATTAGCAGAAATGAAACATACCAACTGAGTACCCAAACACATTGCAAGCTATGATTGCCTGGATAATAATTTCAGAATTCAGCATCCAGCAGGCCTGATTTTTTGAATTACAATATCATCTGCAGACCAGGACCGCGAGATTTTCTTGATCGAGCACCCCCTTACTCACTGACCCGAGCATGATTTCTTTCAATTTACTTTTATTGTCGGCACCCACCACGATCATGTCAACACCCAGCTTTTCCGCTTCTGACAGTATGGTATCCACAACCGGACCCTGAGCCAGAATTGCCGTAACATTCTGGTACTTTTCTCTGACTTGATCCGCGTCAGATTGTAATTGTTTATGTTCAGCATGATACTTAGTCGCCATCTGGTCTCGCACCACACCGGGGCCCGGATCATAACCCACAAAGCCCGGCTCAGGGTCCGCCACATGCAGAACATAGATATGCGCAGCGAATTTCTCACCTATGGTGACTGCCATTTCGAGCGCGTGTTTCGATGAGTCTGAAAAATCATAAGCAACTAGAATTTTATTCATCATGAGCGGCCTGCCTTAAAATTGAAAATAGATAAATGGCGATGAATCCAGTGGCGCGAATAATATTATCGCCATAAGCAACGCCCCCACTACGAAGAGATTCTTATAGCCGAAGTCCTGATATGGGAATGAAAAAATCATGCGGAACTTAGACGCGTAAAATAGATGCCAGCTAACCGCAATCATGATAAGTATAAGGCTATGGGTATAATGCCACTCGACGCCTTGCTCCAGGGAAAAGAGCTTCGCGTAAATGACCAGAGTATTCCCAAAATCTGTGCTACGGAATGGCACCCACAGCAAAACTACGAAAAGAAACGTCACCAGCCATGCCAACATCTTGTATGCTAACAAGGCCTTAGCATGATCACTTAAAAAAGACTGTGAGTATTTACACCAGAGTTTGTGTACAATCAGTCCGAAACCGTGCATAAATCCCCACAACACAAAGTTCCAACTCGCACCATGCCATAAGCCACCGAGCAGCATTGTTACCAGCAGATTGATTTGGGTTCGATTTTCGCCTAGTCGATTACCTCCCAAAGAAATATACAGGTAATCCCGCAGCCAGGTGGAAAGAGTAATATGCCAGCGACGCCAGAAATCTGTAATGGAGGTTGCCAGGTAAGGCATCCTAAAGTTTTCTGGCAGATGAAAACCAAATACTTTTGCAACACCAATAGCCATCAGTGAATACCCGGAGAAATCACAAAATATCTGAATGGTATAAGATATCGCCGCCAACCACACTGTTGAACCAGAATATAGTTCGGGCTGCTCAAAGACCCTGTCGACAAAGGGGCTAAGGTTATTGGCAATGAAGGCTTTTTGGACTGCACCAATCAAAAAGATCTGTGCCCCGCTAGTGACGTTCTTCCACTCAATAATGATTTTTCGATCGAGTTGCGGCAGGAACTCAGAGGCCCTGACAATAGGCCCGGCGACTAATTGCGGGAAAAATGAAACAAACAGGAAAAACTTCGGCAGGCTGTAACAGGGAGGTATATTTCTGCGATACAAATCAATCGTATAACTCAGGCTTTGAAACGTAAAGAATGAGATCCCGACTGGTAAGATTATATCCAAATAAGAAATTTGACGACCCACAAGGCCAGAGATATTGTCGATAAAAAAATTGGCATATTTAAAGTATGCAAGGATCCCAAGACTGCCAATAATACTCGCCCAGAGATAAGTCTTTCGTCGGCCGGCATGGTCAGAGCCGGCAATTAAATAGCCACACCCCCAACCGATAAAGCTGACAAGCATAATCAGAAGCACATAATAGGGATTCCATGCGCCATAAAAAATATAGCTCGCGATTAATAATGTATAAATCTGGTAGTTATGTTTCCTAACGACAAAAAAAATTACAAATAAAATCGTAAAAAAAATCAGAAACTGGAAGGAGGTAAATAACATAGGCCTTTAATTCCGCAAAATATCTGTAACGGTACGAGCAACTGCTCGATGACCATGGTTATTTAAATGGCCCACCCCCATAATCGAGTTATGAAAACCAAATGGAGGTTGACCCGTCTCAGCAAATATCTGCTCTAAATAAGAGAGGGAACTTAAATACGGTATACCATATTTGCGAGCTATCTCAGTTATTATTTGATCCTGTATAACATTCCCATCGCTTAATGGCTGCGCACCAACAACACCGAAAGACATGGATGGGATGTATATTACATAAAGATTATTATCCTGATTAAGAACACCGAAGATATATGAGAGAAGCTCTCTCATGAGCCTCAAATTATTACCAGCATCATCTACTTGTTGTGCAGCGATGTCATCATCCTTCACACCCAGAGAATTCATAATATCGACAACAATAGGTTTCAATCTTCGCATCATGTATGTCATAAGCGCGGAATTCTGAACTACGGGCTCAATGAGACTCTTGACGGCATCGTTTTTTGAGCTGATCAACTCAATACTGGCTATAGTGTTGTTAGAATCATAAACAATTTTCATCGGCAAATATAACATTTCATAAAGGTCACCGTCCGTTAATACCAGAATAATCTTGTCTGGAATGAATATTTTTCTAACCCTTGATAGGATCGTTAAGTACTGAGCCGGGCTCAAAGCGCTACGGCCTACATTTGTTGTTATGGCGTTGTTATATTTAACCAAACTGGTGAAATTGTCTTTTCTTTCTACATGGAATGCTTCTGTGAAAGAATCACCCAAAAAAAGAATATACTCCCTGGATTCATCATAAATCAGATCATCATCGTTAAATCCAATATTATTAATCAAATTCCTTGCGAACCCCTCCCTGGCATGCAACATTGAGGTATGTGGGATATATACCCAGCCAAGCTCAGGATCGTAGGTTTGACTGGATGGTGTTGTAATTGCCAGACGAGCTAAAATCTCCGCCATAACCAATAAAACAATCGACACAATAACAATTTTTTTTATCATAACTTTACTTTCTTTCACGAATGACACCGACGATTATATCTAGCTATAATACTATGAAGCACATTGATGAAAAAAAACTTATTAATTTTTCCTGAGTTGAAGTTCAATTATTTTGCAGCAATGCCATTTCCTTAAATTTCTCACTATGCTCTATCAGTTCTTGATATGTACCATTTTCTGCAATAGCGCCATTCTCAAACAGAAAAATCTTATCGCAGGATTGCACGGTCGACAGCCTGTGCGCCACCAATATAATTGTCTTCTTGTGACCCAGAGCCTTCACGGCATCCATGACGACTTTTTCGGTGATATTATCCAGAGCACTGGTGGCCTCATCGAGAATCAGAATATCCGGGTCATGGTAAAGTGCTCGGGCGATTCCGATTCTTTGTCGCTGACCACCTGATAACCTGACCCCACGCTCACCAACATGCGTTTCATAACCTTCTGGGAGATCATTGATAATGAATTCATGCAAGTTGGCCGTCTGCGAAGCACGTATAACAGAGGCATGATCAATCTTGTCAGTCGGTATGCCAAAGGCAATATTGGCTGCAATACTGTCATCGGTTAAAAAGATATGTTGTGGTACATAACCCAGGTTATTTTGCCAGGAGCGCATCATATCACCAGTAATAACCTGACCATCCACCAGCAATTCACCATGATTCGCTGATAACAAGCCGAGAATGATGTCCACGGTAGTGGTTTTTCCTGAACCTGAGCCGCCAACGAAACCGACGGTTGTATTCTTTTCAATAAACAAGTTAAGCCCGTCCAGCACAATCTTGTTCGCACCGGGATATTTATACTTTATACCTCTTAACTCGAGGTAGTTATTGATCGGTAAGCGTGACAGGTTCCTCGCACTAGTTGGACTATATTGAATATCAGCCTTCGCTATATCTTTCAGGACGTCATTTAGCGCGTATTGGCTGCCTTTTATTTCTGCTAATTGTTTATAGATCTCTTGCAAAGAAGGCATTAACTTGTACCCCCCCAAGGCATAAAGCGCAAGCACCGGTATTGTCTCCTCCAGATTTCCACCGTACTTCATTAAATAAAGTATGATAATCATCATGCCGCCAAAGACCAGCGCCTGCATACCAAACGACGGCATTTCCGCCCAGAGTTTTATCGACACTGACTTTAAGGCGAAACCCCGTGTTTGCCACCTGTACTTATCCAAAAATGAGCTTTCAAGGCCGTGTAACTTAACGTCCTTTATGGCACCAAAGCTTTCTTGTATTGCTTTAAACCTGCCTTGTTGAAAGATACTGACAAACCCGCCACTTTTCGCCAATCGACTGCTGGCAAACTTAAAAATACTACCATAGGACAAACCCAGGACCACCGCTGACCCAATTGCAAGCATGGGATCAACCAGTAGAAAAAGCACCATCATAAGAAAGGCAATCAGGCAATTCGAAATCAGTCGCAATGCAGGATGCAGAGTGCCATGAACAACACGTGAGACCGCCTCAACGACTGTGGCGGACAGCTTTGAACCATTATTTGACAAGAACCAATCATAGGGTTTATTAAGATACCCAGAAATCAGTCGACTACTAATAGAATAAATACGCATACTCGCATAGTAGACTTGCGCCCATACTACCAGCGCCCTCAGGAATGCCGAGCCTACCAGCATGATAAATACAACAACACCAAGAAAAAACAGGTAAGAATCTTTTGTTTCGAAGCCGAGCGTATTATAGGTATACGAGAGTATCGAGTTTTCCTCAATGACATCTGGGTTTGCTAATACAGCCATAAATGGCATGATGGATGCGACGCCAAGGACCTCTATGAACGCGACAACTATCGTTAATAACAATACATAAAAAGCCAATCGCCTTTCTCTTTGATCGAGTAACAAGCATATTTTTCGGTAAAGATGTAGCATTATCTGTAATCCACTTTAATTAATAAGTAGCATCATTAAATGGTGCACCAGCCCAAGCATTACATACAAAAATAAAGCCATACAGTGATAACCAAGCTTTGGATTTATCATTAAATATTTAGAACCTGATGCCCTGGAATCTAATAGTATATTTTTTATCTTATTTTAAGTCAGTAGTGTCAATACGTTTTGCTATTACGGTTTACTATAGACTCGAATATCAATAGTGTCTTTTCTGTAATACATCCCCAATTAAACTCCTCATGTACCCGCTGCCAGGCATTTTTACCAATCATCCTGGTTTTTTCTCGATTACTCTTGAGTTCTAACAATTTACTCAACAACTCATTTGTATCATACGAACATAGAATCGCATCTATACCATCATTCAAAATCTCTGACATTTGGCCGTGATTTGACGTTACGACAGTTCTTCTTAAAGCCATGTATTCGAACAACTTTGTGGGCGACCCATGAAAACCATATTTTGCCCATGGCCACTCTGGAATCATGGCAACACACACATCAGCTGAACAAATCACGTCTCTAACCTCATCCTGGGTTAAACCCACCAAGACCAAGCAATTACTCGTCACAGGCAGCATATCTGTTTTCTGATTAGTAGCGATAACAAACTTCAAGCCCAATGATTGGCTTGCAGATATATTAATTGCTTCTATTAATATGTTTAACCCCTGCCAAGGGTATATCGCGCTGCCTGTGTACACGACAGTAAAATCATTATCATTTCTTCTTTTATCTCTCTCAACAATTTCATCGTTGGTAATCAATGGCCCACCATTCGGCATTATTGATATATTGCGGATCCCTAAATCGTGAGCAGCATACTTTCCAACCGCACCTGAAACGCAGATTGCATGATTGACAAACCTTGCTAGTTTTTTGCGGTGTTGTTCTTCGACGAAAATACCTGGCATCTTTCTGACTGCATGGAACCATCTTTTCAGTTTTTTTAACGAACTTTCAGGCTGAGTATTATTAAAAGCAGCTTTCCCACCTAACCATGAATAAGCAAGATTTTCACTGGCGGGCGAGTTTATTTCCCAAACAACTGGGCGGTTATCGAGTAATACCATGAGTTTATTGAGCACAGTCCATTTTCGCGTCAATCGAGCATCAATGCGTACATATAAAATATCAATGCTTTCAATAAAGCTTTTTAAGTCAGATAATTCGCTAGTGTAATTGGTGGTACTCGGCATAGTTGGATCATCTACCACGGATACTTCATGTCCAAACTTAATAAAGCCCTTCGTCAATTCGTAGGCATGCCGATGATTTCCACCTTTCGGTGGAAACGCTTTTAGATCATATATATACCCAATTCTCATTCACTCACCCAATTTCTATAGGCAATTTTCGTGCCAAGCCATGATAAGTTGCACCGCACTCTTCGTATACGTAAGAATGTACAAGTAAGAAATATTACCTGTTTGGATTGTCTCCTCTACCACAATTCAGTTCCTTTAATCGTAAGACTCTGCCATTGTATAATATACACAGTAAAAAAAACCTGGGTCATTTGTACGGCAGTGCTTCATGGCAGTTATGCGTAATGATTTTATTATTCTATATAAATTTCTCGCACCCACTTTGCCGCTTAAGGTTTAGCAGGGAATTTATTACTAGTGATCAAACTCATCCCGACTGGTTATTATTTAACCACATATCGGGGCATTGAAAATAATAACATTGCAATCGAACAATGTTACCATATTTACTCGTAACTATAGCTGTCGTTTATTCATATATGAGTTAATGTACACATGTGATACAAGCAAATGGAAGCTCATAATCTAAAAATTTAAAAATAAGATAATTTTATGAAAAATACATTTAATGGAAATCTTCTTATGGTTTCCAACTATCCATCAGACACCGGCTATGCATGGTGGCTCATGGAGCATTTCTGGAAAACTCTGGCTAATATATTTGTCCAGGCAGGCAAGAAGGCCTATCTTGCCTATCCGAGAATCACAACCATTTCTGAAACAATCGCTGGCTCACCTATTGACACTGTTGCGCTAACCATACCCTGGAACAATAGAGATGAAGCAGAACGTGTCTTCAGCTTTATCAAAACACACAACATCTCTTACATTTATTTTACTGATCAGCCCTATTTGAGCCTGAAATACATAAAAATGCGAATGCACGGTGTCAAGCGCATTATCAATCACGACCACACGCCAGGAGATAGACCACCAGTGACAGGTATAAAGGGCATACTGAAATACATTGTTAACCGCATACCCTGGTATACCGTGGATAAGGTGTTTTGTGTTTCGGACTTGATGAAGCAACGTAATATCTTGAATGGCAGAATACCTGCCAGAAAATCCAGTGTAATACAAAATGGCATTACGCCCATCAACTGCCCCAATAAAAATCATGCAACAAAGCGTAGCCTTGGCATTAACGAGTCTACTTTTCTGGTGATCACGACTGGCAGAGCACATCCCTACAAAAGATTTGATTTCATTATCGAAAGTGCCAGGGCTCTGTTGGAGGGTTCTCCAGACCTTGACATTAAATTTATCCTGGTTGGCGATGGTCCTGCAATGCCTGAGCTTAAATCGCTCGTAAAAAAATACCATTTGGAACATCATGTCTTGCTATTAGGCTTTCGCGGCGACATACACCGCCTTTTATGTGATTCTAATCTTGCTTTTCACGCCGCCTTGGGTGAAGGCTTTTCCTTGTCGATTACAGAATACATGAGCGCCGGCCTGCCCATATTAGTCCCGGACATACCATCAGTATCACAGGCTATTGATAACAATATTAACGGCTATATTTACCCATTCAATCAGATTGAGTATGCCGCCAAGAAATTAAAATATCTTTCCGAGAATCCCGACAAGGCCAGGCGCATGGGCAAGAAAGCCAAAGAAAAAGCAGACACTAAATATAATATTGATTCTTGCACCAGCGCTTTCGAGAAAGCCGTGAAAACCATTACAGAGCATAATTTAATATAATGATGTCAATATAGGCCATATGATCAGGCCTATTTAACTTGCGATCCAAAAAATGAAAGTAAAATATCTTAGTATATTCTTTTTTATCACAACTTATTTGTTTGCCATTGAGATGGCCTTTGAATACAGAGCAAATAAACGTGGCCATCACGCCTATCTATTTAAAATGACCCGAAAAATACTTGACCTCGGATCGCATCAAAATGACGTTACACCATATCCTTTTAGAAGTCCTGTTTTACAAATTAACAAGAGTGCTGGAAGCAATCGCATCTGGATGGCGTCAGCCTCATATGCCGAAGACGCCAAAAGAAAAATTGACGAATTATTTCCCAATATAATGTGCAAGCAAATCAGTCTTTCCGGTGTGAATTGCGAAATGCTGAATGCAGCAAGAGCAAGCTTAACAATACATGACAATATAAACCAACTGAATAACCGAGCTAGAGCGTGGAAGCTCGATTACGCGATTCTATATTCAATGAATCTTGATATCAATATACTTTCGCACAAACACCTTGCGCCATACAAAATGGCATCAGCAAAAGATGAGAAGATCAACGCAAAAATTGTTGGGAACAATGATTTAACCATTAGTCAAAAAATTGAAAAATTCGTTGAGGAAATGACTATTTACGGTCATCTGAGGCGCTATTTAGGCGGCAGCATACTTTTGTCGACACTACAGCATGACAATATCGGCGACGAAGCATCTGCAGAGTTCAAAGAGACACTAATACATTTTATTTCAACATGCAGAAAGATTGGCGCAACACCGATCCTTACTACTTTTGCAACAAGATATGATATTAATAATTATGAAGACATGAGTTACGATCAATCGTTATCACTTATGCGCTACAACGAATACTTGTCAAAAAAAGGATGGGTAAATGCAGTTTTTCAATTTAATAAAATTATACGAGAAACCGCAAACGAGAATAATATCCTTTTAATTGACATTGAAAAAGAAATAAGCGGTAAGCAAGAGTACTTTAGAGACTTCATACACTTCACAATAAACGGCCATTCAGTCATTGGTCAACTATTGGCAGACAATTTTATTAATTATTACAATATGATCGGTCGCGATACATTATGAACTTTAATTCATCTGAGTTCGCTCTATTTCTCCCTCTCGTATTATTACTCTACACCGCTATATTTCATCATGAGCGTTTGCGTGATGGTCTACTCCTGATTGCCAGCTATGTCTTTTATATAGCCTGGTATTGGCAATATGCGGGTTTAATAGCCTTTTCAACCTGCATTGATTATTTTGTTGGTCGCCGAATGGCAGCTGAGAATCGAAAGAACATACGTCGACTGCTATTAATGATTAGCCTTACAGTAAATCTTGGACTGTTGGCAATTTTTAAGTATTTTAATTTTTTTGTAGAAACCACCAAGGCAGCAACTGCCGCTATCGGAATAGATATCCCACTTCTTCACCATGACCTACTTCTGCCTGTAGGGATATCTTTTTATACATTTCAAACATTAAGTTACACTATAGACATCTATCGCGGCCGCATAAACCACGAAAATAACTTCGTGAAATTTTCAGTTTTCGTATCTTTTTTCCCACAATTGGTTGCAGGCCCGATTGTACGCGCCGCCGACTTTCTGCCACAAATAAATCGAACACCACAAGTATCACAGCAACAGTTTAACCTGGGTTTGACACTTGTTTTTATTGGTCTATTCAAAAAAATTGTTATTGCAGACATGCTTGCAAAATTGGGAGTCGATAGAATTTTTAGCGAACCCACGGCATACTCAACCTGGGATTTATTGATGGCTTTGTATGCCTACACGTTCCAAATTTATTGTGATTTTTCAGGATATTCTGATATCGCGATTGGTGTCGCCGCAATGTTTGGTTTTGTTTTACCGCAAAATTTCAATCGACCCTATCTGGCGCAGAATGTACGTGAATTCTGGACGCGCTGGCATATATCATTATCAACCTGGCTGCGTGACTACCTTTATATTTCACTTGGCGGGAATCGTGGTACAAAAACACGAGTTGCTTTTAATCTTATGATAACGATGCTACTTGGTGGCCTGTGGCATGGCGCATCTATGAACTTTATTCTGTGGGGCGGTTACCACGGAATCCTCCTGGTATTATCGCGCCAGGCAGATAAAACACCAGGAGAAACAAAATTTTCATCAAAACTTTTACGCCAGGTTACTACATTCCATTTAATTGTTTTTAGCTGGCTCTTATTCAGAGTTACTGACATGCAGAATTTTATCGACTACACACATAGCTTTTCTCAGATGAGATTTTCCACACAATTGAATCCGCTTTTTTATGCCATTTTGTTGCTCGCAATTTTTATGCATGTTATACCGAAAAAATTCATTGCCTTTTTCATCAACAAGCTATTCAACCAGCAACCTGTATTTTTACAAGCTGGAGTATACGCATTTTTGATTCTAATTTACCTTGGCCTAACACTGACCGCGCCTAGCTTTATCTATTTTCAATTTTAATGACATCGACAAATTTTAAGAGACTTCATGGAAAAATATCTGTAATCGTCCCTGCGTATAACTATGGAAAGTTTATTAGCGGGGCCATAGAGTCGATTTTTATGCAGACTTTCCAACCGTACGAAATTATAATTATCGATGATGGCTCGACCGACAACACCGAAAGTATCATAATGAGGTTCTAAGGATTGCAACAACCTATGAGTTAAGCGTTCTAGCGGTAATATCCTGTTAGTTGCCAATTGGGAATCCGATGTTGGCTATGCCTGGTGGCTTATGGAGAGCTTCTGGCTGGCGATTTCTGACCATTATAACCAGCACGGCCTCGAAAGTGTACTCATCTATCCTAAAATCACCACAATCCCGGAACATATCGTCCAATCTTGTATTACGGTCTTAGAACATAATTTTCGTGACACCAGCCTTTCCAATATTTTCAACCTCAGAAGAATCATTAAAACGCATAATATTAAAACCCTTTACTTGTCAGACGCCAAACACTTCTCCTGGTTATACATGCTACTCAAGAGCTGGGGCGTTACGAATATCATCGTGCATGAACATACTCCAGGGGAGAGGTCAAGGCCGGGCCCTTTGGTGAAAATTCTTAAGCTCGCAATCTTTAAGGTACCCTTTTATTCTGCGGACAAGTTCTTTGCCGTCAGTGATTTCGTAAAGAACCGGCTGATTCATGCTTCCTGCGCCCCCAGAAAAAAGTGCGCCTGCATCTCAAATGGCATCATACCCATTAATATCGATAAAACTGAAAAACATTACGCACAAGATCTTTTTAACATAGCCCCAGAGAAAATCATAATCGTAACAACTGGCAGGGCAACCTACTATAAAGGTATTGATTTCTTTATCGAATGTGCAAACAAACTCATCAACGAATACAACAAAACTGAATTCCATTTTCTTTATTGCGGTGATGGCCCTGACCAAGAAGCTTTTAAAGCACTAGTACACCAATACAAGCTAGAAAATAGCTTTACCTTCGCTGGCAGGCGAACTGATGTGCGTCAGATTCTGCCATCATGCCATATTGGTCTGCATGCGGCGACAGGTGAAGTTGGCTATTCATTATCCATACTTGAATACATGAGTGCCGGCCTGCTTACTATTGTCCCTGATAACCCTTCCGTATCTGGTACCACTATCGACAATGTTACTGGTCTACTTTATAAGGAACGTGACATTGATTCTTGTCTGGAAAAAATCCTTCAATACCATGATCGTGATAAATCGAACAGCATCAGAAAAAAATGTATTCAATCAGTCAATGAGAAGTATATTCTTAAGCATACACATAAACAGCTCATTGATAACATTAAATATATTATCTAGCGTTAATCTGCCACTGTGTAATTCATACTCATAAAAACCTTGAAAACAGTCTGTCCATGACATGAGACGTTTCCATCACAAACCTTTCCAATCTTGTTAACTCATTAATACCTTGTTCCGAACTAATATGGCCAAGCAGCTGACTTACTGGCACATACCATCTCGGCTGCTACTTTAAGCGCAGAATGGTACTGTGTAAATCCGGATTTAATTTCTCATTTTTGAAAAATCCTTTACCGAGATGGGTCGATACTATAGCCTAGCCTCATTGCTTTCGTGATTTTTCTATAGATTCTGAGTTCACTAGCTTATTAAAAGATTGTACATCGGGGGCGTCGGCCGTATTAAAAGGTATAGGTATCTATTTATACCAAAAATAACTTCCATACCTGTGAAGGGTAATTCGAATAAATTTTATTATCTTTGTAAAATAGTGAGTTTTTTAGCGCCTTCTCCGAATAACACGCCACCATAGGGAATAGTTCGGGTAAAAATAACAATTAATAATGAAATAATTAAAGTGCCTATTAGAATTACTGTAAAACTTAATATAGGAATTGATATGATTTTATTTGATGCAAGTGATACAACTTTCAAAATAACTGGAGCATGCAGAAGGTATATCCCCATCGTGTTTTTACCAATAATATTTAGAAAAGACATTCTATCACCTATTATCATAAAAAGTAAAAACAAGGCAATCAAATAAGAATATTGAGTAAGCACGGGCCCAATATCCCACAGTTCATTACGCAGCAGAAGCACTGCCATGAAGAGTAGTAAAGATGGGATGCATAGTTTTTTGAGGTCAATAATTACACTTGATTTATATAGAATTATTCCTACCAAATAGAACTGAATTCCCCAAAGCGCATGCAGAACAGGTTCCTGGCCACCCTCTATTATTAAATAAGGAGATATGTAGCTAATGCCAACTTTATATATGCTAAAATATAAGGCGAATAATGCTACCATGATGGTAAAGCTCTCAAGAAGCACGAACCTCCTAAAAATCGGGCTACAAAGCCTAATGAGGAACAGTGAAGCCAGAAAGTACATTTGCCCACTATAAACAGACCCATAGGCCGATATTAAAACTTCCTGGAATGAGTGACCTACGATTAATGTTTCTTTAGTTAACCCGTTGAGCTCTAAACCATATCGTGTAATGGTATAAGTGAAGGTAAAAATAAGCCATGGCAACAGAAGTCTGTTAGTACTTTTTTTAACATTATTGAAATAATTGTGATGTGATGAGTACGTTGAGCTTCTGGCAAACAGAAAGCCATCAACAAGAAAGAATACTGGGACCGAAACAGTATGAACTATAAACGAAATAATTGCTTGCTGGTTTTCCGATAGGGGAATGCAATAGGACCCTGTGTGAACACCGACAACCATTATTATTGCAATAGCACGCAAACTATCCAGGAACAAAAGTCGCTCATTAGTTAACCCAGTTTTACGTGAAATGGTACTGGTTACACTCATTTTTTACCTATCAGGCACTATTGTGAATTAAAATAATAGACAACACACGCATATATATTACTCATTGATTTTATCAAACTATTTAACTTGTATTTACCTACCTCACAAAAAATTCGTACTTATAAAATTCTTGAGAACAGTCTATCCATAACGTGAGACGTTTCCATCATAAACCTTTCCAACCTTGTTAACTCCTTAATACCTTGTTCTGAATTAATATGGTCTAGAAGCTGACTTACCGGCACATACCAGCCAGGCTGCTCCTTTAAGTACTGAATGGTAGTTTGAAAATCTGGGTTTAATTTCTTATCTCGATAAAAACCCTTGCCAATATGGGTTGAGACGATTGCCCAACCTCCTTGCTTGCGTAATTTTTCCAGTGATTTTGTGTTTACCAGCTTATTGAAGGCATGCACATCCGGCGCGTCGGCCGTATTAAAAAGTATTGGTGTCTCTTTTTTGAGTGGGTCTTTAAAGTGTCTACCCGGTACTATCTGCCGACCATTGAGGCGTCGAAAAGCAAACGCCCGCATATAGGTTAACCGTGCTACCGCAACATCCGCCCAATAATACGGTGATTGTGGTTCATGGCCGTCAAATTTTAGTGTAGCCTCACGCCTGGAGTTGATCTGCAATAGTTTTTTCAGAATATAGGTACTATAGCGATCCGGACCCCAATACAAATTCTCCCGGTTTTGCCCATGATTACAATGTAATCTGACTGGCTGACCGATTTCCTCCTCAATGTAATCGAGGGCACGAATGGTGTCCTGCCGGGTTGATGATCCCATTGTGGCATTATGAAAGGCAATCTCGAAACCCTCACTGGAAAGCTCTTTCACCCACTCCAGGTAATCGGGTGTTGCCAGTGTTTGACCCGCAAAATAGGGGCCCTGATTTTCCGCGGCCGTATCAAACGCCCAGACCGTTTTGGTAGTACGCAACCCTGCCTGTTTGAGCAGATCGTAAACGGGGCGGCCGTTATCTAGCGTGGTGTCGTCAGTATCATCCAGGATGGTGAACGCGAATTCTGCGCCACCAGGATAGTTTAGTTTACCTTTCATTGTGTCGAACTTTTATCCGCGCGGTCTGAGGGTATGCGCCAATACTTATGGATGTCGATCCCGTATTCCGATTCCAGCCGTTTTAAATCTGGTAATAATTTTTCAAAAACATCATATTTCTCGTCCTCTGTCAGTCGCCAGCGGCCCAACTCATGCTTTTTTGATGCCTTACGCCCCACAGTAGCGATTTTTTTTCGTAACCAGTTTTTGAAGCGAAAAGGTAAAAGCTTGCTGACCACAAACGACGCCAACGGACTTTGCGATAGCCGTCTAACCAACGGGTGCGTCTCGAAGAACGCTCCTGAGTTACGCGGCTCAGCGACGTTGTCGAAGTGATATTGACGGTCAATTTCCAGAAATGCGCAAATTTCTTTCAGCACTTGATGAGGCTCATGCTTGAAGTCCTCAAGCACAATGGGGAACAGGCTTTCTTTAGGGAAAAATCTCAGATACTCATCCATTTGCATGGCATAACGCGAATAATCAATTGCGTCTTTCTGTATACCTGCATCTAATGATTTCCCCCAGCCGGCAAACAGGCCATGTCGCACCTGGGATTCAATTCGTGAACATGGATCACGCATCAAATAGATGAACCGGTATTTCCCTAGAGCTGTTTGCGCAATTCTTTCAGGCACACCTTTTACAAACGGATATTGTGTATAGGCTACGGATGACTCCAGAGCGTATTTGTGACCAATCTTTTTGTCCCAGCCCCACAAACCTAGGTATTCCAGAAGATTTGTCTCATCTTTATCGACAACAAAAAAACCTGGCTCCTTATCTCTGGCCGAACATATCTCAGGGTGTTGACTGAGGACATCAAACAGACTGGTGGTGCCACACTTCATGGCCCCAATAATTAAAACAAACGAATCTGGCTTTGACATTTCCATCCTGTATTTAAAATTTCTTATATTATCAACTGCGGAATACGAGCATAAACCTAAACAGCGCCAAGCTGAAAATGCAAATTTTCTTCAAAAGAACTGTCATCTAATATCGTTGCTTACTCTAGCCGAAAAAAACCACGAAAGCATGCATATAACCACACGACATTATGTGTTTGCCACTATAGAACGGTTCACTTCTAAAAGCCTGGCCCGGGCCGTTTGGCGTAATGCTGATGTCAAAGCAAATGCCAGCCAGAACATCGGGTAATACAAAACAGACATAAATGCACCAGCAATAATAGTCGCCAGCAAACCAAGGTTGACTCCCCGTGCAATAGCACCTATCGCGAGGCCATCAACACCACCGATCACTTGAGAATCTTTAACCGTTCTAGCATTCATTATTAACGCAACAACGACCATTATGAGAAATAGAATCCCTCCGTGATACCCCAGCTCCACAAAAGCCTGATAGACTGAGTTGTGTATTTCTTCTACATTCCTGTCTGGCTGGTAAATGCTGGCATAATACCCACTCCAGTTATTGTAACCGATACCCAGAGGATTTTTATCAATAATATCTCTGGCAACTTCCCAATATACCAAGCGGCTTTCTGATGTACCATCTTCACCCATGGTACTGAATCGCTCTACTTGCTCATCCGGAAAAATCTGCATAACGATAAAAATCAGCGCTGATATAATCATTAACTTTCTTATCAGGTGCGGCCCCTTCAGAATAAACACCAGCAAGACAGCCGCTAAGGCAAGCTGCCCCCCTCTCGATGACGAGGCAATGACGGCTAGCAGGGCAGTACCGGGAAACAAAATCAATAAAAACCACCAGCGTTTCTTGTTTACAACGTACTCCCGGAATGCCAGCAGGACGCTCAGGCTAATCGAGAACATGACCCCCATTTGCAAGGCCAGCTCACCGGAATTACGAAACCAGCCTGGCGGCCCTGAGACTCCCCAATGTGTAAAGCTGAAACCTCGCAAAATAAACGACCTTGCACCGAACTCAGACATTTTTAAATTGATAATGATAAAAAACAATACAAACAAAAATATCTTGTTGGGTGTATTTAAAATCGATATAACACAGAAATACAGCAGGGCCCAACTGGTAAATGTTGCCCACATCTTCAAAGATTCGTCAGCTCTCCAGGCAAAAATAATCGACAAAACCACAACAATACAAAAAGTCACAAAAAGAAAATCCATAAAAATAAATTTTTGCGACTTGTTTTTTGTCATAAACACACTGGCGACACAGGCCAGTATCGCCAACTGACCCCAGGGAAGAAAATCAAATACGGGATACATGGATTGTGGACGTATATATTCTATAAAAATATAGAAACATAAAAACCACAGCGCTGCGGATTCGGCGCGAAAGCTCGTAATAAAAGAGCGGAGTTTGAGGTCATAGGCGCCAATGGCTGGCATAATTACACCCCCCTTTTTACCGGCCTGTTACTGCTGTGGCCTGATCCATGCCGACATATCATTGCGACAATTTGTTTGCCAGTCTGTGCACGCTGCCCTGAATATAGGCAAAGCAGTTATGAAAATACACTTCGTCACTGCTGTAGGGATCATGAATATATGGGGTGACCGGCGAACCCCACAGGCCCAACAGCGTGTGGGAATATCGATCCGCCAGCATTTCCTGAACGAGTTTTGCCTGGTAGGGCTCCATCACCACAAACAGGTCGCCGTTTTTAGCTTCGATAGAAGAGAATTTCTTTGTCTGATGCTGATCGAGATCCAGACCTCTTTTTTTCGCCGCCAAGATCGCTTTGGAATTTGCCGGTTTACCGTCATGGGTATCAAGACCGCAGGAGATGGCCGCTATATTCAGGTTGCGGGCTACCGCCTCGGCAAACGCGCTTCGACAAACATTCCCCTTGCAAACAAACACCAGCCGTCGGACCTGGTCCCAGTCAATAGTTTTATACTGATGATACTTTCCCAAACAATAAAGAGCTCGGTACTTATAGGTGTCAAGAAGGCCCCGCCGGGAACCATGATGGTCATTTATCCATTTTTTCAACATTAAGATATTCTTTTATCGATCCTGTGTACTGCCATGGTTGTTTAATGAACATTCCCGGTCAAATCCCTGTCAGGGCTGCTGCGTTATAGGGTTAATGCCCAAGGCCTCCGATTCATTTGCGCTTTGCGTTACTAATGGAAACCGCAATACGTAATCGATCGCTCCTGAGTTGGTCTATATTTTAACACTATTATACTCCCTATAAAGCCGCTATACTGGTCCGCAGTATATATTCAGTAGCTTTTGCATTAACGTGCTTTAATTCACACAGCATAAGTCGCACACTATGAAACGAGTTCTGGTGCTTGACGCCAATCAACGTAGCGCCCTTGCCGTGACACGTTCACTGGGCCGCCAAGGAGTGCCGGTCATCACCGCCGATGAATCGTCGACCGCTCTGGCCAGTCAATCCCGCTACAGCGAATCATACCTTAAATACCCATCACCCAGATACCAATCAGAGGATTTCATCGCCTTTATTATCGCCGTTACTGACCAACATGAAATTGAGATCATCATGCCCATGACGGAACTAACCACGACCCTGCTATTGGCACAGCGCGATGCCCTTGGCGGTGTGGTGCTGCCCTTTGCTGACGCAACGGCGGTTGATACCCTAACTGACAAGTGCCAGTTAATGCAGCTGGCGGAAGAGCTTGAAGTGCCCATTCCCCGCACCTGGTATGTGACCGATCCGATGGGGCTGCCTGACAACCTGTCCAGCCTGCCCTACCCATTAATCCTGAAGCCTGGGAAAAGCTGGCAAACATTTGATCATATATGGCGCCGCAATGGTGTACACCTCGCTCACAGCGTGGATGAAGCCAGGACCCTATTGACCAGTGATCTAGCCTTTAGCCGTGCTTATATGCTACAAGAGTGCGTCCCCGGCGAGGGCCGGGGAATTTTTGCTTTATATGATCAGGGGCGCCCGATCACCTTTTTCGCCCATCGCCGTCTACGGGAGAAACCGCCCAGTGGCGGGGTGAGTGTGCTTAGCGAAAGCGCGGCGCCTGACCCACGAATGCTAGCGCACGCGAGAGCCCTCCTGGACCGTGTCGGCTGGCATGGTGTCGCCATGGTGGAGTTCAAATTCGATCCCCAGACTCAAATCCCGTATCTGATGGAGGTCAACACACGCTTTTGGGGCTCTTTGCAGCTCGCCGTTGACGCCGGGGTGGACTTTCCATGGTGGCTTTACCAAATGGCCTGTGGCATGACTCTGAAGCCTACTGAGAGCTATCGAACTGGCCTTCGCACCCGCTGGCTGCTGGGGGATCTGGATAATCTGTACCTCAACCTGCGCAACAAGGAGCTAGGCAAAACTGAAAAACTGCGCTGCCTGTTGCGCTTTATGACACCCCGGCCACGTACCCGTCATGAAGTTAATCGCTGGAGCGACCTGCGGCCATTCTGGTGGGAATTGCGACAGTACGTGCGTGATTTGCTCAGCTAATTTCGCCGGCTGAATCGTCTACTGCATCAACCCGCTCATTTCTCTAGCAGACGATCGTAAATTTCCTGATAACGGCTGAACATGACCCGACTGTCGAAGGTCGTCTGCACATGCTGTCGGGCCGCTTCCGTCAGACGACCCAGCAGTCCTCGATCGGCGTTCAGTTGGCATATCGCCTCAGCGATGGCCTCGGGATTGCCAACTTCGACAAGCCAACCGCTTACCCGATCGGTGACTAGCTCTTCATAGCCGCCACAACGTGTCGCCAGTAATGGCACGCCCGCGGCCATGGCCTGAATAGCGGAAAGTGGCAGACCCTCGGAAATAGAGGTTGACAAAAACAGGTCAAGATTGGCCAAATATTCAGCAGGGTCTTCCAAAAAACCAAGAAACTGTACTATATTTTCAAGCCCCAAAGTCTTACGCTGTTCGAGCAGTTGCTCATAGAGGCCCGATTTATCTACCTGACCGGCCACCACGAAGCGCACATTCGTCTCCGGAGCAAGTCTTGCCGCCGCCTTGAGTAGGATGTCGTAGCCCTTAGCAGGGCGAATATTGCCAAGACAACCAATAATTACGGCATCATCAGACCAGTCAAACTGACGCATCAGCCGATCGCTACGTATATGCTGAAAAGTATCGGTATCGATACCGTTATAAATCACATCTATTTTTTTAGGCTTGAGGCGAGTACGCCGTACGATATCGTCACGTAGCCCCCCCGACACTGCAACCACACGACTGGCGCCAAGATTAATTGCCCCCATCTTGAGGGCCTTGAGGCGCTCTTTCGCCCCGATGTCGACTTCGCCATGGAAGACCGCGACCACAGGGACACCGGTTAATTTCCCCGCCAGTGAGCTGTATACACTGGCCCCCAACAGATGCGATTGTATTAGGGCCACGTTTTTGCGCCGGATCAGCTTAATCAGGTTCAACAGGTAACGCCAGTTAAAAGAGCCCTTGGCGTCTAGCAGTATCGGCTCGACTCCCCGGCGGCATAGCTCTTCATAGACCCAGCCCTTTCCTCGAATCACAACCACGTTACGATATTTCTCCACCGGCAGGCGGGTGGACAAATCGATAAAAACGGTTTCCGCGCCGCCGGGGCCGGTGGTATCAATAATATGTAGAATAGTTTTCACGTCGGCCCTACCACTAAGATAATCAATTTTTTTCATGTTTTGTGTCAAAGTAGGATATTATCAGTCTCATCTGAGACTTGATACAGACAATCCTATGCAAAGCTCTGTTCAATGAAATGGTTACTCCTTAATGTTCAAGCAGAAGGCCAAGTAAGGCATGCCGTATTACATAGCCCGTTATGACGCTAATACGTACCCCAACACCGAGCTGCAGTTATTGGCACTCATTCATCATCATGCCCTGCTGACGAGTGATACTTCCATCTTATATTCGCCCTGCTTCTCCGGCTTTCTATCAACCGGATCATGCCCAGCATGAGTACCCTAACCAAGAACCTAAAAAAAGAAATTCTTGCCGCACCTCATGCTGCTTATACCAGCCGTCACGACGACGTCAATGCAGATATCTGTACTGAACTCAAGGCGCTGCATGCACAACTCCAGCGCCTGCAACAAGAATACCGCGTGATTGATAATCAAACCAGGACCCTATCCCGGGAAATCGGTCAGGCGAAAAAGGAAAATCAACCTATAGAGTCCCTATTGGCAGCCATGCAGGTTCAGAACGCACGAAAGGCTGACATAGCCCTGCAACGCACAGATCTGGAAGCAAGAATATTACAGCACTTTGATTTGACGTCGGCAACCGACAGTACAGAGCCAGCCAACAACAGTCACCGCCCCACTATCGCCCCGGTGTTAGCAGGTGACCGCTACTACCCTGCTCCCGAATCGTCAGAGGAGGTCGTAATAACCCTACACACTCTGGAAGATGATGCCCTGCACTGGAATGATTATGTAGCACAGAACCCCGCGGCGACGATCTATCACAAGGCGGAATGGCGTAAGGTCATTAATGAGTCATTTGGCCATACGAGTTATTACCTGTATGCCGCTGACGCTCAGAACAAGACCCGTGGTATTTTGCCCCTCGTCCACTTGAAAAGTCTGCTGTTTGGTAACTTTCTGGTCTCGATGCCTTATTTCAATTATGGTGGTGCCGTGGCCGATAGTCCCGCCATAGAAATCCAACTCATCGCCGAAGCCAATCGCCTGGCACAATCTCTAGGGGCCAGCCATGTTGAATACCGGGATGATATCCCCCGTCATGATCTGCCGGCACGGACCGATAAGGTGAATATGATTCTACCCTTGCCCACCGATACCGATGAACTCTGGAACCTTTTTACCCCAAAATTGCGTGCGCAGATCAGGCGACCCCAACGAGAGCGGCCTGAGGTGAGCTTTGGCGGCACTGAATACCTGAATGACTTCTATCGGGTCTTTGCCCGTAACATGCGCGACCTGGGGACGCCGGTCTATGGCAAAGCCTTTTTTCGTAACCTGCTGCAGACCTTTCCGCAGCAAGCCCAGCTCGTGATTATCCGCATCCAGTCGCGCCCGGTCGGCGCGGCCTTTCTGATCGGGTACAAAGACAGACTGGAAATCCCCTGGGCCTCGACACTGCGCGATGTCAATCACCTCAGTATTAATATGCTCATGTACTGGGAAGTGCTCAGCCTTGCAATCAGGAATGGTTTCAAGTATTTTGATTTTGGTCGTTCCAGCAAGGACACGGGCACTTATCAGTTCAAGAAACAGTGGGGCGCCATGCCAAAACAACTGTACTGGCACTACTGGCTGGCGGAAGGCGAAGCGGCCCCCGCCCTTAACCCGGCGAACCCGAAATATGCCGCTGCCATCAACCTGTGGAAGCGCCTGCCGGTTTCACTGACCCGATGGATAGGCCCGCATATTGTCAAAAATATCCCTTAACTTTGTAGAGATTTATGGTTAGCCAAACCCTTAGAAACGCGCTTATATCGACACTGTCCAGTCGCCCCGTGTCCGCACTAGCCACCAACATAATCGGCACTGGCACCCCCATCTTTATGCTGCACCGTACCTACCCGGACGCCACGCCGCACAAAAAACAAACTCCCAGCTATTTGCGTGCGTGTCTGGACTATCTCAGGAAAAACGGTTATCACTTTATCTCCGTCACGGATATTCTGTTATCCATTAAAAACAACACCGCGCTGCCCAAAAAATCCATTGCCTTTACCATTGATGATGGCTTTATCGATCAGGCCGCCCTGGCGGCGCCGGTGTTTCTCGACTTCAGGTGCCCGGTGACGATTTTTCTCATTACCGGCTTTCTTGATGGTGAGCTCTGGCCCTGGTTTTCCAAGGTTGAATATTTAATAAAAAACGCCTCGATCAATCGCCTGCAACTGCAGCTCAATGGCATCGACCTGGTATACCCGCTCACCACTGACAGTGAAAAAAAACGTGCCTGTCGTCAACTACTTGCCTATATCAAGCAACAACCCTGGACGCAGGTGGACACGATCCTCGCAAACATTTCCACTGTGACGAATGTGCCACTGCCCGAACAGGCACCTGAAGACTCCAGGCCCATGTCCTGGGCAACGGCGCGTGAACTTGAGCACGCTGGCATTTCCTTTGGCCCGCACACCCGGACCCACCACATCCTCTCCCGTGTTAGCGACGAGCAATCACGCGAGGAGATCAACCATTCATGGGCGCGACTCAAGGCGGAATTAAAGAATCCTACACCTGTTTTTTGCTATCCCAATGGCGAAAAGGAAGACTTTGGTGAACGGGAAATTGACTTTATAAAAACCACGGAAATGTTAGGCGCAATATCCACCATTCCCATGCAATACAGCTCGAAATTCAACGAAGCTGATGTGATTTACAAACTTCCGCGCTATTCATTGCCGAATGACTTTAACATTTTCAAAATGTACAGCTCATGGATCGAATTCGCCAAGGATCGGTTACGCAAAAGCCGCATGGTCAATAATAATAAGACTGCACCGTAACACAAGTTAAACTTGACTCGGTACTTGTTGGGTATGATATCTCAGATTGCAAGTAGATCTGCCGCTCTTTATACACTCTGCTTATTTAAATTCCAGGCGTATGTCTGTAGGCCACTAGAAACCCAGCGATTACGGTGTGCTATCTACAGTAGCAAGCCCTGCTCCTGAAGCACTTCACTCATGGAGCCAAAAGAAAAGTCTGTCAGCAGACGCTCCAGCCGTGATTCACATTTTTCCAGGTTGTTATAGTGCCGAAAGGTTGAAAAGGCGCTTGCTTTGACTCTAGGTTGACCTGGATCTATCTCCCAGGGGTGCAGATAAAAGACAAACGCATCTCCATTTTTGTTTAAATTATTATAAAAGTATTTTGATAACCAGTACGGATAGAGCCTGAAGTAACCACCACCAGCCACAGGGATTTTTTGTCCAAACATGTTGTAAGTCGACAGTGGATACTCTGTAAGCTGGTTACCTGACGGCGTTTCCATTATATGTGGTTCAGTTGGAAATCCTGGTATACCATAGTTATCGTGAAGTACCGGGAAAATGCTGGAATCATATGTAAAGCCGGCTTCAAGAAGAATATCCAGTGCCCAGAGTGACTTTTTAGTTATCGAGTAACTTGCTGCACGATATCCATAAATTGCTTCTCCGATAATGTCCTCTAGAAGCATCTTGGATTTTATTGTTTCCTCCCTGAAAATTTTTTGTGATTGTCTATAAATTAATTGATGGCTATAACCGTGGCTGGCGACTTCATGCCCTCTCTTATGTATTTCCCTGATAACTTCTGGATAACGTTCAGCAACCCAACCCAATACAAAAAAGGTTGCCTTGGAATATTGACTATCAAAGATATCCAGCAAAACCCGCGTATTTTTCTCGACTCGAGATGCAATTGTATCCCAATCATTTACAGAAATATTTTTTGAAAGCGCTGCGACCTGGAAATAATCTTCCACGTCGATTGTTAATGCATTTTTTATTTTTTTCATGTTAAGTATAATCTGGTACGCTTGACTAACATTAAAATCTATTTTTCACTACTAATTTCAGAACATAGTATGTGTCTATCGAGAGTTCACCACTTGATTGTCAAAAAAACAAAACATTATCACGAGTAATAGATAAATCAGCAATCCCCATAAATATGCATCGCTGCCTTTTTACCTGGCTCCCTTACCAAACAAAACAACTTCTGCTGTACGCAAAAGAATAAGGAAGTCGAGAAATAAACTATAGTTTTTTACATAGTACAAATCGTATTGAAGCTTTTCTAGCGCATCTCGTTCTGACGAGCCATAAGGATAACACAGTTGCGCCCAGCCTGTGATACCCGGCTTTTTATGGTGTCTCTCTTGGTAGTATGGAATCTTGTCACTAAGTTCAACTACAAACTCCGGGCGTTCCGGTCGCGGCCCGACAAAACTCATATCTCCTCGCACCACATTGAAAATTTGTGGTAGTTCATCAATACGAACTTTTCTGATAAAGCCGCCTACTTTTGTAACTCGGCTATCATTTTTAGTCGCCCAGACTGCTCGGCCGTCTTTCTCAGCATCGACTTTCATACTTCTAAATTTTAATACTTGAAAAGGCTTTCCACCTTCACCCACCCTCACTTGGCGAAAAAATATAGGTGCTTTAGGCCCACTTTCGAGGACTATCGCAATTGTTGTCAACAACATAAAGGGCCATGTTACCGACAACAGTAGCATAGATACAATTACGTCAAATCCACGTTTTGTATACTCGCGCATTGGGCTTTGATGAAATCCATCAGAAAAAACCAACCAACTGGGATGTAACAGGTCAACTCGAATCTTACCGGTCTCACGTTCAAAAAAACTCTGTATATCTACGACATCAAAGCCACGCATTTTACAATCAAGCAAATCATGCATAGGGAACCCTTTCCTGCGGTCATCTACTGCCAAAACGATCTCATCAATATCATGTTCGGCCGAAAAGTCATGTAGCGCACTGTTAATATTTATGATTTTCTTGGCATCTACAACATCATTTTCACCTCTTACATGTATAAAACCAATGATATTAAACCCCACTTGATCTGCCTTGCGCCGTAATTGCGTTATAGTATTGGCTTTTTCTCCTGTCCCGAGCACGACTATCCTTCTTTTGAATATATCTGGATCAATAGTAATAGTCAGTTTTCTCAGCACACTCATGGCCAGGAATGAGATTATAAATGCAATAATTAATACCCCACGTCCGAGAAATACATTAGGGAATGCATAAAATATTAGCGAAAGACCAACCAGGGACAACAAGAAACTGGCGACCAATCTTAAGAGGTAACCGATCAGACCTTCTCGCATTTGCGCTTGATACAGACCCATTGCTGCCATAGAAGTGCTTAACACAACCGCAAATATAATAGCCTTGATTAGCAATAAATCCCTGGTCACAGATTCAGAATAGAATTGTCCGGGGTTATATCGAATTTCAACCGCACTATAAATGGATGCAATGCAAATCATCGCTTCCAGCAGTCCGAGGATAATAAAGGGTATTCGCACATAGTGCTTGAATAATCGAATCGATGTCAAAAGTCTACCTCAAATACATAAACAACATACAATAATCACTTAAAATGGAGATATCACAGAAACTCTCATTTCATAACAGCAGGCCCCTAAATACGTTATCTTTGATTTACGAACAACAAGTTATAAATAAAAAATATGGTTTTTCTTTCATCATTATTCTAAGAGCACTCCTATTAGTATAGCTTCAGAGCCAGAATTATTATAACTCTTATGCTTAATACATCCCGGCTAATTTCATTTAGTTTTTATTATCTTCATTTATCTGAGAATACAGCTCTTATACTCTCACTCGTGGAAATAATCAGGGATATAGGACACTAGGTAACATGACAATATCCATATATAACATATACTGTGTATACGCAAATAACTTCGAATATTCCAGTTTAAAATCTGACTGTTATACCCAGAGTATAAGTATTCCGCCGATAAAGAATTCCTTCACTTTTCGATTCCTGGGTTGTATTGTCATAACTAAAATATGCTGAAGCATTGGAGTTGATATCGTAGTCAACACTTACCCGGTGTTGCTTGGTTTTTATTTCTCTGTCAGCTACGGTGAATTTGTTTTCAGCAAGTCTTTCTTGTAATTCTACAGATGTACGACGCGCAACCTGCCATTTCCAGGTGACTATGGCGCTTGTATTGCGTTCTTCACCGGGGCTTTCCTGATATATCCTGCGACCATCAGAAACATTTAACGTCAAGACAGTTTTTGCCGTCATTTTTGACACCGAGACCGATAAGACTTTATCCAACGATACTACCGCCACATCGGCATAGGATATGCCGATCGGGGTTTCCTCAGATGTCTCTGTCTCAGGGTTAAAAACAAGTTCTGTCCTACTGGTTGTATTTATGTCCTCAGAATAATTAATTAGCCAAGAGGATTGCCGGGTTCGGTGATCGAACAGAAACTTGCTGGTTTCTCCATAGTAATGTTCGCCTTGCCTGATCTCCAGTCGCGTTCGATGACTTGGCGTCCAGCCCAGGCCTGCTTCCCAATACGAGCCTTCAGGGTTCTCCTGCCCCGCCATCACAGCATAATTATATTCCTCATAACCCGCCACACCGACAAAATAGACTTTTTTACTAATCAGATAATTGAATAATGCCTGACTGTTTGATGATTTTACATTCGATCTTTCTGTATACTCAACGAATTGTTTTTGGTGAGACATCTGCCATGTAAATCGTTTAAAAGCCGGCCCGCTTTTCAGTTCAATGTAACTGGTATTGGTTATATTATCAGTATCAGATAATTCACCGCTTTTACTATCTATTTCGGTATAGGTATGCTCAAGCGTCAATTTTGACGACTGACCGAAGTTGTCTATATAGTAGGGTTTAACTGTATAGGTGACAACATCCGTTCTGTTATCGGTAATCGCTGCATTATCCGTACTGGAAGTTTGTTGAAGATTTATGGTTCTCTGCGAATAATTACCCGAGACATCCAGAAACAGATGATCTCGATATATTTCCGTATTACTTGATGCCCGAAAATTATGATAGGTATCGTCATATTGATCATTATTTTTATAGAAAATATTTTGCATCGTGTAATCAATCATTAGTTCGGAATAACGGCCTTTACCGGCCAGCGATAAACCGGGATTAATCTGGGTAATATAATCCTCCTCCTGGCCTTCACCTGCCAAACGCACATTATCATCATATGTCTCTGACATGGTTATTCGCGGAATAACGGTCCATTCAGCTGCAAAAGCAGTATTAACAAAAGAAAAAAAGACAATAAAAGATATCAGGATTAATATCAATTTTACAGATATGCTGTTTGATGTCATTGACACATCAAATCTAATCCCCATAGGTACCGTAATAACCCCCGTAAATACTTTTTTTGGATATTTTGCATTTATTAAGGATCATACCAACTACTTTATCATCAGCTAGTAGCTCGGTTGTCTCTGTGATAGCCGATTTATGAGTTTCACTTGCTTCTACCACGACCATAATTTGTCCCATAAACCGCGCTAGCACCTTGGCCTGTGTCGTATTCAAAAATGGGGGCGCATCAAATATAATTATTCGATCTGGATATCGATATGCAAGCTCCTCACAAAGTTGACGCATCCGATCACTTGCAAGCAATTCTGTAGAGTGTTCATGCAAAAACCCCGCGGGAATTATACGTAATTTTGGGTTATCGGTATTTATTATAACCTCTGACACACTTCTTGAACTATCATCAATTACATCAATCAAACCCACTTGCTTGTCGAGACTAAACAATCTTGAAAGTTGTGGATTAATCACATCCGCATCAATTAATAACACTGTTGTGTCACGTTCCAGTGCTATACTCAACGCTAGGTTAATAGAAGTAAATGTCTTACCCTCTCCAGGAATTGAGCTGGTAATCATAATCAAATTACCCATCTCAACCGGTGCCGCCCCCTTACCAAAGGCGTTTGCCAATAATGGACGTTTTATTAACCTATATTCTTCCGCAAACTGCGTATTTTCGTTTTCAGTTGTAATATAACCTGATTCTCGCAAAGCATCAAAATCAAGCTGACAAACCAAATTATTATATATCGATTGTGTGCTTTCAGACTTCCGATTGACATCAACATCTGGTTTCTGGTCTTTCATATATTCACCAGGATTTTTCTTACGAAGTATGGCAACCGCTTTTTCTATAACGCTCATATAATTACTTTAATCTCATTTAGTCCTTAAAATGACAGCAGCTTCTATATAGCCTGAATAACGACTATGACGCCAAAAACCATCGTTAGCGCCGCCATATTCGCAGCGTAAATAGTTATATCCCGTTTTCGTTTTTTGAGCATCTCGGGACTTCTCACTAAAGAAATACTCCCAAATACAGGATAGCCGGTTAACTCACGTAATGTCTTTTGATCATGGACAACAGGATAAAACTGGCTAAACAAAAATACTAGACCTAACCCTCCACCCAAAGCTATCACCAGTACCGCAGCATTGAATAAGGGGCGGTTTGGTGATGAGGGGGTAGATGGGACATGGGGCGGTTCAATTATCTGAAATTTAACCTGATCACCAGCAGTCTCTGCATCCTGTGATATTTTTGCTGATTCACGCCGGGATAATAAGGTATCGTACTGGACTTTATTGATTTCATAATCGCGATTCAAACTTACTAGTTCTGCTTCAATCTTGGGAAGTATCTCTACACGTTCTTTTAGATTTTTAATTCGCCGTGCAAATTCCTTTACACGAACCTTTGCCGTTGCCACTTCGGTTAAAACCTGGCCTAAGGCAACACGGAGTTCCTGATACACGGGATTTGAATCCAGTACTGCATTAGATGAGCTCCCTGCCGCTATCGATTCTAGCTCTAGTTTTTTCTGTCCCTTCAACCCCACGATTGCTTGCTTAATTTCTGTAACATCAGGATGTTCATCTGTGTACTTTAATAACAAATTATCCAGTTGCTTTTCGAGTGCCTCTATCCGACTGTCAGTAGCTGTCGGTATAGAGGTCGATCCCGGCTTTGAAGCAGCGGAGACCATTTCACCCAGTTGGCGATTCAATTCATTATATTTATTTTGTGCCTGTCTCAACTCAAATTCTGCTTGCTCATATTCACTTTGGGTTTGCTGAAGATAGCTAAAGTAATCTTTCCCTTGTCCGGGGATCATACCGACGTTTCTTCTTTTAAATTCCATTAAACGCTTTTCAGCTTCAACAAGTTTTCCTTCATAGTCTTTTAATTGTCTGCCTAAAAATTTCTGAGCCACATCAGAATCCTGCCGTGAACCACCCAGTGTTGTCTCAATAAAGATAGTTAACAGCGCCTGTACAACTTCTTTTGCTTTCTCGGGCTGTTTATGGAGATATGTAATTGTATAAAGGTTTTCGCTATTAGCAGCCCTTTTTCTACTTCCACCTGCCGAACTGATATCAATTTGACTCCTCAAACTGGCAAACAGCCCTTCTTTTCCCTCAGGACTATCGATACTAATATCCATATCAGTAGCGCGGGCCAGTTTTTCAAGGTTGGGGCGACTTAATAGCGTTCGAATCATCATGTCCAGTCTGGACTGCAAATCTGTTTCTACTGCAAGACCTTTGAGCAAAGGTTTTAATATAGAATCAGTATCAACCAGAATTTTTGCGCTGGCTTCATATTTGTCCGGAATGGTCACAACATAGGCCCAGCCAGTTATTGCGATGGCCCAAGCGGTGATGACACTGGCCCATCGATAACGCCATACATCACGTAAAAATACTTCAACCTGCAATGCCAGCTGGTGGATCGCAGAAGGCTCCCTCGCAGGCATCCTTGATACCGTATTCATTAAAACCATGCCTCAGGAATGACCAGGACATCACCGGGCATCATTTGAACATTTGCGGTCATATCACCATCTTTAACCAGATCATCCAGCCTTACCGTATACTGGATTTTTTCATTGCCTTTTGTCCTGATTAAAGTTGTACTGTTTCCTGCAGCAAATTCAGTCAAGCCACCCACAGCGATCAATACATCCAGCAGTGTCATATTTTCACGATAAGCCAGCGCCTTGGGGGCTGCTGCCTCGCCGATCACTCGGATTTGCTCGGTAAAACGACCAACAAACCCCGTTATGGTAATCGTCACCTTGGGATTTTTTATATATCGCTTTAGTTTTCGTTCCATCTCCCTGGCAAGTCCTGATGAGGTCTTGCCGCTGGCCTTTAGATCTTCAACCAAAGGAGTCGTTACATAACCGTCGGGACGTACTGTCACATTAGTTGATAAATCTTTATTACCCCAGACAAATACAGAGAGTGTATCCCCAGGGCCAATAGTATATTGGGGAACTTGTACCTCGGAGGAATTGAGTGCGCTTAAATCATTCCCTGCGCATCCCATGATTAAGGTGCCGGTCATCAATATTAAAGCCTTGATTAGCGCCTGCATCTCACAGATAGCCCTCAACATTACACTCCTCCAGAGTATGAAACCTTTCGAATAAATAAAATTGTTTGAAATTCAATCTTATGAAATCTGGCCTTTTATATCCTGGCAGACTCATAACCTTATAATTTTACTGATATATAGTCTATCACATCTATATTGTGGCACCACTAAAGTTCGCTATTCTAAACGATCTGCTTTATATCTCATACGATGAAATAGTCCGGTTCATATCGACACCCCGTAGTCGTCATTATTTGACAAAATCCGTATTTGGAGAATAAAAAAAACCCCACAATTAAGTGGGGTTTTTTGTCTCGGTTATCCTACTCAATGGGCTGATTTTCTGCGACGAACCATCGTCCCTAGTCCCAGCAATCCGATACCTAATATCATCAAACTTGTTGGCTCAGGCACTGGCGCCGAAGTGGAGGCAGACCAACTAAAGGTTTGGCCAAAACTGTTAGCTGTAAGCAACCATGAACCATCGCTTGTATCGAATCCGTTGCCATAAACGTCACCCAGCCCCCTTAGAATCAAGGTAGTTGATGTCTGCTCAACAACTGTAACTGTTGCCAAATCAAACGAAAAGTCGCCAATTGACCAAAGGGGGGTAACCGGTGTAAATGGCTCAACAAATGAGAAATCATTTATAGTTCCAACTTGATCATAAGCGATTCCAGCAGCCTCAAAGTCACCCGTAACGCTAGCAACACGAAACTGCCCATCAGAAGTACCATAAGCACCGACTGAGTTCAAAAAATCTATCCCGGTTGCATCTGCCAAACCACTGCCGCCCACCGGGACAAACCCACCAGAGATTGAAATCTCTCCATTGATTTGGGCCGCATATACTGGCGCAGTAAATACTACAAATGCCAGCAGTGTCATAGAAAGAATTTTGTTGAATGTTTTCATCGTCATTGCCCTTGTCTAATTAACGTGTTTTCCTGCTTAACAGCTTGCAATTTATACGCCATAATTTTATTGCCATATATAACAAGTAGTTACAAATATACTTGTGTGAACCAGTTCACATTTTGTAAAGTATTTCGACATAAGATATTTGAGGAAAATGGTACTTTAGAAAGAACTATTGCACTCATGGGAAAAGAGACAGCACCACGATCTTTATTAGCCTTATATATCAACAACTTACAGGATAGGCAACATCCTGTTTATTACTTTCAGGATATGTTAGCTTTCCCGACATATTTTCACATAATAAACATGCTTGTTACTTTAAGTATTCGTACTTAAAGGGTACCTCTAAAAATTCAATCAAGCAGATGATGGCAAGGCAAAAACAAGCAAAAAAGCGCAGTTTACACGGAGTAAATGAGCATTTTGCGCTTGTTTTTAACGCAGCTAGCGCTGCTTCAGTGAATTTTTAGAGGTCCCCTAAACAGATCATTTGGAAAGGGAACCGAGCAATTGTTTTGCAACTATTTTTTCAGGAAACTCTACTGTTTTGCTTGCAAACACCTTAGCCAGCACCTGTCTCGCCAGTTCTTTCGAGTCGGCCTCGGTTAAAACCACCGCATAGTGATAATGTATTGTTGGGTTTTCGCTCTTCCTCGCAGCACTGGCCAGTAAGTCAATGGCTCTTTTGTTGTCTCCATTTTTATGCAATACCCAACCCAAAGTATCTTCGATAGGGGCAATATCAGGCTTTAACTTATAGGCTCGCTCGGCATATTGCAGTGCTTTTGTTTTATCCAAATCCAGATATGACAAAGCAATATTATTCAGTACTGCAATATTGTCAGGTCTTTGATCCAGAATAACGTGATAATGCCCACGAGCCTTCATTACTTGTTTGGTCTTTTCATAATACAAGGCCAGGTCAAGCCTGGCTGAGGTATCTTGTGGATTGGATTTTATCCATTGTTCAAGTACATCTATGGCATCATTGGTCTTACCTGCCCCCAGATATGCTCGCGCCAGTTTTCTAGCTGTCACGGATGCAGGCGCTCTCTTGTGTGCTTGTATCAGGATTTTCACTGCTTTAGCAAACTGCTCTTGAGCAAGATATATTTCTCCCTCAAGCATAAAGCCCACAACCTGTTTTGGATATTTTTGTTTAATCCATGTTGCGATTTTCAAGGCTGAACTATACTTGCCTTGCCTGACATTTAGTGACGCCATTGCAATGTTGGCGGGTAAAAAGTCCGGTTTCAGTTGCAAGGCCTTCAGCAGTGATTTTTCTGAACCCAGCACATCCCCCAATGCCTGCTGGACGCGAGCCATATGCAAATGTGCCAATGGTGCTTTTGGTGCGGTATTCACAAGGTCTTTTGCTGTCGACAAGGCCTCGTTCTTTTGTCCGGAACTCAATTGTGCGGTTATGAGCAAAGGCATCACTGTTAATTTATCCCTGGCCGACTTTGCCACCTCACTCAACAATGCCACAACTCGTTCAGCCTGATTTGTTTTTAGATAATACTGACTCAACACCATACGCGGGGCCAGAGCAGCTGGATTTTTTTCTTTTGCCTGCATTAACCATTTTAATGCAGCATCAGTATTATTTTCTCGACCTGCCAGTGCTGACAATCCCATCATTGCATTCAGATTTTTATCTTCAATCTGAAGTACTTTTTTATAGCGGCTTTTTGCAGAATCAAGGTTCCCATCCTCAAAATCCATCCGGGCAAGAGACAAGAGTCCCGGCAAATGACCGGCATCAAGTTTTTGGGATTTTTCAAAATAGTTTCTTGCCGCCAACCGTTCACCAGCGGCAAGTTCTACGATTCCTGCAATAGAATAATTACCAGGGTTAGGTTTATCTTCTTCCAGCATATCTTTTGCAAGTTTACGTGCGGCATTAAAATCATTTTTGCGAATGTGCGCATATACCAACATTTTATTTGCCTGGGATTTATCCTTGCCGGAAATACTTTCCAATTCCTTGATAGCATCGTCAATAGAACCACGGCTGAGATAAATCCTCGCAAGCGCTCTTTTCAGCAACTGATTTTCGGGGTTGGATTTCCTCGCGCGTCGGTAATAGTCCTCCGCCTGTTGCGGATCGTTATTGAGTATGGCCGCACGCCCTATCATCGCCAATAGCTGTGAATCATCGGATTTTTCGCCGATTGGTTTTAATGCTTCCAGCGCATCCTGATGCTGCCCCAATTTGATACGAACTGCACCAAGTAGCTTTCTCGCCTGAACGTGACTGGGAACATTCTCCACAAAATAGCTCAAATGTTTATTTGCTTGCTCATAGCTACCATTTGCAAAATGAATTGCACCTAACAAGAGTTTACTAGGAAGATCGTTCGGTGCCCGAACAAGAACTTTTTCTAGCGAAATCCTGGCGCTATCATATTTTTTTTCTTGGTAATCAACGAGAGCTGACAAGTACATCGTAAGTGGGTGCTTTGGTACAGCCCTGATCAGCAAATCAACTTTTTTCCTGGCTAAAACAAGGTTTTTTTGTGATAACGCAATTTGCGTTAGATACGCGAGAGCCTGAAATTCTTGTGTTAAAACTCGATATTTATTTGACAGCTCTATTACTTTTTCAAATGCATTATTGGCATTAGCAATATCCTGTCTTGCCAAAAACACCTGACCTTTATGCAACCATGCAGCAGCATTATCACCATCAGAGGCAATGGCCTCATCGATCAACTTGAGAGCCAACCCCGTATCCCTGACACTCACGGCATGGCGAGATAGCGCTATATTCGCCTCTACAGATAAAAAACCACTATCTTTCACATTTTTGAACAACTCATAAGCAGCTGCTTTATTGTCAAGGGAAGCATGTGCATAACCATGAATTAGCATTAATTTTGCTTTTTGATCCGGTAATCTAGCCAGCGTTAATGGCGCAACTTGAAAAATCTTTTTATATTCCTTCTGTAATAACAGTGCCTGACCCCATAATCCCACCATATCCGGCATAGAAATACCGAGTTTTTTTGCAAAACCCAGTTCCTTTTCTGCCGACGCACCCTGTCCTGTGTCAAGATAAGATTTTGCAAGCAAAATTCGCGCTTTTTTGTTTGAGTTATTGTGCTTAAGAACCTTTTTCAGCTCAATGATCGCTGCATTATGATCACCCTTTGATTGGTATGACGTGGCATCATGCATGGCATCTTGCTCATTAAAACCCCACTCACAACCGGAACCGACTAATCCAACAAATAAAAATAGTATGAAATTACTGCTGATTTTTATGTGTCTGACATTTGTCATTAACACCACCCCTGATTGAATTACTGCATGTAAACAATATTGTTTGCCGCTTTAATAAAAGCACTCAATTCATTCCTGCTATCAGAATATGTATCACTCACTGTTGTAGCGATAATATAAGATGCAATCTCTGGCTTACCCATCAAGACGCCAAACAAGTTATATAATTTTGCTCGATACAGGTTACCGGTCTTCCGGCCATTTGTGAAGTACCACCGCCAAACCAACATCTCTTGATTGTTTTTACCACGTATAAGTGTCTCTTCAACTTCATCAAGAGCTTCAATATTATTGGTAGAATATGGCTTAATCCAGACCCGGGTCCAGGCATTTTGATCATAAACACTATTCGTGGCATTTATTGCCTCATTGCCAACACGTTGCAGCGAAAAGTATCGAATTTCAAAATAGACTTTGTCTTGCTCATTATTGACAAATGTTTGAAAATGTTGGTAATCACCTTTGCCCGCTTTATAGACTGGTTTCCATAAGATGTCATCATCTTCAATTGCTTGCCAGCTTCCGATCATTTTGTATGCTGGTTTTTCAGCGGTATCTACCATATTTGGCTGTATATCTGTATACAGTAATACAAGTGGACCAATACTTATGAATAATATTAATAGTGCTGTACCAAATAAATAGTTCCGAGCAATTTTCTTGTTATTATCTAGAGACTTGTGTTCTAGCGGACCATACACATCGCTATTTTCATGCAACTCATTCACTGGCCAATAATGATGTACAAAAAACAAAAACATCCCCATTATAATTAAAAAAACAACCCAGCCCAGATCACCATGATCGTGAACCAGAGAATGCTGCATTTTAGTGGCATTCCCCACCACAACGATTATGTAAACACGAATAACATTAGATAATATCGAAACTAAAAGCCCTAATATTAAAAGAACTACAACTTCTTTCAGTCTGAAGCGGTTAATGTAAGCATATAGCAGAGATAAAATAGCCCCTACGGTGACTACATTTAAACCACTGCAACCCCTATCCACTTCAAAGGTACCGGCTGGCACAAATATCAGAACACCATCAACGATATTAGAAATGCCCGTAAGCTCCAGGGCCAAACCTGCGGCAACTGCTGTTATATCCTGTAGTACAGGAATAAAAAGTCCGAGAAGGGGTCCGCTTAAAAGCATTAATAATATCGGAAACCAGAACACTCTACTCTGTGCCCAGCCCAGCAAGCTGATAAATATGGTTGTTAATATTATTGGCAAGCTGACCAACTCGACATATTCAACAAATGTTAAATTGGCAAACAACCAAACTGTAGATAGCCCCAACAGTAAGATATATCCAGATAGGCTAAAGGCAATATCAAGCTTCTCACTGTGTATTTTCCATTTTTTATAGAAAATATAGACACACACTATGAATAATAAAATTCCGTGTGAATTCCAATCATGTTTCCATGATTGCACAAGCTTTATAATTGAGTTTTGGTAAATAACAAAAAAACAAAAAACAGATAGTGCTAGCTGGCAAGATGGTTTATTTATTTTATTAAAAAATTGTGTAAACATTTATGTCTTAAGTTTATATTTTGTCATCAAATCATATAACGTTGGCCGACTCACCCCTAGTAACTCTGCCGCCTTGGAAATATTATTATCCGTATGATTCAAGGCCCGATGTATTGTACTTCTTTCCGTAACTTCTCGTGCCTCTTTTAAATTCAAAGGCATCATGGTTTCATTACTCGAATCCAGGTCCAGTTCATCTGTGTCAATATTGGTACTTTCTGCCATAATCACAGCACGCTTGACTTTATTATCCAACTCGCGGACATTACCCGGCCAATCATAGTTTTCAATTGCAATCAGGGCATCCTTGGTAAACCCCTTGACCTTACTGGCATGCTGTTGTATGTATTTGCTTAAAAATGTCTTTGCCAATAATGCAGCATCACCGGTTCTTTCCCGTAATGGAGGTAACTTGATGATGATCTCACTTAATCGGTAATATAAATCTTCCCTGAAATCAGCGGATTTAATCATTTCTCCCAGATCCTGATGGGTAGCGCAAACAATCCGTACATCAACCGGAATTTCTTCCCGTCCTCCAAGGCGCTCAACTACCCGTTCCTGCAAGAAACGTAATAACTTGGCTTGTAATGAAAGTGGTAGATCACCTATTTCATCCAGAAAAAGTGTCCCTTGATCGGTATATTCAATCTTACCGATAGTCCGTTTTGTGGCCCCAGTA
>Ga0209633_10000328_pt1 | contig 56599 bp, 53 predicted proteins | sample Cruoilmetagenom1_FD_187290 | JGI IMG/M metagenome (GOLD analysis project Ga0209633, IMG submission 187290) | Oil polluted marine microbial communities from Coal Oil Point, Santa Barbara, California, USA - Sample 1 (SPAdes) (version 2) | ecosystem: Environmental > Aquatic > Marine > Oil seeps ... | reverse complement strand
TGAAAATTCGTGCTGTAATTCGGATATTCTTTGTAATTTCATACCTAAGAAAAAAGAAAAACCCCGTTTTTATGGCTTTATGCCTGAATTCGGGGTTTGGTTTCTCTAAAATACAACTTATTTCGCTAATTTCCAAATGTTTATTTACTTATGAAAGTGCCTGAATAATATAAGACCAAAAAAAAACCTCGCTTAAAGCGAGGTTTTTTTAGTGCAACTAATATTGTTCTTCATTACTAGGAAAATCACCACTTTTAACATCATTTATATAATTCTTAAACGCCCCGTCCATTTCAGAATATAAATCTAAATAACGACGTAAAAACCGTGGATTAAATTCATGTGTCATGCCTAGCATATCATGAATAACCAGCACTTGTCCGTCAACACCACTCCCAGCACCAATACCAATAACAGGTATACTAATACTTTCAGCAATTTCTTGTGCTAATTTGGCCGGGACTTTTTCTAGAACCAATCCAAAACATCCTAGTTTTTCTAATAATTTAGCATCTTTTTTTAGCTTTTCTGCCTCTATATCTTCTTTTGCTCTTACGGTATAAGTACCAAACTTATAAATGGATTGAGGTGTTAAACCTAAATGCCCCATAACCGGAATTCCAGCAGATAATATTCTGCTTATAGATTCTGCTATTTCTTCACCACCTTCTAATTTTATAGAATGAGCCCCTGATTCTTTCATTATTCTTATAGCCGATTCAAGTGCATTTCTTGAATTGCCTTGGTAACTGCCAAAAGGTAAATCTACCACTACCAAACATCTTTCTATGGCTCTAATAACAGAAGATGCATGATAGATCATTTGATCTAAAGTAATGGGTAACGTTGTTTCATGACCTGCCATAACATTTGATGCAGAATCTCCTACCAAAATAATATCAATTCCGGCATGATCTACAATTTTTGCCATGGTATAATCGTATGCTGTAAGCATGGCAATTTTTTCGCCATTACGTTTCATTTCCACCAAAGATTTGGTGGTAATTCTTTTATATTCTTTTTTTGCTATTGACATGTTTATTAAGTTTGGTTTGTGACTATGGAAAACTGAAGTCAAAAATATTTAGGTATTTTATTTTATTCGCTTTTTTTAACCGCTTCCCATTCTTTCTGTAAGATAGAAGGAAATAGCATTGGTGCAATATTTTTTACAGGTTTATACAGTATTGATGCTTCCAAATTTGCTTCACTTACAAAAGGTAAAGCCCTATTTAATTTGCTGAAAATAATCAATACTACACTTAAAATTAATCCCATTTTCAAAACCCCAAAAACTGCACCAAATATTTTATTTACAATACCTAATGCCGCGGCATCTGCAATTTTTGTAAGTATTTTTCCTGTAAAAGATATTAAAATTACAATGATCACAAAAGTTATGGCAAAGGCGATTATCTGTATATATTTTTCTGACCAACTCACACTGTCTTTTAAATAATTAGCCGCTATATAAGAGAAATGAATCGCTCCATATAAACCTAAAGCTAACGCTACTAACGAAGTTACTTCAACAAAAAAACCTTTCATAAGACCTCTCACCAATCCGAAAAGTAATATTGCCGTAAGAATTATATCTAATGTGTTCATAGGGTTGATTTTTAGCAAATATATTATTTATTTTGGCTCTATGGTACTTTGAGTTGGCAATATTACAACTTAGAATAGTTAATCAATTAAGATATTGTCGGTACTGAATCTATAAAGAAGAATTACAACCATTAAATTTAAAGCATCTCCTTTTCTTTGGATTTAGGACTTGGGGATTCCATTTCTTAAACTTCCTCTACACTAATTACTTCTCCAACATAAACCAAAACTTTTTTTATCACTTTATAACCCATCTGCTCAACAGTTAATCCATAATTATGAAGTTGATTATGATATTTCTTGTCAGATTTACCTGTTTTATAATCAATAATTACCACTTCATTTCGATTGTTAATTACCAATCTATCAGGAATAACTATTTCACCCGATTGGCTAAAAATTTCTCGTTCATTTAAAACCGTTTTATTATGTTGATAATATTCATTTAGGTCAGGGTGCATAACTATTTTATACAACACATTTTTAATATTTTCAATATTGCTTTCAATCAATTTACCAACCGAAACATATTTTTCAATAACTTCATCAACATCATCGGCGGTTTTTATTTGAGCCATTAATTCGTGGATTAAATTTCCATAAATGATTGAATCACCAATATCACCATCCCATAACAAAGCTGAATTTGCCACAATAGCAATATTATGAGATTGCCAAGAAGTACTTAATACATGATCAAATTCTTGACTCACATTCGGTATTAAAGCCTTTTCAGATATTCTAATTGAAGATCCAAAATGATATTCAAATTTACTGACATTCCATTGTTGGATATCTTGCAAATAATGAATTAAATATTGTGATGATGTCTTAGGATTACCACTAATTTTTTTATGTTCAGCAACAAGGTACAATTGCTCAATCGCTCTTGTAAATGTAACATATAATAGGTTAAAATTATCCAATTCTTTTTCGTTACGATAAGACCCATAAAGCTCTTGCCCAATATTTCCTGATGTTTCTAAAGATTTATTATAATTAATCAATAAAGTTTCAAAGTTATTTAATGCTGAAGGATCTTCAATAGGGTACCATCCTTTTGGGTCTCTATCTTTATAAATATCTAGATCGAATGGAAAAATAACCACAGGAAATTCTAAACCTTTAGATTTATGAATGGTCATAATTTGAACGGCATTTTTTTCTTTTGGTACCACAATACTTAGTTTGCCTTTTTTATCATTCCAAAACTCCAAAAAAGCATTACTATCAGTCGATTTATTCTGTGAAAACAGTAATACTTCGTTCAGAAAAAATTGTACATACGCATCAGAAATTTCATTAAAATGAAAGCTTCTCAACATATATTCAACCCCTTCGTACAGAGACAATTGCATTACTCTTGTATACTCAAAATTAACATTATACTTAGTGAATTCATTAAAAAATTCTCGAATAGGTTCATTGATCAAACTTTTAAAAAACAAATGCTTATCAACGGATATATTTAAATAGTGATATAAGAAATAAAGTAAGTTTAATTTGGCTTCTTTATCGCTATTATTTTGAAGATAGGTTAACATATCTATCATAAAATTTACCTTTTCAGAATTCTGTAACAACAGCGTTTCTGAACTGATAATATCTATGCCATGTTGCGTTAAAAAATTAGCGATGACAATACCTTGATTTCGTGTTCTGGTCAATACACAAATTTCATTCAGGTGAAAATCATTAGTTACATTGTTGACAATTGCCAATACTTTTTCTGCATAAGCCAGCTCTTTTTCATTGCCGGTTAAATTGCCTTCAATAAAAGATAATTGCACATAACCACCTTTCTTTTCTGTGAATTTTTGTTGATTTTCTCTAACATACAAATCGGCATAATCAGGCCGATTAAAAAAATTAGCTATATGTCTAAAGAAACCATTATTAAAATTGATTATCTCAGTAAAACTTCTATAATTGGTATCTAAAGACTTTAATTTTTTATCAATATGAAACGGATTATGGGCCTTAGATTCTCCATGTTGTGTTAAAGTCAAAAACTGTTCAGGCTCGCTACCTCTCCATCGATATATGGCTTGCTTAGTATCGCCAACCAACATCAGATCTGCATTTTCTTGTGACAATGCGTTGTGAATAAGCGGAATTATGTTTTGCCATTGCAACAATGAGGTATCTTGCATTTCATCAATAAAATAATGCTTGAATTTTTCGCCAATACGCTCGTAGATATAGGGTGCGGGTTGTTCTTGTAAATTCTTACTGATCATCTGATTGAACTCTGCATTTAAACGGATATTCTTCTCTTCTTTCAATTCATTCAACGTTTTATTGATATGACTTAAAACTGCTAAGGGAATCAAGTTTGATAAAAATAATTTGTTTAATATATATTTCTGATATAGTTCTTCCGAAGAAAAATACAATGTTGATAATTGTGGAACTATACTGTCAATTTTAGATTTTATTTCTTCAGGTTTTCCCTTGGTATAAAAAATATTATTTTCAATACTTTTTGCCAGGCCTTTTGTAAGATCAAAGCTCAATTTATCAACATTATAAACTAAATTTTGAAAATGTTTTGGAAATTGTGAATAGTAAAAATCTTTATATTCAATATGTAAATTATCAATAAATTCTAAACCCTGTCGTCCTAATTCTGTAAATTGATTTTCTAAACTTTTTTGTTTTTTAAACAATTGATTTTTTAAATCGATAAAATCTTCTATTCTTTTTTCTTGAATTTTCTGTATTTGAATGGTGTCGTTTTCATTGAGTAATATTTGTGCTATCTCTTTTAACTCTCTGGTAATGTCCCAAGACTTATCATCATCTGTTTTCTGCAAGGAAAAATCTATTAACAGTTTGGTAAGGGCTTTATCTTCTCCTATTTTTGAAATAAGTTGGTCTACAGCTTCATTGAGTAATGATTTGGCATCCATTTCAACGTCAAAATTGAGAGATAAACCTAGATCAAAAGCAAAACTTCGTATCAGTCTGTAGGTAAAACTATCAATAGTAGTGATATTGAATGCCGAATAATTTTGCAGAATAGCATGTAATATTTTTTTTGCTCTTTGATGGATAAGCACATCATTTACGGCGATATTGTTTTCTAGAAAATCATTTTCTATAGCTGTAAAAAGAGCTGACTTCTGTTTGAGGATTTCCGGTTTAGCAAAAGTACGAAGATTTTCAATTACGCGTTCTTTCATCTCAGCTGCCGCCTTATTGGTAAAAGTTACTGCTAAAATATTTTGAAACCTACTTGATTCGGCTGTTTGAAGTAATATCTTTAAATATTCTTTAACTAAAGTAAAGGTTTTACCGCTACCCGCAGAAGCGTTATAAACTTGAAAAGTAGATGGATTTTGCACAATACGAATTTAATACAAAATACAATATTATCAATACAACTACAAAAGACTATTAGATGAAAGATTCAGGATATGTAACTTTTTTCAACTTACAAGGTAACCAATTGCAATATTTTTAATCATTATTTATGTGTTTGAACGTCTTTATTTAGGTAACCTAAAACTTATTCCTGCACTTACATATAAATCCTGAATGTTTTTACTCAACCCTGTTCCTCCAGAAATATCTAATTGAATAGTATCACTTATCAAATAGGTCAAGCCTGTATCCCAAAAATGATTAAAATGACTGTCTTCCGGCAAATCTCCATAAATCTCTATAAACGCACCAACTTTATCTGAAATACTATAACCGTAGGCGATAGTATAGACATAATTCGCAGTTGTAATGTCTCCATCCCAATCCATACCCATATTATACCCTAAACTCGATTTTTCACTCAGAGTATGTGCAAATGAAAATCTAAAATCTATACCGGTACTCTTGGTTTTAAAATCTTGCGATGCTAAAAAAGGGAAATTTACATGACTTAAAAAAGCGATTTCGGGTAAGAAACCTTTTTCTTCAGTAACTCCAATTTTTACACCAATGGCCAAAGGTGAAAATCCACTTGCTACATTGTTTAAGTTATTACCCTGAAACTCTTGTTTTACTTCAGAATTACTAAATCCTACTCTTAATTCTAAATTATCTAACAGTCCATAACGCAACAAAGTGGTGTTAAATGTAGTAGTTTTAGTTTTGATATTATTAAGTTCTAGTGATTCGTAAAATGTACCTGTTTCAACTTGTAAAAATCGTTTTGGTACTAATACTGACGATTCGGTTTGATCTGGTCTATCAGTAATTAAAGCATTGTATTCTTTATTTATTGTTTCTTTTTGAGCATATCCTGTTATTACAAGTATCTGTATAAATATCAAGCATAAATAATTCTGTTTCCCCATTAAATTTTCTTTGTTTGAAATAAAAATGTTAAAAAACCAATCGCCAGATTTGTGCTACTAAAAAGGTAATCACAAAGCCCATAATTACAGGTAAAATAGAGGCTACTGTTGTCCATTTTATACTTTTAGTTTCCTTATAAATGGTATAAATGGTGGTGCTGCATGGATTGTGCAATAAGCTGAATAACATCAAGTTAATTGCTGTAAGCAAGGTCCAACCCCCAGCTCTTAAAATATCACCTGTAGCAGTTACAGAATCTAACTCAAACATGACACCTGCACCTTCACCTCCAGGAATTCCACTTACCATAACAGTTAGCATTAAAATAGTTGGAATCACTATTTCATTTGCCGGAATAGCGACTATATATGCGAGCAAGATAACGCCGTTTAATCCCAATAAAAACCCAAAACCATCCAAAGTATTAATTGTCCAGGAAGCAATACTCTCATTACCGATATAAATATTCGAAATTAACCATATTACGGCTCCAGCCGGTGCTGCAAATAGGATGGCTCTCCATAAAACAATTAAAGTTCTATCAATTAATGAGGTATAAATAGTTTTCCAAAATCTTGGTGGGCGGTAGGGAGGTAATTCTAAATTAAACGTAGATACCTCACCTTTTAAGACCGTTTTTGTCAATGCCCAAGAGGTAAAAAACATAAAGAATATTCCTAAAATTGCGATTCCAATAACTGCTGATAAAGAGGCAATTGAAGAAAAAGAAGGAGGAACTACTGCACCTATAAAAATAGTTGCAATTAATATCTGTGTAGGCCAACGACCATTACAGAGTGAAAAATTATTTGTAATAATCGCAATTAATCGTTCTCTTGGGCTATCAATTATTCGGGTAGCAACAACACCTGCAGCATTACAGCCAAAACCCATACTCATAGTCAATGCTTGCTTACCATGTGCTCCAGATTTTTTAAACATATAATCTAAATTGAAAGCCACTCTTGGCAAGTAGCCAAAATCTTCAAGTAAGGTAAACAACGGAAAGAATATTGCCATGGGAGGCAACATAACAGCAATAACCCAAGCCACGGCTAAATATACCCCATCAATTAAAAATCCGTCTAACCACCAAGGCATTCCTACACTTGCCGCTCCATTTTTTAATAAAGGATGAATAGTATCTAATAATAATTGAGCCAACATTGATGAAGGATAATTTGCTCCTATGATCGTAAGCCAAAGTATCACACCTAAAATTAAAAACATAATAGGAAAGCCCCACGTTTTACTAGTTACAATTTTATCTATTTTAGCGTCTAAGCGAAATCGTTTCTTTTGGTCATCTGCACTTACAGCTGCACCTGCAATTTCAGAAGCATCAGCATAGATTCCTTCTGCAAGTCCATCATGAAAATCGTCTCCAATTTGCCATCGTAGATCACTAGATAAGGCTATAATATTTTCTATAGAATTTTTACTCATTTCTTAAACTTAAACTAATTCTCCTGTTTTTAAAGCCTCTATAATATGTGTATCTCCTTCTAATAATCTAAAAGCAATCCATCTGCTATTTGGTATTGAAGGATATTGTTGTTCAATCTCATTGGTCAACGTTTTTACAGCATTTTCAATATTTTTAGGCACATTTTTTATGCGGTGAGGTTTACATATTATTTTTCCTGTGGCAACTTCATTGATGGTTTGAATTAAATCAGGAATTCCTTCATTAAATCGAGCACTTGTTGGCACTACCGGAATTCCTAAATCTCTAGCCAAGGTTCTTGTGTCGATTTTAATATTATTCCGTTTTGCTTCATCCATTAAATTCAAACATAATACGGCTTTGTCTGTAATTTCTAAAATTTGTAAAACTAAATTTAGGTTTCGCTCCAATCTACTGGCATCAACTACAATAACAGTGACATCAGGTTTTCCGAAGAGAATGAAATTTCTAGCAACCTCTTCATCTTGCGAAGTAGAAAGCAATGAATATGTTCCTGGTAAATCTATTAATTTGAATTTCTGACTATTATACTCAAAAGCACCTTCTGCCCTGGTCACAGTTTTTCCAGGCCAATTTCCTGTATGCTGACGCAAACCGGTCAAGGCATTAAAAACAGTGCTTTTTCCAGTGTTCGGATTTCCAGCCAATGCCACAACAAAATCAACATTTTCAGTATTTAAGCCCAATTTTTTTAATCCTTTTGCATTGTATTGTGGACAGGTCTCACAAGTACTATTTACTTTATTCCCCATATTCTACATCTTTTTTAATGAGTATTTTAGAAGCTTGATCTTTACGCAAAGCAATGGAAGTTCCTTTAACCAAATAGGCTGTTGGATTCTGCATAGGGCTAATTAAATCGATACTTATTTCAGTGCCTTTTACAAAACCTAAATCTAATAACCTTCTTCTGCGATCTCCTCTACTTTCCTTTGAAATTCCTAAAATATGAGCAACTTCATTTTCCTTTAGACTTGATAATCTCACTATAACATCTTCAATTACATCCTCTTTTTTAAGGATAGAAACAGTAATATTTGCCGCTACAATTGGTGCCAATTTAAACTCTTCACCTTCCGCATAAAAAACCACTCTCTGCTTATTATTTTCAACCACTCTTATTTGAGAACCAATATGTATGTTTTCAGCGAGAATTTGCTTGTAAATTACATCAGGTTCATCTTCAATATGAATAATTCTTCCAACAGAACCTACAGCTATAGAGGATAAAAATTCTCCATCAAGATCAGCCATTTTTCCTAATTTTGTTGGAATTGGATCACCATGCGGATCATATTTCGGATTCCCTAATTGAGTGGCTAGCAAATTTGTTTCTTCATGATTCAATTTATGCTCCATTTCCTCAGCCCTACCATGCCATTCTATTTTGTCAAAACCAGTTTTTTCAGCCAAATACTTTTCCCAAAGCCTATGAACTCTAACAATTCGCAAAGCATAATCTCTTCCTGTACTTGTCAACTTTAAAACATCACCATCAGATTCTACTAATTCATTAATTGTCATTTTTTTTATAACATCAATTATAGTGCTATTGCTAAATTTTAACGCGTTCGTTAAACTATTTACATCTAATTCTTTTCCTGAGTTTTCACTATGATATAATTGTTTTAAAATATCTTCAATAACTATTTTTTCATTAGACTCTAAGTTGTTTTTAATGACCCAAAACAAACCTTTTCTTGGTCGAAATAATAAATAAGTTACTATCGAAAATCCAAAAAATATTAATAACGCATATGTTGGACTATAATTCATGCTGTTTTTATAAATAAATTATGAGCTATCTTTTGTGAAATAGACAGTTCTCTATTTCCTACTTTAATCGTTATAGAATCATCAAATGACTCTTTTGAAATAACTGTAATTTTTTGTCCTAAAGCAATATTTTGTTTGTCTAAAAACTGTAAAAAGTCTGAAGAAGAATCTATTACACCCACACAAATTCCACTTTCATTAACTTTTAAAGTGGCAAGAACTATTTTTTCTATTGACAGGAGCTCTCCATTTTTATCGGGAATAGGATCTCCATGTGGATCAACTCTTGGGTAATCTAAAAATTCATCCAATTTATCAATCAGTGTTTCTGATTTTACATGCTCTAATTGCTCTGCAATATCATGCACTTCATCCCATGAAAAATTGAGTTTATTTACTAAAAAAGTTTCCCAAAGGCGATGCTTTCTTACTACTGAAGTTGCTATTTTCTTTCCTTTAATTGAAAGTTGAGCACCTTGATATTTTTTATAGACAACCAATCGTTTATCGGCAAGTTTTTGTAGCATATCTGTAACAGATGACGCCTTAGTATTCATCTTTTCTGCTATCAAATTAGTACTTACACCTTTATTAGCTTTAGTATCCAAGGCGTAAATAGCTTTTATATAATTTTCTTCTGCTTGTGAAAACATTATAAATATTTTTACAAATATAAATATTTTTTTAGATAAGACTAAAAATTATTCTTATAAATTTATATAGTATATTTGAATTACTAATTCTTGAATCATGTTAACTAACCAAAAAGAAAAATTTAAACTCCCAGATTCAGTAACCTATCTTAATGGTGCTTATATGTCTCCTTTGTTAAGAAGTGTTGAAAAAATAGGCCACGAAGTTTTATCACAAAAATGTTTGCCGTACGAAATACTTGCCGAAGATTTTTTTTTAGGTGTTGAGAAAATAAGAAGAACTTTTGCCAATTTTGTTGACGTATCAGATTATCAAAATACCGCAATTATACCCTCTGCATCATATGGCATTTCAACGGTTGCAAACAATGTAAAATTAAATCGGGGTGACGAAATTTTAATTGCTGACGGACAGTTTCCAAGTAATGTTTATGCTTGGCAAAAACTTGCCGAAAAGTATAATGCTATCGTTAAAATAATAGACCCTCCAGAAAATTTTAAAAACCGAGGAAAAGCATGGAATCAGTCAATCCTAGATAACATCACTGCAAAAACTGCTTTGGTAGCGATAAGTCCAGCTCATTGGGCTGACGGAACACTATTTGATCTAAAAGCAATACGTAAAAAAACAAGAATTTATAATGCACTGTTGATAATTGATGGGGCTCAAAGTTTGGGTGCTTTTCCATTTTCAATCAACGCTATTGACCCTGATGCAGTTATAACTGTTGGTTATAAATGGCTGCTCGGCCCTTATGGATTAGGTATGGCCTATTATGCAGATCATTTTAATGATGGTGAACCTATTGAAAATAATTGGATCAATAGACATAACAGTGAAGACTTCTCACAATTGGTGAATTATGAAAGTAAGTATCAACCCAAAGCAGGACGATACAATATGGGTGAATGCAGTAATTTTAATTTAGTGCCAATGCTTACCAAAAGTATGGAACAATTAACTGAATGGAGACCTGAGAATATTCAAAATTATTGTGAACATATTTCTAAAAACGCTATTGTCGAATTACAAAATTTAGGATGTTATATTGAGGAAGATGCATACAGAGCAAAACATTTATTCGGTGTCTATTTACCTTCAACTATTAATTTAGACAAGCTGAAAGCTGAATTTAGTAAGCATAAAATTTACGTTTCTTTTCGCGGTAATGCCATTCGTGTTTCGCCAAATGTATATAATAGCAAAGAAGATTTTGAGAAATTGGTTGCGTGTTTTAAAAACGTACAGTAAAAATTAACTAAACAACAACAATCCCTAAAAGATTTTAAATATCGCTTAGGTTACATCATTAGATTAATTTCCGACTATCTTTATTGATAATTTGTGAATATCTGTGTCATTAAATCTTATTCACTTTTTTAATAGCAGTGGTAAAATCTTCTATATTATTATCATTCATTACTAAATGTAAGGCTTCATCACTTACTTTTTCAGCATTATCTTTAGGAAATCCGAGACCTATTGCTACACGCTGTAAAATGGAAACTTCATCTTTAGACACATCATCATCAGCAAATATCATTTTGGTCAAATCAAATAAACATCCAATACGTTCAACATAACTATTATGCGGTTCAATAGGATATTTTTCAGGGTTTTTTATAATGGCCTTGAATTCTGTTTCACTAATTTCTAACCTCCTTGCCAATTGATCCAATAGTTTTTTCTCTCCTTCTGTAATAATAGTATCCACCAAAGCTAATTTAACAATGGTTGCAAAATGTGCTACATTCTTTTTGTGTGCTCCACTTGAGTATAAATCTGATATGGCCATGTTATTATTTATTAATTGAATAATTTATTCTTTATGTATTTCTTTTATCTTGAAATTAAATTCATCTATGTCATAATTATTAATAATCAAATGTATAGCTTTATCACAAATTTTCTCAATATTATCACAAGGAAAACCTAATCCAATCGCAATCTTCTGTAACAGGTCTACTTCATCTCCGAGAATTTCTTCATCTATAAAAATCATGGTTGCCAAATTGAACAAACGTTCTACCCTCTCATCATAACCCACAGGAGGATTAATCGGATAAGCATCAGGGTTTTCTAAAATCTTTTTATACTCTTGTTCTCGTATTTCCAATGACACAAACATACGATCTAATAAACCTTGTTCTTCTTCAGAAATTGCTCCATGAACTAATGCCAACTTTACAATATTTGCAAAATGAGCCAATTTCCTTTTATATGTTATATCTGAATCTGAAATTTCCATAAACTTATTATTCGGCTTCAAATATAAATAATCTCAATATTTTTTTAATGATTTAATAAATTTATCTTTGCCAAAATCTTAATTTTTGAGTAAACAAGTCATTGTTAAACTTTACGAGCAATCTACTCATATAAAACAGATTGCTAAACTACTACAAAATGAAAACCAAAAGCTACAATTACAGCATTTGGCCGGATCTTCATTGTCTTTTGTAATTTCTAGTACTTTTAAAACAGTTGAAAAACCTTATCTTCTTATTTTTAATGATAAAGAAGAAGCGGCTTATTATTTAAATGATTTAGAACAAATTCTAGGCAATAATAATCCGTCTACCTCTAGAAATGACGTTCTATTTTACCCCGGTTCATACAGAAGACCTTATCATATTGAAGAAACTGACAATGTAAACATCTTATTGCGTTCTGAAGTGCTGAATAGAATCAATTCTAGAAAAAAACCTGCCATAATTGTTACATACCCAGACGCACTTTTCGAAAAGGTTGTTACCAAAAGTGAGCTCGAAAAGAATACTTTGAAATTGAGTGTTGGAGAAGAAATTTCGCTCGATTTTGTAAATGAAATGTTATTCGAATACCATTTTAATCGTGTAGATTTTGTTACTGAACCAGGTGAATTTTCGGTAAGAGGTGGTATTGTAGATGTATTCTCATTTTCTAATGATGAACCCTATAGAATTGAATTTTTTGGCAACGAAGTAGATAGCATCAGAACTTTTGATATTGAAACACAGCTCTCTATTGATAAAGAAAAAAAGATTAGTATACTCCCCAATGTTGAAAACAAAAAGTTACAAGAAAAACGTGAAAGTTTTTTAAAATACATCTCCAATAAAACTGTGATTTTTGCCAAAAATAAAGAGCTTATTTCGGGTAAACTTGATCAGCTTTTTGAAAAAGCAAAAACAGCATTTTCTGAAATTGAAAATGGTATTCAATTGGCAGAACCGCATGAACTATTTTGTGATGGTAACCTTATAAAAAAACAATTGGAAGGGTTTAGTTTGGTTACAGTAGGTAATGAACATAATACTATTCCATTTAAAACCAAACCGCAACCTTCATTTAACAAACAATTTGATCTGTTGATCAATAATCTCAATGAAAATACCGAAAAAGGAATAGAAAATTATCTTTTTTGTGCCAATGAAAAACAAGCCCAAAGATTTCATGATATTTTTGATGATGTAGATGAAAATGTACACTATACAACTTTAGTTTTCCCTTTATATGAAGGATTTGTAGATGATGACTTAAATATTGCCTGTTATACCGATCATCAAATATTTGAACGGTATCATAAATTCCGCCTTAAAAGTGGATTTGCAAAAAAACAGGCTATTACCCTAAAAGAACTCACCAATTTAGAAATTGGAGATTATGTTACCCATATGGATCATGGTATAGGTAAATTTGGTGGTCTTCAAAAAATTGATGTAGAAGGTAAACAACAAGAAGCCATAAAATTGATCTATGGTGATAGAGATGTACTATATATTAGCATCCACTCCTTACATAAAATTAGTAAATTCAATGGTAAGGATGGTAAGGCTCCAAAAGTTTATAAATTAGGATCTGGAGCTTGGAAAAAACTAAAGCAAAAAACAAAAACGAGGGTCAAACAAATTGCTTACGATTTGATTCAACTCTATGCCAAACGTAAAATACAAAAAGGATTTCAGTACCAATCTGATAGCTTTATGCAGTTAGAGCTAGAATCGAGTTTTATGTACGAAGATACACCAGACCAGCTCAGTGCCACACAAAATATAAAAGCGGATATGGAAAGTGAACAACCTATGGATAGATTGATCTGTGGCGATGTAGGTTTTGGTAAAACAGAAGTCGCCATTCGTGCAGCATTTAAAGCAGTTGACAATGGTAAACAAGTTGCCATTTTAGTACCCACAACTATATTAGCATTTCAACATTTTAGAACTTTTAGTGAACGCCTTAAAGATTTTCCGGTGGTCATCGACTATATGAATCGATTTAGAAGCACCAAACAACGCAATGATATAATAAAAAATTTAGCCGATGGAAAAATTGATATTGTGATTGGTACACATCAATTGGTCAATAAAAATGTAATTTTTAAAGATCTAGGCTTGTTAATTGTTGATGAAGAACAAAAATTTGGAGTTTCTGTAAAAGACAAATTGAAAACCATCAAGGCAAATGTTGATACGTTAACATTAACCGCAACTCCCATTCCTCGAACTTTACAATTCTCGCTTATGGCGGCTCGAGATTTGTCAATTATCAGCACCGCTCCTCCTAACCGTCATCCTATAGAAAGCCATGTTATCCGCTTTAGCGAAGAGATTATACGAGATGCCCTACAATATGAAATTTCAAGAGGTGGTCAAGTGTTTTTTATCCACAATAGGATAGAAAATATAAAGGAAGTTGCAGGGATGCTGCAACGCCTATTACCAGATGCCAAAATTGCCATAGGTCACGGTCAAATGGAAGGCAAAAAGTTAGAGCAACTCATGTTGTCTTTTATGAATAATGAGTTTGATGTGCTAGTGTCTACAACTATTGTAGAAAGCGGACTAGATGTACCAAATGCCAATACTATATTTATCAATAATGCAAATAATTTTGGTCTTTCTGATCTACATCAAATGCGTGGTCGTGTTGGTCGCTCCAATAAAAAAGCCTTTTGTTATTTTATAACACCACCTTATCATATGATGACAGATGATGCTCGAAAACGTATTCAGGCATTAGAAATATTTTCTGATCTGGGGAGTGGATTAAATATTGCTATGAAAGATTTAGAGATTAGAGGTGCAGGTGATTTATTAGGTGGTGAACAAAGTGGATTTATAAATGATATCGGCTTTGAAACCTATCAAAAAATATTAAGTGAAGCCATTGATGAGCTTAAAGAGAATGAATTTAAAGATTTGTATAAGGATGACTCCGAAAAATCAAAAGTCTTTATAAAAGAGATTCGAATTGATACCGATTTTGAATTGCTATTTCCTGATGACTATGTCAATTCTATTACTGAAAGACTCAATTTGTATAACGAATTAGGTGATTTAGAAACTGAAGAAGCTCTAGTAATTTTTGAACAACATCTTATTGATCGTTTTGGAGAATTGCCAGTACAAGCAGAAGATCTTTTGAATAGTGTACGTGTAAAGTGGTTGGCAAAAAACATAGGTTTTGAACGCCTTATTTTAAAGAAAGGTAAAATGATTGGCTATTTTATTTCAGACCAACAATCACCTTATTATCAAACAGAAATATTTACTAAAGTATTACAATTTGTTCAGCATAACCCGAGTATCTGTACCATGAAAGAAAAAGAAACCAAACAAGGGTTGCGATTGTTATTGACTTTTGATAATATTACTTCGATTGAGAAAGCTTTGGAGGTTTTGAGAAAAGTTTGATATGACTTGTCATTCCTGCCTTCGCAGGAATGGCAAAACGCTTAAAATTACCATTAAACAAATATTATGAAGACCATCCACATCTATTATGTTTACATTTTGGCTAGTCAAAGAAATGGTACAATCTATATTGGGATAACAAACGATTTACAACGAAGAGTTTACGAACATAAAACTGGAATTAAAAAAGGTTTTACTCAAAAATATGGAGTTTCTATGCTTGTTTATTATGAAGAATTTCAACAAGTTGAACAAGCTATTGAACGAGAAAATAACATGAAGAAATGGAAAAGAAATTGGAAGTTAAATTTAATTGAAGAAGGCAATCCTAATTGGAGTGACTTAGCTAAAGATTGGTATGATGAACTTCTGATTGATTAACTAGATTCCTTATTGAGCAGGATTGACAACAAACAAAATATTTAATTCTAAAATGAAAAATCAACACCTAAAACACATTGCAGAACTAAATTTAGCGATGTTATTTATTAGCACTTCTGGTGTGTTGGGTAGATATATTTCAACAACACCATTTATTACAATTTGGTGGCGTAGTTTATTTGCAGCTGTTTTATTAGGAGGGTTTTGTTGGTATAAAAAAATAGATTTCAAAATTTCAACAAAAAGAGATAAGAAAACAATACTACTTAGCGGTCTTCTTTTTGGTGCACATTGGGTAACCTATTTTTACGCTTTACAATTATCAAACGTTGCAATTGCCCTGCTTTCAGTATTTACCTACCCTATAATTACCGCCTTGCTAGAGCCTTTATTTTTTAAAACCAAATTGAATTTAAAACATGTCTTTTTAGGGTTTGTAGTTTTGATAGGAATTTACTTTCTAATTCCTGAGTTAAATATAGAAAACGATTATACTAAAGGTGTTTTATTCGGTATATTTTCAGCCCTTGTTTATGCCATTAGAAATATCTTGCTAAAAAAGAAAATTACTCAATATCATGGGTCAATGTTAATGTTCTATCAGATGATCATTATTAGTTTATTTCTATCACCTGTTCTTTTTGTTTTTGAATTTAATCCAAGTGCTAATGATTGGACAGCTCTTGTTATATTAGCTTTAGTAACAACCGCAATTGGGCATACCCTTTTTGTAATGAGCTTTAAAAATTTCTCTATTGGGACTGTAAGTATAATGAGCAGTATACAACCTATTTATGGTATTTTATTAGGCATACTTTTATTAAAAGAAATACCGGCAGCTACAACAATTATTGGCGGTGTATTAATCTTAGCAACTGTGATGGTCGAAAGTATTCAATCTCAAAAAAATTAGATTATGGAATTTTTTAGAATCATAGATAAACAGGTTACCGAAGAAATAATTCAGGAAGAAATTCATCCGAAAAGCCTAGAAAAATTCACCGAAACAATGGTATTCATTGAGGATCATAATGCTAATTTTAAAGGATTAACCTTATGGGGTGAATTTGTAATTAGTTATGACAAGATAAAAGGTGGAGTCCGATTTACCTTATTAGATTGTCCAAATGGATTGTCTTGGACAATCACTACTGGTTATCCACCAGAAAGAAATAAAATTATTCTTCATTGCACCATCAATAGAACTCAAAAACCTATTGAATTCATTGAAGAAATGAATGAGTTTATGGATGAATGGGTTGGGGGCATAAATGTTACAATATAAGTGGTTTAAATTGATTTATTTTGTATAAATTTTATCAAATGAAAATAGCCCTTGCCACAAACAATCGTACAACAATTGCTGAACGTACAGGACGTGCAGCCGAATTTGCCTTTTACACTATAAAAAACGGAGAAGTAGGATCTGTTGAATATCAAAAAAATACACATACGCATCATGAACATGGCGATCATGGACATGGTCATAATCACGACCATGCTAATCACAGTCACAAAGAAATTGTAGACCAATTAAATGGAGTTGATGTTTTCTTCGTTAGAGCTATTGGTAAAAGTATGAGAAAAAGTTTAACTGAGGGAAATATAAAATATCAATTGGTTAAAATTGATACTATATCTGAAATTATCTCCGATTATTTAAAAAGTTTAGACTAAAATTAATCTTCATATAGATGAATCTGAAAATGAGATCTGTTGCCAATGATTCTAATTTTAAGATAATTTTAACTTTTTGGAATGATGTTTGATGCTCTAAAAAAAACATCAACTTTGAAAAAGAAAATCCATATTTCAATTCCGAAACCATGCCATGAAAATTGGTCGGCAATGACACCTAATGAAAAAGGTAAATTTTGTAATTCTTGTGCTAAAACAGTTGTAGATTTCACTAAAAAGTCTGTTGTGGAAATTCAAGATTTTTTTATTGACAATAGGCATAAAAAAGTATGTGGCCATTTTTACAAAACTCAATTAGATTCAATTACTATTGAAATACCAAGAGAAACTTTGTTTCAGCAGCTATCTTTTTCAAAAATGTTTTTATTGGCATTATTAATTACCATGGGTGCTACTTTAATGAGTTGTAATACTAAAGGTGAAAAACAAAAAATAGATCAAGTTATTTTAATTGATAGCATTGCTAATAGTGAAAAACTAATTGATTCTATTGTTCAACAAACCAATATAGATACCATTGTAGAAGTTAAAAATGATACTTTAATTCCGCCTCCTCCATTACCTCCGATTAAAATACCTGAATTGCAGGGCGATGTTATTTTGGGTCTTCCTGCTATTGAAGAAAATTATATTGATGAAATTGATAGTATACCAGATGCACCTGCAACAACTAGTATTGTTGAATTACCTAAAAAGGAATGAGATATTGTTTTGGGGATGAATTCAATTGAAAGTCCACCTCGTTTTAAGAATATTTCAGAATTAACAAATAAAGACCTGAAAAAGGTTTTTACTGAAAATATAACAGCTTTTGTTACTTCTAAATTTGATGAGTTAATAACAGGGAATTTAGGTTTAACAGAAGGATAGCATAAGATATTTTCTCAATTCACCATTGATAAAAAAGGGATTGTAACTGATATCAAAGTTAGAGCTCCACATGAAAAACTAGAAGAACATCTCTTTCATATTTTAAGAATATTACCACAATTTATTTCTGGTAAACAAAGAAACGTACCAGTAACGGTTAGATACACTTTACCTATAACTTTTATTGTTGAATAAATAAGAATTAATATTCATTATGACCCAGAAGGGTTTTCAAACCCTTTCTGAATTAGTTTAAAAAATATAAAAGTAATATTATTACCCCTTTATAAAATCAGTATCCTGAAATCTAGGTTTGGGGTATTTATAAAACCCTTCTCCAACTTTTCTGCCTAATTTACCTTGGTCAATATATGCTTTGAGCAATGCTGAAAATCGTATGCTTTTTTCATCTTCAAAAACGTGAATAATATGCCAGGCAGTATCCAAACCTATTTCGTCTAAAATACCATAAGGCCCCATGGGCATTTTGAAATTACCCATCCAAGAACGGTCAACATCTTCAATACTGGCTACATCAAAAGTTACTAAAGCACCCGCTGCACCTAAAAAAGAAATCAACATGGCATTAAATATATATCCCGGAGATTCTCGCTTCATAATTACAACCGTTTGTTGAATGCTTTCTCCATAGGCCTTTAATAAATCAATAATCCATGATTCCGTTTGTGGATTGGGCATAATATCTACCACATTGGCATAAAAAACATCGTGAAAATGTAAGGCGCAAAAACGTTCCGGCCTCCCAGTTGCTTCAGCGTATAATGATGGTAATAAAGAAGAAGTGTTGGTTGTAAAAATGGTTTTTTTAGGACATAACTCTCCAAACTGTGCCCATACTTTTTTCTTTAATTCTAAGTCTTCTGTAACCGATTCACTTACCAGATCGGCATCTGCTGCTGCCAGTTTAGCGTCTGTAGTAAAAGTTTGATTTTGCAAGGCTTTTTTGCTGTCTTCATGTGAAATAGTGCCGGCTTTTAATAGCATTTTTATCAATTCGTCTTGAATTTTTTTAGCTTGCTCAAAAGCTTCTTCTCTAATATCATAAATAGTTACTTTATACCCATTGAGTACACTTGCCAATGCAATGCGCAATCCTAATGTTCCACTACCTAAAATGAGAATATTTTTGATGTCTTTTAATTGTTTCATTATGATGTTTTTATTTTTGGATGCCTTTTCGACAGAGATATATTTTTTCAAAAGACAAAATATATCGACGAGAAATCTAAAGATTAAATAGAGATTCCTCATCGCTCTTTCAGGCTCTCTCGGAATGACAAATCGTTAAGGAAAATCATTCCAATTAACTTTTTATATTTCGACTACAGTCAATATGACAGAGTTAATAAAAATTATTAATCCTATTATAATTTATGGCATTTTTGGCATTTTGACCGCAAGCCTTAACCAAATGAATCAAAGTAGCAAAACGTTTATCTTTTGTATATCCCTTTATATAACGGGCGTAAATTTGTTGAGCAATAACCCCTAATTTAAAACAACCAAAAACATAATAGAATAGCACCTTTTCTATATCAATATTCCGTAGCTCAGTATACTTTTCTGTCACTTGTTGACGCGTTAAATTACCTTCCACCCAAGTAACATTAAATTGCTGTAAAGCGGGGTGTTCTCCATTTTCAACCCAATAGGCCAATGAAGTTCCAAGATCCATTAACGGATCTCCAACGGTAGCCATTTCCCAATCTAAGACTGCTTTTATCTGCAATGAATCTACATCTAAAACTAAATTATCATATTTATAATCGTTATGTATAAACGTAGTGGTAGTTTGCATGGGCATACTACTCTGCATCCATTCTGCCGCTAGATTCATTGCTGAGATTTTATCTGTTTCGGCCTTAAAATATCTTTTTATCCAGCCTTCAACTTGACGCTGGACATAGCCATCGGGTTTACCCAAAGAAATTAAATCAGATTTTTCCAATTCTAAATTGTGTAAATCGACCAAATTTTCAATGATCTGGTTAGATAATTTATTAAAATGAGCTGCTGTTAAATTTAATCCATCCGGAATTTTATTCCTTAAAATAATACCTTCAACACGTTCCATTATATAAAAAGGAGCACCTATTACGTCTGAATCTTCACAAAAAATAATGGGTTTTGGAATTTTTGAATACACAGGTTCCAATAAACTCAACACCTTATACTCTCTACCCATATCATGAGCAGATTTTATATTGGCTCCAAATGGTGGTTTGCGTAGCACAAATTCTTCATTATCTGTTCTTAACAAATAGGTGAGATTTGAAAATCCTCCCGGAAATTGTTTAATTTCAATATCATCAGCAAAATGTGGTAAATTACTTTTTAAAAAAGCCAATAACCGTACTTTATCAAGCTCTTCTCCTTTTCTGATTGTTACTGCTGAATCTATTGGTTTATTCATATTTATCTGAATAATAAACCTCAAAAATTTAATATTGAGATTTCTCGTTGATACGTAATGTCTTTAAAGACAAAAATTTCTCTTTCGAAATGACGTTTATCTTTTATTTTTTGATGTCTAGTCCGTAATTTTTCAATATTTTTCCTGCTAATGCTGTTTTATGCACTTCATCCGGGCCATCATATATTCTAGCTCCACGCTCATGTCTATACCAAAATGAAAGGATAATATCATCTGTAATTCCTAATGCTCCGTGTATTTGAACTGCTCTATCTAATACATTCATCAATACGTTTGCCACATAAAATTTAATGGTAGAAATTTCCATACGTGCTTCTTTAGCCCCAACCTCATCAATTTTCTTTGCGGTATGCAAAACCATATATCTCGAAGCATTTATTTCTGCTCTACTTTCAGCAATCCAATTTTGAATGGTTTGTTTATGACCCAATTTGATGCCTTTTGCCAAAGACCTGGAGGCGGCTCTTTTACACATGAGATCAAAAGCACGTTCACATATACCTATCCAACGCATACAGTGGTGAATTCTACCCGGACCTAAACGTTGTTGTGCTAATTTAAAGCCTTCTCCTTCATTACCTACCAAATTTTTTATAGGTACTTTACAATCTTTATATTCAATTTCTGCATGACTAAAATAACCATCATTTTCTTCTCCCATAACCGATATATTTCGAGTTAAATGAAAGCCTTCTGTATCTGTAGGCACAATAATCATACTGGCTTTTTGATACGGACTTTCAGCTTCTGGATTTGTATTGGCCATGACAATAGCAAAGGAGGCATAATCTGCAGCTGTGGTAAACCATTTATGACCATTAATTATATAATGGTCTTCATCCTTTACAGCTGTAGTTCCCATATTTACCGGATTTGACCCTGCAAATTCTGGTTCTGTCATTGAAAAGCAACTGTGTATTTCCCCTTTTATAAGAGGCTCTAAATACTTTTCTTTAATAAAATCTGAAGCGTTTCCTAAGAGCAATTCCTGATTGCCAATATCCGGAGCATTACAATTAAAACAAAAATGCCCATAAGGAGAAGTGCCTAATAGCTCACTAATCTGTCCGAATTCTACCAAATTAAAACCTATTCCGCCATGACTTTCACTCAAATGTGGATTCCACAAGCCTTTTTCTTTGACAATCTCTCTAATTTTATTTAATTCATCTGAGACTTCGCTAAAAGGTAAATTGATATAATTGTTCTCTAAAGGATACACATGTTCTTCTAAAATAGTTTTAATTTTAGTCAAGACCTGTTCAAGTTTTTTGGTAGAAAATATATCCATAATCCTTTATTTTTTAATTGAGGTAGTTACAAATATAGCGAAAATAAAAGCTGAAATTTTTAACAACGAATATCCCGTAAAGACAATAAAACTATGTCACGTTCAACTTTCTAATTAATTTTGCCAAAACTCTAGGGAAAAACCGTTTTATATATACCGCTAATACTTCTAATTTTCCTCCAATAATAGCCTCTTGTTTTTTTCTAGCCATGGCTTTTATCATTCGCTTTGCAAAATATTCTGGTGAAAGTCCGTTTTCGGTACCTTTATCCATTGTGTTTTGTGGAGAACCATCTGCTGTTAAAGCATTTTTTGAAACATCTGTATTTACAAAACCCGGACAAATTAAGGTTACTGCTATATTATCTTGGTGAATTTCTGCACGCAAGCTGTCAAAAAACCCATGTAATGCATGTTTAGAAGCAGCATATGATGAACGTAAAGGTGTTCCTATTTTACCTACTACACTAGTTACTACAACAAAATGTCCGCTTTTTTTAGCGACAAAATAAGGTAGCAATGCCTTGGATAAAGCTACTGTACCAAAATAATTGGTATTAAATATCCGTGTATCAACGGTTATTCCAGTATCAATGGCCAGAGAACGTTGACTAATACCACCATTATTCACCAATACGTCAATCCCATTAAAAATAGAAATAGCTTCTTGCACTAATTTATCTAAATTATGATAGTCGTCTAAATCAACTTTAAGCATTTTCACTTTTTCGGGAAAAGCACATTGCTGTTTTACTTCTTCTAATTTTTCAACATTCCTTGAAGATAGAATAAGGTTGGCTTCTTGTTGTGACAAAGCCAATGCCAAAGCTCTACCAATTCCTGAAGATGCTCCGGTTATCCAAATAACTTTATCCTTAAAATACATTTCTATTGGTTTTAATCAAAACTACATAAATTTTTATTGTCAAAATACTGTACTTTTGTTTTGGTTTGATTTTTGTAAAAGTTAAATAAGAAAAAACAGGTTAGATATCACATTTTGGATATGCTTACCTCGTAGTACAACCGGTAAAAATATTTTATATGCTTAAGAAAATAATCCTGCTCTTATTATTTACTACCATTGTAAATGCACAACATACTATTAGCGGGACTATGCAGCCAAAGGCTGATTTTAAATGGATGATTTTATACCAATTGCAAGGTGCTAAACAACGTTATATTGCCAATACAGATGTTATAAACGGAGCTTTTTCTTTTACTTTACCAAGTGCCGCAGAAAATGGAATTTATCGTTTGGTATACGATCTTCAACAGCAGTTATTTGTTGATGTGATCTATAATAATGAAGATATTACTTTTACATTTCACCCTAATGAGCCAACACGTCAAATACAATTTCTTGCCTCAGAAGAAAATAAAATTTACCATCAATATTTAAATAAAATATCAGAATCTCAACGTCAATTAGATTCTTTACAAGTAGCCTATTTTAATACTGAAGAAAAAGATAGTATCCTTAAACCTTATCAAAATCATTATAAGAATTTAAAAATTGTACAACAAAATTTTGAAGTTCGATCTAAAGACAAATTGGCACATCATTTTATCAAAGCGAGTACTAGATTTATGGCTGAAAAACCCATAAACAATCGGCAAGCGTATTTAAAAATTTTAAAAACACATTTCTTTGATTTTATAGATTTTAATGACGCTACACTAATTAATTCTACTTTTATAAATGATAAAATAAACGATTATATTTTTTATATCAATACCTCAGAAGACCTTGAAACTAACAACAAACTACAACAAGAAGCGGTGTCGACCGTAATTGGCAATATTGGTAATCATTTAAGTTTAGCTAAAGATATTGAAGAAGGTTTGCTATATACTTTTGCACAACAACAGAATGTCCCATTGGTCAATTATATTTTGGAAAATTATTATGAAAAATTACCAGCCTCTTATCAGGATATTGATTATATAGATGATATTAAATCCCAAATAAAAACTGTTATTGGTAACAAAGCTCCTAATATTTTATGGAGTGATAACAATCTTAAAAAAGATTTATACGGCTTGGCCAATTCTAAGCATTATGTGGTCGTTTTTTGGAGCTCATCTTGTGGGCATTGCTTAAAAGAAATGCCTATTTTATACGAATACCTAAAAGACAATAATGAAACTAAAGTTATTGCTGTTGGTTTAGAAGAAGACAGTACAAAGGCAGACTGGGAAGGGTTAATCTTAGAATATACTAGTTTTATTAATGTTTATGGAGCCAATAAATGGCAAAATAAATTCTCTCGTGCCTATGGTGTCAATAGTACACCATCCTTTTTTATATTAGATGCTGATAAAAAAATTATCTCAAAACCCGATGATGTTGAAGAATTGAAATCGTTTTTTGAGAAAATCAAGTAAAAATTGTACTTTAGTCTAAGATTCAGTTATACATGGAAATTAATTTTCAATCAAAAGAAGAAAGTAATAAAATGCAAAGAGAAGAGTTCTTAAAATTAACTCCTTCTCAAAGGGTTTCTGCTTTTTTTGATTTGTTGTATAAACTTAGAAAATATCCAACGCATCCCAAACTTGAAAAAAACAACAACTTTTTAATTGTAATAAAAGATGATTAATCATTGGGAAGATAAAATTGATTCTTTTATAGAATTATCAGATAAGCATAATGTCAGAATGATAATGGTTGGTGGTGGTGCAGTTAATTTTCATGGATACCAAAGGCATTCTGCAGATGTTGACTTTTGGATAGAAACGACTGGTACAAATTTTAAAAAATTAGTTACCGTTTTTAACGAAATGGGATATGAGATTAACGACTTTCCTACTGATGTTAAAAAACAACTACAAAATATTTCTGTTAAATTTTCTCCTATTGACTTAAATTTAGAACTCATAACAAAATTTTCTTCCAGTAAATCTTTTAAAGAAGCCTATAAAAACAGTGAAATAGTTAAAATAAAAGGACAACGTATTTTAAGATGGCGTGTGCTTTCTTATGATGACTTAATTGACAGTAAAATAAAAGCTCAACGCCCTAAAGATCTATTAGATATTCAGCAACTTCAAGAAATTAATAAGAGGGAAAAATAATATCTTTTATTTAGTCAATAACCTAAATTTGTTTTAGGGTGCTATTTTCATGAGATGTCGAAACTTCCGAAGCTTCTGAACGGTATTAAAAATGATAAAAAGCATCTTCTAAATGCTCAATTTCAAATTTGTTATTTTCATGAATAATTGCAATAATATCAAATCTTACATTTACATCTAAATCTTTAGAAACCACGTAATGGTCAATGGCCATTACCAAAAGTTTTATCTTTTTCTGATTTACAAAATCTTGTGGCAAGCCATAATCTCTCGATGAGCGTGTCTTGACTTCTACTGCTGCAAGAACATCATCTTTTTGGGCAATAATATCCACTTCAGCTTTTAGGTATCGATAGTTTTTATCAAGGATGGTATAACCATTTTTTATTAAAAAATTAATGGCGAGATTTTCACCTTTTTTTCCTAAATCGTTATGATCTGCCATAGTAATGTCTTTATTTTCTTTAGCTTATAAAAATAGTAAAATTGTTCTTTCTCTCACCAACAATCAAATTATGCATTAGCATATTTTAAAGAAATTAGTTTTTACATTTAATCACAAGAACGTACAAAATAAGTCAAAGTCGCTATCAATTCGTTTTTGTTTTCAATATGACTCATATGTCCATCAGCAAATTGTATAATATCAACATCAGTGTTTTTTGTTTGTTTGCGTAAGGTAGCTTCATCTAATACCGGGTCTTTTTTACCTAGTATCATCATCTTTTTATAAGCCTTGTTTTTCAATAAATTTGTTCGATCCTTACGGATTTTCATCCCTTCTAAGGAGGCTATAATCCCTTGTAAAGATATCGATAATGCTTCTTTGGTAAGTTGAGCTATTTCTTTTTTAAACAAAATTCTGTTTGGTTCTGAGAATAAATTTGGAATGGCAATTCTAATAAATGTTTTGTGGTTTTGTTTAACCGCTAATACAGCCCTATCTCTATTAGTTTGTTTTTCTTTGCTATCAGATAAAGCTGTAGAATTCATCAAACACAAACCTTTAATAGTGTCTGGGAATAATTCCGCGAAAGCGAGGGCAATATAACCACCCATACTATGACCTATTAAAATAAATTTACGTAATTTTAAATGATTCAATACTAATTTTACCATCTTAGCTTGCTCTTCCATAGTATGGATATATCCTAAATTACCAGATTCACCATGCCCTAATAGATCAATACTAATCACCCTGTTTTTCTTTGAAAGATGGTCAGTTACTGCATCCCACATCGTATGATCTTCTAGAAAACCGTGTAATAAAACTACTACTCGACCTTTGCCAATAGTATTGTATTTTATTTTGGTATTTTTATAAGTTATAACCTCTTTATCCATGTTTCTATATATCTATAATCAACTTTTACCCCATAGCGTTTGTAAAATCTTTTTGGAGCTGTTTACTATCCACAAAAATAACTATCTTGTAAGAAGTTTTAATACAAGTCATCATAAATGTTTCAACTTCCCTTTTCAAAACCCTCAATAGTATTCGAAAAAAGATTAACAATAGTCTTATTGCCACTTCTAATCATATGCATTATCATCATGAAATATTTTGATGCATTTTTAGTCAATTCGGTGTGTAAAAACGGAATCGTCTCTTTTGAATTGGCGAAAGAGTTGGAGATTTCTATAGCCATACTCGATTCGTGGAATGGGCAATCTAAAATAGCAGCAAGTTTAAGTATGGGTTTTGATTTTTTGTTCTTAATAGTCTATTCTTCGTTTATTGCCTTATTAATTTACAAACTAAACGAACGGTTATGGAATAACAAATCTTTCTATGCTGTAGGAAACCTACTTATTTGGGCTGTGTTTTTAGCTGCATTTTTTGATGCCATTGAAAACTTAGCATTGATTAAATTGTTATTGGGAGATTTACAGCAACATTGGTCGACTATAGCCTTTTATTTTGCAGTATTGAAATTCGCAATCATCATAATTTGCTTTATTTATATTTTAGTTAATTTAGGACTGTTCTTATTTAGAAGAGTTACGAGTGAATAACACAAAAGAAATATTTATTACTGGTTTTGCCTTATTTTCTTTATTTTTTGGAGTCGGCAACTTATTACTACCTCCGCTATTGGGTTATAACGCCGGTTCTGACTGGATTTGGGTTACCCTTGGTTTTATGATTACCGCCGTATTGATACCTATACTTGGTATTTTGGCTCATGCCAAATTACAAGGTACCATGTACGATTTTGGTAAAAAAGTATCGCCTATCTTTAGTATTATTTACTGTATTATTGTCTATTTAATTTCAATTGCCCTACCCTCTCCCAGAACGGCTGCCGCTACGCATGAAATTGCCATTTATCCTACTTTTGGTACTAGTCCTATACTAACCAGTAGCGTCTATTTTGGTTTGGTTTTAATATTTGTATTGAACCGTTCTAAGATATTAAATTTTATAGGAAAATTTTTAACACCCTTAATTGTACTTATTTTATTTTTGGTGATTGGTATTGGTTTGTTTTCAAGCAAAATGATCATGAACCCTTCTCAGTTTACAACACCCATAATTGACGGACTACTGGAAGGCTACCAGACTTTTGATGCCATTGGAGCAGTAGTGGTTGGTGCTGTAGTTATTATTTCTCTGAATTTAAAAGGTTTTACTTCTTTTGATGCAAAAAAGGAACTCATCAAAAAAGCTGGACTTATAGCTGGATGTGGTTTATTCATAATCTATGCAGGTTTAATAGCTTTAGGAGCATTTTACGGCTCTGAAATTTTTGTTGATGGTACATTAAGTAGTGATATGCAACGAGCTACTTTATTAAGAGGCATTAGTATCTCTACTTTAGGGAATATTGGTAATACCTTTTTATCTGTGTTGATAGCCTTAGCCTGTTTTACAACTGCTGTGGGTATTGTTACTGGTACGGCCGATTATTTTAAAGGTTTGTTTAAACAATCTCAAACGGCATATATAATTACTGCTGTTTTATCTTGTGTGGTGGGTATAGCCGTTGGTCAATTAGATTTTCACGCTATTGTAGTCATTGCTTTACCAGTACTTATGTTTATTTACCCTATAACCATTGTACTTATTATATTAAATGTATTACCTGAAAAATATGCTACTAAAACCGTTTTTAGAGCAGTAGTATTGATAACTTTTTTATTTAGTATACCCGACTTTTTAAAGTATATAATGCCCAAAGAAAAACTGGTATATATACAAAGTTTAATCCCTTTTTCTCAGTTTAGTTTGGGTTGGGTATTGCCTGCTATTTTGATTTTTGGATTAGTGAATGTATTATTAAGAAAGTAGTTTTTTGTTATTTCTTAAATTCAATTTAATCCGTAGACTACTTTGTAATACTATGAATTTTTTGTAACTTTAGAAGGAATTCTTATAACCTTTTGAGGTTCCTTTCTTTTCTTCTTAAGGTTACGCACCCTAGGTTTAAAGATTGAAAAATAATTATATCAATTTTTAAGCGTCTTTTCAGGATCTTAACCCTTAAGATCAAGACTCATAAATTATAAATTAGTATTATGAATCCTCCATTATTATTTAGCATCATTTTAACTTTGTTTTTACTTAGTGGTATACGTATCATTTTTGAATACAAAAGAGCATTAAAATTTAGATTTGGAAAATATATCAAAACACTAAAACCAGGTTTTAGGTGGATTATTCCTTTTGTTGAAACCATTCAGATAGTAGACATTCGCGTAATTACAATCAATGTAGTTTCGCAAGAAGTTATGACAGAAGATAATGTTCCCTGTAGTATAGATGGTGTTGTTTTCTTTAAAATTAATAGTCCTGAAAAAGCTGTATTAGAAGTAGAAGAATATAAATTTGCCATTACACAATTGGCACAAGCTGCCTTAAGAGATGTCTGTGGAAAAGTTGAATTAGATACCATTTTATCTAAACGAGAAGAAATGGGGAAGAACATTAAATCAATAGTAGAACAAGAAACTAGTGATTGGGGTATTGTTATTATGGATGTTAAAATAAAAGATATTCAATTGCCTGAAAACATGAGACGAATGATGGCAAATCAGGCAGAGGCAGAGCGATCTAGACGTGCAAGAATAATTCTAGCACTCGCTGAAGAACAAGCGGCTGGTAAATTATTAGAAGCCGGTAAATTGATAGATAAATCTCCTTCAGCTATTAAATTAAGACTTTATCAAACCCTGGCAAATATTGCTTCAGAAAAAAACTCAACAATTCTTTTCCCTTTTCCAGAAGAAGTCTTACCAAGACATTCTAAAAAGACAAAGAAAAAAGTTAAAAATTAATTTCTTTATATTTCTTGGAACTGAAGGTATTTGAATGCAAAATGTGCCAGATAACCACTAAGTCCATAATTAATTATTTCAACTTTTTAAAAAACACTTCACCAAGTGTACCTTTTTTATAATGTTTTAAATACTTTTTTGCCTTGTTGGTCAATTTTACTTTATGCTTAGATTTTTTAGCAAATTCTAAAAACATCTCTGCACCTTTTAGTCGTACTTCTCTAACATCTTCTTGTTCTCTATAAATTTGCCCTTCAATAGGTAAGCATTTTAATATGCGATCATGGTTTAGCTTTTGGTCTAATATATAATTTACAATACATACTGAATAAAGATATTGTTGGTTTTCAGTATTGGTAAGGGCATAATAAAATCTTCCGCCTAAAGGCACACCAAATCCAGTATCGGCATTCATCCATGAACTCACAATTTTTGAGGCACTAATAAATTTAGCCGACTCTTTATTTACCAGGTTGCTCAACATGTATTTTGATGAATCGAAAACCAAGGTTTCATAATCTTCAACTGTAGTGTGTTGCCTTGTTTTGGGTTCTTTTAATTCAGATTGTAATTGTGCATGGCATAACAAAGGAAATGATATTAAAAAAAATATGATTATACTTTTTAGAATGTTATTCACCTCAGTATAAAATGAAAATTGGTGATTTTTTTGTTGGGTGTAGGGAGACATGTTTAGCTGACAATAGGTTGATCTTGCTAAGATAAAGAAATAACTATTTAGAAGCAAAATAAACTATTCATTAATGATTTCTATCTTAAGCAAATTACATTCCAATCTATTCTAACTAGCCAACGTACAGGTATTGGGATATTTGAATGTTATTCTATTTAACTAACATTTTAATGGTAGTTTTTCGACCTACTAAAAATATTCTCACTCGAAAATATTAAGATTCTCAATATTTAAAATTTACGATGTATTAAGGCAAAAATGAAAATGAAAATTATCTTTTTGTTCTTTTTTTCATTGCCAAAAAAAGAACCCAAAAACGCTAGGCTTATTTTTAGTTTTTTGAAATCTTGCCTGTTTCCACAGCAGCACCGTCCGAGTCGCAAAGCTTTCTGGAACGGCTTCCTGCACCCTATGTGAAAACAGATGGATTTCATACAAAACTAAAAAAATGCCTTTTCCCTGCTAAAAACCATTTTAATCTATTAACACCTACAGTTATGGATATGATTTAACACACCAATTTAATCTACGTGTATTTCAAAAATAAAATGATGTGGTTCGTCCGGTGATAATTCAATACAACCTATTTTATTATTAAAAGTGTCAGGCAAGGCCGTTTGAGGTTCTAAAGCAATACAATCTCTATTTGGAGGTATATATATTTGTAAATAAGAATAGCCTTTAGCAAGCAAACTAATGGTCAAGTCTTTTTGAGGACTTATCAACTTTGCAATTAAACCGTTTGATGGTTCAATTTTATAACAATGGTCAAACTTAGTAGTTCCAATTTGATGAACTTTCAAAAATGTATTGTCCTTAATTTTATTTCCAGTAGGAATAAATTGTCTATTTAATTCAAAATATTCATTAGAAAAAATTTGTAAATTACTCTTATCAATATTCAGTGTGGATTTAAAATATGGATGCCAACCATGCCCAACCGGTATCGTTGTATCTCCCTTATTCTCTAAACTTGTTTTTATTATAAGAGCATTCTTGGTGAGCTGATAACTGTTTTCTATCTGTACATGAAAAGGATATCCATCATCATCCCTTTTATATTCATATCTTAATTTGATGACCCCTTTATTTTCATCTACTAAAACTACTTTAAATGACTTGTTATATATTAATCCGTGTAAAGAATTATTAAGCATAGTTTCGTTTATTGGCAATTGATAATCTTTAATCCCTATCTTGAATTTTCCATTTTTAATCCTGTTTGGAAAAGGAAATAACTGAGCTCCTCCAAAAGCCTTTATAGTATGGTTTTTTATCTCGTCAAGATTATTAGCACCTACAAGAATTTGTTTCCCATTTACATAAAAATTATTAATAGCTCCCCCTAAATCAGGGATTATTGAAAAATGAGTATTGTATTTGACATGGAAAAATTGTAAGACTGTATACTGACCATAGGCATTAGTACTAAGTTTAAAGTTCTTTTTCATTAAATTATCACTTATTCATCAATGCTTCTATCTCATCAGCTTCTATAGGAATGTTTTTCATTAAATTAAAGGGTTCTCCTTTTTTTTGAATTACCACATCATCTTCTATTCTTATACCGAAACCTTCTTCTGGAATATATATTCCGGGCTCAACAGTAAAAACCATATTGGCTCGCATAGGCTCAGTTAATATACCATAATCATGTGTATCTAAACCCATATGATGCGAAGTACCATGCATAAAATATTTCTTATATGCAGGCCAACTCGAATCTTCATTTTTTACATCAGCTTTATCAATTAGTTTTAATCCTAACAATTCAGAAGTCATCAATTTTCCAACTTCAATATGAAATGATTCCCAATCTTCACCAGGAACTAATATTTTAGTCGCTTCATTTTTAACACGTAAAACGGCATTATAAACTTCTTTTTGCCGTTTGGTAAATTTACCTGAGACAGGGATAGTTCTTGTCATATCTGAAGAGTAATTAGCATATTCTGCACCAACATCTAAAAGGATCAGATCACCAGTTTTACATTGCTGATTGTTTTCAATATAATGTAATACATTGGCATTATTACCTGAAGCTACAATAGGTGTATATGCAAATTTCTTAGAGCGATTGCTTAAAAATTCATGCATAAATTCAGCTTCAATTTCATATTCCCAGACACCGGGTTGTACAAAATTCAGTATTCTTCTGAATCCTTTTTCGGTAATATTACAGGCTTGTTGAATCAAATCAATTTCAATTTGATCTTTAACAGAACGTAAACGTTGTAAAATTGGATTACTTTTTGCCACAGCATGAGCCGGATATTTTTCTTTTAACCATTTTGTAAAACGGTCTTCTCGGGTTTCAGTTTCTACATTGGCTCTATAATGTTCATTGGTGTTGATATACACAGTGTCACATTGGGTCATAATTTCAAACATAACCTTTTCTAGATCTTGTAGCCAATAAACCGTTTTAATTCCACTGGTTGTCAAAGCAGCTTCTTTAGTCAATTTTTCACCTTCCCAAACTGCAATATGCTCATTGGTTTCTTTTAAAAATAAAATTTCTTTATGTTTTTCTTTTGGACAATCAGGAAATAACACCAAGACACTTTCTTCTTGATCTACACCGCTTAAATAAAAAATATCTCTGTGCTGCTCAAAGGGCATTGTACTATCTGCACTTATCGGATAAATATCATTTGAGTTAAAAACTGCTAAGCTTTGAGGTCTCATTTTAGCAGTAAACTTATTTCTATTTTTTATAAATAGTTTATTATTAATTGGAAGGTATTTCATTTGTTTTCTAATATTTATCCTCAAATTTATAAATTTGTCAGGATTAAGGATACTATTTAATGAAATACTTGTTACTATTTTTTTTATTATTACTATTGCGTAGTTGCTCACCTAAACTACAACATTCATTTACCAAGGTTTCTAAACCCGAAAAAACTTGGGCAATTTTTCATCCGTTTAAAGCTAAAAAGGCGTTTTTAATTTCTAAAGAGGCCATTCTTATTACTGATTCTATAGCTAAAGAAGATGTTATCGGAAAAGATATTAATGGCGGACAGTTAGATGCTTTTAAGCATAGTTTTTGGATGGCAAGGTCGACACAACTTATTGGTAAAAATGCTGCTTTAAGTTTAGGTAAAGCTCATGAAAAAGGAAATTACAAATCTTATAAAAAGCAACACTTAGAGGATGGTCTTTACCCTGACAAACCTTCTTCTGACATGGATTTATTCAATAATTCTGTAGGTATAAGAATAGGGCATCTATATAAAAAAACTTCAAAAAAGTTTATAATTAACCAATTGCTAAATCATATTCAACAAGGCAAAATGCGAATGCTGAAAAAAGATTCTCTAGGTAATTTTTTAGATTGTTTAGGCAATGCTATTCCTTTAGATTCACTAAAAGGAAAATGGTATACCAAAAAATGTTTAGTTAAGTCTAATTGGTAAAAGATTGAAAACTTAAACTATTTATTCTTCAAAATTCTTAAACAAAGAAAAATCAATAGCTTCAATTTCTTTTTGATAAGCAGGCCAATCATCCTTATAAAAAGCTTTAAACTTTAACATCACTTCATCTACTTTAACATTTGCAATTTTAACCAAATCTTTTTCTGTCTTCCCTGGTGCTTGTAATAATGAACCTACATATCTTCTTGCGATAAACACATAAGACATTGGAGTGGGTTCAGGGTTTCTTGTAATGCCTTGCCTTTTATCTTCTTTACCAATAAACGTATCTATTAACTTGTCTATGGATTTTACAATAGAATCACATTTACTAATAGCCTCTTTGTGTTTTTTGGCATCTAATTCTTTAAAATGTTCCTTATACTGCTTTGATATTTTTTTTGATGCTAATAATTGTGTTACAGCTTTACCCGTTTTACCTATTTGATTTTCTAACTGTTTTTGCAAATCGTATTTCTCTTTAAGTACTTCTAAAGACATCTCCACTCTAGGATCATAATCTACAGAAATTTGAGTAGAGTCTTTTTTATTATTATATTGTAATACTACTTTATATTCTCCGGGTAAAACGGTTATACCTCTTGGTTCAGAGGCGTTTTTTTCAACCTTTTTTCTGGAAGGCCCTCTAACCCCTTTTTCTGATAAATTCCAATAAATTTTATGTAATCCATCTTCTTCCGGAGCTTTGCTTTTTAGTGTTCTAATCAAGGAATTACTAGCATTATAAACTTGTAGTGTTATGGAATCTGATTTCTTTTTGTCAACCGTATCCTTAGATTTAAGGATGCTATAATTAATAGCTGCTCCTCTCTTTCTATTTTCTCCATTAAACAATGCATTGCCTCCAAAACGGGTACCTGTGGGTTGTTGAAATTGATTGATATATGCTTTTGGCGAAGGATACACTTTTAATGATTTATCTAATTCTTGTACTCCATTAGAAGCTAGAATACGTAATGGTCTAATATCATCTAAAACATACATAGAACGTCCAAAAGTAGCAATATCTAAATCGTGTTCCCGAGGGTGTACGGCGAGATCCATTGTAGGAACACTAGGGTAATCGTTTGTCCATTTGGTCCAGGTTTTAGCTTCATCTAAACTAATATACAAGCCATATTCGGTTCCCAAAAAAAGCAATTTTTTCTCCATAGGGTCTTGTACCAAAGATAAAGCATAACCAAAAGTTTCATCTTTTTTATCCAAAAGGCTTTCCCATGTTTTACCATAATCTTTGGTTCTAAAAAGGTAAGGTTTAAAATCAAAATTTCTATAATTATTTACTACGGCATAGGCTTCTCCGGCGGTATAAGTAGAGGCTTTAATTTGTGCAATCCAACTTCCTTTATTAAACTGTTTGTTTTTTGGGGTTACATTGGTCCAAGTTTCACCACCATTTCTTGAAAGCTGTATCTGTCCGTCATCTGTACCAATCCAAAGTATTCCTTTTTCTAAGGTACTAGGTGTAATGGCTAAAATGGTGCAATGGTTTTCAGCACCGGTAGCATCCATAGTAATACCTCCGCTTTCGTGTTGTTTTTGCTTTTCAGGATCGTTAGTGGTTAAGTCGGGAGAAATTAGATCCCACTCATGGCCTTTATTGGTTGTTTTATGAACGAACTGACTTCCAAAATATAGTGTTTCGCTATCAAAAGGATCCATAGCAATAGCGGCATTCCAGTTAAAACGTAATTTTATATTCGGATTTGGATGTGTAGGTCTAATCATCTTAGCATTACCCGTTTCTCTATCATACCTACCTACATAACCTTGCTGAGACATACCATAACCGTATCGCGAATTTTTTGGGTCGGGGACTACATCAAAACCGTCGCCAAACATCAACTCTTGCCAATAAGAATTTCTAATACCTTGTGATTTTAATACATACGCAGGGCCAATCCAAGATCCATTATCTTGCATTCCACCATAAAGATGATAGGGATAATCCATATCATAATTGATATGATAGAATTGACCTACAGGTAAATTTTCTACAAAACGCCAAGTTTTACCCTTGTCACGTGTAATATTTAACCCACCGTCATTACCATCAATCATAAAACTAGGATTATCAGGATGTATCCACCAAGCATGATGGTCTGGGTGTACACCTACATTAGAGTTATAAGCTGGCATCAATTGCTTGAATGATTTTCCACCATCAACGCTCACATTTACATAGGTAAAAACACTATAGAGTCTATTTTCATTTTTTGTGTCTACAAAAATATCAGAATAGTAAAAAGGACGGTTACCAATTCCGGGTTTATCATTAATCTTTTTCCATTTGATACCTCCATCTTCAGATTTGTATAAGGCATTCTTTTTGGCCTCAATTAATGCATATACAATTTTAGGATTACTAGGTGCTATAGCGATACCTATTCTACCCAAATTACCCTTTGGCAAGCCATCTTTGTCTGTTTTTTTGATCCAATTTTCACCACCATTATAAGTAATGTACAATCCAGATCCTTCACCACCGGAATTGAAAGTCCATGGTTTACGACGATGTTCCCACATAGCAGCGATTAGTTTATTTGGGTTATTGGCATCTACTATTAAATCTGCTGCTCCGGTTTTATTATTTACAAATAAAATTTTCTTCCAGGTTTTGCCTCCATCTGTAGTTTTGAAAACACCACGCTCAGGATGCTCGCCCCAAGGGGAACCAATAGCTGCTACATAAACGGTATTTGGATTATCTTTGTCGATAATTATACGGTGTATATTACGTGTTTTTTCCAAACCCATTAATTGCCATGTGGCACCGGCATCTAAGCTTTTATAAATACCATAACCGCCATTTAAACTATTTCGTGGATTCCCTTCACCAGTTCCTACCCAAACTACATCGGGATTACTTTGTTGTATGCTAATGGCTCCTATGTTCTGAATATTTTGTTTATCAAAAATTGGTTTCCAGTCTATCCCTCCACTTTCTGATTTCCAAACCCCTCCAGAGGCAGCACCAACATAGATAATATCAGGCTGAAGATTCACAGCATCAATGGCAGTTATTCTGCCACTCATCCCAGCCGGACCAACAGCACGAACTTTCATGCTTTTTAATTTTTTAAGATCTAATTGTTGGGCATGGTTTATTGTAGTAATAAGAAATAAGAACAAGGCAAAGTTTTTCATGGTTAGATGGCTGAATTATTAGACAACTAAAGTAATTTTTATTTAATTAAAAAACAATAAATATTGTAACACTTTATGGTAAGAACATACTTATATATAACTGCATTTTTAGTATATTGCAGGTTCAAAATTTTATTGAGTTCAATCTTCTAATGCAAAAAATTAAAACAAAATATTTACAATTATTAAGTATTGTTTTTTTTCTGCTATGTTTTAGTTATACTGGTATCGCTCAAGCAGATATCCCTCCGAAACCCAAATTACAAACTAGCCTTTATGACAGTGCTGATTTATTAAGAGCAAATGAAAAAAGTGCCTTAGAACAAAAACTGATCAATTATAGTGATACCACATCTACACAGATTGTAGTAGCTACCGTTAAAACCATTCACGGTGAAGATATTGCATTTTATGCTGCACAATGGGCAGAAAAATGGGGTATTGGGCAAAAAAATGCGGATAATGGTATTTTTATTTTGGTAGCAGAAAAAGAAAGAAGATTGACAATAAGTACAGGCTTTGGTGTTGAACATTTATTAACTGACGCCCTTTCTAAAAGGATAATTGAAAATGTAATTACTCCCGAATTTAAGCAAGGTGATTATTATAGTGGTTTGGATAAAGGTACCACTGCAATAATGCAAGTGATGAGCGGTGAGTATCAAGGTTCACGACAAAGTAGTAATGGAGAAGGTATCCCTTTCATTTTTATCATTCTCTTTTTTATTATTCTAATTATAATTCTATCCAATAGGAATAAAGGCAATAGAGGTAACAGAAAAAATGGTGCAGCACGTTCAATTTTAGAAGCTATAATATTAAGTAATGCCGGTCGTGGTGGTTTTAGCGGCAGTGGTGGTTTTGGAGGAAGTAGTTCAGGTGGCAGCGGCGGATTTGGTGGTGGCTTTGGTGGTGGTGGTTTTGGCGGTGGCGGTGCTTCTGGAGGATGGTAGTTATAACCCCCATTTAAGTACTTAAACTTTACTTAAAGCACAAATATTTTACTGTTTTATAATATAAAAATTCAAATACAACCGTAACTATATTGAAAAAAAAAATAAGTCTGGTTATTTTTATAATGATGATCGTTTTTTCTTGTAAGGAAAAGAAAGACATCATTAACTCGCCAATTTCTGACACTACTAATTATGTATTTGACTATGCCAATATGCTCTCTATAGCAGAAAGAGATTCAATAAATCTTAAAATTCGCCAATTTGAGCTTAAAACTACTAATGAAATTGCTGTAGTTACTAAGGATTCTATTATAGAAAACTTTCTTTTATATTCAGTTAATTTGGCCAATAGGATGGGAATTGGCAAAAAAGATAAGGATAACGGACTTCTAATTTTATTGGTAAAAAACTCCAGACAAGTGAGATTAAACACAGGTATTGGTACCGAAAAAATACTAACCGATGCTATTTGTCAAGATATTACTGATTATAAAATGATACCACAGTTTAAAAATAATGAATTTTATAAAGGAATTGATGATGCCTTAGATGAAATTATCATTCAATGGACAATTGACTAATCTGATAAAAAAATTAAACCTATTAAATGAAATACACTACCTTACCACTTACTGATATAAAAGTGAGCAAAATCTGCTTAGGCACCATGACATTTGGTGAGCAAAATAATGAAGTAGAAGGGCATCAGCAAATGGATTATGCTTTAGCACAAGGAGTCAATTTTTTTGATACCGCAGAACTATATTCCGTTCCGGCCAGGCCTGAGACTTATGGAGCTACCGAAAAAATTATTGGTTCTTGGTTTAAAAAAACAGGAAATAGAGATAAAGTTGTTTTAGCTAGTAAAATTGCTGGTTCAGGACCTTACACTTCGCATATTAGAAATACCGGTTTTTCAAAAGAAGCTATTTCAGAAGCTATAGACAGAAGTTTACAGCGTCTACAAACTGATTACATCGATCTATATCAATTACACTGGCCGGAAAGACCGGTAAATTGTTTTGGACTTAGAGATTTTCCCTATCAATTAGAATCGTCTTGGCAGGATAATTTTGCCGATGTATTGACAACATTAGATGATTTTATAAAACAAGGGAAAATTAGGCATATTGGCCTTTCTAATGAGTCTCCTTGGGGTACCATGCGGTATTTACAAGAATCTAATGTCAAAAACCTACCAAGAATGATTACCATTCAAAATGCGTATTCGTTATTGCATAGAACTTATGAGGCTGGGCTTTCGGAAATATCAATGCGAGAAAATATTGGTCTTTTGGCTTATTCGCCTCTGGCATTTGGAGTGTTAACCGATAAATATTTGAACAACAACACTGAAAATTCTCGTGTCAATCTATTTCCTAGCTTTTGTGGTAGATATACAACAGCACAATCTAAACAAGCAATTAAAAAGTATGCGGCAATTGCCCAAAAACACAATTTGACATTAGCACAACTATCGTTGGCATTTGTAAATCAGTTGCCATTTGTGACTAGTAATATTATTGGGGCTACTAAAATGTCTCAGCTCAAAGAAAATATAGGCAGTATTAATATTGAATTATCTCAAGAAATTATTGATGAAATTAATGCAATCCATACATTGATGCCAAATCCAGCAGCCTAATTCAGTTAGTCGTAAAAAGTCCATCCCCGTTGAGGAGAGGATTTAGTGTTGGGCTAATACCCCAATTTTACCCTCACTCTACCTAACACTTCCTGAGCTACTATTCTAGCTTTATCTGTACCAATGGCTAAGGCAGCATCAATTTCATTGAGGTTATTCATATAATGATTATACAACGCACGTTCTTTAGCGTATTTTGTTATAAGCAACTCAAAAAAAGCTTGTTTGGCATGTCCGTATCCATAATTACCTTGTAGGTAATTGGCTTTCATAGCTGCTATTTGTGCTTCACTGGCAACCAATTTATACAAGGCAAATAAATTACAATTGTCTGGATCTTTTGGTTCCTCAATAGGAGTACTATCGGTTTGAATTTTCATAATTTGCTTCCGCAATTTTTTATCCTCCAAAAATAAATTAATCTCATTCTGACGAGACTTACTCATTTTTTCACCATCAATACCTGGTACCAACATTACATGCTCTTGAATTTTAGCTTCAGGCGGTACTAAGGTATCACCCATTTTATGATTAAAACGATTGGCAACATCTCTACTCATTTCTATATGTTGTAATTGGTCTTTTCCAACAGGAACAATATCGGCATCATACAATAAAATATCGGCAGCCATCAACATTGGATAGGTGAACAACCCCGCATTAACATCTTCTAAACGATCAGCTTTATCTTTAAAACTATGAGCCAACGTCAATCGTTGGTACGGATAAAAACAACTTAAATACCAAGATAATTCTGTTACTTGAGGTACATCACTCTGTCTGTAAAAAACTGTTTTAACAATATCTAAACCAAAAGCCAACCAAGCCGCTGCTGTACTATAGGTGTTTTGTTTAATGAGCTTACCATCTTTAATTTGAGTTAAAGTATGCATGTCAGCAATAAATAAAAACGATTCATTCTTTTGATCGTTCGACATCGCTATAGCCGGAATTATTGCTCCTAATAAGTTACCTAAATGTGGTGTTCCTGTGCTTTGTACTCCCGTTAAAATTCTCGCCATTTATTTTGTGTTTTCTTCTTTCTATTTTTATTAAGTGAGACAAAAACCTGTCTCTGAAGGCAAAAATACATATTTATAATCTCATAATACAAATCTATAAAAGGTATCGTTGGTATTTGGCGTTTACAATTTATTGCTACATTTGGCACATATGAATTTCTTCAAAAATATTTTCCGCCTTTTTTGGCGTCCTTGGTTTTATGGTTGGGTTCTTTTTTCAATATTAGCAGTACTACCTATACTAGTAATAATTATATCTTACGATAGGTTTTACAAAACCTTTTTTAAAATTGCCAGAGTCTGGGGGAAAACCATATTATTTGTAATGGGTTTTAAACCTGTTATTGAAACAGAGCAAGAAATTGACCCTAATAAAAGTTATATGTTTATTGCCAATCATGCTTCATTGATTGATGTGATGCTCATGTTATCTGTAATTAAAAATCCTGGTGTTTTTGTCGGTAAAAAAGAAATTTTAAAAATTCCCGTTTTTGGTTATGTATTTCGAAAAACGAGTATTTGGGTTGATAGAGGTAGTCTTAAAAGTAGAAAAGAAGTATATGCCAGAGCTCAACATAAATTAAATCAAGGATTGAGTATTATTATTTTTCCTGAAGGATTAGTACCTCATGAGGATGTTATTTTAAGCGAATTTAAAAATGGTGCCTTTCGTTTAGCGATTGAACATCAGATCCCAATAGTACCTATGACCTTTTATGATGTTAAAAAACGTTTTTCCTGGACATTTTTTAGTGGCTGGCCGGGTAAATTACGGGTAAAAATTCATAATTTTATCGACACTAAAGGATTGACATTAGTGGATATGGAAACAACAAAACAAAAGGCGTTTGATATTATTTATAATGAGTTAGTTGATGATATAGAAGAAGCGAGACAAAAAACATAAGTCTACTTTACTAAAATACATAGGACGCAGGTTACGAGTCATAAATAGAATATTAATTAATGAATTTTAGGGATTATTTAAACCTGCCTTGCTCGGCCATCCGGTTCGTCAGCCAGTAATTGGCTCTTCAAAAAAAGTTTCACTAATGAAAAATGAACATTTAACATATTATAATTCTACCGAAGAAAAATTAAATGTTATTACCCATGCTTTAGGTTTGGTATTAAGTATTGCAGCATTGGTGTTATTGATAATTCACGCAAGTTATAATGGCTCTGCTCGACACATTGTTAGTTTTACCATTTTTGGAGCTAGTTTAATTTTACTGTATTCTGCATCTACTTTTTATCATTATTCTCAACGACCTAAATACCGTAGAAAACTAAATATTTTAGATCATGCTGCTATTTATGTGTTGATTGCAGGTACCTATACTCCTTTTACTTTAATTACACTAAAGGGTGCATTGGGTTGGACTATTTTTGGCATTACTTGGGGTATTGCCTTAATAGGGATTTTCTTTAAATTATTTTATACCGGTAGATTTGATAAAATTTCAACCGCAGCCTACGTAGCTATGGGATGGATCATCATTTTTGCAATAAAACCATTAATAGCAACACTACCTTTGAATGGATTGTATTGGTTAATGGCGGGAGGTATTTTTTATACGGTTGGAGCCATCTTATACAGTATAGAAAAATTAAAATTTAATCATGCTATTTTCCATATTTTTGTATTACTAGGTAGTTTTTCACATTTTATAGCAGTGTATTTTTATGTGTTGCAGCATAATTAAACCTTAATACCCTAAATTTGACAAATAAATTAAGTTATTATACTGCCTCTTTTTGATGCAATAATCTAGTCAATTTTATAGACAGGTCTAACAAAATAATCTTTGCATTCCCATTACGTTCAATATGAAAAATGGCATCATTCAATTCATTAGAAATCTCTAAAATATTACCACTATGTACAAAAGGGGCGAATTTTTCCAAATTGAAGTTAGGCGTAGACGGCTCTAAAAAAACGAGTGCATCAGCTGCATAATTTTTAAGCATGGCTTGCCTGAAAAATTGCAAACAATAATGTAAAAAACTTTTTTGCACTTCTCTTCCTGTTGCCGCAATGGCATCGCTCCAAGCTATTAATTCTTGAATTACGGCAGCATTACCTTTTGCTTTAAAAGCAGTACGTATCCATAAAATAAACCATTTTTCAAACTGCTCTTCATTAGTAGAATGATGTAAAATGTGTATCGCTTTATTCCAGTTACCATCTGCTTGATGGGCAATTTTTACAGCCTCATTTTCTGAAATATGTTCTCTTTCTACTAAAGCATTTTTAATATGATTTTCGCTTAAAGGGTTCAACTTTAATACTTGGCAACGCGATAAAATAGTATTGATAATTTGTTCTTGATTTTCTGTAATCAATAATAAAACCGTTTTTTCCGGAGGTTCTTCGATTAGTTTCAATAATTTATTAGCCGCGGCATTGTTCAATTTTTCAGCCATCCAAATAATCATTACTTTATAATTACCTTCGTACGCTTTTAAGGATAATTTTTTTACAATAGCTTCAGCTTCATCAACCCCAATTTGTCCTTGCTTATTTTCATTACCCAATTGCTGAAACCAGTCCAGCACATCTCCATAAGGATTATTAGCAATAAATCTACGCCATTCTTCTAAAAATAAATCACTTACCGGATGTCTTTTAACCTTATCAGTAGTTGCAACAGGGAAAGCAAAATGCAGATCAGGATGCATTAATTTATTAAGCTTAAGGTTACATGCACTATCACCAGTAATATTTTCTCCGTCAGAATTATTGCATAATATATATTGAGCATAAGCTATGGCCAAAGGTAATGCCCCTGTACCCTTTGGAGCTACCAATAGTTGGGCATGGGGAATACGCCCTTGGTCTACTGAATAAACCAGTTGTTTTTTTACGGTTTCTTGATCTATAATATCTGTAAAAAGCATGTCGCAAATATAATAATATTGACGGTCTATTTTAAATTATAAAAATTTATAAATTCAATGTTACGAATAATAATTATATTTACAGATTAAATAAGAACCCATAGCGGATTCTAATTATGAATTGACATTGAGCTAATTTTAGTCCAATTCCAAATATAACATACAAATATGAGCTGTAATAATTGCTCTACAGATACTAACGGCATTCCAAAAGGATGTAAAAGTAATGGAAATTGTGGTACAGGAAGTTGCGATAAACTAACCGTTTTCGATTGGCTTTCCAACATGACATTACCCAATGGTCAGTCAACTTTTGACATCGTAGAAGTCCGGTTTAAAAACGGAAGGAAACATTTTTTTAAAAATACTAAGAACTTACCTATAGCTATTGGAGATACAGTAGCTGTTGAATCATCACCCGGACATGATATTGGAAATGTCTCCTTAATTGGTGAATTGGTTAAAATCCAAATGCGTAAAAAGGAAATAGGTTTTGATAGTGAAGAGGTAAAACAAGTGTATAGAAAAGCATCGCAAAGAGATATAGATATTTGGCAAACGGCTCGTGAAAAAGAACAAGAAGTTCAACGTCAGTCTCGATTGATTATTTCTAGATTAGGACTTAAAATGAAGCTTTCTGATATTGAGTATCAAGGTGATGGTAATAAAGCCACTTTTTATTATACTGCAGATGATAGGGTAGATTTTCGATTATTGATTAAAGAATTGGCCTCTACTTTTAAAATTCGCATAGAAATGAAACAAGTAGGTTTACGCCAAGAAGCTGCCAGATTAGGTGGTATTGGTTCTTGCGGTAGGGAATTGTGCTGTTCTACTTGGTTGACCGATTTCAGATCTGTAAATACATCATCTGCCAGGTATCAACAATTATCTTTAAATCCGCAAAAATTGGCGGGTCAATGTGGTAAATTAAAATGTTGTTTAAATTACGAATTAGATTCTTATCTGGATGCATTGAAAATTTTCCCAAAAACAGACAAATGGTTACAAACCAATAAGGGAACTGCTATATTTCAAAAAATGGATATTTTTAAAGGTTTATTATGGTATGCCTACAAAGACAATCCTATGCATTGGGTTACCTTAGAGGCAAAACAAGCCAATGAGATAATAGCACTTAATAAAGAAGGTGAAAAAGTTGATAGTTTAGAAATGTATGCTTCTAAATTTGAAGTAACACTTGCAGAAAATAAAACATTTACAAATGTAGTAGGGCAAGATAGCTTAACCCGTTTTGATAAAAATAAGGGTAAGAATAAAAGAAAAAAAAGCAACAGGAATAGGAATAGGAATACTAAAAGAAACTCATCTCGCAAAAATGCGTAACATCATTGCATCCATAATTATTACAATATTCATTACTTCTTGTAGTGATTCACACGTTTACAATAGTTATAAAACTATTTCAGATGGTGCCTGGCATAAAGATTCTGTGGTTAATTTTCAATTTAATCCGATAGATACTATTTCTAAAAATAAGGTGTTTATCAATTTAAGAAATAATAGTAATTATGCTTACAGTAATTTATTTTTAATTGTAGGAATAGATTTTCCTAATAATTATAAAGTTGTAGATACTTTAGAATATGAAATGGCCGATGTAGAAGGTCGGTTTTTAGGTGATGGATTGACAGATCTTAAAGAGAATAAATTAGAATTTAAAACAAATGTTGTTTTTCCTGTAACTGGAACCTATCAAATATCTATTCAACAAGCCATGCGTAAAAGTGGCGAAATTGAAGGTGTTGAACTTTTAAAAGGGGTTACTGATGTGGGATTACAAATTGAAAAAATGAATACCAATGACTAATAAAAAATCAGAAAATACAGCATTTAAAAAAATAACAAAATGGCTTTGGATTACTTTTATTGGCGGTTTTGTTTTTATTGGATTAATGTTTCTATTAGGTTCTTTAGAAGTTTTTGGAGCATTACCAACATTTGAAGATTTAGAAAATCCTGAAAATAATTTAGCAACAGAAGTTATTTCTATAGACGGTAAAACCTTAGGTAAATACTATCAAGAGAATAGAACACCTATTAGATATAAAGATTTACCAGAAAATTTAGTAAAAGCATTAGTTGCAACTGAAGATGTACGTTTTTATGAGCACTCAGGTATCGACTTTTATGGAACAACTAGAGCCGTTATCAAATTGGGTAGAGACGGAGGTGCCAGTACAGTTACACAACAATTAGCAAAATTACTTTTTCATGGCGAAGGCTCAAAAAGTTTACCAAATAGGCTAATGCAAAAAGTAAAAGAGTGGATTATTGCTCTCCGTTTAGAAAGACAATATACCAAACAAGAAATAATTACCATGTATTTTAATAAACAAGGATTCTTGTTTAATGCAGTAGGTATCAGATCTGCAGCACGTATTTATTTTGGTAAAGAACCTAAAGAATTAAAAATGGAAGAAGCTGCTGTATTGGTAGCGATGCTTAAAAACCCAAGACAGTACAATCCACATAGAGAAATTTCAAAAGCTAAATCATTATTACGAAGGAATGTGGTATTGAAACAACTAGAACGAAATGGTGAAATTACAATGAGTCAAAAAGACTCCTTACAAAAATTACCAATGGTTTTAGATTTCTCTCCTGAAGATACCGGTTATGGTGTTGCTACTTATTTTAGAGAATATTTAAGAGGTTTTTTAAAAAGTTGGGTAAAAGATAATACCAAGCCGGATGGTACAGCATATAACATCTACCGCGATGGTTTAAAAATTCATGTCACCTTAGATTCTCGAATGCAAAAATACGCAGAAGAAGCTATGCAGGAGCATATGACCAACTTACAAGGGGTGTTTAACAAACAACAAAAAAAGAATAAAAACGCACCATTTTACGAATTGACAAAGAAAGAAATTGATTATGCCATGAAATCTGCTATGAAACGTTCTAACCGCTATAAGCGGATGAAAAAAGCAGGCGTATCAGATACTGAAATTCAAAAATCTTTTGAAGAAAAAACAGAAATGCGAATATTTTCATGGAAAGGTGAAATAGACACTATTATGTCTCCTTTAGATTCCATTAGATATTATAAACATTTTTTACAATCTGGCTTACTTTCAGTTGAACCTCAAACGGGTCATGTAAAAGCTTGGGTAGGTGGTATCAATTACAAGCACTTTCAATATGATCATGTGAAACAAGGTAAGCGTCAAGTTGGTTCTACTTTTAAACCTTTTGTTTATGCTACTGCCATTAATCAACTACAATTATCTCCTTGCGAAGAACTGTCAAATACTATTTGGACCATCCCCAAAGGAAAATACGGCTTAAATGAAGATTGGGCCCCTGATAATGCAGATCATAAATATGGAGGTTTTAAAACTCTTAAAAATGCATTGGCAACCTCAACAAACGTGGTTACCGCTCAATTAATAGATAAAGTTACCCCTAGAAATGTGGTTAAATTAGCTAAAAATTTGGGTATAGAAAGTGATATTTTAGAAGTGCCTTCCATTGCATTAGGTACGGTAGATTTAACATTATTTGAAATGACTGGTGCCTACAATACTTTTCCTAGCAAGGGTATGTATGTTAAGCCAATAATGGTACTGCGTATTGAAGATAAAAACGGAACAGTTTTAGCAGATTTTACACCCAAAACTAAAGAAGTATTAAGTGAGGAATCTGCCTACACTGTTGTTAATTTATTAGAAGGAGTTACGCAATATGGTTCTGGTGCTCGCTTACGTAGTTCAGCAGGTTCATATCCTGATAGTATTGTATCTGGTTATCCTTATAAATTTAGAAACCCTATCGGAGGTAAAACTGGCACAACACAAAACCAATCTGACGGTTGGTTTATGGGTTTTGTACCAAATTTAACTACAGGCGTTTGGGTTGGCGGGGAGGACAGGGCAATTCATTTTGCTGATATAGGCAGAGGGCAAGGAGCTTCAATGGCACTGCCAATGTGGGCTTTGTTTATGAAAAAATGTTATGCAAATAAAGAACTTGAAATTAGTACCAAAGCATTTCGTAAACCGGCCAGTATGAAGATTGAATTGGATTGCGACAAATACCAAAAAGATGAAGATGGTAATGACGATGCAACAATAGAAGATCCTGAATTTTAAATTATAGTATTATTTGCATCAAAGCTGCCTGTTCTACTTAAGAAAATACTAATGGGATTTCAATAAATTATTATTACCGCTGCTAGTGTCAAACATGTTGCAGTACGGTTAAAATCTAAAAAACCAAAGTTTTGAAGCCTGTTTGGACACCTACTAAAAAAATTATTGAGCAAAGCAACATTTATACAATGATGCAAAAACATGGCTTTAATAATTATATTGATTTTTGGAAGTGGTCAGTTCAAAATAAAAACGATTTTTGGGCAGAGACTATTCTTCAATTAGGCATTAAACTTAAAAATCCTTTTTCTACTGTTTTAGACATTTCAAAAGGTGTTGAAAATCCACAATGGCTTAAAGATGCAAAATTGAATATTGTAGATAGTTGCTTTCAAAATAAGGATAGTGCTATTGCCCTTATTTATCAAGAAGAAGATAGTCAACTACAACATGTTACACAAATAAAATTAGAAAATTTAGTCAATCAAATTGCCAATAGTTTAATTGATTTAAATATAGAACAAGGGGATACTATTGCCATTGATATGCCTATGACTCTTGAAGCAGTTGCCATATATTTAGCGGCTATAAAAGCTGGGGTTCTAGTAGCAACTATTGCTGATAGTTTTACCTCTAATGAAATAGCTATCCGATTAAAAATTACCAAACCAAAATTAATTTTTACTCAAGATGTTTTACCAAGAGCAGGGAAGGTATTGCCTTTATATAAAAAAGTAATTGATGCTGATGCTCCAAAAGCTATAGTAATTAAAGCTTCTGATCAAAAAATAGATCTTAGATCTAAAGATAGCTATTGGACCGATTTTTTATCAGAAAACATTTCTTTTAAAAGCGTAAGTCAACAGCCAGAAGATATCATTACCATTTTGTTCTCTTCAGGAACTACCGGAGAACCTAAAGCGATTCCTTGGACGCATACTACGCCTATTAAAGGAGCTTCTGACGGTTACTATCATCATAATATTCAACAAAACGATGTGGTTTGCTGGCCAACCAATTTAGGTTGGATGATGGGGCCATGGCTTATTTTTGCAGCTTTAATCAATAAAGCGAGTATTGCTTTGTATTATGGAGCACCATTAAACAAAGCCTTTGGTGAATTTGTTCAAAATGCCAAAGTTACCATGTTGGGTGTAGTACCAAGTATTGTAAAACATTGGATGAAAACACAATGCAATGAGAATTTAGATTGGAATGCCATAAAATGCTTTAGTTCAACAGGAGAAGTATCGAATCCTTTAGAAATGGAATATTTAATGCAATTGGCCAATAATAAACCTGTAATTGAATACTGCGGTGGTACTGAAATTGGCGGTGGTTATGTAACCAGCACTATGGTTCAACCCAATATAGCCAGCACATTTTCTACACAAGCATTGGGGGGTGAATTTATCCTGTTAGACGATGAGGCTCAACCTGCTGACAAAGGCGAATTATTTTTAATACCTCCAATTTTAGGCTTATCTAATTCATTATTGAATAGAAACCATCAGGAGGTGTATTTTAAAGGAACTCCAACATATAAAGGTCAAAAATTACGTCGTCATGGCGATCAATTGCAACGTTTAGATAATGGCTATTATAAGGCCCAAGGACGTGTTGATGATGCCATGAATTTAGGTGGTATTAAAGTAAGTTCCGTACAAATTGAATTGCTGATTAATCGATTGGATTTTATAAAAGAATCGGCTGCTATTGCTGTTTCTCCTAAAGATGGAGGGCCTGGTTTATTGGTTATTTATTATGTAGAAAATTTAGATGATATAACAATAGATGAAAGACTAAAAGCTACAAATACCATCATAAAAAAAGAATTGAACCCTCTTTTTAAAGTCTCAGATTTGGTAAAAATTGAGATTTTACCAAGGACAGCATCCGGTAAAGTAATGCGAAGAAAATTGAGAGACTTGTATGAAGGAAATTCCATCCCCAACCCTTCCTCAAGGGAAGGAAGTAAATTAAACTAAAATATAAAACATGAACATTATATCTTACAACGTAAATGGCATAAGAGCCGCACTAAAAAAAGGATTTGCAACTTGGTTACAAGCCGCTGACCCCGACGTTATTTGTATTCAAGAAACCAAAGCCCATAAAGATCAATTAGACCTGGAAATTTTTGAACAAGCAGGATATCCGTTTCACTATTGGTTTTCAGCTCAAAAAAAGGGTTATAGCAGTGTGGCTATTTTGTCTAAAATTAAACCGAAGCATGTTGAATATGGTACAGGTATTGAAACAATGGATTTTGAGGGTAGAAATTTACGCTTAGATTTTGATGATATGTCTGTAATGAGTTTATACTTGCCTTCGGGTACAAATGATCTTAGATTGAATTTTAAATTCAATTATATGGATGAATTTCAAGACTATATCAATCAACTTAAAAAAGAAATACCTAACTTAGTTATCTGTGGAGATTACAATATTTGCCATGAAGAAATTGATATTCATAATCCAAAAATGAAAGGCGTTTCAGGTTTTTTACCAGTAGAAAGAACATGGATTGGCAAGTTTATTGATAGTGGTTTTATAGATAGTTTTAGGCATTTTAATCCAGAGCCACATCATTATAGTTGGTGGAGTTATAGGGCCAATGCCAGAAATAATAATAAAGGTTGGCGAATAGATTATTGTATGGTTGCTGAACCGCTTAAAAAAAGTTTAAAAAGAGCTTATATATTACCGGAAGCCAAACATTCTGACCATTGTCCAATTGGGGTTGAGATAGTGTAGTAGGATTAGGTTTTAAAATGACATTTAGTGAGTTTTGTTATTGCATCATAAATAATAGCAAATAATTAATAATAAAAAATTTAGTAAATATGAAAAAAATAGCATTATTTATCCTAACCATAACTATAATGACTTCTTGTGTTTCTAAAAAAATTTATACCGAACTAGAAGAAAAATACGATAAACTAAGAGGTAATAATGAAGTCTTATTTAGTGAAAATCAAGATTTAATTGACCAAAAAAAGGCCTTACAAGAAAGTAAGCTCAAATTACAATCAGAAATCGATCAATTGGCATCTGACAAAGACAGAATTACTAACGCAGTAGATCAATTGGAAGAAAAGAAAAGAAAATTAGAAGTGGAATATGAAAATCTGTCAAATTTAAGCGAGCAACAACTTTCTGAAAAGGCAGAAGAGAATAGAAAGCTATTGGTTCAATTACAAGAAAAAGAATCTAAATTAGCTTCAGAAAGTGAGCGATTAGAAAAACTACAAAGCGAATTGAACGAACGTTCTGCTCGTGTAGACCAATTAGAAGGTTTAATTGCATCGAAAGAAGCTGCTATGCAACGTTTAAAAGATGCTGTTTCAGCCGCATTACAAGGTTTTGAGGGTAAAGGATTAACTGTAGAACGCAAAAACGGAAAAGTTTATGTATCAATGGAAAACAAGTTATTGTTTAGCTCAGGTAGCTGGGCGGTTAATGGTGAAGGGCAAAGAGCAGTGGTGAATTTAGCTAATGTATTGTCAAATAATCCTGATATTGATGTATTGATAGAAGGACATACAGATAATGTGCCTTATGGTGGCAAAGGTGTACTGATTGACAATTGGGATCTCTCTACCAAACGTGCCACAGCTATAGTCCGTATTTTGGTGAATAACAATGTGAGTGCAGAGCAGATTACAGCTGCAGGTAGAAGTAAATTTATGCCTGTAGCCAGTAATGCTTCATCTTCAGGAAAAGCGAAAAATAGACGTATAGAAATTATTTTAGCTCCTAATTTAGATGCTATTAATGATTTATTAACAGAGTAAAATTTAATACTTTAATTTTGAGAAGGGTAAAGGTTTTAGCCAAATTTTATAAAAGTACTTTTCTTATAAGTTTTAGTTTTTTTATTCTTTTACTATTTTTTTTAAACTTTCAATCGGAAGATGATAAACCTATCTTGTATTTTTCCCCATTCGCCTTTTTATTTGGTAGCATGTTGGGGCTTTTGACGATTCTACTATTAAAAGAAACCTATAAAAATAAAGATTATTTATTCTATTTTAATTGTAATTTATCTAAGTTGCAACTATACGGTTTTAGTGTATTTGTCAATCTATCGATAACTTTTATTTTAATCCTTATTTTTAGATGAAAAATATATTAGAAGTTGATAGTATTGAAAAATCTTATGATTTTAAAATTATTTTATCAGATGTTTATTTGAAATGTGAAACAGGAGATATTATAGGGATATTAGGTAGAAATGGCACGGGTAAATCAACCTTACTTAAGATTATCTACGGTATTTTACCAGCAGAACATAAATTTGTAAGAATTAATTATCAAATTAGACGAAAAGCTTATAAATATAAAAATGAAATTTCGTATTTACCTCAAGATAATTTTATACCGAAAAATTTTAAAGTTTCAAAGGTTATCAGTTTATTTTTGAATAAGAATAGCATTACCACTTTCTATGAAGATGTTTTTATACAACAAATCTATAATCAAAAAGTTAATCAACTTTCAGGAGGGGAACTAAGATATTTAGAAATTAAACTGATTTTGTTTTCCGAATCAAAATTTGTGCTTTTAGATGAACCATACAATGGAATATCTCCAATAATGATGAATTCCATAAATGACTTGATTTTAAAATATTCTAAATACAAAGGAATTATACTTACAGATCATAATTATAATAATGTATTAAAAGTCGCCAATCAACTGTATTTGATAAATGATTGTTCCACTAAAAAATTAAAAAACAAACAAGAATTAATACATTTAGGGTACTTAAAAGAAGGGATGCTATAGCAAAAACCCTTTAAAATATATATTTAAAGGGTTTAACCATTTTAATAATTTCTGTATTAATTATACCTCGATACCTTTCATCATTTTATTCCAATATAAATAAGGCAATAAATATTTTTTAAGTATCCATAGTCTCCAATGTTCTTTAGAAGAATCACTAACCATCATTGGAAATTGTTTTAATTTAGGATCTGGTGTAAAATTTTTATCGTAATCAAACTCTGCCAATATCATTTTGCCATAACCAGTGACTAATGGACATGATGTATATCCATTATATTCTTTATTAGACAAGGCATCAGATTCCATTAGTTTTAAAATATTTGCTACCGCCACAGGAGCCTGTTTTCTAATAGCAGCTCCAGTTTTAGATGTAGGTAAGTTTGAAGCATCTCCAAAACTAAAAATATTAGCGTATTTGGTGTGCTGCATCGTTTTAGAATCTACACTTATCCATCCTGTATCTGCAGCTAAAGGAGAATTTCTTATAAAATCAGGTGCAGATTGAGGTGGTGCTAAGTGCATCATATCAAAATGGATACCATAAAAATCTCCATCTTTAGTTACCTTAACGTCCTTATAATTGTGTTGAATTTCTTTGTCAAGAGAACTTTCATCTCCATCTGCTAAAGTAACACAACCCCCTGCTGTAAGATCCTTTTCTATCTGATACCATGCTATTTTCTTATCTGCATCTACTTTAACTAATTTGTGGAAAAAACGAACATTTATATCCTTTCTATCAACAACATTCATAAGAGCACTAGCTATTACTTTTACACCAAAAATACTAGGCGAAGGCAGAGCGAATAATATATCCGTTTTATCTCTAACTCCTTTTTTTCTAAAATAATCATCTGCTAAGTACATTATTTTCTGCGGAGCTCCTCCACACTTAATAGGCGTTGCTGGCTGAGTAAAAAGTGCGGTTCCTCCATTAAAATTCTTAAGTGTTTCCCATGTGTGTTTAGGGTTTGTATAATTGCTACACACCACGCCTTTGTCCATAGCTTCCTGTAAACCATCCACTAATTCAGGAGCAATTTTTATACCTGGAACCGCTACCAAATAATCATATGTAAAATCGTTACCCTTTTTGGTGGTTACTTTATTATTATCAGGGTCAAATTTATCAGCATATTCTTTAATCCAATCTGCTCCTTTAGGCATTACAGAAGCCATTGGTCTACCCGTTTTATCGAAATCATAAGTATTGGCACCTACTAAGGTCCAAGCTGGTTGGTAGTAATGAATATCTGCAGGTTCAATAATACCCACTTCAATTTTTGGATTCTTTTTCAGTAATTGTGATGCTGCCATTATCCCGGCGGTACCACCTCCAACGACAAGAACTTGATAATGTTTTGACATATTTAAATTATTATAAGTTAGATTGAGTTCGAAAAATTACAATAAATTTATAAATATTCTGTAACTTTTGTTACACACTGTTAAGGGTTGGTAAAAAAGGCATCCAGAAGATGCCTTATAAAAATTAATTTTTATTTACTTTTTAGCCTTTAAGGTATTCATTCCTGTTGCTAGCCATATTGGGCAGGTACCTGCAAAAGCCGTCAAAACCATAATTGCAGCTACGGCATAAAGAACATAATCCCATGGACTTGCCACTTGATGAGTATAAGCCGCCCAAATTGCAACCGCAGCAATTATAAAACGAACTATTTTATCCATACTTCCAACATTTTTTTTCATAATTGTAAAATTTTAGATTGAATTTCAAATGTAATACTTTAGTTTATCGATAGCTGTGATTATTGTCACAACTCTATCTATTTAATTAAAATCTTTATTAATCTCTGTGATAATTCAATTTTACCATCATTCTCCAATTTCTTTAACAATCTTGAAATAACCTCTCTAGAGGAACCTAATTCCTTGGCAATTTCTTGATGTGAATGCTTTATCTCTGTCGTGTTTTTTATACTGGCTTCTTTTAATAAATATTCTTCTAAACGTTTTTCTTTATTTGAAAAAGTTAAGATTTTAATCATATCAATAACTTCTTCAAATTTTCCATTGAATAATTCGTATACAAATATATTCCATTGCGGAAAATTTTTTCTTAATTGTGTCAATTTAGCTATTGGAATCAAAACAAGTAATACATCTTCTTCTACAACCCCTTTAACCGTTATTTTTTCATCTTTTTCAGCGGCCATTATCGACATAATACAGCTCTCTCCAGGTTCAATATAATATAGTAGTACTTCGTTGCCACTTTCATCTTCTTTATAAATTTTTATCAATCCTGACATTAATAGTGGAATCACTTTTACATAAGAATCCTCTTTTAAGATAATGGTGTCTTTGTTAAATTCTTGTATAATACTTATACTTTCAATTTCTTGAAGTAAGGCTTTTGATGAAGCCAATTGTGGGAAAACATTTTTAAGTATATTACTAACAGGCATATTCATTCTAATTGCTAATACCTATGCAAATTACAAAAAATGAGTGATTCAATACAGACAATAATCAATATTATTCTTTTTTACTTAATACTGAATAACTTTAAATACTACTGTAAAAATAAATTAGTATAGCTATAGTAAACATCGAATAAACATCAATAGATTTCTTATATTTTCTATATATTTGAGCATATTTTATAAAAGATTAAATGAAGAACAAGGTACAGCTTATAACTTATGTTGATCGATTAACAGGCGGTGGATTAAAAATATTACAAAATTTACTAGAAGGAGAATTTAAAGAAGTATTCGGAGGGGTACATTTATTGCCTTTTTTTTATCCTATTGATGGGACAGATACTGGTTTTGACCCTATTAATCACACGCAGGTTGATTCTCGTATCGGCTCGTGGGAAGACATTCGGTCATTGAGTAGTACAATAGACATTATGGGGGATGTTATTGTCAATCACATATCTGCTCAGTCACCACAATTTCTCAATTATTTAGAACATGGTGAAGAATCATCATTTTCAGATTTGTTTCTCACTTTAGATAAAGTTTTTCCTAAAGGTGTGAATGAAAAAGAATTATTGAAAGTTTACCGCCCTCGTCCGGGCTTTCCTTTTACAGAAATCTCTTTAAATGACGGTTCAAAAAAATTGTTCTGGACCACTTTCACTTCCAATCAAATTGATATTGACGTTCAAAGTTATGTGGGGAAAGCTTATCTGAATTCTATACTTCAACAATTTCATGAGTCTGGTATCAATATGATACGGTTGGATGCAGCAGGTTATGCTATTAAAAAAACAGGAACAACTTGTTTTATGATTCCTGAAACTTTTGACTTTATTAATTGGTTTAGAGAAAAAGCATCATCATATGGAATGGAAGTTTTAGTAGAGATTCATTCCTACTATAAAAAGCAAATTGAAATAGCTCGACAGGTAGATTGGGTTTATGATTTTGCCTTACCCCCACTTATCCTTCATGCAATTTTTAACCATACTTCAGAATATTTGAAAAAATGGCTTGAAATAAGCCCCCGAAATGCTATCACCGTACTAGATACGCATGATGGAATTGGAGTGATGGATGTAGGAGGTTCTGAAGGGCAACCGGGATTGCTACCAGAAAAAGATATTGATGCGTTGGTAGAACGAATACATAAAAACAGTAAGGGGCAAAGCCGACAAGCTACTGGAGCAGCAGCATCTAATCTAGACCTTTATCAGGTAAACTGTACCTATTTCGATGCACTCGCACAAAATGAAGATCACTATCTTTTGGCACGTGTTATCCAATTTTTTGCTCCTGGAGTTCCGCAAGTTTATTATACAGGGTTGTTGGCAGAACCAAATGATATGGAGTTACTTGCAAAAACTAAAGTTGGTAGAGATATTAACCGTCATTATTTCTCGAATGGAGAATTAATAGGTGCAAAAAAAAGACCAGTTGTACAGAAATTATTGAAACTTATTAAATTCAGAAATTCTCATTCCGCTTTTGACGGAGAATTTTTATTAAAATCTACTTCACAAGAGTCGCTCATTATTAAATGGAAAAATGAAGAAGATTGGGCAAAGATTGAAGTTGATTTTAGTAGTTTATCTTATAACCTTAGTTCAACATAACCTGACGCTAAAAGTTCATTGCGTTTTTCTTATATGAGGCATGTTTTTGAAGCACTATTTGCTTATGTTTATTCTATTCTGGAGTTTCTTAATTAAAACTAACGCTATAATACCTCCACTAAAAGACACTAATAAATTAATAATAAATAAAACCTAATTAACGTGAGTTCGATATAACTACAAAGGTAAATATAGTTGATTAGTATCAACAAATTTGTTTTTCAGCGATGGTTTTTTATCCTTAAAATTATATGCGACCAATGCTGAGAATATATTGTTAAAATA